>Ga0075421_100012131_pt1 | contig 10694 bp, 13 predicted proteins | sample SoiMetdeltSBSDD5_FD_75292 | JGI IMG/M metagenome (GOLD analysis project Ga0075421, IMG submission 75292) | Bulk soil microbial communities from a Populus tree surrounding site in Tennessee, USA - Soil MetaG P. deltoides SBSDD5 | ecosystem: Environmental > Terrestrial > Soil > Tree plantation...
TAGCCGGCTCGAGATGTCCCGATTCCTCGCGCCGCCCGTGGTCGCCGATCACCGGACCGCCCCTGTGAACGCGCTTGGCTACCTGCGCGTCATGTTCACCGTAGAGGACATCGACGATACGCTCGCCCGGCTCCGCAAGAGGGGCGCGCAGCTCGTTGGGAAGGTGGTCCAGTACGAAGACACGTATCGGCTCTGCTACATCCGGGGGCCCGAGGGCATTCTCATCGGGCTCGCCCAAGAGCTGGGGCAGCAGACTGCCTGATGAGCACACTGACGGTCCGCCTCGCGGCCCGCCGCTGAACCGGCGCGTCATGCACACAGAGGTGAACGCAGATGAGTGATCGTCGTATCGACGCCTTCTTCTATGGCTTGTTCATGGACGCCGATGTCCTGCGCGAGAGTGGCGTAGCACCCAGCAACCCGCGGCGGGCATATGTCAAAGACTTCGCGTTACGAATCGGCCACCGCGCCACGCTCGTTCCATCCGTCGGATCCCGCGCCTACGGCATGCTCTTCGCCCTCACCCACTCTGAAGTCGAGCGGCTCTACACCGCTCCAGGCCTGGAACACTACCGTCCGGAGGCTGTACTGGCCTTGCCCTTGGAGGGCACGCCGGCGCCGGCCCTGTGTTTCAACTTGCGTGAAGCGCCGAGTCCACATGAGCGGAATCCGGAATATGCGGCGCGACTTCAGCGTGCCCTGAGCAAACTCGATTTCCCCCAGCAGTATGTTGCGGCGGTTTCGTGAGCCCCTTCCCGGACGGGCCGATGGCGCGTAACGACGCCGGCCCGGCCGCTGATCGCCGACCTTGGGCATCATGACGCCAATCACTCCAGCGGTCTCGCAGAAGATCGATGCGCTCTTTCCGCCAGAGAGCAGAGACGCGGCGCGGCGACTGCTCGCCGAGCGGTGCGGTGCTGACCTTCCCCTTTCGACTCACATGGGACCCGATTCTTCCGGTTTTGATCGCATTCGCTTTGCAGTCCTGAAGCTGTCACGCGGGGACTTGGAGCGCCTGCGGCGAGAGATAGAGGGCGCGCACTGCGACTGGCGTGACACTCTGATGGCCGCTGGATTCGGCGAGGACGTTGACGCACATTTGCAATGGAATCCTTGATGCCTGAGCGTGCGCTTAGACGCCCGGGGCTGACGGCTTCGCGGCTGCCCAACACGGCGCTCCAGCAGGCCGGGGCTCGCGATGCTCACCGCGACCGCTGAGCGCAGCGTTGGACGGCACATGAGTGCTGGCACTATCCGGAAGCTCGTGAACGCGTTCATTCCCCACGCCACGCCTGCCGACGTAATGCCCGCCGTCGCGCTGTCGGCGATCGAGCGGTTCAAACGGAAACACGGCGGTCTCTGGGTAGGCGGTACGCTTTCAGTGTCCCGGAACGGCGTATCGTTCTCACCCAATCGTCTCAACCGAGCTGTTCACGAGGGTCTGGAGTCAATCAACGTGCCTGCCGAAGACATCCGGGCGGTGAGGCACGAGTTCGGCTGGTTTACCGGCATCGTGGTGGTTGAGCACATACACGGCGAGCTTCGATTTCGCTGTTACGGCGCAAAGCAACTCGCGGCGACCATGGCCGCGAGCTTCACTGTGTCCTGAGGGCGTAAACTGCCGATCGTCTGATTAGCAGACGCGAGGAAGCCGCGTTGATCACGCCGGCTCCGCGCCGGTCAGGCGGGAGCGCTTGACGTTGGCGCGCACGTCCCGGACGAGGTCGGACTCCACGACGATCTCCACCTCGTGGTCCTCGACGTCCCAGTGGGTGACGGTGGCCAGCACGCCGGCCAGGCGCTTCTGGTGAGGGACGATCCGGCGGCCGCGGTAGACGAGCGTGCGCGCATTGGGCTCGGTGAGATTCTGGCGCTCCTCGACGTCGTGACCGGCTAGCGCCAGCACCTCCCGGTGCGTGGTCACGCCGGGCGAGATCCGGGCCAGCGTGTCACGGTCCAGCACGACGCCGCGCTCCCGGCGCGGCGGCTGCTCCTCCTTCCGCCAGAACCGCAGGCGACCCGACCAGCGCTTGCTCAGCCGTTCGGCCATGTTGCGAATGAGAACGCCGCCGATATTGCCGGCGAGGAAGATGGCCAGCGGGATCAGCACCGGTCCCCACGACTGCAGTCCCGTGAAATACCCGAACTGAACGGTGAGCACCTGTGGCGTCAAGCCCTCCGAGCGGTCGAGATAGAGGGACACCGTGTCGGTCTGCTCGCGCGTCTCGCTGAGCTGGCGGCGGGCGCCGGTCGGCGCCATCTCGTCGATCTTCAGGTGCGGGCTGTCGGCGAAGTCCATCAGCAGCTGCGCGGGATCCTCCGACAGCTTGATCACGCGGTCGCGGTGCTCGAAGTACAGCGGGAAGATCGCGCGGTGGCGGACCTCGGCGAATGACAGCGTGAGGCGGTGGCGCTTGCCCCAGAGCGTTCGCTCCGTCCACGTGCCGGGCTTGTCCTTGAGGAGCCCCTTCGTCGGAAACGTGAGCCGCATGAGGAACGCGCGGTTGAGCATTCGCGGATCCCAGGGAATCCGGATGAGCGCGGCGGGCGGCGTGAGTCCCATCCCGCCCGAGCGGACGAAGCTGACGAACGGCGCCCCGCCAGCGATCGGGTCCCACTGGCGTCCCTCGCTGCCGTAGAGATTGCGCGCCGCGTAGGCCACGCGCCCCGAGTCGATGGCGTCGAGGCCGCGCGCCTCGACGAACTTCTCGAGCGCCGGCTCCGCCTGACCGAGCTTGGCATCGCCCAGGATCCCGCTCGGCCACAGCAGCAGGATGTCCTGATCCATACCGGCCGCGCTGCGGCCGCTCGGGACGGCCAGGCTGAACGTGAGGTCGACGACGATCGGGCCGAGCTCCGGCGTGATGTTGGCCCGCACGAACAGGGGGCCGATGTCGAAGGCGGGTCCCGGACGCGCGGCGACGAAGACCTGCGCGGCCGCTGGTGTCGCGAGGGTCAGCAGCGCGGTGGCGAGGAGCGCCCGGACGATCACAATCGGACGGGGAAGAACTCGCGCGCGACGTGCTCCTCGACGGGCAGCTTCTTCTTGATGACGCCGTGCTCGAGCAGCACGTCCTGCATGGAGCTCAGCGCCTCGAGGCTGACCTGGCCGTTCAGCGAGAAGAGCGGGCCCGAGATCTTGTGCGCGGCCAGCACCGCCTCGCGTGTCCAGCCGATCTTCTTGGCCACCAGCTCAGCGCTGTCCGCCGGCTGCTCGTGCATGAACTTGGCGGCGCTGAACACCGCCTTCATCACCTTGCGAATTGGCTCGGCGTTGCGCTTGATGCTCTCCTCCGAGACGTACTGGATCTGGCTGATCCACTTCGGAGTGACGCTGTCCAGGCGCGTGAGCACGCGCGACTTCCCGGCCAGCTGCATGACGGCTCCCCCGTCACCCCACACGTACCCCGCGATCTCCTTGCGCGACAGCGCGGCGATCTGCGCGTCGAGCCCGCCGAGGGCCACCACCTTGACGTCCTTGTCCGGATCCCAGCCCTGCGCCTTGGCGAACATCCGCGCGAAGACCCACGTGGTGGCGCCGATGGCCGTGACCCCGATGGCCTTGCCCTTGAGCTCGGCCGGCGCCTGGATCTCTGGCGCCACGTTGAAGGTGAAGTGGTTGCCCTCGGTCTGGGTGGCCACCATCTTGAGCGGCATGCCGGCTTCGCGGAAGACGAGAATATCGGTGGCGCCGGCGGCGCCGAGCAGGATCTCGCCCGCGACGACGGCCTTCACGAGGTTGGGGCCGCCGCGGAACGGAATGAACTCGACGGCCACGTTCTCGGTCCGGAAGAAGCCCTTCTCGGCGGCGACGATGAAGGGACCAGCCAGCGCGTAGTCGCCGAGCACGGCGGTACCGACCTTCACGGCGGTCTGCGCCGACGCGATGCGCGGCGCGCCGGCCGCGAGCACGGCTACGCCCGACGTCCTGAGGAAGTGGCGTCGCGTCAGTCGCGCCATGGGTGGTCTCCTTGACAGTGTCCCGATTTTTCCATACGTTAGCGCCGCACTCTCCATGCCGGCTGGAAGCCACTCAGATCGTAGCACGGCCCCCGTTTCCTACGAGACCCGGGACGGCATCAGCGTGATCACGCTGACGCGCCCGTCCGTGCTGAACGCGCTCAACACCGAGCTGGCGGCCGCCCTCGTCGACGCCGTGGAGCGCGCGGCCACGGAAATTTCGACGTACGCCGTCGTCGTGCGCGGGGCGGGGCGCGCGTTCTGCTCCGGCATGGACCGCACGGCGCTCGCCGCCGGCGCCATCGGGGAGCCGTTCTATCGCTTCTGGATCCGCGCGCTCAACCGCCTCGAGGACATGACGAAGGTCTCGATTGCCGTGCTCCACGGCTATGCGATCGGCGGCGGCCTTCAGCTCGCGGTGGCGTGTGACCTGCGCCTGGCCACGAGCGACGCGGTGGTCGGCCTCGGCGCCTCGCGCCACGGGATCATTCCGGATGGCTCGGTGCTCCGGCTGGCGCGCCTGATCGGGCTGGCGCGCGCCAAGGAGCTGTCGCTCCTGAACACCGAGATCGCCGCCGACGCCGCCCAGGCGATCGGCCTGGTGACGCGCGTGTGCGCGCCGGGCGACGTCGAGACGGCGCTGCACGCGATGCTGGAGGAGCTGCGCGGCCAGGCACCCACGGCCAACGGTCACATCAAGCGCCTGCTCCACGAGTCGTTTCACGCCGACCCCCGCGCCCGCATCGAGGACGTCCTCCGGGCCCAGGCCGACTGCATGCGCTCCCCGGAGACGGACGAGGCGAATCAGGCGTGGCAGGAGAAGCGCGAGCCCGTCTATCACCGCAGGCCGACGGACACACGATGAGCGGCGCCGGGACCACGGATTTCATCCTCGAGACGGAGGGGCTCACCAAGGAGTTTCGCGGTTTCGTGGCCGTGCGGAACGTCGCGCTGCGGGTGCGGCGCGGCACCATCCACGCCCTCATCGGCCCCAATGGCGCCGGCAAGACGACGTGCTTCAACCTGCTCACGCACTTCCTGGCGCCGACGGCGGGACGCATCCGGTTCAACGGTCGCGACATCACCGGCAGCCGACCGGCCGACATCGCGCGCATGGGGCTCGTCCGCTCGTTCCAGATCTCGGCCGTCTTCCCGCATCTGACCGTGCTCGAGAACGTCCGTATCGCGCTCCAGCGCAAGCGCGGGAGCTCGTTCGACTTCTGGCGCAGCGACGGCGTGCTGACGCGCTCAACCCGCGCGCGCTCGAGCTGATCGCCGCCGTCGGGCTCGGCGACTTTGCCGGCACCACGGCCGTCGAGCTGCCGTACGGCCGCAAGCGCGCGCTGGAGATCGCCACCACGCTCGCCCTCGATCCCGAGATGATGCTGCTCGACGAGCCGACGGCCGGCATGACCCACGAGGACGTCGACCGCGTGTCCGCGCTGATCAAGAAGGTCGCGGTCGACCGCACGGTGCTCATGGTGGAGCACAACCTCGGCGTCGTGGAGAAGCTGTCCAACAGCATCACCGTGCTCGCGCGCGGGGAGGTGCTGGCCGAGGGCGACTATGCCAGCGTGTCGCGCCATCCTCAGGTCATCGAGGCCTACATGGGCGCCGGGAATGCCTGAGTCGGCGTCCCTCCTGGGCGTTCGCGGGCTCCACGCCTGGTACGGCGAGTCGCACATCCTTCACGGCGTCGACTTCGACGTGCACGCGGGCGAGGTGGTGACGCTGCTGGGCCGTAACGGCGCCGGCAAGACGACCACCCTCAAGTCGGTCATGGGGATCGTGACCCGTCGCCGGGGCTCGGTCACCTTCGCCGGGCAGGAGCTGATCGGTCTGCCGTCGAACCGGATCGCGCGCCTCGGCCTGGCGTTCTGCCCCGAGGAGCGCGGCATCTTCGCGAGCCTCAACGTCGAGGAGAACCTCCTGCTCCCGCCGCAGGTGCGGCCGGGCGGACTGTCGATCGACGCGATCTACGCGCTGTTCCCGAACCTCAAGGAACGGCGGCGCAGCCAGGGCACCAAGCTCTCCGGCGGCGAGCAGCAGATGCTCGCCATCGGCCGGATCCTGCGGACCGGCGCGCGGCTCTTGTTGCTGGACGAGCCGACGGAGGGGCTGGCGCCGGTCATCGTGCAGCACATCGGGGCCACCATCCGGCGGCTCAAGGCCGACGGCTTCACCATCCTGCTCGTCGAGCAAAACTTCCGCTTCGCGGCGACGGTGGCCGACCGCCATTACGTGATGGAGCACGGCCGCGTCGTCGATCAGATCCCGAACGCGGAGCTGCACGCGCACATGACCAAGCTGCACGACTATCTCGGTGTGTGACCGAAAGGAGCCACAGGTTATGCGGATCATCAGAGCTCTCACCGTGCTGGCCACGCTGCTCGCCGGCGTCGCCGTCGCTCACGCCCAGGTCTCGGACGGGGTGATCAAGATCGGCGTGCTGAACGATCAATCGTCGCTCTATGCGGATCTCACCGGCCAGGGGTCGGTGCTGGCGGCCCGCATGGCCGTCGAGGACTTCGGCGCCGACAAGAAGGGGATGAAGGTCGAGATCATCTTCGCCGACCATCAGAACAAGCCGGACGTCGGCTCCCAGGTCGCGCGCCAGTGGTACGACGCCGACAAGGTGGACGTGATCGTCGACGTCCCGAATTCCGGCGTGGCGCTGGCCGTCAACCAGATCACGCGCGACAAGGGCAAGGCGTTCCTCGTCTCCGGCGCCGCCAGCTCGGACCTCACCGGCAAGGCGTGCTCGCCGAACACGATCCACTGGACGTACGACACGTGGGCGCTCGCCAACGGCACCGGCAACGCCATCGTGAAGACGGGCGGCGACACCTGGTTCTTCCTCACCGCGGACTACGCCTTCGGCCATGCCCTCGAGCGCGACGTGGAGGCGGTGGTGCTGAAGAACGGCGGCAAGGTCCTCGGCAAGGTGCGGCACCCGCTCAACAACCAGGACTTCTCGTCGTTCCTCCTGCAGGCGCAGGCGTCGAAGGCCAAGATCATCGGTCTCGCCAACGCCGGCGGCGACACCACGAACTCCATCAAGCAGGGGGCGGAGTTCGGGATCGTGCGCGGCGGACAGAACTTTGCCGGGCTGCTCGTCTTCATCACCGACGTCCACGCGCTCGGGCTGCCGACGGCGCAGGGTCTGATCTTCACGGAGACGTTCTACTGGGACATGAACGATCGCACGCGGGCCTTCGGCAAGAAGTTCGCCGAGCGCAATCGCGGCATCCATCCCACGATGATCCACGCCGGCGTGTACTCGTCGGTGCTCCACTACCTCAAGGCGGTGGAGGCGCTCAAGAGCGACGACGGCACCAAGATCATCGCGAAGATGAAGGAGATGCCCACCGACGATCCGCTGTTCGGCAAGGGCACCATCCGGCCCGACGGCCGCAAGATCCACCCCGCCTATCTCTTCGAGGTGAAGAAGCCGTCGGAGTCGAAGGGCGCGTGGGACTACTACAAGACGCGGACGACCATCCCGGCCGAGCAGGCCTTCCGCCCGGTCGACCAGGGCGACTGCCCCCTGGTGAAGAAATAGCGGTGCAATGACCGTCTTCGGCGTGCCGACGCAGGCGCTGTTCGGTCAGCTCTTGATCGGGCTCATCAACGGCGCCTTCTACGCCATGCTGTCGCTCGGGCTCTCGGTCATCTTCGGGCTGCTGAACATCATCAACTTCGCCCACGGCGCCCTCTACATGATGGGGGCGTTCGTGGCGTACTTCGCGCTGCAGTGGGCGGGCCTCGGCTACTGGGCGTCGCTGGTGATCGCCCCGCTCGTGGTGGGGCTGGTCGGCCTCGTGCTCGAGCGGACGATGCTCAAGCGGCTCTACCATCTCGATCACCTCTACGGGCTGCTGCTCACCTTCGGCGTCGCCCTCGTCATCCAGGGCGTGTTCCGGAACGAGTTCGGCTCCTCGGGGCTGCCGTACGTGATCCCCGCGCAGCTGCAGGGCGGCTACAACCTCGGCTTCATGTTCCTGCCGGTGTACCGCGCCTGGGTCATCGTCTTCTCGCTGCTCATCTGTCTGACGACGTGGTACGTGATCGAGCGCACACGCCTCGGCTCGTACCTGCGCGCGGCCACCGAGAATCCCGCGCTCGTGCAGGCGTTCGGCATCAACGTGCCGCGGATGATCACCCTGACCTACGGCTTCGGCGTCGCGCTGGCCGCCCTCGCCGGCGTCCTGGCGGCGCCCATCTATCAGGTCAACCCGCTCATGGGCGCGGATCTGATCATCGTCGTCTTCGCCGTCGTCGTCATCGGCGGCATGGGCTCGATCATGGGCTCCATCGTGACCGGCTTCGCGCTCGGCGTGGTGGAAGGCTTCACCAAGGTCTTCTACCCCGAGGCCTCCAACACGGTCATCTTCGTCATCATGGCCGTCGTGCTGCTGATCCGGCCAGCGGGCCTCTTCGGCCGCACGGCATGAGCACGGTGACGGCGAAGCCCGGCGCGGCGGCGCTGCCGGCGGCGGAGCTCACCGCGTCGAGGATCCCCGCCCACCAGGTGGTGGCCTTCGGGATCATGACCGGCCTCCTGGTGGTCGCGCCCTTCGTGATCTATCCGGTGTTCCTGATGAAAGCGCTCTGCTTCGCATTGTTCGCCTGTGCCTTCAATCTGCTCATCGGCTACGTCGGCCTGCTGTCCTTCGGCCACGCGGCCTTCCTGGGCAGCGCCGGCTACGCGAGTGCGCACTCCGCGAAGGTGTGGGGGTTCCCGCCCGAGCTGGCCATCCTGTTCGGCACGGCGGTGGCGGCCGTGCTCGGCATCGCGATCGGCGCGGTGACGATCCGCAGCCGCGGGATCTACTTCGCCAACATCACGCTCGCCTTCGCGCAGATGATCTTCTTCTTCTCGCTGCAGGCGAAGTTCACCGGTGGTGAAGACGGTATCCAGGCGGTGCCGCGCGGCACGTTCCTGGGCCTGCTGGACCTCCGGCAGATGTACGTACTCTACTTCGTCGTCCTCGCCATTTTCCTCCTCGGCTTTCTCGTCGTGTACCGGGCGATCCACTCGCCCTTCGGCCAGGTGCTCAAGGCGGTGCGTGAGAACGAGCCGCGCGCGGTGTCCCTCGGCTACCGCGCCGAACACTACAAGCTCATCGCCTTTGTTCTCTCCGCCACCCTCTCGGGCCTGGCCGGCGGCACCAAGGCCATCGTCTTTCAGCTCGCCTCGCTCACCGACGTGCACTGGACGATGTCGGGCGAGGTGGTGCTGATGACGCTGCTCGGCGGCCTCGGCACGGTGTTCGGTCCCGTGGTCGGCGCCTTCATCCTCATCGCCCTGGAGAACTACCTCGCGCAGCTCGGCGCCTGGGTGACCATCGTGCAGGGCGCGATCTTCATCGTCTGCGTCCTCACGTTCCGGCGCGGCGTGGTGGGCGAGCTCGGTCGTCTCTTGCGCAAACCGCTCTGAAGCGGGGTGCCCGCCGCGAGCGCGCGTAGCAGTCCCGTCGAGAAGGCCACGTCGCCGGCGTGACCGTTCACCCGCGCTTCATGATACCGTCGCGGCCGGGATCGAATTCGATAGGATGGAGGTCGCGATGCCCAAGTACCTCATCGAGCGCGAGATTCCCGGGGCGGGCAAGCTGAGCGCCGCCGAGCTGCAGGGGATCTCCCAGAAATCGTGCGGCGTGCTCCAGCGCCTCGGGCCGCAGATCCAGTGGCTGCAGAGCTACGTGACGGGCGACAAGGTGTATTGCGTGTACATCGCGCCGAGCGAGGAGATGGTCCGCAAGCACGCGCAGGAAGGCGGCTTCCCCGCCAACCGCATCTCCGAGATCAAGGCCGTCATCGACCCCACCACCGCCGAAAAGCACTGATCGAACGGTTCTTCCGGCTCGCCGAGCGCGGCACGGACCTCGCCACCGAGGTCCGTGCCGGCCTCACCACGTTCATGGTGATGGCCTACATCATCTTCGTGAATCCGATCGTGCTCGGCTACAGCGGCGTGCCCGGCCTCGAAGGCAAGGGGCTCCCGTTCGCGGCGACCCTCACGGTGACGTGTCTCACCGCGGGCGTGCTGTCGATCGTGATGGGTCTCGCCAGCAACTATCCGCTGGCGATGGCGCCGGGCATGGGTTTGAACGCGGTCGTGGCTTTCGAGCTCGTGGCTGGCCGTGGGCTCACGTGGCCGCAGGCGATGACGATCGTCGCGCTGGAGGGCATCGTGATCGCCGTGCTCGTGCTGACGCGCTTCCGGCAGGCGATGCTGGAGGCGGTGCCGCTGGCGCTCAAGCGTGCGATCAGCGTCGGCATCGGACTCTTCATCGCCTTCATCGGCTTCTTCACGGCCGGTTTCGTGGTCAAGCCCGACAAGAGCCCGCTGCCGGTGGGCCTCGGCACGTTCGACACCCTGCCCGCCGTCGTGTTCGTCGTTGGCTTCCTCCTCACGGCCTGGCTCATGGCTCGCCGCGTGCGCGGCGCCCTGCTCATCGGGATCGTCGGCACCACCGTGCTCGCCATCGTCCTCAACGGCGTGGTGGCCGAGTGGAAGGGATTCCCCACGCCCGGCGCGGCCACCGTGCCGACCGCCCTCGTGCAGTGGCCCGACTTCTCCACCTTCGGCCGGCTCGACCTCGGCGTGGTGGCGCGGCTCGGCGTGGTCGCCGCTGTCCTGGTGACATTCTCGATCATGCTCAGCGACTTTTTCGACACGATCGGCACCATCATCGGCGTCGGCGGCAAGGGCGGGTTCCTCGACGCGCACG
>Ga0075421_100012134_pt1 | contig 10694 bp, 6 predicted proteins | sample SoiMetdeltSBSDD5_FD_75292 | JGI IMG/M metagenome (GOLD analysis project Ga0075421, IMG submission 75292) | Bulk soil microbial communities from a Populus tree surrounding site in Tennessee, USA - Soil MetaG P. deltoides SBSDD5 | ecosystem: Environmental > Terrestrial > Soil > Tree plantation...
GTGGACGACGTCATCGACGCGATCGTCCGCGAGCAAACCGAGGACGTGCAGAAGTTCGGCGGCGTCGAGGCGCTCGACCAGCCGTATACCGAGATCGGGTTCTGGGCGATGATCAAGAAGCGCGCCGGGTGGCTCACGGCGCTCTTCCTCGGCGAGATGCTCACCGCGACCGCCATGGGGCATTTCGAGGGTGAGATCGAGCGGGCCGTCGTGCTCGCGCTCTTCGTCCCGCTCATCATCAGCTCCGGCGGAAACTCGGGGTCACAGGCGACCTCGCTCATCATCCGGGCGATGGCACTCCGCGAGCTGACGCTCAAAGACTGGTGGCGCGTCGCCGCGCGTGAACTGCCTTCGGGGCTGACGTTAGGCGCGATCCTCGGTATTGTCGGCGTGACGCGTATCCTTCTCTGGCAGGAGCTCGGCTGGTACGACTACGGCCCCCATTTCCTCCTGGTCGCGATCACCGTCGGGCTGGCGCTGGTGGGGGTGGTGACGTTCGGGTCCCTCACCGGTTCGATGCTCCCGTTCCTGCTCCGTCGCCTGGGGTTCGACCCGGCGAGCGCCTCCGCGCCCTTCGTGGCGACACTGGTCGACGTCACCGGGCTGGTCATCTACTTCACCGTGGCGCTGCTGATCCTGCGAGGCACGCTATTGTAGTGACCATCTTGCCATGATGCTGCGCCCTGCGTCGATTGCCTGAACATGCTGGTCCACTCTCGGCGAGCCGACGATCATCGAATCCGGGGCCTCCGCCCTCCGAAGCCGTTCGTCGATCCGTGGCGCGCACACGGGTCGTTGATCGAGGACGAGCGGAGGCCTAACGGGACCGTCGAGCGCGCGCTGACGGTCTTTCTCGCGGGCGCCGAGTGCCCCTTCACCTGTTCGTTCTGCGATCTGTGGCGGTGGACGATCGATGGCCCCACTCCGCGCGGTGCGCTACCGGCGCAATTGGCAGAGGTGCTGCGCTCGCTCGACGCGCACCCGGCGCCGCTCGGCCGACTCAAGCTTTATAACGCCAGCAACTTCTTCGATCGCCGCGCCGTGCCGGCCGATGATGTGCCGGCCATCGCTGCGCTGGCCGCGCCGTTCGCGGGAGTGACGGTCGAGTCGCACGCCAACACGGTCGGTCCGCTCACGCTCGAGCTGGCAGGGCAACTCCCGGGGCGCCTCGAGGTCGCCATGGGGCTCGAGACGATCCATCCCGTTGGGGCCGCACACCTCAACAAGCGTCTGGACCTGGGCCGATTCGATCGGGCCACGCGCTTCCTCTCCGACAACGACATCGACCTGCGCGTCTTCGTGCTCCTCGGCGCGCCGTACATCCCGTTCGATGAGTCGGTCGAGTGGACGGTGCGCACGGTGGGGTACGCGGCCGAGCGCGGCGCGTCGATAGTCTCGATCATTCCCGTTCGGGATGGAAACGGAGAGATGGACCGACTTCGATCGCTCGGGCACGTCTCGGCACCAACGCTATCGCAATTGGAGGCGACGCTCGATCGTTGCCTCACGTTCGCTCCCGCTGTGATCACCGCCGACCTCTGGGACGTCGATCGGCTGGTCTCGTGCGCTGCGTGCGCTGCGGCTCGCGTGGAGCGATTGCGGCGAGTCAACCTGACTGGTAGGGCGGAGGCAGCCATCGCATGTCCGATATGTGGCTGAGTCAACCGAGCTCCGAGGACAATCCGGCATCTACTCAGGTATGCGGATTTCGCGGATTGGGCGGATGAAAGCGGATCTGATTGTGGCCGTGATAACTCCTCTCGCACACGGGCCAGAATGTGAGGGGAACGGCCGCTCGGGACGCCACCGGAGAAGTCGATGGTCGCGCGCCAGTAGCGTTCCGGGGGGCCCCTCATTCCTCGACTCGTTGCGAGACGGGTCGTCCCGGTCCGGACCGATCCGCGTTCATCTGCCCAATCCGCCAAATCCGTATAGCTCTGGCGGTGATGCTCGCCCGGTTGAGCGACCAGACTCCCGGCTACTCAGCCGGTCGTTCATGACGACCATCCGATGACAAGCAGATTCGAAATCGCGATAGTCGGCAGCGGGTTCGCCGGCTCACTCATGGCGCGCGTGCTCGCCGTGATTGGCTATGACGTCGTGCTGCTCGAGCGAGGCGCGCATCCGCGCTTCGCGATCGGTGAATCGTCCACCCCACTGGCCAATCTGTCGCTCGAACGCATCGGCCGCCGGTATGGGCTGGCCGACTGTTACCGCCTGGCGACTCACGGGCGCTGGCTCGAGCACTTCCCGGAGCTTCGCCGCGGACTGAAGCGAGGGTTCACGTTCTACCGGCATCATCCGGGCGAACCGTTCGCCAATCACGGCCTCGATTCGGAACGACTGCTCGTCGCGGCCAGTCCGAACGACGCCGTCGCCGATACGCACTGGCTCCGTGCCGATGTCGACCATCATTTCGTTCGTCAGGCCGTCGCCGCGGGTGTGGATTACCGCGATCGTACCGAGCTGACCAGTGCCGTCATCGACGCGAGCGGTGCGCACCTAACGGGACAGCGGGAAGGTATGCCGGTCGATCTGCAGGCAGACTTCGTGATCGATGCGTCCGGGCCGGGAGGCTTCCTCGCGAGGCAGCTCTCCATCCCCTCGGGGCTCGAGCGCACCGAGACGCGGGCGGCCCTCGTGTTCAGTCACTTCACCGGCGTGTGCCCGATGCGCGAGGTCGTCCCCGGCTTGCCGGCCGGCCCGTATCCCGACGAGTGGGCCGCGGTCCATCACCTGATCGACGAAGGATGGATGTACAGCCTTGGCTTCGACCACGGCGTCACCAGCGCGGGATTTGCGCTGACGCCGCGCGGACTCGCCCAGCTGAACGCGTCTGAGTTCGTGGATGCCGCCATGCTCTGGCGCATGCTCCTCGAGCGCTATCCGACGATCGGCGATGCCTTCGGCGGCGCCATCCCACTCATGCCGATCGCGTTCCATCGACGCATCCAGCATCGCTTGACGCGCGCGACCGGCGAACGTTGGGCCCTGCTGCCGCACGCCTATGCGTTCGTTGACCCGCTGTTCTCGACGGGCATCGCGTGGAGCCTCCGTGCCATCGAGCGACTCGCGCTCTCCTTCGAGCGCGAGATCCGCGGCCGGCGCCGGCCCCACCCGGACCTGCTCGTGCGATACGAGGCGCTGCTCTCCGCTGAAGCCGACCAGATCGACCGGTTCGTCGCCGGAGCGTACGACGCGATGGCCCACTTCGAGCTGTTCGCCGCGCACGCGATGATCTATTTCGCCATCGTGTCGTTCGCGGAGACGCGTCAGCGACTCACCGAGGACGATGAAGCGGCGTGGAGCGGCTTCCTCGGTGTCGGCGATCCGGCGACCGAGCCGCTTCCGCGTGAGAGCCTTCAGCGACTCCGGCGCATCACCGGGGGTCAGTGGGGAAGCCTAACGGGAAGCGCGGACGACCGCCGGCGGTACACAGAATGGGCTGCCGGCGCGATCGCGCCGCGTAACGTTGCCGGGCTCGCTGATCCGGCGCGCCACCACCTCTACCCGGTGGACCTCGAGCTACTCATCGACCGACACCAGCTGCTTGGGCTGAGCCGCGATCAGCTTGTGGCAGCGCTCCCGGCGCTCCGAGGGGCGGCGCCTGAGCCGACGTTCGCGGACGGGAGCGCCGGAGATCGATCCACTTCGCCACCGGACCGACGAGCCACAGCGCAACCAGAGCCGGCGCCGCATTGAACGCCGTCGGCAGCATCCATCCCTGGTCCGACGCAAGGCGAATCAGCGCCTCCGTGAGCGCGATGATGATCACGACCACGTACTGCCACTTCCGTTGGCGCACGACAGTGCGGGGATCGGTGATCATGAAGAAGATGAACAGCTGGTACATCGGACCGGTGATCGGTGCGATCTCCGGGAGCACTGGCTGCCCGAGCAGGAGGCTTCGCAGCGTGTTTAGCGCGAGGAAGCTCGCGACGTAGGTGAGCGTGATGTGAAGGACCTTCACACGCGCCGCGATCACGAGCCCGAAGGTCCAGATCACGAGGTTCGTCGCCAGGTCGTTACCCCACTGATGGCTCAGGACCGAGACGCGATTCGGGGCAGCCAGGAGTAGGGCGACGATCGCGAAGTTGGTGGGGTTCCAGAGATGATTGTCCCGGTACCGCAGCACGTACTTCGACGCGATCGCGAGGAACCCACCTAACGCGAACGGCCAGAGCGCGGCTCCCTGTGGCTTCACGAGCAGCGTCAGGCTGATGCCGCTGATGTACGCGCTCTGCAGGTTGACGACCTTGCCGCGATCGAACCACGAGAGCAGCGCTTCGGTGGCCATGCAGGTGATGAGCGCGAGCGCGAGGCGGTCGTAGCCGCCGACCACCTGATAGCGGAGCTGCGCGACCACGAGGACGAGCGTGATGAGGAACGCGATCAAATAGCGGGGATCCACGGAACGGCCCCGCTCCCACCAGCGCACCGAAGCGCGCGGCTCCGACAGGTCGGCGTGTGTCATCCTCAACGCCCCGGCTCCACGAGCGTGTGGAACCGATCCACCGCGAGGTGCGACAGCACCTGCTCGCCCCCGGAAGGCCAGTGGATCACCACGCGATCTACCCACTCACGGCGGCCGAGGCCGAAGTGAAGTCGCCGGTCGTTCTGGCTCGCGAACCCCATTCCGCCGTCGACGATGCGTCGCTGGCGGAGCCCCGACGCCTCGACGACGACCTCGGCACCGATCGCGCTCCGGTTGCTGCGCGTCCCGACGAGCGTGAAGCCGACCCAGTGGTTGCTCGTATCCGGGCGATTGCGGTACAGCACGGCCGGCTGGTTCTGGTTCGCGACGATCACGTCCACCGCGCCGCTGTTCGAGAGGTCCGCGAGCGCTACGGCGCGCCCATCGTAGCGATCCGTCACCCCGACGGCGCTCGCAACGTCGACCCATCCGCCAAGTCCGCGACTCAGGAAGACGCGCGACGGCTCGTAGCCCGACAGGCTCGCGTTCCCGAATGCCGGCCACGTCGCCGCGTCCTCGAACAGCAGCCCGCTCGCCCCGGCGATCTTGGACATGGCGTACCAGTAGCTCGTGCTCGAATCGGCCGAGATGAAGCCGTTGGCGACGAAGAGCTCGTTCGTGCCGTCGTTGTTCAGGTCGCCGAACTGTGCGCCCCACGCCCACCCGGCGTCGGCGACCTGGGCATCGGCGACGTTGCGAAAGCGGCCTGCTTCGGGCATCTGGTTGAGTCGCAGGTTGTTGTTTTGGAACAGGTAGCCGCGCTCGGAGATGTTCGTGACGAACACGTCCAGCCGCCCGCGGTTGAACGCGTCGCCTAACGACGCCGACATGCCGCTCTTCGACTCGCTCTCCAGCCCCGCCTTCGCCAGCACGAATCGCCGGCCCTGCTGGTTGAGGAAGAGCTCCTCGGGACCGTAGTCGTTGGCGAGGTAAAGGTCGGGCCACCCGTCGCCGTTGAAGTCGGCCGATGCCGCAGCCAGGGTCCAGCGCGTACTGCCGACGCCCATCCGATCCGTCACGTCCTCGAACCGGCCGCCACCCACATTCCGGAAGAGCAGGTTCTTGCCGCCGTTCGTCGCGAACTCGAAGCTCGAGTGCATGATCCGCGTCGTCGCGAGGTTCCAGAGATCGACGTCGCTCCGGAAGTACGCCGTCACGTAGAGGTCGAGCAGCCCGTCGCGGTCATAGTCGAGCCAGATGGCGCCGTTGCTGTTCATCCAGCGCCGCAGCCCGGCCGCCTCGGTGACATCCTCGAAGCGGCGACCGTCGACGTTGCGAAAGAGCGCCAGGTACCCGTACCGGTAGACCAGCACGTCCTCGCGCCCGTCGTTGTCCACGTCGCCCCAGACGCTGCCCATCGAAACGCCGTCGCCCGCGCGATTGATCTCGGCGAGTCCCGCGCTGGCCGCCACATCCTCGAAGGTGCCGTTCCCGCGGTTGCGGTACAGCGCGTTAGGCGCGCCGAAGCGACTGTTCGTGAAGTAGAGGTCGGGCCAGCCGTCGGCGTCGAAGTCCGCGACCGACACCGAGGCGCCGAGCGCGGCGACATGCGGCTCGACGTTGGCGATTGTCGGGTCGAACGTAGGCCGCTGGTGCACGAACCGAATCCCGGCGGCGTCCGTCTCGTCGCGCAGCACGAATCCGGGGCGGGCAGCATCCGCTGGCGACCGGATCGGCCCGCGATCGAGGCGCATGGCGAGCCCGATGGCGGCGAGGAACGGAACGGCAATGATGCCGCGGCGAACAGCGGCGTTAGGGCGACGCAACATGAATCTCACCGCTGGGTTGTACGCCGAGTGTTGTAGTCCCTGAGGTACTGCTGGCGCACCGCATCCGTCGGATACGATTCGCCCGAGCCGTACGGGTACTCCGTCATGCGGCGGAATGGCAGCGGCTCCACCGTCGTGCCCAACGCGGTGTTCAAGTCGGAGTCCTTGATCCAGCCATCGGTGTAGAGCAGGAAGTCGCGCTTCCACCCCGGCGGGAGCGCGCTCGCCGACGACGCATCGAACTGCACGGTCATCTCGTCACCGGGCCCCATGATGACGTACATGTCGTCGGGCGCTTTCAGCAGCGGCAGTACGTCACCGAACCGCGTGAACGTGCCCTCGATGGGGCGCCACGGTGACTCCTTGCTCACGTCATGATACGCGAACCAGTACGGGCCGTAGCGACCGCCCTTGCGATACATCCGGGAGAAGCCTCGGTAGTGCAGGTCAGCAGAGACAGGCTCCAGCGTCGTGATCTTCACGGGACTCGCGGCAACATCGCCACCGATGAACGCCTGGTCCCAGTAAATCTGCATGCTGGTTCGGATGCGCACGCGGTGATCCGACGTCGGAAACTTACCTGCGAGGTCGATGACGATCGTCTTGTCCTTGCCCGACGGGAACCCGATGTTGGGAATGGCGGTCGTCCAGCGTCCGCGAGCATCACGCACCTCGAGTGACGGCCCCTGGACCTCGAGCTTTGATTGCTGGGAGAGCGCGACGTTGATGCTCGCGTCCGTTGGATAGATCCACCCGCGCAGAAAGAGGAACGTGCCGGCCCGGCCGGCGTTCTCGCCGAGGTCGAGGATGAGATCGTGCGGCTCGACGACGCCCTGGTACTGCGTTGGCGTGAGGCTCGAGACGTACACCGCGTCGCTCTCGCGCAGCGCCGGGAGGACGTCGTTGCCGCGGTCGTCCGTCGCCGACAGCGGCGGATGCGGGTGAACCGTCTGGAAGAGCCGCATCTTCACGGGGCCCGGCGGCACGAAGCGCTCGTCCACGAAGACGTCCACGGAATCCGGGTGATCCACCGCGAGCAGCCTGATCTCGTCGGTGTACGCCGTCTCCCAGAGCTCCTCGGTGAACTGCAGGGTGTAGCGTCCGTCGCGCGGCTCGAGCACGGCCCCCGGAATTCGCAGATACTCCTGCGACGGCCCGGCCGGCGCGAACCGGCTCCCCGTCCCGCCCATGAGGCCGAGTGGCATGCCTAACGCGCTGCGCCACATGACGTCGGTGACGAAACGGAATCCCGTTCCGTCCCAGGTGTAGACGAACGCGCACGACCCCTTGAGCATCTCGTTCTCGACGACATCCTGGTCGGTCCCCGGGAGATAGACCGTTTGCGGCACGCCGTTGGTCCACTCCACGCGAAGCACGTCGGACTTGAGGTGCGGCCCCAGACCGAAGTGCGTGACGCGTCCGGTGACGACGCGCGTCTGATAGATCTCTCCCGCGCGCAGCTCGAGTCGAGCCCCGATGCCGAAGACGTTGTTCTTGCCACTCCCGGTGCGCAGTCCCTTGAGCTCCACCCTCACCGCCATGCTGTTGTTGCCGCCTTCGTTGCGCAGCAGGCGAACGGCGCCCGACGGATCGGTCACGAGCAGGTCTTCGTCCCCGTCCTCGTCCACATCGGTGATGGCGAGCGCGGTAGCGCCACCGAGTCCGACCGGTGGTGGCACTACCGCCAAGCGGTTCTGGAACGTACCGGTTCGATCGTTGCGCAGCACGACGACGCCCGACGATCCACTAGCGTTAGGCACCCCCGTGGCGACGAGATCCAGCCAGCCATCGTTGTCGTAATCCACGAACTCGGCCGCCCGCCCAGCGACGGACTGAAGCGGTTGAAGGGCGGCGGCCGAGCGGCTGTCAGGCGTGAACGTGCCGTTGCCCGCGTTGCGCCAGAGCGCTGCACCGTTCGCGCTCGCTACGAAGAGATCGAGCGAGCCGTCGTTGTCGTAGTCGCCGGCGGCGATCGCGACGGCGCCGGCGCTGCCCGTGATGCCGCTCGACGCCGTCGCGTCGCGGAACCCCTGCACGCCCCCGTTATGAAACACGGCGGGGCCACGTTCGGTGCTCACGACGAGGTCGATGCGGCCGTCGCCATCGAAATCGCCGAACGCGGCATCGCTCACCGCAGTGCTGGCGAGCCCCATCCCGGCCGTCGCTTCGGTGAACGTGGCGTCGAGGTTGTTCCGATAGACGGTGATAGGTGCGCCTCCCGAGAGCAGGAGGTCGAGATCACCGTCGTGGTCGAGGTCGAGAAACAGCGCCTGACGTGCTCCGCGGACATCGGCAACGCGCGCGGTCGCGGTCACATCCTCGAACGTGCGGTTGCCACGATTCCGAAGCAGCTGCCCTCGTCCATCGCCACCAATGATGAACAGATCCAGCCACCCGTCGTTGTCGACATCCGCGAACGTCCCGAACGCCGCCCCGCTGCGGACGACGACACCAGCCGCCTCGCTGATGTCGCGGGCAAAGCCGCGCTGTACGGCGTAGAGATGCGCGAGCGAGGTTCGCTGCGCGGACGACCAGAACGACACGAACAGGTCATCGGTGCCGTCCCCGTCCACATCGCCAGCAGCGAGTGCCGTCGGTCCTGCCTCGGACGTCGCCGTCGCACCTGCCGCGGTGCGTGCTCGTGGATCGAACAATCCGGCTTCGTCCGTCACGTCCACGAATCGCACCGAGTCGAAGCGCGGACGCTCCTGCATGCGGCGCAGCGTGATCAGGTGCGTCGGCTTGAACGTCAGCACCGGCCGGCCGACCAGCGGCCCCTCGGCGCTCTTGACCTCCGTCAGCGACGCCTGGTACGGAGACGTCACCCGCATCACCTCGATCAGGCGATCGAGCGGCGCCCTCGCCGCCGTCAGGTTCCCGGATTGCAGCAGTCGGAGCGCACTGTCCAGGAACGGTCTCGCTTCGCGAGGAGGCTCCGGTGGTATGCGACGCACTTCCTCGAGCTGCTGCACGGCGCTGTCGGCGCGCGCTCGTTGCACGAGCACGTCCACCAGCTCGAGCCGTACCGCGAGATTCGCCGGGGCAACGGCAAGGAGCTGGCTGAGGTACCCTGTTCGTCTGCGGAGTGCACCCGTGTCAGTGCGTTGTGAGTCGAGCTCCGCGAGCGCGTAGAGTGCGCGAGCGTTTGCCGAGCTGTCGCGACGGAGCTGTTCGAGTGTCTCGCGCGCGTCGTCGGCTCGTCCGGTGAGCGAATAGAGTTTGGCGACGAGCAAGGCGACGTCGGCGTTCGCGGGCGCGAGCTCGCGAGCACGACGCAATTGCGCTTCCGCCTCGCGGTATCGTCCGCCTTGCAGATACGTGAGCCCGAGGTCCGCGTGGCCAACCGGGTCGTCGGGGACGAGGTCGATCACCTTCTTGAACTCGGCCTCCGCCTCGGGCAGTTGTCCGCGTTGGAGGTAGCCAAGCCCGAGCGTGCGCATGGTGAACACGGCGTCGAGATCCACCGGCTCGGATCGACAACCGGCGACGAGCACGGCCGAGGCGGCCAGCGCGAGCCGTATCAGTCGGGTGATTCCTCGTTCGCTGCTCAGATGCACCGGTACGTCTCTCCAATCAGGGCTCGGCTCATCGGTTTACGGCCACCATCCCGATGACGAGGGCAACGCCTGCCGCGATCAGCATGACCGCGACGATCGCGAGGACGCTCTTGTGCGTGTCGGCCTTGGTCGTCCTATCGCGATGGGCGATGTACGCGGGCTCGTCGAGGTAGTATCCCGCTACGCGATCGATCGAGTCGCCGAGGACCGTGAGTCGCCCGCGCGAATCGACGCCGCGGACGACACCCGCGGTGATGAGCTCCCCGACGGCGCTGTCATCGACCGCCAGTCTCAGGTCGCCTAGCGTACGCGCGCGATCGGGCGCCGTGGCGTCGTGGGTGCGGAAGCAGTCCAGCACGCGCGTCCTCGCCTTCTCCGCGGCCGCGGCGGCGGTCGCGGCGTGGATGGCGATCATGGTTCCAGGGTTCATGCGATCGAGCTTTCGAGGAGGCTACCGCGGATTGTCCATGCCGGGATAGGGTGACCTTGGGCGAATCTAGCCGCAAGAACGCGCCGGCGTTGCAGAACCTCACTTCCATAGAACTGCCATAGAACTGCAATAGAACTGCAATCCGGTGAGCGACCCCTGGAACTCACGTCTCTCGCACGCCGTATGCGTGAAGACACACACCACCGTTGGAGACCGGATGCGCGCTTTACATAAGTTCGTCATCGCCGCCGCCCTCGCCCTGCCAGCCTCGCTCACGGCTCAGAAACTGACGCCGGGAACCTGGACCGGGACGATTTCGCCCCCGGACCAGGCCGTCCTCGACGCAACCTTCGACGTCCGCCTGAGTGGCGACACGACGAAGATCACGCTGAAGGCCGACGGGCGCGTCGTCGAGACGACGGACGTGAAGGTGCAGCCGGACCGACTCCTCTTCACGTTCTCAC
>Ga0075421_100012135_pt1 | contig 10692 bp, 6 predicted proteins | sample SoiMetdeltSBSDD5_FD_75292 | JGI IMG/M metagenome (GOLD analysis project Ga0075421, IMG submission 75292) | Bulk soil microbial communities from a Populus tree surrounding site in Tennessee, USA - Soil MetaG P. deltoides SBSDD5 | ecosystem: Environmental > Terrestrial > Soil > Tree plantation...
GGACGATGGCGACCGTGCCGAATACGAGCGGGTCCCGCGGCGACACCTGGAAGAGGAGGGGACCGAGCCATCGTCCACTGGCGAGTGCGAGGCACATCCCAAGGACTGCGCCGGCGACCACCACGCGAAGGCCATCGGAAACGACGAGCCGTATCACGTCGCCAACGCGGGCGCCCAGAGCAATCCGAACGCCCACCTCATGTCGGCGTTGCGCGACGCTAAACGCGATGACGCTGTACAGCCCGATCATCGCCACGACGGTGGCCAGCGCCCCGAACGCCGTGAACATGACGGCTCCCAATCGCCACGATCGGGTAACGTTGCCCACGATCCGCGTCATCGGTCGAACGACAAGATATCCCGACGGCGGCATCACACTCGTTAGGTCGCGGCGGAGTGGCTCGCTCTGGACCGCCGGATCGCCATGCACGCGCACGAACAGCCGCCCGCGCTCGCCATCCTGCGCGGCCGGGATGTAGTACTCGAAACCGTTGTCATCTCCAATCGTCGCCTGGCGAACGTTCTCAGCGATGCCAATGACGGTCCGACACGGCGCGGTATCAGCCCCCGTCCTGAAGCACTTGCCCATGGCATCGGCACGCGGCCACAGCGCGTTCGCCATTGCTTCGCTCACTACGGCCACGAGCGGTCCACCGGCGCGATCATCGGCGCGAATGCCCCGCCCACGCAGAATCCGTGTTCCGACGGTCTCGAAGTAGCTGGGCGATGCGATTTGCTTCACGAATTCGCCGAGCCGATTCGTCGAATCCACGCCGGCGACGAATACGCGCTGGGCGCAGGTGCCGGAGAACGGCACCGAGCATGCGAGCGTCGCGCTTCGGACGAGCGGATTCCGTACGGCGCGGTCGATCAGCGCGCGCCGCAACGCCACCTCCCCGGCCGAGTCGAGCGTGGTCGAGCGCAGGCGTAGATCCACCACCAGCAACTGGTCGGCGTCGTAGCCCAGCCGCAAACGGCCGACGCGATCGACGCTTCGCACGAACAGCCCCGCACCAATGAGCAGCAGCACCGAGAGGGCGACCTGCCCGAGGATCAGCGCGCTGCGGAGTCGCGAGCGACGTCCCTGTCCGTCGCGAGCTCCGGTCCGGAGAGCCGCGATGACATCGCATCGGCTTGCCTGAACAAGGGGCGCCAAACCCGAAGACAGGCCGACGATCAACGCGGCGGCAGCGGCGAACAGCACGGTCCGACGATCGCCGATCGGACGTTGCCATTCCATTCCCGGCATCAGGAAGGCTCGCAGCAGCTGCCCTCCCCATTCGGCGAGGACCAGGCCCGCCAGCCCGCCGAGCACGGCGAAGATCGTGCTTTCGATGAGCAGGTGCCTGACGAGCCTCGCTCGGCTCACGCCCAGCGCGAGGCGAACGGCGATCTCTCGTTGCCGGCTCATCGCCCTTGCCAGCAAGAGGTTGCCCACGTTTGCACACGCGATGAGCAATACGATGGCCGTTACGCCAAACAGCCACGTCGCCACTCGTGCGTCGGCCGACGGCCTGGGGCCCCGTTCCGCGAGCATCGAGCTGAGGAACATTCGAGGCCTGGCCACATCTATCGGCGCCGTGAACCTGGGCGCTTCCGTCAGTTCCTTCCGGTAACCCTCGCGATACGCGGCCGAGAGATCCGCGGTTGCCATCTCCGGCGTCACACCGCGCTTGCGGCGGCCGTAGAGCTCGAGCCACCTCGTCCCGTAACTCGCGCGCTCGGTAGCCCAGCTCGGGCCGAACTCGTCCACCGCCGCCATCGCGATCGGAATGAACACGCTCGGCGTCTCGCGCTCCACGCCGACGAAGCCGGGTGGCGCGACGCCGACGATCGTGTAGCGCGCCGGCGTGATGACGAGCGTTGTGCCGAGGACGGTCGGCGAGCCGCCGTATTGCGATTGCCAGTACTCGTAGGAGAGCACCGCCACTCGGGCGCCGTTCAGATCCCGATCCTCCTCGGCCGTGAAGAATCTGCCGATCACCGGGCGCGCGCTGAACAATTGCCAGAGTGATGCGCTCGCAGCACCAATCAGCGTCTCGCGCGTGGTCTCGCCGGCCCTGACGGCAAGGCGCCGCGGCGCATACGCCGCGATGACTTCCATCGTCTTCGTCGATCGCGCGAGGTCGAGGAATTGCTGGTAGGGATACGCCGGGCCGATCGATTCGGTGCCGTTGACGACGCGCGCAGAGTACAGGTGGTGCGATCGCTCCGGTCCAATGAGGTACGCAGGCGGACGAAACAGCAGGCGATCGACGACGCTGAACATCGTCGCATTCGCCCCAACGCCCAGGCCAAGGGTGGCAACGACGGCGAGTGCGAAGCCGGGTTTGAGTCGCAGCCCACGCAGCGTGTAACGGACGTCCTGAGCCGCGTCGGCAAGCCATCGGAGGCCACGGGCGTCGCGCGCTTCTTCCTGGATGTAGGCGACGTTGCCAAACTCTCGCCGCGCAGCTGCCCGGGCAGCATCGGGAGAGAGGCCTCGCGCCATCAGGCGCGCGGTGGCCCGATCGAGATGGGCTTGCATCTCTTCGTGCATCTCGCGCTCGATGGTGCCGCGCCGCGCGATGGAGCGCATCCAGCCACGGAGCCGAGCCAGCATGATCGGCCCTCTAGCCTGTCTAGTGGTAGTTCACAATGGCCATTCTCCACTAGACTGTCAAGTGGACACCCTTATGCCGCTTCCGGCGCGCTGACGCCGACGATGCCGCGCAGGCTCCGTCTGATACGGACGCGCCACAACCAGTACAGCATTGTTACGAGCACCGCGACGACCGGAAGCGCGAGGAGGGGACGAATCCGGATCGGCTCCGGGATCACCTGCGCCTGGCCGATGAAGAACGACAACGCCGCAATGAACAGCGCGAAGCTCATCCGCCACAGGTGTCGTGCAAGCCGACTCGCACCGCGAAGGGCGCGGCCAGATCGGATCATGCGGAGGTCGCCCGCGCTCGCCAACAGTCCAACCACGCCGAACATGAAGAACGGGAACGCCGGCATCCCGTTCCTCTGACCACCGCTGACGATCGCGTCAACGCCAAACGTTAGGCTGGCGAGACCGGTGCAAAACGCCACCAGCATGGCGCCCAGGTCCAGCCATCGCTCTCCCGACGCGAGAGGCCGTACGGTTGTCAGCGACGTGATCACGAGGTACGCCGTCAGCAGCGCCGCCGGGATGTTGATCGCCGGCGCGACGTCTCGGACGGCCGCTATCGTGAACCCGGCGGCGCACATCGGAAGCATCGCGAAGACGAACACCAGCCCGCTCCTGCGATGCAGCGTCGCTCCTTTCGTCGAATAGAGCGCGACATACCCAAAGAGGAGGCTCAGGCCTCCCGCGAGGATGTGAGCCACATACGTCGCTTTCACGGGGCGCTCAATCCGCGCCGTCGACAGCGAAGCTGCGCTCGGGAGCGCCGACACCGACGAGATCGCGAAGGGACCGTCGGAATCGGATGCGCCACAGCCAGTAGAACATCGTCGCGAAAACCGCGAGCACCGGCAGCGCGAGCAGGGCAGGCTTGCGGATCGGCTCGGGAAGGACCTTCGCCTGGCCGAGAAAGAACGACCCGGCGGCGATCCACATCGCCCAGCACATTCTCCACAGATGGCGCGTGAGTCGAGGGACGCCGCGAAGTGACCCCGCTCGTAGTGCGCGGAAGTCGCCTGCCGCGGCCAGCAGTCCGACGATCCCGAACATGAAGAAGGGAAACGGTGGCAGCCCGTCCCATCGGTGCGTGGGGGTCGCGAGCGTCGCGAACCCCAGTGAGAGACTCGTCACGCTCGTGCTCAGCGCGAGCACCATGAGCCCAACGTCGAATCGAGGCGACCATCCCGCGGGGCGACGAACGGTGGTCAAGGCAGTGGCGACGAAATAGCACGTCATTACGGCGCCGATCGTCGACCCCTCATTGCCGCCCAACGCCGCCATCAGCCCGCCCGTGCTCGCCATCACGAGCATCGCCCCAACGAACAGGAGCCCGCTCTTGCGATGGACTGTTGCGCCTTTCGTCGAATACATCGCGACGTATCCGGCGATAATGGCCAGGCTGCCGCCGATGATGTGAATCGCGCGCATGCCGTGTCCGTCCTAGGTGCGCATCGTAATGGCCGGGTCGATCCGCGCCGCCCGAAGCGCCGGTATCCAGCACGCGGCGATCCCGATCACGGCCATCATCACGGCGACGCCAATGAACGTGCTCGGGTCGTGCGGTTCGACCCCAAAGAGCAGACCGCGAATCAGTCCGGCCACGAGGAAGCTTCCCCCGACGCCTAACGCGAGTCCGGCCGCCAGCAGCACTCCGCCCTCCCCGAGAATCATCCGCTGCACTCGGCCGCTGTCGGCGCCGAGGCTCATCCGGATGCCGATCTCGTTCGTCCGGGCGCTTACCGAGAACGCCAGGACGCCAGCAATGCCGACTGCCGCGATGATCACCGCCAGAATGCCGAACGATGAGACGAGCGCAGCGTTCAGACGCCGCGGGGCGACGCTCTGATCCTTCACCTGCTTGACGGTCAGCACGCCCTGGATAGGCGCCGTCGGCGCGATGCGCCGAACGATGCGCGTTGCGCCGGGCGCCAGATTCGCCACGTTGCTGTCGGCACGGATGACGATCACGCCGCCCATCGCCAGCTCCTGCGCGAACGGCATGAAGACCACCGGTCGTGGCGGCGCATCCTGCCCACCATCCTGGGTGTTCCCCACGACGCCGACGATCGTGCGCCACTCCGGGCTGATCGGGCTGAACTTCAGCACCTCGCCCGTCCACGCGATGCGCTTCCCCATGGGATCCTCACCGGGGAAGAGTCGGTCGGCGAGTGTCTGGTTGATGATCACGACCTTGCCGGACATCGGGCCATCGATGGCAGAAAATGCGCGACCCTTGATCACCGGGATCCCGGCCGCACTGAAGTACTCGGGGTTCGCGGTGCGGAAGTCCGGGCGCGGCGGTGCCTCGCCCACGGCGAGCGCTTTGCCCTCGGCCTTGAGCTCGAAGCGTGTCGACGAGCCGCGCAGGGGAACGCTCGAGCCGACTCCCACCCCGATGACACCGGGGAGCCCGCCGATCTCTCGGCGAATCTGATCGTACCGCACCTTGGCCTGGGCGTCGGATTGCAACAGCGACTTGAACCACGCATTGGGGTCGGTGCTGCCACTCGGGCCACCGCCCACCTGGAGCAGCGGGACGTCGATCGTGAGGACTTCCTCGGTCTTGAGACCGGTGCTCACCTGCGAGAGACGCACCATGGTTCGCGTGAGCAAGCCGGCGCCGGCGAGTAATACGACGGACACCGCCACCTGCGCGATGACGAGTGCGCGCTGAAGCCGGTGCTTCCTCAGGCTCCCGCTCACTCGGCGCGCACCGGCGGCAATGGCGGCCGTGAAGCTCCCTTCCTTCGGCAGTGACCCGACGAACGAGAGCAACAGCGCGAGCATGACCGACAGTGCGAGCGTGAAGCCAAGAACGACGGTGTCGAGTTGGATCTCGTTCGCGCGTGGCGAGTACCGGTCGGCGAGTGACGTGAGCAGTCGGACCCCGCCGATGGCGATCGCCAGGCCGAGAATGGCGCCCATCAACGTCAGCGCGAGATTCTCGGCCAGCAGCAACCGACGAAGCCGGCCCGCACCGGCGCCCAGCGCCGCGCGCACCACGAGCTCGTGCTCCCGACGCACACCGCGCATGAGCGTGAGGTTGGCGACATTGGCCGCGGAGATAATCATCACGAACGCCGCGGCGCCCATCAGCAGCCAGAGGGTGAGGCGCGCCTTCTCGCCGAGCGCGTCCTTGAAGGGCATGACCGTAACGAGGTAATGGGAGCCGGTGTCGTACACTTCCTTGTAGTCGCGCTGCATCCGGGCGTAGACCGCAGTCACCTCGTTCCGCGCCTGCTTCAGCGTGGTTCCGGGTGCCAGGCGCGCGATCATCTCGGTCATGCGATGCTCGCGACCCTCCACCATGAGCGAGCTCAGGTGGTGCGCGCTGATCACCATGTTCGTCAGGGCTTCCATCCGGTCGGGGAACCATGGCGCGGGCTCCACGACGCCGATCACCGTCACCGATGCGCCGTCGAGTCGCACCTGCTTGCCCACGATGCTGGAATCGCCGCCGTAGTGCTTCATCCAGAAGTCGTGCGTCAGGACCATGACCGCGGGCACGCCACTCCCGTCGTCGCTCGGACGTGTTAGGCGACCGAGGACGGGTGACAGCCCCATGACCTCGAAGAAATTGCCTGTGACGAGCCCGACGTCGATCCGGATGGGTTCGCCCTCCCCCCGTAGCGTACCAAACCACGGCGAATACTCCGCGATCCAGCCGAGCGACGGTGCGCCCTTCCGGAAATCACGGACCTCTGGCACCGAGAAGTTGATGTTTGTGCCGCCGGGGCCGTCCATCGATTGCCGCAGGTACACGAGCCGATTGCCATCGCGGTGCGGCAGGGGTTTAAGGAGCACGCCGTTGACGACGCTGAAGATGGCCGTGTTGGCTCCGATGCCTAACGCCAGCGTGATCACGACGACCGCGGTGAAGGCAGGGCTGTGACGGAGCGTACGCACGGCGTACCTGAGATCGGCAGCCACGCCCTCGAGCCACGGCAGCCCCCGCTGATCCCGCACCGCCTCGGCGGCGACGGTGAGGCCGCCCGACGCAAGCAGGGCCCGCCGACGTGCCTCGTCCGGCGCCATGCCCCGCCGGATGTACTCGGCGGTCTCCATGTCGAGATGGGCCTCGAGCTCATCCCGCAGCTCGTCATCCGCGCGGCCTTTCGTGAAGACGCCGGCGATGCGCGCGAGGGCGGCGCGAACGTATCTCATGATCCCTGCCTTGAAGCGGGAGAAAAGGGAGGAAGTTTCGCCCCTTGGTTCGTCCTATGGGTAACCCATATGACGGATGCTTCGGAGAATAAGTTTCACGACTGTTGGTCGCTGGTCTTACATCGCGGCGCGGAGGTATCTCACGGTGCCTCCTTACGCGGTGCGAGAAACGCGGCGATCAGGTCGGCGGTCTCGTGCCACTCGCGGGTCTCGCGCGCGAGCTGCTTTCGGCCGGCGGCGGTCAGCGCATAGAACTTCGCGCGGCGATTGTTCTCGGACGGCCGCCACTCGGCCTTGATGAACCCTTCCTGCTCGAGTTTGAGAAGGGCGGGGTACAGCGTCCCGTAGTTGAGCGAGAGGCGGTTCTTGCTGGTCTCCTCGATCCGGCGAGCGATGCCGTACCCGTGGAGCGGTCCCAGCACATCCAGCGTTCTGAGGATCATCAGGGCGAGCGTGCCCTGTTTCACGTCACGTTTCTCAGCCATCGGGTCGTCCTATGGGGATCCAATACGAGCGTACAACCTTTGGCCCAATTGCGCAATCCCATTCGTATGGGGTTCCCATACGGGTGGTCGGATCTTCGCGTTTCAGCTGCGTGCCAGGCTGTGGTGTGGCGTGCACACCGGAGCGATCCGGTTCGATCCGGCAGATCCATTGGATCCGTATGCCTCCTTGCATGCGCGGTCGCGAGGCCGGGGCCGAAGTCGAGATGATCGGAACCGTCGACGACCCCGCATCCGGAGCGCTAACTTCGCCGTTCGCGAGAGGTCAGACCGCCACCGGATCTTCGCCACGACGACCAGTGAGCCGTACGATCTTCAACCGCCATCATCTGGTCCCCGCTCTGGGTGGAGAGCCCCCCGGTCGATGAGAGCCACGCCTACTCTGACCCTGAGTGTCTTCGCGATGGTCTTCTCACAGTCCCGGTTGGCGGAAAAGGCCCTCGACGATGTCGCGGTCATCGGGATTCCGCGGGGCCTCAAGGAGATGTACAAGGGCCTGCGCGACGATCAGGCCGGGCGGCTGACGTTCACGTTCTCCAAGGACTACTTCTGGGCGTCGTTCAACGGGACCACCGCATACAAGCAGCAGCTGTTCGTGTCGGTCATGGCCCCCGACGCCTCCGACGCCGAGTACGAGGCGCGTCCGAAACACTTCGGCTTCTGGTACGATGACAGAAAAATCGTTCGCACGATGGCGATCGGCTCAGGGACGCTGACGATCACCGAGGGCCTCTATGTCCAGAACACGCTGAAGGAGCCTTCGTACACGTTCTTCTACGTCGATCGCGCGCGTCGTCTGCAGATCGCCTGGCACGCTGTGAAGGACGAGATCGACCTGGACATGGGCACGGACGTGGTTGGGCGAATGGCCACGTCGTTTCGCATGAAGCGGGACCCCGCCGAGCAGTTCGCCGAGATGCGCGACCGACCGCGGAAAGAGGCCGAGGAACGAGCACGCAAACGCGCCTTGGCCATGGAGACGCTGCAGCGCGAAGGCTATGGACCGCTGGTGCCCGGCAAGCCGGTACTCAAGAACGGTGTGTACGTCGAGTGGATGATCGACCCGGAGCCGCGCTACCAGCTCCTGGTGCCGCTCGGTCGCGTTCGCGGCCCGGCCAACGTCACGCCGGGAACACGTCCGCGGCCTGCCACGCTCAGAAACCCCGACGGCACCTACCGCAAGTTCGCCGGAACCGTCGGCTGGCGTGAGTTCGTGGACGGAGAGTGGTCACACTCCAACTCCGACAACGCCTATTTGCCGTTCGAGGGGATGAGGGCGATGCTGGGCGCGGAGCAACGCGACACGGCGTTCGTCTACTTCTACTACTCCGCAGCCGTTCGTGTGGAGGAGCAGGTGCACGACCGGTGGCTCGAGAACCTCCGCTGGTTCTTCGATAGTCTCCCCGAGGTCCAGCGGTTGTGGCGTGAGGGGCAGCTCGTGAAGGGCGGAGTACCAGCGAGCGATTAGGAGCTTGGCAGGTCGCTCACAGTATGTCGCATCGAAGCAACGGGGCCTCCCTCAAGGCGCCACTCGGCCGAATCGCCCCGAGGCATCCTAAGTGGTTGCCGGACAATCGTCATACGCGCGCGTCGCCGCGCGATGTGATGTCCGTTACAGTGGGGCCTGCTTGTTGCTCTACCCGCCGACTCTCTCGATTCGCGGTGAGGGAGCGCCCCTGTAGTCCGATCGAACCTCGCTGGCGGAGGCGTGTTGAGCATCCACCTGCAAACCGTCGACATCGAGCCGGAAGAGGGACACGACCTCCTCAAGATGCTCGTGGTCCCGCGCCCCATCGCGTGGATCACCACGATCCGGCCTGACGGCGTCGTCAATCTCGCGCCGTTCGCGTGCTACACCATGCTCGGCTTCGGGCCGATGCGCATCGGGCTCGGGTTCGGGCGCGTCGGTGGCGTTCACAAAAAGGACACGCTGCGGAATATCGAGCACGCCCGCGAGTTCGTGATCCACTCCGTCACCGAGGACCTGCTCGAGAAGGTCGTCGACACCGCGCGATCGGCCCCGGCTGGAGTGAGCAAGGCACGTGGCACCGGGCTGACCCTCGTGCCGTCGACGGAGGTTGGCGTTCCCTGGATCGCCGAATGCGCGGCCGCCCTGGAGTGCCGGTGTGAGGACATCACGCGCATCGGAACGGGTCACGACCTCGTGACCGCGCGCATCGTTGCCGTGCACCTGGATGAGCGGTGCTTTCCTGACGGGCGCCCGGACTATCTGCAGTTCCGTCCGGTGGGACGCATCCACGACGAGTACTTCGCGACGCTCGGGGACATCATCTACCTCCCCCGCGCCGAGGCGGCGCGCGATGTCGCGCCGCCTGACGACCGGACGACCGCGCTCGCCTGATGACCGTGTCGACTGCACGCTCAGAGCTTTCGACGTTCGCGCGCTTCACCGCGACGCTGCCGCGTTACCTGCGACATCGCATGAGCGCGGAGCAGGCCTGCCAGCGCCTCGTCGACGCATTGGCGAACCGAGAGACCAACTTCCTCCGCATCCTCGAGCGGGCGGTCTTCGCCAATCCCTCGAGCCCCTATCTGCCGCTCCTGCGACTGGCCGGCGCCGAGTTCGGCGACATTCAGGCGCTGGTTCACACGGATGGGCTCGAGGCGGCGTTAGGCAAGCTGTACGACGCCGGCATGTACGTCACGCTCGACGAGGTCAAGGGCCGCCGCGCGATCGAGCGGACGGGGCTGTCGCTCCCGATCACGGCCGCCGCGTTCGACAACCCGTTGATGACCGGGCACTACCAGGGGATGAGCAGTGGCTCCCGCGGCCCGCGCACCCGCGTCAACATCGACCTCGCGCTCCTGGAGCACGAGGCGGCATACGTCCATCAGTATCTCGATGGGTTCGATCTCTGGCGACGCCCGTACGCGGTCTGGCGGCCGGTGCCTCCCGTGGTCACCGCGGTGAAATGGATCCTCCGCCTCGAAAAACTGGGCAAGCCGCTTGATCGCTGGTTCTCCCAAACTCGCGTCACGCTGAGCGACGGCCACTGGAAGTTCGCGCTCTTCACGGGCACGACCGTCGCGGAAGGCAGGGCGTTAGGCAGGCGGTTCCCCGCGCCACAGCATGTGCCCACGAGCTCGCCCGAGCCGGTCGCCACCTGGTTGGGCGACATGACGCGCCGGGGCACGCCCGCCGTGCTGGATACGATGGTCAGCTCGGCCGTGAGGGTGTGCACCTACGCACGGGAGCGCGGGATCGACATTTCCGGAACGCTCTTTCGCCTTGGCGGCGAGCCACTCACAGCACCCAAAGGGCAGCTCATCGCCGAGATCGGCTGTCGCTCGATCTGCTTCTACTCGATCACGGAGATGAGTTTCGTCGGGGCGCCGTGTGCGACGCCGGACGCG
>Ga0075421_100012136_pt1 | contig 10690 bp, 8 predicted proteins | sample SoiMetdeltSBSDD5_FD_75292 | JGI IMG/M metagenome (GOLD analysis project Ga0075421, IMG submission 75292) | Bulk soil microbial communities from a Populus tree surrounding site in Tennessee, USA - Soil MetaG P. deltoides SBSDD5 | ecosystem: Environmental > Terrestrial > Soil > Tree plantation...
GCCGTCTCTTCTACCCGCTCGCCCGCGCCGTCCTCGCCTCGACCACCTGGCGCCTCGCCACCGTCGGCGCCGTCCTGATCTTCATCGCCCTCGCCCTCGACACCGACCCGTTCCCCTGGCGCTTCCTCAAGGCCCTCGAAGAATCCTCGGAGCTGAACGCCGCCCTCGCCTTCCTGATCGCCGCCCTCCAGATCGAGAAACGGACGAACAAACGCGCGTGACGACGCCGCCCGCGGTCGCGCGCGCCGATTCAGGCCACGCGCACCCTCTCCCCGCGAGGGGAGAGGGCAGGGTGAGGGGCGATACGATCAAAGAGGGCGCCGGACAATCTCCCAAAAGGCTGTCCGCGGACCCGTGCTCTACCTCAGCTCTCCCGGTCGCGCGGAGGCCGCGACTAACCGGTCTCTCCCGGGAGTTCGCGGACCCGGACTACCGGCGGATCGGGTGCAGATCCGGCCGGCAGGTGGTGCAGGGACTCACTCCGGCGCCCTCCACGCCCCGCCGCGAGCTGAACAGCGTCGCCATGCCGAGGCGCGCCGGGGTCAGCGACGGGCATGTCGGCACGCAGTACTCGTCGTCGCCCGGGTAGAGCACGTACATCGACTGGCGCGCGACGCGCACGTCCGACGGGCCCTCGACGGTCGGGACGCCCTCGACGCCGAGCAGGTGCTGCTTGAGCGAGATGCGCCGCCCGACGTAGCCCATGAGGTCCCCGGCGATGCCGACGATGCGATGGCACGGCACCGCGATGGCGAGCGGGTTTCGCTTGAGCGCCTGCGCGACCGCGCGCGTCGCCGTGGGCCGGCCGATGTCGGCGGCGATCCGCGCGTACGAGGTCACGGCGCCGTACGGCACGGCGCCGGTGGCCTGGAGGACCGCGCGGTCGAAGTCGCTGCCGGCGAGGCGGAGGTCGAGCGGCCAGCCGAGCTCCTTGCGCCGCCCGCCGAGGTATTCCGTCAGCTCGCGGTGGAGCGCGTCCATCTCCGCGCCGCCCTCCATGGCGTCTTCCTCGGCGGCCCGCCGCAGCCGCGACACCGCGATGCCGCCGGCGCGCGCCAGGTACTCGACGAGCGTCACGCCCTGCTCGGAGCGCGCGACCAGGATCGGCCCGAGCGGGGAGGTGAACACGCGGTAGCTGACGATGCGGCTCCGCAGGTCGGCGAGCTTGGCGCGGAGGCCGGCGCGCGCCGCCTCGAGCTCGTCCGCGGGCACGGGCTCGTCGCGCAGGCCGAGCACCAGCCCGTCGATCGCGCGGTAGCGCTCGAAGGCGCCGCGGCACTCGCGGCACGCGTCGATGTGATCGCGCACGCGGCCCGCGGCGGACGGCGGGGCCTCGCCGATGGCGGCGGCGATCAGGTCGGGCTCGAGCTCCAGGCAGGCGGACGCGCGGGCGCTCACCGGCGGAGCTCCGTGCCGGCCAGGTGCTGACTCTCGAGCTCGAGGCGGATCTTCCGGAGCGCCTGGAACACGTTGGCCCGGGCGCTCTCCGGCGAGCACTGCAGGCTCTCGGCGATCGCGGGGTAGTCGAGGTCGTGGACCTTGCGCAGCGTGAACGCGATCCGCTGCTTCGGCGGCAGCGCCATCACCACGCGGTCCACGAGCGCCCGCGCCTCGCCGAACTCGGTCTCGGCGTCCGGCGCGACCTCGCGGCCCCCGCCGCCGCCGGCGATCCGCACCGCGGCCTGCGCGGCGCGCCGCCGCGACTCCCCGCGGAAGTGGTTGCGGGCGAGGTTCGTGGCGATCGCGAACAGCCACGCGCGCACGTTGGCATCCGGCGGCAGCCCGCCGATCGCGCGGTACGCGCGGAGGAACGTCTCCTGGGAGAGGTCGTCGGCCTCGGCGGCGCGCGCGGTCACCCGGCGCAGGTAGCGGAGGATCTCCGCGTGGTGCGCGGCCACCAGGCCATCGAACGCGTCGTCATTTGCCCGCTTCAGGCGACCACCTTCTTGTCGCGGAGCGCGCGGATCTCCGCGTCGCTCATGCCGAGCTCCCGGAGCACGGCGTCGGTGTCCTCGCCCGACCGGGGCGCGGGTCGGCGCGCCGCCCCCGGCGTCTCGGACAGCTTGATCGGCACCCCGAACTGGCGCACCGGCCCGTAGGTCGGGTGCGGCAGGTCGACGATCATCTCGCGCGCCTGCACCTGCGGGTCGACCACCATCTCCTCCGGCTCGTAGACCTTGCCCACGCACACGTCGGCCTTGACGAGGTACTCGTACCACTCGTCGCGGGTGCGCGTTCGGAGGACCGCCTGGACCTCCTCGCGGGCGGCGATCTCCTCGGCGTTGGCCGCGCGCACCAGCTGGTCCGGCTTGCGCGCGAACTTCACGAACGCCGGGCGGTCGATCGCCTTGCAGAAGTTCTCCCAGAGCCAGGGCTCGGTGCAGCCGATGGTCAGAAGCTTGCCGTCCTTGGTCTCGTACACGGAGTAGTACGGGTACGACCCGCCGAGGAAGCCCTCGCCGCGCTTGGGTACGAGGCCGTCGCTGAAGAAGTAGCGCATGTTCGGGGTGGCGGCGAGGAGCGCGATCGTCGTGTCGAGGTACGACACGTCGACGTGCTGGCCGCGGCCGGTGCGCTCGCGCGCGAACAGCGCGAACATGATGCCGAGGGCGCCGTGCATGCTCGCCGCGCCGTAGTCGGCGACCAGGTTCAGCGGGAACACCGGGGGGCGGCCCTTCTCGCCGATCAGCGTGAGGACACCAGCCAGCGAGAGGTAGTTGCCGTCGTGCGCCGGGTAGTCGCGGTACGGCCCGTTCTGGCCGAAGCCGGAGAGCGAGCAGTAGACCAGGCGCGGGTTGAGCGCGGAGAGCGTCTTGTAGTCCGCGCCGAGCCGCGCGGTGACGCCCGGCCGGAATCCCTCGACAAGGACGTCGGCGCTGGCGGCGAGCTTGCGGAAGATCGCCTGGCCCTCGGGCGCCTTGAGGTTCAGCGCGAGCGAGCGCTTGTCGCGGTTGACGTAGGCGAACGCCGCCTTGCGGTGCGTGTCCGCGTCGTCGGGCTCCGCGCCAGGCGTCTCGATCTTGAGGACCTCGGCGCCCATGTCGGCGAGCAGCCGGCCGGGCAGCTCCGCGGGGGCCACGCGCGCGAGCTCCAGGACCGTGATGCCGGCCAGGACTTGGTTGGAGGCGGCTCCTGACATGTGGGTGGCCTCTCTATGCGGGTCCGCGGACGCCGGTTGGGAGATCGTGCGACCGGGCCTGCGGACAGTCGTTTGAGGTTGTGCGGTGGGGTCGGCGGACAGCCTTTTGGGAGGTTGTGCGGCGCGAGCCGCGGACAGCCGTTTGGGAGGTTGTGCGGGGCCCTCTCTGATCGGATCGCCCCTCACCCTGCCCTCTCCCCTCGCGGGGAGAGGGTGCGCTCGGTGTTGTCATTGCGCTTTCGTGTCTGGACCGGATGTCGTCCGCCCTGGAAGCTGTCTTCACCGCCGTCATCTGTAAGCGGCGGGGGCCTTGATGGCCTTGGCCCAGAATGCGGGGTCGTGGCTCGGGAAGATGCGGCCGTGGACGAGGCGCGCCAGGGTCTTGAGGCGCTTGATCGAGTGCGCGGCGCGGGTCGGGTCCCAGACGACGCCCGGCGGCAGCTCGCGGTCGATGTTGTCCTGCCAGTAGCAGCAGTCGCCGGCGAGGATCACCGGGCCGGTCTCCGGCAGCTCGACGAGCAGCGACTGGTGGCCCGGCGTGTGCCCATCCGTGCGCAGCACGCTGATGCCCGGGGCGAGCTCGGCGTCGCCGTCGAGGAGGCGCCACTTGTACCCGGGCAGGTCGAAGTTGCGCTTGTAGTAGAGCGGCGCGAAGAACGCCGACGGATAGTTCGCGAACGAGTACTCGTCCTGCTGCACGACGAGCTGGGACTCCTGGAAGAGCTGCGCCCCGCCGGCGTGGTCGTAGTGCAGGTGCGAGAGCACGACCATGTCGACGTCGTCGGGCGCCAGGCCGAGCGAGTCGAGGCGGTGCACGAGCAGGTCGGCGTCCTCGAAGCGCGCGAGGGGATCGGTGCGCAGCAGGCCGGCCACCGCGCGCGGCGAGAAGCCCGTGTCGAACAGCACGACGCTGTCGCGGCTGCGGACGACGTAGCAGGTGACGGGGATCTGGACGCGCTCGCCCGAGCGCTCGCCGTAGAACAGGCCGCTCTTCTCGAAGCCGATGAAGCCGTTCTGCAGCGCGTAGAGGCCCTGGACCGCCATGCCCGGGCGGGCTAGCGCGCGACCGGCCGCGCCGTCTCGCGAGGGCGACGCCGGGCGGCCCCGCGGCGCGCGCCGACGGTGGGCTCGTCCTGCGGGTCGTACACCCAGATCTTGCTGGAGGCGACGAGACCCATCGTGATCGTCCGGCCGGACAGGTCCACGCTGATCGTCCCCGCGTAGGGCGCGACCTCGGTCACGGTCAGGCGCACGCCGGGACGGATGCCGCTCTCCCACAGGAACCGGAGGAGCTGACGGTCCGCCTCGGCCTCCTCGGTGATGCGATCGACGGTCAGCTCCTGGCCGGCCGCGGTCTGGCTCAGCGGCACGGGGTTGTGCGCCTCGGGGGCGGGCATGCCCGGGATCGGATTGCCGTGCGGGCACGTGCTCGGCATGCCGAGCATCTCGGCGAGGCGCTCCTCCACCACCGGCGACAGCGCGTGCTCGAGGCGATGCGCCTCGTCGTGGGCCTTCGACCAGTCGAGGCCGAGGACGTCGGTGAGCCAGCGCTCGAGGAGCCGGTGGCGCCGCGCCATCGTCTCCGCGATGGACAGGCCCTTGCTGGTGAGGCGGATCTCCTTCTTGCCGGCGAGGCGGATGTAGCCTTCGCGCTGCATGCGCTTGAGCGCCTCGGTGATCGAGGGCGCCGAGATGTGCATGTGCCGCGCGAGCCGCGCGCCGATCACCGGCTTGTCGCCGCCGGTGAGGTCGTAGATCGCGCCGAGATAGTCCTGGATCGCGGGCGTCGTCTCCACGACGGAGAGGATACCGGCACTCGCGACGAGGGGCAAGCACGGCGGCGCTGGACCGACGCGGCGCGCGTCGGCTACGATCGCGTCGACATGCCTGCGCTGCCCCTCGCGCCGTCCGACCTCACCCCGGAGTGGCTCACCGCGACGCTGCGCGGCGCCGGCCACCTCGGCGCGGCGTCGGTGGTCTCCGCGCGCGTCGAGGCCATCGGGCAGGGCGTGGGCGTGCTGTGCCAGCTCGCGCGGATCGCGCTCGCCTACGATCGCCCCGCGCCGGGCGCGCCGGCGCGCCTCGTCGCCAAGCTGCCGACCACTGATCCGCAGACGCGCGGGATGGTGAGCCTGTTCCGCTTCTACGAGCGCGAGGTCCGGTTCTACCAGGAGCTCGCGCCGTCGGTGGCGCTGGCCACGCCGCGCTGCTGGGCCGGTGCGCTCGACGCGGACAGCGGCGACTTCGCGCTCCTCCTCGAGGACCTCGGCGGCGAGCGCGTCGTCGACCAGCTCGCGGGCGCCACGGCGGCGGACGCGGCGCTCGTGGTGGACGAGATCAGCGCGCTCCACGCCGCGTGGTGGGGCGATCCGCGCCTGGCCGAGCTCGCGTGGCTGCCGCCCGTCGACTCCGACGTCAACCGGATGGGCCTCGGGCTCTACCCGACCGCGTGGGCGAGCTTCCTGGACCGCTTCGGCGACGCGGTCTCGCCGGAGGCGCGCGCGTACGGCGATCGCCTCGGCGACCGCGTGCTGCCGCTGCTCGAGGAGGTCGGCGACGGGCCCCAGACCGTGTGCCACGGCGACCTGCGCCTGGACAACGTCTTCTTCCGCGCGACCGCGCCGACCGACGGCGCCGCGCGGCCGGTGACCTTCATCGACTGGCAGATCGCCGGGCGCGCGGTCGGCACGTACGACGTCGCGTACTTCGTCAGCCAGAGCCTCGCCGCCGACGTGCGCCGCGGCTGCGAGCGCGACCTGCTCGCGCGTTATCACGGAGCACTCGTCGCCGGCGGCGTGCGCGGCTACGACTTCGCGCAGTGCGAGGCGGACTACCGGCGCGCCGTCGTGTTCTGCTTCGTCTACCCGGTCATGGCCGGCGGCCTCGGTGACCTCGGAAACGCGCGCGGGCGCGCGCTCGCCGCCGCGATGGCCGCGCGGAGCGCGACGGCGCTCTCGGACTGGAACGCCAGCGAGCTGCTGGGGTAGGATCGCTCGGAAGGGGCCGCCCGGACCACGAGCGTGCCCGCGTTGCGGGCCCTTTCACGATGGGAGGCACAACCGGACATGGATTTCGCGCTCACCGAGTCCCAGGAACTGATCCGCAAGGAGGTCGCGGGGCTGGCCCGCGGCTTCTCCCACGAGTACTGGCTGGAGCGGGACCGCACCGCGAAGTACCCCACCGAGTTCGTCAAGGCGTTCGCCGACGGCGGCTGGCTCGGCCTCATGGTGCCCGAGGCCTACGGCGGGTCCGGCCTCGGTGTCACCGAGGCGGCGATCATGATGCACGAGATCTGCGCCTCCGGGGCGGGGACCACCGGCGCCTCGCCGATCCACTTCTACGTGTTTCCCCCGACCCCGGTGATCAAGTTCGGCACCGAGGCGATGAAGCGCCGCGAGCTGCCGAAGATCGTCTCCGGCGAGGCGATCATGGCCTTCGGGGTCACCGAGCCCAACGCCGGCACCGACACCTCGCGCATCCAGACCCGGGCCGAGAAGAAGGGCGACCGCTGGATCGTCAACGGCCGCAAGGTGTGGACGACCAACGCGCAGAGCGCCAACCGCATCCTGCTCCTCGCCCGCACCGCCGACCGCGACCCCGCGCGCCCGATGAAGGGCATGACCCTCTTCTTCACCGACTTCGACCGCACCGCGATGACGGTCCGCGAGATCGAGAAGCTCGGCCGCGCCGCGGTGGACTCCAACGAGGTCGCGATCGAGAACCTCGAGGTGCCGGACGACCACGTGGTCGGCACCGTCGGCGACGGCTTCTACCACCTGATCGAGTCGCTGAATCCCGAGCGCATCGTCATCGCGATCGAGGCGGTCGGGATCGGCCGCGCCGCCCTCGAGCGCGCCGTGCAGTACGCCAAGGAGCGGGTCGTCTTCGACCGGCCGATCGGCAAGAACCAGGGCATCGCGCACCCGCTCGCCCACGCCCAGGCCGAGCTCGACTGCGCCGAGCTCCTGTGCATGAAGGCGGCGTGGCTGTTCGACAGCGGCCGGCCCTGCGGCCGCGAGGCCAACGCGGCCAAGCTGATCGCCGCCGAGGCCGGCTTCAACGCCTGCGACGCCGCGCTGCAGACCTTCGGCGGCTTCGGGTACGCCAAGGAGTTCTACGTCGAGCGGCTGTGGCGCGAGGTGCGCCTCTACAAGATCGCGCCGGTGTCGCAGCAGATGGCGCTCAACTACCTCGCCGAGCACGTGCTCGGGCTGCCCAAGTCGTACTGAGCGGCCCGAGGAGTCCGGCACGGCCGCGGTGTCCGACGGGGAGGGCCTGACGGCGGAGGTCGAGCGCCTCCGCCAGGCGCTGACCGAGGCGCTGGAGCGGCAGACCGCGACCAGCGAGGTCCTGCGCGCGATCAGCGGCGCGCAGGCCGACGTCCAGCCGGTGTTCGACGCGATTGCCGACAGCGCGGCCCGACTCTGCGCCGCGGATCTCGCCGGCGTCTTCCGCGTGGCCGACGGCCAGGTGCACGAGGTCTCGTCGTGGTCGCGCCTCGCCCCGGAGTTCCAGGCGATGCTGCGCCGCACCTTTCCGCGGCCGCTCGACGCGTCGACGTACGTCGGCCGGGCGATCCTGGAGCGGCGCATCGTGCACGTCGCGGACATGGCCGATCCGGCGGCGCCGCAGTCGGCGACGGCCACGCAACGGTTCGGGTTCCGCGGCCAGCTCACCGTGCCCATGCTCCGGGGCGGCGACCCGATCGGCGGCATCACCGTCGTCCGCCGGCAGCCGGGCCCGTTCTCCGACGACCAGGTCCGGCAGCTCGCGATCTTCGCCGACCAGGCGGTGATCGCGATCGAGAACGCGCGCCTGTTCCGGGAGCTCGAGGGCAAGAACCGCGAGCTCGAGCTCGCGAGCCGGCACAAGTCCCAGTTCCTCGCCAACATGTCCCACGAGCTGCGGACGCCGCTGAACGCGATCATCGGCTTCTCGGAGGTGCTGACCGAGCGCATGTTCGGCGACCTCAACGAAAAGCAGGACGAGTACCTGCGGGACATCCACGCGTCGGGCCAGCACCTGCTGTCGCTCATCAACGACATCCTCGACCTCTCGAAGGTCGAGGCCGGACGGATGGACCTGGAGCTCGCCGACGTCGACCTGCCGTCGGCGATCGACAACGCGTTGACCCTGGTCCGCGAGCGCGCCGGCCGGCGGGGCGTCGCCCTCGCGCACCGGATCGACGGGCGGGTCGGGGTCGTGCGGGCGGACGAGCGGAAGGTGAAGCAGGTGGTGCTGAACCTGCTCTCCAACGCGATCAAGTTCACGCCCGAGGGCGGCCGGATCGACGTGCGCGCGACCGTGGACGCGGACCGCGTGGAGGTGTCGGTGACCGACACCGGCGTGGGCATCGCGCCCGAGGACCAGGCCGCGGTCTTCGAGGAGTTCCGGCAGGTCGGGCCGGCGGACGGGAAGGTCGAGGGCACCGGCCTCGGCCTGACGCTCTCGCGCAAGTTCGTCGAGCTGCACGGCGGCCGCATCCAGGTCGAGAGCCAGGTCGGCCAGGGCTCGACGTTCACGTTCACGCTGCCCGTCCAGGGGCCGGGCAGGAGCCCGAGCGACCGCGGATCGGAGTCCGCACACTGAAGAGGGCTTCGCGGTGACCGGCTGTCGCGTCGGCGTCGACGACTGCGTCGAGCGGCCCGGCCTCGCGCGCGCCGGTCACTCGAGCGCGATCGTTCCGCGCGCGGCCAGCTCGGCGAGCCGGTGCTCCAGGCCCACGCGGGCGAGGACGTCGGCGGCGTCGCGGCCGGGGAGCCTCACCGGGTGTCCCGGCGCGACGGGCGTGCCGGACAGGCGCGCGGGTGGGCCGATCGTGGTGACGCGCGCGCCGCTCTCGTGCGCGTGGGTGATGCTGAGCCCGTGCGCGACGGCCCACGGGTCCTGCATGAGCGAGGGCGCCGAGCGCATCGCCTGCGCGCCCACGCCCGCGGCGCCGAGCCGAGCGACCCATTCCGCCGCCGTCGCGCCGGCCAGCCGCGTCGCGAGCGCCTCGGCGAGCGCGTCGCCCTGGAGCCCCGCGATGTCTTCGAGCCCGGGCACCGCCTGCAGTCGCGCCAGGTCGCGCGCGGTGGCGCCGAGGAACAGCCAGGCGTCGCTCGCGCGGTAGAGGCGCTGGAGCGGCCCCCAGCCGAGCGCCTCCGGTCCGGCGGGTTCGAGAAGCGTAGCAACGGCTCCTTGCCCGAGGCCCTTGCGGGCGAGGCTCTGTCCGAGCCCCATGCGGGCGAGGCTTGGTAAGAGACCGTGCAGATACGCGGACTGGAGGAACGTCGCCGCGGCGGCGAGCGAAGTCTGCACGTGCTGGCCGATCCCCGCGCGACGGCGGTGGAACAGCGCCAGGCCCAGGCCGAGCGCGCCGAGCAGGCCCGTCGCGTAGTCGTTCACCGCGTACGGCTGCATTCCGGGAACGCCGGTGGCCCCGGCCATCCGCGCCATCATCCCGCTCGCCGCCTGCGCGTTGGGCTCGTAGCCCGGCGCGGCCGCCCACGGGCCGCCCTCGCCGAGGAAGCCGACCGTCCCGTAGACGATGCCGGGCGCGATCGCGCGCACCTGCTCGAAGCCGACGCCGAGCCGGTCGGCGACGCCCGGGCGGAAGTTCTGCAGGACCACGTCCGCGCCCGCGGCCAGCCGCCGGAACACGTCGAGCCCGTCGGGCGACTTCAGGTCGAGCAGGATCGTGCGCTTCCCGCGGTTGACGTCGGTGTGATAGCGGTGCACCTGCCAGCGATAGCCCGCGCCCTCCTCGCGCGGGTTGTTGATCTTCACGACGTCGGCGCCGAACTCGGCCAGCGTGCGCGCCGCGGTCGGGCCGGCCAGCACCTGGGTGAGGTCGATCACCCGGACGCCGTCGAGCGCGGGGGCGCGGGCGGGCGATCGCTCGGCGCTCGCGCCGGGCGCGTCGGCCGGACCGCCGGCGCCCGCCGGCGCCGATGCGCCCGCGGTCGAGCCGCCCCCGCCCGGGCTGCCCACGGCCGGCGCGTCGGCGTACGCCGCGCGCGGCCGCACGGCCCCCGGCGTGCCGAGCATGCGCACGGCGAGCCCGGGCTGCCGCATGGCGCCGAGCTCCGGATCGACCACGTCGACGACGGTGCCGGCGGCGTTCGGGTGCGGCGCGGCGAGCCATTCCGCGCTCGTGCGGATCAGCGTGATCGGCACGCCCGCGGCGAGGCCGAGCGCCTCCCACTCCGCCGCCGGCCGGCTGCGAAACAGCGCGACCCACTCCGCCTCCTGCTGCGCGCGGAGCGCGGTGCCACGGGCGAGGCGGCCGGGCCGCTCGCGCTCGACGTAGCCCCTGTCGATCCAGTCGGTGCGCCCCGCCGCGGCCACGAAGCGCTCGAGGAAGCGGAACGTCGCCAGGCTCACGCGCACCCACCGGCCGTCGGCGCACTGGAGCTGGCCGCCCCACGGGTCGTCCGGGCGCGCGCCGCCGTCGGGCCGGCCGTCGATCAGGAGCCCGCTCGCGCCGATCGCGAGGAACGTGGCGTCGAACAGCGGCACCTCGATGCGCTGGCCCGTGCCGTCGCGCTCGCGCGCGACCAGCGCCATGAC
>Ga0075421_100012137_pt1 | contig 10690 bp, 10 predicted proteins | sample SoiMetdeltSBSDD5_FD_75292 | JGI IMG/M metagenome (GOLD analysis project Ga0075421, IMG submission 75292) | Bulk soil microbial communities from a Populus tree surrounding site in Tennessee, USA - Soil MetaG P. deltoides SBSDD5 | ecosystem: Environmental > Terrestrial > Soil > Tree plantation...
CGAGGTGACCACGAGCGCGACGCCCGCGCTCGACCCCCGGTTCGCCGTGCTGGATTCGGCGGAAAGCCTGCTCAGCCAGGCGATCGCCGAGCTGACCAACGGGGCGGGTGCCGGTCCAGGCAGTGTGGACCTCGTGTTCGGCGGCGATCGGGCGAAGTGGATCAAAGCCGCGTGGACGTTGAAGGCGCGGTATTACCTGCATACGGCCGAGTCGCTCGGTGCGCCGGCTTACACCAATGCGATCACGGCGGCGCTGCAAGGCATCAGCGATGTGACTGGTGGCAGTGACCTGGCGGGGTTCCACTCCGGCTCCGGAGCGGGCGAGCGTAACATGTGGGCGGCATTTCAAGCCAGCAGCTCGTTTGGCCAGGACATCGTCGCTGGAAAGCCGCTCGTGGATATCATGAACGCACGCAGCGACCCTCGTCTGCCGGCGTACTTCTGCCTCAATACGGCAGGCGCCTACGTCGGACAGGATTTCAACGTTCCGGTGGCGGATGTCTCGGCATTCGGGTGCAATCCTTCCCCGTTGCGGTTTGAGGACACCTACTCGATGCCGTATGTGAGCTACGCCGAGAACGAGTTGATCCTCGCCGAGGCGTACAACCAGACGGGCGATGACGTGAATGGGATCCTCCACCTGAACAACGCCCGGGCATATGCAAACGCGACGTATCCCCCGACGGCCGGCCCGCCGGCGACGGCGGCGCTACCCGTTCTGGCGGGGATCGTCGGGGCGGCGCTGCTCGACTCGATCATGATCGAGAAGTACGTGGCCATGTTCCAGAACATCGAGACGATCAACGACTACCGCCGCACCTGCATTCCGGCCCTCACGGTCGTGACCAACAACCAGGGGTTCGCCAACGTGCCGGGACGGCTGTTTTACCCGCTGATCGAGCGCAACGTGAATCCGAACATCCCGGATCCATCGGCTCAGCTCGCTCCCCCCTCCTATTTCCGGAACCAGGGGGACGTTCACGCCTGCACCCTGGATACCTCACCATGAGGCTGCCAGCCGGCGGGTAGTGCGCGGTATTGACGGTGACAGTATGATTGAGGGGAGTGGGGCTTCCTGGCCCGCTCCCCTTGGTCTTTCTCGAACGCCCGAGGTGCCTATGCCGCGATACGCCTTGTTCGTGCTGGCCGCAGCGTCGTTCACCGCCGGATGCTACAACTATCTCCCGCGTCCCGCGCAGCTCGAGCCCGCCATGTACCTGGCGGTCACCCTCACGGACTCGGGCTCGGACGCGATGGCCAACCTGGTCGGTCCCAACATCAAGGTCGTGCGGGGACATTTCCTGCATGCGTCGGATCAGGAGCTGGCGCTCTCGGTGGCGGCCGTGGAGACACGTCGCGGCGCGATCCTCGAGTGGCGGGGAGAGACGGTTGTGTTCCCCGGCGAATTCGTCTCCTCCGTGGAAGAGCGGCAACCGGCGAGGGCCAAAACCGCACTGTTGGCCGGCGTGTCGTTGGCGGGGTTCTTTGTCGCCTTCTCGGCCTTCGGACCGGCCTCTGCGGGAGGATCCTCCTCGGGGTCTGGGGGCAACCCGGTCTTCCATTGACGGGGTATTGTATCCCTATGCCTCGTCTTGTCGTGGCCTTGGCACTCCTGGGCGCCGGGTGCTACAACTACGCACCCGTCGCCACCCCGGCGCCCGAGCCCGGCACCTTCGTGGCGGCAACGCTCACCGACTCTGGTTCGCTCGCCCTGGCGCGCTACCTCGGGCCCCTGGTCACCGAGGTCCGCGGGCGCTACCTGGGATCGAACGATCAGGGACTGGAGATCGCGGTGTCCTCCGTGCTGATGGGGAGCAGCGATGAACGGCCTTGGGCGGGTGAGCACGTGACGCTGCCGCAGGCGGCCGTCCAATCGATTCAGCTGCGACGCTTCTCCAAGGGGAAGAGTGTGCTACTGGTGGGTGTCGGGGTGACCGGCGTCGCCGCGACGGTTGCCGCCTTCAGTCTGATCGGCTCGGGATCGTCCAGCGTCGGCACCTGGCTGCCGCCGGGCCGTAAATAGCGCCGACCGCACGAGTCTAATAGACCGCGACCGTCGACCGTCGCAAATCCGTCTCCAACGTCCAATCGATGTACTGACCCGGCTGCACGATGAGCCGTTCGGTCAGGGCGTAGTCATCGTTCCCGATGGCGTCGCCCAGCAGCTGGATTTCCCCGCCCTGGCTCAGCAGCCGTGAAGGCAGCAGATAGACCTCGGTCGAGCTGCCGGTGACCGTGCCCACCCGTGTGTGCACCCCGTGGTGAATCACGTATACCACCACGTCCAGGTAGTTGTGGTTGGTGACCCGGACCGCGAACTCGGTTTGCGGAATTACGACGGCGGTCGGAGTCGGGTTCTTCTTGTGCAGAAAGCAGGACGCGGACAGGAGCCAAAGGAGGCCCAGGGCGAGGACGCGTGGTCGCGGGTCGCTCGGCATACGGCACGCAACATACGCGCGCTTCCTATCAACGCCAAGGGAACCGAATTCGTGATACTTTCTCCTCCGTGTCCGTCTGGCCCGTGCTGCTCGCCCTGGTCCAGGGCTCGCAATTCACGCTCCCGCCACCGCGGGGGTACGTCAACGATTTCGCCGGGGTCCTGGACTCGGCCGTCATCCAGCGACTGGAAGCGTTGGTGCAGCGCGTGCGCGATCGCACCCGAGGCGACATCGCGGTCGTGACGCTGCGCGACCTGGGCGGACGTGAAGCAGGTGACGTGGCGCTCCAGATCGGGCGCGAGTGGAAAGTGGGCGGAACCGGGGAGGCCGGTGATCCCGCGAAGAACCTCGGGGTCGTGATGCTCCTCGTGCCGCTCCGGAATCACCAGCCGGGAACAGGAGCCATGTTCATCGCGACCGGACGCGGGGCGGAAGGGTTCTTGCCCGACGCGCGGGCGGGACGGATTCGCGACGCCATGATCCCCGCGCTGAGACGTGAAGCATACAGCGAAGCGCTCGAGACGGGCGTCGGTCTCCTGGCGCAGGCGTTCGCTGAGGAGTTCCACGTCAATCTGGGAGACGGTGTGCCGGCGGCGGCGCCACCGGTGCGGCGTTCGGCCCCGGTGCCGTTCCTGTCGATCGTCATCTTTGTCCTCGTCGTCGTGATCATTATCAGCCGAATCAGCCAGGCCCTTGGAGGGCGGGGGAGGCGACGGCGAGGGCCATGGTGGTGGGGGGGTGGATGGGGCGGCGGAGGGGGCTGGACGTCGGGCGGGTTCGGAGGCTGGGGTGGTGGGAGAGGCGGTGGGGGTTTCAGCGGCGGCTTCGGTGGATTCGGCGGCGGTGGCGGATTTTCAGGCGGCGGAGCCGGGGGGAAATTCTAGATGAAGGCGATCCAGTCGGCGGACGAGTTCGGGCGCCAGGTGGCGGCCGCGTTGGGCGGACGGCTGGTCTCACTGCTGGTCTACGGATCGGCCGTGCGGCCCGACGCGCGCGGCTCGACCAACACGCTGCTGATCGCCGACGGCGTGGACGAGCGGCTGCTGCTGGCGCTGGCGCCCGTCGTCGCGGACTGGGAGCGGGGCGGCCACCCGCCGCCGATCATTCTGTCCGACACCGAATGGCACGCCTCGTCGGACGCCTTTGCGATCGAGTATGAGGACATCCGGGCCGCGCACAAGGTCATCGCTGGACGCAGTCCCTGGGATGGCCTGAGTGTCGAGCGTGAGGACGTGCAGCGTCAGCTCGAGCATGAGCTCGTCGGCAAGCTGATCCGGTTGCGCCAGGGATACGTCGGGGCGCTGGAAGACGGCCGGCGCTTGACGCAGGTGGTGGTGGCCAGCGTTTCCGGATTCCTGACCATGCTGCGGACCACGCTGCGGTTGGCGGGCACGCCGGTGCCCGAGGCGCCGGCCGAGGTCGTGCTGGCCGCCGCGGCGGTGGTCGGGTTTCCGGCGCGCGACCTGGCCGATGTGGTGGCGCACGCCGAAGGGCGGGCACCGCTCAAGCTCGAGCCGCGCGATCCGCGCGCGGCGGCGTACCTGGAAGCGGTCGCCCGGACGGCCGACTACGTGAACCGTTCCTGAGAGGAGAACGCATCCGTGAGAAACGTACGACGGCTCCTGCCCGTGCTGGCCCTGGTGGCGGCGGCGTGCGGGTACAACACGATTCAGACCTACGACGAGCAGGTCAACGCCGCGTTCTCCCAGATCAAGGTGCAGCTGCAGCGCCGCGCCGACCTGATCCCGAACCTGGTGGCGACCGTCCAGGGGTATGCCAAGCAGGAGCGCGACATCTTCACCGCCGTCGCCGATGCCCGGGCCCGCCTGAATGGGGCGATCCAGGCCGGTGATCCCGAGCAGATGGCCAACGCCAACCAGGCGCTGAACGCTCCGCTCGGCCGCTTGCTCGCGATCGTGGAGAACTATCCGCAGCTCAAGTCGAGCGAGAACTTCCGCGCGCTGCAGGACGAGCTGGCGGGCACGGAAAACCGGATCGCCGTTTCGCGGCAGGACTACAACGACGCGGTGAACCGCTACAACGCCTATATCCGGCGCTTTCCCCAGGTGCTCACCGCGAAGGTCACGGGCGCCAAGGCACGGACCTATTTCCAGGCCACGGCGGGCGCGGACAGCGTCCCCACCGTCAAATTCAATTGAGGGTAGTGGAGGGAAGGGGTTGGGGCGCGTCTTGCGACCCTGGCCGATGTGGTGACAGAATTAGTCGTTCAGCATAGCCGTCGCGTGCGCCGGCGCTCTCCCTAGCCGTTGAGTGCCGTCGCCACGATACCACAACATGTCGTAGGAATGAGGCCCGAGGGCCAACCCTCGGGGCTTCTTAGCATCCGTGTCGAAAGGAGGATCGGCATGCGCTCACGTTCTGTTTGTCGCTCTCTTCGTGTCTCCTCGGTGCGATGGTCCTATCGTCGGGAGGCGTGCGCCGGCGTCTAGCGTGCGACCTCCCGTCCTCTGCTCTTGTCCGTAGTTCTGGATAGGTCACCGCATCTCTACGGGAGGAGAGACTACGATGCGATTTACCAGTCGTAATACCAAACGTGGCACGTTGTTGACTGCCGTGCTCCTTGCGTTCGCGGCGAGCACCGGTTGGTCGCAACAGGTCGTCATCGTGTCGGGCCTCGTGACCGACGCCGCCTCCGGGGCGCTGATCGCGGACGCCCACGTGACGATTGCCGGCACGCGGTTCGCAGCCGTCACCGACCTTCGTGGCGCGTACCGGATTTCCGGCGTCGCGGCCGGGACGGTCACGATGCAAGTGCAACGGATCGGGTACAAGACGCTCACGTCCCAGGTCACGCTGTTGGACGCTCAGGAGACCACGTCGAACTTCGCGCTGACGGCGTCGGTCGTGAGGCTCGAGGAAGTGGTCGTCACGGGCACGGCCGGCGATCTGCAGCGCCGTTCCCAGCCCGCGACGGTGACCAACATTGATGTTTCGGGTCTGGTGAAGGATGCGCCGATCACGAACGTGCAGGATGTGTTGCAGTCCCGGTTACCGGGCGTTTCGGTGACGAGCGCGTCGGGGACGTCCGGAACCTCGAACCAGATCCGGGTGCGCGGCGCGTCGTCCATTTCACTCAGTAACGAGCCACTGCTGGTCATCGATGGGGTCGCCGTGGTGACCGGCGGGGGACTGCAAACCGATCCGGGGGTGTTTTTCACGGGCGGGCAGCTCTATGAGCGACTGAACGACCTCGATCCGGACGATATCGAATCCATCGAGCTGGTAAAGGGGCCGGCGGCGGCTACGCTGTACGGCGCCAACGCCTCGACGGGTGTAATCCAGATCATCACCAAGCGGGGCCGGCCGGGGGCTAACCGGTTCAGCCAGTCGGTGAGCTTCGATTACAACTCCATCGACAAGAACTTCGAGCCGCGGACCAACTATGGGCGCTGCAGTGCGGCGAATGTCGCGGACTCCAATAGAGTGCTGTGCTTCGGGCAGGCCGTTGGCACGCTGGTGAGCGACAACCCGCTCCTGCGGGAGAACGCCTTCCGGACCGGTCGGACACTCGGGTTCGGCTGGAGCGGGCGTGGCGGAGGGTTGAATTACGGCTACTACACTTCGCTGAATAGCGAAGCCGAGGATGGAGTGCTACCCAACAATGCCTTCGAGCGAAAGTCCGGCCGAGTCAACTTCAATTGGTTACCGCTGCCGAACCTGACACTCGACGCCGGAGTCGGGATCAACCTCTCCCGGACCGACTTGCCGGACAACGACAACAACATTTTCGGTTGGCTGGGTAACTCCCATCTGGGCCTGCCGACCACCCGGACCGTGGACGGCACCGGGCAGAATGGCTGGTTCGGCTTTCAGCGCGATGTCGCCGCGATGAAGCTGATCGAGAACCAGCGGCAGACCCACCGGACGATCGGGACGATCACGGCGAACTGGACACTCCGGCCCTGGTTCACGAATCGGTTCACGGCCGGGGTGGATTGGGTGCGGGAAGAGGACCGGCGGTTTCTGCCGAAGAACGTCCGCGGCTCCTACAACGTCAACGTCGGGTCGATTGGAGAATCGCGCCGGGGGATCGAGCGCTATACGCTCGACTACCTCGGCAACGTCGAGCGTAACCTCTCCGCGAAGCTCGTCTCCAATCTCTCTTTCGGGTTCCAGCTGACCGACACCCGGGAGGAGGTCGTGTTTGCAACGGGCGAGGGCCTGGTGGTCAATTCCAACAACGTTGTCACCGCAGCGTCTTTGCGCTCGGGCGGCCAGGACGTGAAACCGCTGCGGACAATCGGGTTCCTCAGCCAGCTACAGGTCTCGCTGAACAACCGGCTCCACGGACAACTGGGCGCGCGGGTCGACAATGCCTCTTCCTTCGGCAAAGAATCCAAATGGGTGTTCCTGCCTAAGATCGGGATGTCGTGGGTGGCGAGCGAGGAGCCGTTCTGGAAAGTCGGCTTCGTCAATTCGCTCCGGCTGCGGGCAGCCTGGGGCTCTACCGGCCGGATTCCGCTGCCGGGTTCTGCCCTAACCACATTGGCGTCGGCGCCGTACGTCGACGGCGCCATCGTGTCGCCGGGTGCGATCCCACAAAACCCCGGCAACCCGGGGCTGCGGTTCGAGCGGGGTCAGGAATTCGAAGGCGGTTTTGATGTCGCGTTCCTGGACGACCGCCTCGGCGTAGAATTGACGTACTTCAACAAGGTCAGCAAGGACCTGATTCTCCAGCAGCCGTTGCCTCCATCGCTCGGGTTCACCCAGAATCCGTTCGTGAACATCGGCTCGATGTTCAATCGCGGGCTCGAGATCTCGGTGACGGCATTGCCGGTGAACACGCCCACGCTGTCGTGGGACGTCAAGCTCGGCGCCGGCACGTTGCACAACGAAGTGACCGACATGGGGACCGTCCCACCTTTCGGCACGCTCAACCGGGTTGAAAAAGGAATGCAGCTCGGGGCGTGGGTTACCAACCGGATTCTCAGCATTGACGATGCGTCCGGCGTGGTGACGGTCACCGAGAACCGCGAGTTCTTCGGCAACGTGTTGCCGACCTTCGAAGGCAACCTCTCGACCGGCCTTACACTGTTCCGGAATTTCAGGATTTACGGGCTGATCGATACCAAGCGCGGCTTCAAGGTGCGGAACTTCACGGATTTCTTCCGGGAGACCCAGCTGGTCCGGAGCGACAACCGGCTCGACACGCTGAAGCTGAGCCGGCACGAGCGGCTGCGGCGCTACGGCAACCCGACGCCGGGCCAGCCGGCCTTCGTGACGGCGACCGGCGTTCCCAAGACCGTGAATGACGTCCAGGAGGCCTACATCCAGGACGGCGACTTCGTCCGGTTCCGGGAGTTCTCGGTGACGTACACATTGCCGGCGACGATGGCGCGCGCGTTCCGCGCGCAGACTGCGTCGATCACCCTGTCCGGCCAGAACCTCGCCCTCTGGACCAAGTATGAGGGCTACGATCCCGAAGTGGTCTCCAATGCGGGATCACTCCTCAATCGGGACGATTTCTTTACCCAACCGCCAGTGCGGCGTTGGATCATGCGGGTCAACCTGTCATTCTGAAAGGAGCCTTGACCGATGCGCAATCTCAGACGATTTGCCCGCACCGCCATCGTGGCCGGGGCTCTTTTGGCCGGTTGCACGAACTGGCTCGCAGTGGATAATCCAACCGTGATCGACAAGGATGCGCTGGACCCCGTTGCCGACGCGGCCGTCCTCGCCAAGTCGGCACAGCAGAACTTTGCCTCCGCCTACGGGCACTTGATCGTGTACTCGTCCTGGTTCGTGGGCGAAACCGATGTGTCGGAGACGTTTCCGACCAGGAATGAATTCGGGCGGCGCAACATCACGATTCAGAACGGCAGTCTCGACACCGACGTTTGGTTCCCGTTGTCTCAGACGGCGGCGTCGGCGTATCTGGTGCTCGACGCGTCACTGCCCGATCCAGCCACCAACATCAACTACGCCCGGGCGAATGTCTTCCTTGCCTTCTCGTACCTGTTCATGGCGGAGCAGTTCTGCCGCGGCACGGTCCGGTCCGGGCCGGAGTTGTCGACGGCCGCCATGCTGGACTCGGCGGTGGCGCGCTTTACGCTCGCGATCTCCCAGGGCGATGCCGCCGGCAGCGACGGGCCGAACCTCGCGAACGCCGCGCGGGTCGGGCTTGCCCGGGCGCAGCTCCAGGCAGGGCGCTTGCCCGAGGCGATCGCGGCGGCCGGTACCGTTCCGGCTGCCTTCAACTACAACCTCAATTATGTCGATGACCTGGCCCAGCGGTTCCGGCTGGCGAACCGGATGTGGTTCTATGTTCGGGACCGCGGCTCGATCGCCGTGGCACCGATTTGGCGGACCACGACGTCAGACACACTCCGGGTGCCATGGCTGGTCCAGTCGGTCTACGCCCCACAGGACGCTGCCTACGCCAGTGATCGCGGCGTGCCATATGCGATTCAACAGAAGTTCCCGGACTACAACATCCCGGTGCGGTTGGCTTCGAAACTGGAGGCGGACTACATCACCGCCGAGGCGCAAGGAACGGCGGCGCAGCTGTTGCTGATCGATTCCCGCCGGGCCGCGTTCGGGCAGGCGCCCTATGCCGGGCTCACCGACTCGAATTCGGTGCTGACCGAGTTCTTCACCCAGAAGGGCCTGGATTTCTACCTCGAGGGAAAGCGACTCGGCGATTTCCGGCGCTACCCCGCCAACATCATCGGCGTACCGGTGCCGGGATCTACCTACTGGAAACCGGGCTTCTCTCCGGTCGGCAGTGACGTCTGCTATCCGCTGCCGATCACGGAAATCGACAACAACCCAAACTTGAATTAGACGACCGCGTCTACAGGGGAAGCTTCGGCTTCCCCTGTAGGCGTTTTCTGGGTGGTGGATGTGAGAAGTGCCCCTACTGGACGATGACCGTCCCCGTCATCCCCGTGTGCTGCGAGCAGTGATAGCCGAACACCCCGACGCTGTCGAAGCGCACTTCGAACCACCACGTGGGCGGGAGCAGGCCGCTTTGCCAAGGTGCGCTGTCCGCGACGACTGTGTGCTGCAACGCACCCTCGTTCGTCCAGCGCACACTCTTGCCGGGCATGACGCTCACCGTCTCCGGTTGGAAGAAGGTGTCCCGCACACTCACGAACACGGTTCCGGGCGCTGGCCCGCTGATATCCTTAGGTCGGCACGCGGGGAGAGCAAGCACCGCCGCGCTGGCAACGAGGAGCAGCAGCGACCCTTTCCGGATTGTCGACGTCATTGTCGTTCCCGGGCCGGATGCCGCTCGCCGGAGTACGTCCAGATGACGACAACGCCACAATAAGAAGTGCTCGAACTAAACTGCAGTGGAACCCGCGAGGTACCACTGTACACCTCGAGCGCCGCGATATCCTTGGGTTGGATGAGGTTGTTGATTCCGATATCGCCGCTGACGGGGAACGGGACCCCGTCCACATAATACAGCATCGGACACGCGCGCGACCCCGCCATGCGCCCCGTGACCGCCTGGTAGCTGTTGCCGGAAGGCCCCCGCACGGGTTGGAGCCGGACGCCGGGCACCCGCCGCAGCACGTCGGTAAATACGATCGGCTGCAGGCGCGTGATCTCCTCGCGGGTGAGAAAGAACCCCCCGCCACGCGCCCGTCGTTCGTAAAACTCGGGCGGCGCCAAGACGGGTTCTCCGGTTACTTCCACCTCATGCAGTGGGACGGGTTCGACCTCCAGGCGTACCCTGACCTGCAGCGTGTCTCCGGCAGCGATCTTGACCGGCAAAAGGATTCGCTTGTACCCAACCATCGACACGCTGAGCACCTGGAGCCCTGGGGGCACGTTGGGGAGGTGGAAGCGGCCGTCTGCGCCGGTCACGGCCACCAGTTTGGTGCCGACTGCGGTGATCCGAGCGTCCACGACCGGGGTTTCTGCGGTGTCCGTGACGGAGCCGACCACAACGCCGACTCTTTGGGCGGAGGTCTGAAGGGGCCACAGGAGTAGCAGCAGCGAGATACGTCGAAAAGGCTTCACCTCGACCTTTCTGCGACGCGACTCTACACGATGATGGTGCCCAACGGTGGGTTGCTTGTCAAGCATGGACAAAAAAAAGGCGAAGCCGTGCGGCTCCGCGATGCACTGCGTTTTCCTGGCGCTCGACTTCAGTCTACGATGGCATCCGGCATCACGTAGCGGATCGGATTCACCGGCCGTCCGTTCACCCAAACCTCGTAATGCAGGTGCGGCCCGGTCGAGAGACCGGTCGAGCCGACCAGCGCGATCTTCTGCCCGCG
>Ga0075421_100012138_pt1 | contig 10689 bp, 5 predicted proteins | sample SoiMetdeltSBSDD5_FD_75292 | JGI IMG/M metagenome (GOLD analysis project Ga0075421, IMG submission 75292) | Bulk soil microbial communities from a Populus tree surrounding site in Tennessee, USA - Soil MetaG P. deltoides SBSDD5 | ecosystem: Environmental > Terrestrial > Soil > Tree plantation...
CCCGGCTGCTGCGGCAGCTCGCGACGGAGAGCCTCCTTCTCACCGCGCTGGGCACGGCGGCCGGGCTCGGCCTGGCGCCGGCCGCCAGCCGCCTCGTCATCGCCGTCGCCTTCCCGTACGAGTATCGGCTGCCGCTGGAACCCGTGCTGGATGTCCGAGTGCTCCTGTTCGCGGTCGGAAGCGCACTGGCAGCAGCGCTGCTGTTCGCCATCGCGCCGGCTTTGCGGGCGACGCGCGCGCCGCTGGGCGCTGAACGCGTCCGCATCCGAGGAGCGCGCCGCCTGAGCCTGGACTCGGCGCTGATGGTGACGCAGGTCGCGTTCTCGGTCGTCCTGCTGGTGGCGGCGGGCGTGTTCGCGCGCAGCCTCGACGGCCTGCTGTCGCGCGGCACGGGCTACGACCGCAGCGGGATCCTGATGTTCGAGGTGAATGCGCGGGACGCCGGGTATGAGGACGAGGCGATACCGCAGGCCTATCGCCGCGTTCTCGAAGGGCTCGCGGGTCTGCCGGGGGTGCGGGACGTGGGCCACTCGGTGGTGCGCCCGGTTTCGGAAGGCCTCTACCTCGCGTCCACGGTCGCGGCGGCCGATACGACGGGCGCAGCCGCGCCGCCTTCAACACGAGCGGCCCTCAACCACGTCGGTCCCGGCTTCTTCCGGACCCTGCGCATACCCATCCGGCGCGGCCGTGCCATCGACGCGCATGACGGCGCGGGCGCGCCGCGCGTGGCCGTGATCAGCGAGACGATGGCCCGCACGCTGTTTCCCCACGGCGAGCCTCTGGGGCGGCGGCTGAACGCGTACGGAGGCGTCGAGATCGTGGGGGTCGCGGGCGACATCCGTTATGCCCGCCTGAAGGACGAGCCACGTAGCGTGGTCTATACCTCCGCCTACCAGCACTCGTACGGCTACGCGCAGACGTTCTACGTACGGACCGGCGATACCGAACGCACGGTGGCCGAGATCCGCGCCGTTCTGGCCGGCGTCGACCGCCGCCTGAGTCCGACGCACGTCGCCACGCTGGACTGGTGGGCGCGGGCCTCGCTGGGACAAGAGCGCATCCTCGCCGGGCTGTCAACGTCCTTCGGCGGGCTCGCGCTCGTGCTGGTGTGTCTCGGCCTCTACGGCCTGACGAGTTACCTCGTGACGCTGCGTGTGCCGGAGCTCGGCCTGCGCCTGGCCCTGGGCGCGGAGCCGCGGGCGATGCGTGCGCTGATTCTCGGAAACGCCGCCCGCCTGGTCGCGTGGGGGCTGCTGCTCGGCCTGCCGTTCGCGTACCTGGCGATGCGGCCGCTGCGCAGCCTCATCTATGACGTCGCTCCCGACGACCCGCAGGCGATACTGGCGGCCCTCGCGCTCGTCGGCCTCAGCGCGCTCATCGCGGTGTGGTGGCCGGCGCGGCGCGCCGCCGGCCTCGACCCGAGCGTCGCGTTGAGGGAAGGATGATCAGCCGCGGTCGAGCAGCGGCCCCAGCAGGCGGATCAGCTCCTCGCGGCTGAACGTCTTCGCAAGTCCTGGCTCGTCGGCATGCACCACGGATTCCATCAGGCGCCGCTTGTCTTCGATCATGGTGGAGATCCGCTCCTCGAGCGTCCCTTCGGTGACGAGCTTGAAGACCTGCACGGCGCGCTTCTGGCCGATCCGGTGGGCACGGTCCGTGGCCTGATCCTCGCGGGCGGCGTTCCACCACCGGTCGTAGTGGATCACGACGGACCCGGCCACGAGATCGATGCCGTGCCCGGCCGCCTTCAGGCTCGCCACGAAGACGCGGCAGCGGTCGTCGTCGTTGAACCGCGCGATGGCCGCGCCACGGTCGCGAGTCGCCCCCACGAGCGTGGCGAAGCCGATGTCGCGTGCGCGCAGCGCGCGCTCGAAGATGTCGACCATGCCAAGGTACTGCGTGAAGACGATGACCTTCTGTCCGCCGGCCAGGCTCTCGTCGAGGATCTCCTCGAAGGCGTCCCACTTGCCGGACGCGTGGCGCACATGGTCCTCGGGACACCGCCGGGCGAGCGCCGGATGGTCGCAGATCCGCTTGAGGACGTTCAGCAGGGCGAATACGTGCAGGTACGGCACCGGTCGATCCGCCTGGCGCAACGTGTCGAGGAGCGGACCCGCCTTGGCGGAGAGGGCCTCGCGATAGAGCGAATCTTGCTCGGCGCTGAGCGTGCAGCCCCGGATGTCCTCCGTCTTCTCGGGCAACTCGTGCAGGACCGCGGACTTCAAGCGGCGCAGGAGGAACGGCGACAACGCGCGACGCAGGGCGCCGTGGCCCGGCTGCGCGCCGCGAGCGGACGTCGACCCGAACCGGTCCGCGAACTGCCGGTCCGTGCCCAGGTACTCGGGCAGCATCAGATCCACCAGCGACTTCAGCTCGCCCACGTTGTTCTCGATGGGCGTACCGGTGAGGCCGACCCGCGTCCGGGCATCCACGCGCTCGGCGGCCTGGTAGCCGAGCGTGCCGCTGTTCTTGAGCTGCTGGATCTCGTCGAACACCGCCACCGCGAACCGCATGCCGCGCAGGCGCTCGATGTCGTTGCGCAGCACGCCGTACGACGTGAGCACGATGTGCCCGCCCTCGGCCGCGGGCAGGTCACGGCCCTGGCCGTGGTAGAGGACGAGCGGCAGGGTTGGGGCATGCGCCTGGACCTTGTCGCGCCAGTGGCTGACGACGCTCGTGGGACAGACGACCAGGAACGGCTCGGCCACCCCGCGTTCGACGAGGGTGGCGAGCAGCGCCAGCACCTGGTGTGTCTTTCCGAGGCCCATGTCGTCACACAGCAGTCCCGAGAGCTCGTTCTCGTACAGGAACATCAGCCAGTCGAGCCCTACCTTCTGATAGGCGCGGAGGGGCGAGAGCAGCCCGCCGGGCGCCGGCACGGGCATGCTCGGCTGCAGCGCCAATAGCCGTTCGACGAGCGCCGACGCCGCGCCCTGGACGCGTAGCGGGCCCTCCGAGCCGCCGCGCAAGCTCAACAGCTCGCGCGGCGACAGGCGCACGCGATCTCCGTCGAGGGCGTCGGGATCGCGCGCGGCGGTCAGCCGGTCGAGGGCTTCGAAGGCCGGCGCGGCGACGTCGACCCAACCGTCGCGCGTCGGCAGGAACGGCAGCTTCTCGTGCCGCGCGCGCAGCACGTCGGCGAGCGGCACCGACGCCTCCCCGAAAACGTAGCGCGGCGTCGTCCAGTAGCGGGCGCCGTCGCGGGTGTGGGGAGTCACGTCGAGAGCGTCGAACGTCTTGAGGACGCGGATGTCGCGGCCTTCGGTATCGACGAGGGCGGGTGCCTGGTCACCGGCGGCCCCGAGCTCTTCGAGCAGGCGCGGCACCTGGCTGGCCTGGAGCTGCATGCGGACGGGGGCGATGAATCTCCGGACGCGATCGGGGCTCTCGAGCTCGGCCAGCACGCCCAACTCGCGCACGTAGACGAGGCGGCCGTACCGGAAGCGCTCGACCTCCTCGCGTTCGAGGTAACGTGCCTCGCCATCGGCCTGCATCACGCGGACCAGCGGTCGCACGTCGAGGTCCAGCTCGGTGGTTGCGCTGATCTTGAAGATGGACGCCAGCGGGATCGGACGCACCTGAAGGTCTGACTGGTCGGGATGCGCCGCGGCCAGGATCGCCAGCGCGCCTTCGACGGCCGCCTTCGGAAGTACCAACCGCAGCGGCGGCTCCAGGCGCGGCGGGTGGAAGCTCAGGACGAAGTCCGCCGTGCCCTCGTCGACCGCGGGGTGGAACGCGCCGCCGGTGCCGTACTCCCGCACGCAGTGGTACGCGAGGCGGTGCCAGAAGCTGGCTTCGAACGCGTGGCGGTGCGTCGGCATCCCGCGCTCGTGGAGCGCGCGCTCGTGATCGCTGACCTGGAGGAGCTGGAGCTGGTCGAGCAGCCGCGCGCGGGACAGCGCCGGGTCCACGCCCGGGGCCACGCCGCAGCGATCGAGGAGGCGCTCGCTCGACGGCCCGAGCGTGCCCGTCCGCAGCCGCAGCGCGCCGTCGCCGCCGTACAGCGCCAACCCCACGCCACCGACGGTGAGGCCGATGCGCGCACACGGCAGCCGATCGGCGTCGAACAGGCGCTCCGCCAGGCGGTACCAGACGGTCGCCTGGAACACGTCGGCCCAACTGCGGCCGCGCCAGAGCCCGTGGCACTCGTCGACGAGCTCCTGCAGCTCCGCCAGATGGGCGCAGGTCTTTCGTTTCGAACGCGCCCCCGCGCACGAGCACGTCTTCAAGCCCGACTCGTCGCCGGCCCCGCGCGACACGAAGGCAGCGCTCCCGCGTTCACCCGCGCGCCGCGGCCGCAGCAGGCCGATGCCCTTGCGGTGGAACTCGAGGTGGTCGAGCGGAAGTGTCGACGGCGACGCCTCCGTCAGTGTCATCTCCCTGCCGGCCATGACCGATGAGGATATCGACGTCGCGGCCGGCGCGGGTCCGTTTTGGGTTGGACGTTACGGAGCGTTCGATCCCTTGGCCGACGAAATCCGACGACGGCGGCGCGTGCGCCGCTCCGGCGGACTGTCGATCGCTTCGCCCCAGCGCGCGAGGAACGACGTCAAGAACGACTGAGTGTCGGCCGGCTCCACGGCGAGCGGGGCCAGGACCATCGCCACCGTCAGTGCGAGGTGGTAGCCTTCGGCACGCGAGGCGGCCGCGCGTCGGTACGCGGGGTGGACGTCGTTTACCCACACGGTGGACTCCACCAGCCGGCCGAGATTCGCGTCCTCTGGCCGGCTCTCGAACTCGATTGTCAGTCCCAGACGCGCCGGCCGGCGGCGGCGTTTCGGCCCCGGCCAATCGACGTGCGCGTCAGCGGGCGGTGTGTCCGGTTCCGGCGCCGGCGGCAGCGGCGCGGTGGCTTCTTCCCCTTGCGGCGTCGTTGGCAACGGGGTTGGCTCGTCTGGCCCAGGTGCGGCGACGAACGGCGTCGTGCGATCGGCGACATCGCCGGCCGACAGCAGTCCCACCGACGGGTGAAGTCCTGCGGCCTCCGCCTGGCGGATCGGGGTCCCGATGGGCAACCGGGCCTGGCCTCCGGCGCGCGTCTCGACGAGGGACGCAATCAGCGGGAAGTGCTCGGCCATCTCCGCCAGTACGGAGGTCAGGTCGCGCTCCACCGGACGAGCCTTGCGCCGCCGCGCCTGCTCGTCCGCGGTCTCACGCGTCTCTCCCCACGCGGCGAGTTGCGCGGAGACGGCCTCCTGTACGGCCTTTCGGCACGCGAGGTACAGCGCGCCGCGCGGCCCGGTGCGAACGAAGTCGGCTTTGTTGAGGGTCAGGCTTTCCGCGAGCGCCGGCACTTCCATCAGGCCGGTCACGCGGTCTGGCTCCGACGGCGCGAAGCCGAGCCAGTCCCACCCGCGCTTGATGACTTTGCCGAGCGTGCTCACGGCCAGCCCCTGTGCGTCTTCGGGCAGCGGCGCGTCGGCGCGCACGATGTAACCGGCGGCCGAGGGCTTTCGTTTCCGGCCGAGACGGATCGACAGAAGAGCGCGGCCCGCAGCGACGGGCCGCCGTTCGACCTCGCGGCCGCACACCCTGAACCGTACGCCGCCCGGGTAGTGCACGGCGAGGAGCTCGTCGAAGACCGGGTCGACGAGCGGCTGGAAATGATGGAGCAGCGTCGACTCGAGGAACCCGGCGTCGAGAAGGGGAGACAGCGGGTTGTGCAGAGTGAGGCGCACCGCCGTCCCGTGGTCCGAAACGAGGCCGATCGGATCGACCCATTTCCACGGCGCGCGGTGGCGGTTCGCCAGCCGCCACGAGCTCGCGACGTGGCTCTGCCCCCGCCGGCTCTCGGTGAGGACCTCTTCCGCCGCCAGCAGGCCGAGCTTGATGCCGACCCCGGCGAAGCCGATGCCCTCCCCGCGGCTCTTCGTGCTGGAGGCGATGTCGTGATAGCGCCGCAACTCGCGGCGCAGCATGCCCGAGCCGTCGTCCACCACGGTGAGCGTCGACGCCGCGGCTTCCGCGTCGAACCACAGCGTGGTGGCACCCGAATCCAGAGAGTTGGCGACGATCTCGGTGATGATCGTCTCCTCGAGCGAGCCCGGATAGGCGTCGCGGATGTCCTCGAGAAGGTGCTGGAGATCGACCCTCGTCTCACCCAAAACAGCGCGAGTCTACACCGGCCCGCCACTTGTGCCGCGACTGCAGCCGGCTGCCCGCCGAGGAGCTGCAGTTCAGACAGGGTCAGCGCGACATCGAACGCCTGCGGCACGGCCTCTTTGTGCCGCGCAAGAAACGCAAGCAGTTCGACGCCTTCCTGAACCACCCGAACGCGCGTGTGCGGGAGCTCGCGCAGCAGATCCTCGCCGAGCAGCGGCGGTACGCGGAGGACTGCCGGCGGGAGCGGGAGGAGGACGAATGCCGGCGCGAGCGGGAAGAGGACGGATATCGGCTGGACGAAGAGATCGCGCCGTGGTCGGACGAAGAGAGCCCTTTCTGACGGTCGCGCTGCGTGCAGGTGCCGAACCTGCGTACGACTAACACCCGGAGCCGGTCGGACCGATCGGACGTGCCATAATGTGGCCGTGAAGCGCGTTGCAACGGACGTCGCGCCGCTCGCAGCGGACCTGACCACGGCCCAGCGTGCGTGGCTTGCCAACAGCCACGCGCTCTGGAACAAGGCTCACGAAATCGTGCGCGCGCGGCCGGATCTCGATGCGGGCGACGTCTACCACGCCCTGCGCACGCTCCAGTTGCCACCCTCCGAGCGCTTACGGCGGGGCCTCACACGTGTCCGAGTTCGTCCTCACACCCGCTGAGCGGGTGCTTCTCGAGGCGCTTCGAGCGCTTCACGTCCGCTACCTGCTCGTCGGCATGGGCGCGGCCCTCGTAGAGGGCGCCAGCGGCACGACACAAGACCTGGACCTCTGGCTCGGCTCGTTCGATCCCGCGTCGCTCAGCGAGGCCGCGCGGCGAGCCGGCGGCTTCTACACCTCCGGCATGGGCCTCCAGCCGCCGATGTTCGGCGGCGACGGGCTCGATCGTGTTGATGTGGTGATGAGCGCGTCGGGACTGGAAGGCTTCGACACGGAGTACGAGCGGGCGCACGAATACGAAATCGACGGCGTTCCCATTCGCGTGCTGCCGCTCGATCGGGTCATCGTCAGCAAACGTGCGGCCGGCCGCCCGAAGGACACGGCGCAACTGCCACTTCTCGAAGCGGCGCTCGCGGCCCGCAAGCCAGGCCTTCCGGAGCCATAGTTCGCGACATTCAGGTAAGGGCGAGGCGCGGTCTCCCTCGACTTCGTGACGCTCAGGTCCACGCGGGAAGCGCTAACGGAGTCAGCGCGTCCCGATGCGGTGCGCGATCCACTCCGGCCCGCCGGCCGTGCTCGTGACCAGCGCCGCGCCGAGCAGCACCTCGAACTGCGGTAGCGGCGTGCCCTCGGACAAGCCGAATCGCCGACGGAGGTCGCCGATCCACCGCTCACTCGCGATGAACTCCGCCGCGACCTCCGTCGAGGCCATGTCGGTGCCCGTCAAGAGCAGCACGTGGCCGGTAGCGTCGAGGCTGGACAGGTACGCCACCCGGCAGAACCCGCGGACGCCATAAGCCACGGCGTACCGCGCCTGCTCGCCCGGCCGCGGCACCATGTTCTCGAACCAACCGACCTTCGTCGATTCGTCGAAACGGCTCTGAAAATTGAGCCGCGTCTCGAAGAGCTCGAGCCAGGGATTGGCGCGGCGCGGCCCCGAGAGGATGGCGTTGCTGCCCGCGAAGGTCGCGGTCGTCGCGTCGCGCGCGAGGAGCACGTCTGCGGTCAATCCCTGGGTCGTATGCATCACGAACACCTGCTGCGCCACCGCGAGATCCGCCACGGGAATCTGACGCTGATACAACATCCGGCCGGCGAGGACGCGTTGCTCCGCGCCGGCGACGCGCTCTTCGATGAGGGAGTGCAGCCGCGCGCGATCGTAGTCCGCCACCGGTACCTGGAAGCCGAGGAGGTCCTGGATGAGGGTCACGTTGGCGTCGGCAAGGACGACGTGAGTGGGAAGACCGTTGTCGAACATCTCCCGCCAGACACGCTCGACCGCCGCGGGCGGGCGGCCGCGCGTCAGCCGCCGGCGCAGGCCGTGGTTCTCGAGGGCCAGCCACGCGCACACCAGGACGGCGGTGACCAGAGCCCCGGCCAGGAAGGTCCGCGGCGACCGAAAGCGGTCGCTCGGCGTCCGCTCCGCCAGCGGACGCTCACGGAAGACGGGCACGAAGGTGCCCGCGGGCAGCTCCATGACCATCGGGTCGAGGGCGCCCTCCCCCGCCTGGTAACGCGCGAGCTTCTCGCGAAGGTGTCGGGTATGGGCGCGTATGAGCCCGGCCGTCGCAGGGTCGGCGGCATCGGGCTGGCCGAAGACAGTCGCGAGCTCGTTCTCACCGATCCGCGCGCCCGGCTCGTCGACTGCGGCCCGGCCGATGAACAGCAGGAGATCGCGGAGGCGTCGCGCGCGCGAGAAGGTCTCGCTGCGGACGACTCGCTGCACGTGCTGCCAGCGCGGGTCTCCATCCCGAAGTTCGGCCATCCCCCGGGAGGGTACCCGACATTTCGCGTAAAGAGGGTCGGAATTACCGCGAATTCACCTGTTCACGACCCCACGCGCCCGGTACCTTCACGCCAAGCACCCTCGAGCGCCGTCGCGGCCGTCGCCGCACGCAATGAAATGGGAGGAAATCCTTGTCTCTCGGAAAGACGCGAATCACCGCCGCCCTGGTGACGGCGCTGACCGCCTCACCCGCCCTGGCCCTGTATACCCCGCCGTCAAACCCGTGGATCACGGATCCATCGGAGACGCGGGTCACTGTCGACATCACCTCGGGGAGCCTGGCGGACGCCCAGACGCGCATCGACGCCGCCCGGAGCGCGAACCCGGGCGCGGTGCTGGCCATCTCGATGAGCGGGACCTACACGGTGACGGGCAGCCCGCTGCGGCTTCCGTCGCTGAGCAGCCTGGCTCTCGCGGGCACGATCCGCGCCGGCAGCGGCGCGACCGCGTCGGCCCTGATCTCGATCAGCGGCCAGGACAGGGTGGCCGTAGCCGGCGGCACGCTGGACGGCGCCGGCGCGAGCCTCAACGGCATCGCCGCCGTCGACTCGGCGAGGATCAACATCGACAAGGTCACGATCGTGAACACTGGCCGCGAAGCGATCTGGCTGGACGGAACCGGAACCAGCGTGGCCGACGCGGGCGCGTCGATCGTCCGCTGCGACATCTCGGGGGCCGGGCTCAATGCGATCGTCGTTCGCGAGCGGATGCAGGCGGTGGTGGTGGACAACATCGTCCACGACAACACGGCCGCCGGCATCCAGGTGCTGGCCGCGCACAGCGTGGTCACGAACAACACCCTCCAGCGCAACGCTACCGGCATCCTGGTCGACGGCACGGACAACGCCGTGAGCAAGAACAGCGTCACGAACAACGGCACGGGCGTCCGCCTCGGCAGCGCGGCCACGAGCAACTCCGTCTTCCAGAACACCGTCACGTCCAACACGGCCAGCGGCATCGCCCTGGGCGGGTCGAACAACATGTTGTACTCGAACGCCCTCTCGGGGAACGCCCCGAACTTCACGAACGGGGGCAGCGCGAACTACATCGTGCCGGACACGATGAGCCTCGTCGCCCCGGGCAACAACTACTTCCACCCGCCGACGATCAACAACCGGCACACGAACACGACCATCGTCAACGGCCGCGGGCGGCGCGACGTGAACGTCAGCGGCACCACGCTGACCAGCGTCCAGAGCCAGTACAACAGCGCGCGGACGGCCAACCCCAACGACGTCATCGTGCTCAACCTCACCGGCACGTTCACGCACTCCGGCGCGTCGCTGACCCTGCAGTCGTACACGGCGGTCGTGCTGAACGGGACGATCAACACGACCTCGTCGGCGAGCGGCCCGGCCATCAAGGGCGCCGCCAGCTCGTCCTACATCTCGGTCTCCGGCGGGACGATCGAGGGCAACGGCAAGCCGGCCCCGGGCGTCCAGCTCCCGACGGTGATGGCGGTGGTCGACCGCGTGACCGTCCATCACTGGGGCGAAAAGACGCCGCGCAGCAGCGGTGGTGCCATTCACCTGAGCGGCAACGGCGGCTACGGGATCCTCCGCGGCAACCGCGTGGACGTGACCGGCGGCCGCTGCATCTGGACGCAGCACAGCGGCAAGCGATACCTCGCGCTCGACAACCACACCAGCAACTGCAACATGGACGGCATCGACTTCGATTCGCACACCTCCAACAGCATCGCCCGCGGCAACCGCTGCGAGGATTCCATCCGCTACGGCCTCTTCATCGAGGAGGGCGCGGCGCGCAACAAGGCGTGGGACAACGACCTCAACCGGAACGAGATGGGCGTCAACCTCTACGCCTTTGCGTCCGGGCCCACCGAGCGGAATACCGTGTTCATGAACCGCATCGGCGGCAACGCGCGCGGCGTGCGGAACGGAGCCCAGCCGGAGTTTCAGACCCGGGACAACTTCATCTTCAACAACATCGTGACCAGCAACGGCATCGGGCTGCAGGACCAGGCGGCCGCGGACGGCAGCGACTTCTCGCAGAACATCCTCTCGGGCAACACCACGGACGTTTCGGTCCTGGCCTGGTCGGCGACGTCGTTCTTCAACTCACTGGGCGCGCCCGCCGGCGGTGTCACGCCCACACCGACGCCGACGCCGACGCCGACGCCGACCG
>Ga0075421_100012139_pt1 | contig 10688 bp, 8 predicted proteins | sample SoiMetdeltSBSDD5_FD_75292 | JGI IMG/M metagenome (GOLD analysis project Ga0075421, IMG submission 75292) | Bulk soil microbial communities from a Populus tree surrounding site in Tennessee, USA - Soil MetaG P. deltoides SBSDD5 | ecosystem: Environmental > Terrestrial > Soil > Tree plantation...
AGAGGGCACGCCTGGGCGCCAGGGCCTGCGCGGCGGCGTCCACCATCGACTCCGGGGTGGGGTGCTCGGCGGTGGCGGCGCGCGGGGCGCCCAGCTCGTCCAGCGCCGCGCGGGTGGTGGGGCCGATGGCGATGGACGCGGCGCGGGACAGCATCGCGCGCGCCCGCTCCGGGCCCAGCGCGTCCCAGAACGCCTCCGCGGTGCGGGGAGAAGCGAAGAACGCCACCGCGGGCGGGTCCCGCTCCAGCTCCGCCACCAGCGACGGCTCCAGCTCCAGCTTCACCGAGCGGTACGCGCAGACGCGGGTGATCTCCGCGCCCATCCCCTCCAGCGCCTCCTGGAGCTCCGAGCGGCCGTCCTCCGCCGCCGGGAGGAGGACGCGGTCGCCGGCGCGCAGCGCGCCCTGCATCGCCGCCGCCAGCGCGGCGCCGCCGCCCGCGTCCGCCTGCCGCTCGACGGAGAGGCCGTGCGCCTGGAGCGAGTGCGCCGTCCTGGGGCCCACCGCGGCCAGCTTGACGCGCCGCAGCTCGTCGAAGCTGCCCGCCTGGCGGGCCGCGTCCACCAGCGCGGCGACGGAGGAGGGGCTGGCGAAGGCGACCCACTCGAAGCGGGCGAGCCGCTCGGCCGCCGCCTGGAGGGGACGCGGGTCTTCCGGTGGGACCAGCTCCAGGAGCGGGAGCGCGGTGACCTTGGCGCCCTCGTCCTCGAGGAGGAAACACAGCTCCAGCGCGCGCTCGCGCGGGCGCGTCACCAGCGCGTGGCGACCCTGGAGCCGCTGGGGTGCGTCGATGGACATACCTCCGGATCATACTCGTGACCGGGGGCGGCGGAAGCTAGGCGGCGCGGTCGGGTGAGGTGGCGTAACGAAGGTCGTTGTAGCCGGCGGCGGCGCGTGGACCGGTGGGCCAGTGGAGGGTGAACCGGGCCCCCTGTCCGGGAGGCGAGGCCACCTCGATGCGCCCCCCCTGGGCGCCCATCAGGCCGTGGGTGACCGTCAGCCCCAGCCCGACCCCGCCTCCGGGCGGCCGGGTGGTGAAGAAGGGATCGAACACCCGGTTCAGGTTCTCCGCCGGGATGCCGGGCCCGCTGTCCTCGACGGTCAGCGCCACCTCTCCCACCCCCTCCTGGAGTGAAACCCGGACCCAGCCGCCCGGACCCGCCGCCTGCGACGCGTTGCGCAGCACGTGGCGCAGCACCTGCTCCAGGGAGGGCCGCTGGGTCCGCAGCCCCCAGCGCTCCGGCATCGCCACCTCCAGCCTGGGTGGGGTCGAGGCCTGGCCCACGCAGTCCCGCCAGGCGTCGCTCACCGCCGCGGTGAGGTCGACCGTGTCGGCGGCGCCCCTGGCCATGGCGGTGCAGCGGCGCAGGTTGTCCACGATCGCCTCGATCCGCCGGGCGCCCTCGGCGATCTCGCCCTGGATGTCCACCAGGTCCGCTATCGCGGAGTCGAACCGGGGGCCGGCCGGCTCCTGCACCTCCGGCGCCGCCGCGCTGAACAGCTGCTTGAAGGCCGCGCGCACGTCGCCCAGCAGGCCGGGGACGGCCTCCGCGCCGGACTTGATGAACGCCAGGGGGTTGTTGATCTCGTGCGACACGCCGCCCACCAGCGTCCCCAGGCTGGCCATCTTCTCCGCCTGCACCAGGGTGGCCTGCAGCTCTCGCAGCGAGCGGTTGGCCTGCTCCAGCTCCCGCGACCTCTGCTCCAGCGCCAGGTTGGAGCGGCGGAGCCGGAGCAGCGACCGGACGCGGGCGCACAGCTCGCGGGGCCGGACCGGCTTGTAGAGGTAGTCGTCCGCGCCCGACTCCAGCCCGCGCACGCGGGACTCCTCGTCCGTCATCGAGGTGAGCAGGACGATGGGCACGTGGCGGAACTTCCCCGCCGCGCGGAGCCGCTCGCAGACCTCGTACCCGGAGATGCCGTCCATGTTGAGGTCGGAGACCACCAGGTCCGGCTGGAAGCCCTCCGCCCGCTCCAGCGCCTCCTCGCCGCTGGCGACCAGCAGGCAGTGGTAGGCCGGCTCCAGGATCCCGGCGATCACCTCGCGCAGGGTCTGGGAGTCGTCGCAGACGAGGATCCGGGCCTGCGGCTCCGCGTTCGTCGGTTCCGTGCTCATCTTGGCTCCATCGCCTGAAGTCACATCTTGAAGCTGCTCACCAGCTCGGAGAGCCGGTTGGAGGTGCCGCGCACGTGCACCGCCGATTGCTCCGCCTGCCGGACGCCCTTGAGCGCGTCCTGCATCGCCGCGTTGAGGGAGAGGATGGCGGTGGAGATCTGCGCGATCCCCGCGTTCTGCTGGTTCACCGAGGCGACGATCTGGCGCGCCGCCTGGCTGCTCTGGTCCACGATCTGGGTGATCCCGCGCAGGCTGTCACCCGAGTTGCGGATCTGCTCCAGCCCGCTCTCCACCTTCCGCGTCCCCTCCTGGCTGGCGTCCACCGTGGTCCGGATGGCGTCCTGGATCTCCCCCAGGATCTCCCGGATCCGGTTGGCGCTCTGGAGCGACTGGTCCGCCAGCGAGCGGATCTCCCGCGCCACCACCCCGAAGCCCTTGCCGTACTCGCCGGCCTTGGTGGCCTCGATGGCGGCGTTGAGCGCCAGCATGTTGGACTGGTCCGCCAGGTCCTTCACCCGCTCCAGGATCTCCCCCACCGTCGTCATCCGGCGAGAGAGGTCGTTCACCCTCCCCACCATGGCCTCCACCTGGCCGCGGATGCCCTGCAGGCCGTCGATGCTGGCCTCGATGGCGCGCTGCCCGGACGCGCTCAGCTCCTCCGCCTTCACCGCCACCTGGAGCACCGTCTCCGCCTTGGTGGAGGCCACGGTGGAGGTCTGCCTGATCTCCTGGGTGGTGGCGCTGGCCTCGGCCAGCCCGGACGCCTGGCGCTGGAGGCTGTCGGCCTGGCCGCAGGTCAGCGTGGAGAGCGCGTCCACCGCCGAGGTCAGCTCCTGGACCGACCCGGAGATCGCGGTGGGGATGGACCGCAGGCGCTCCACCATGGCCTGGAAGCTCTGCGCCAGCTGGCCGATCTCGTCCGAGGAGTGGATCTCCAGCTTCTGGTTGAGGTCGCCCTCGGTGGCGATCCGCCGCGCCGCCTGGCTGAGCGAGAGCAGCGGCGAGGCCACGCCCCGGGCGATCCAGAGCGACACCGCCGCCGACAGCAGCAGGCAGAGGAGGGTCACCACCATGTCGGTGATGCGGCTGATCCTCTGGAGGTGCGCGGCGTCGGCGAAGGTCGCCTCCATCTCGCGCTTGTCGCGCGCGGTGGCCTCCCTCAGGTCCGTGTCGATGGCGTTGTACCGGTCCGTCATCTCCTTCAGCGGCCCGGAGAGATCGCCGTGCCCCTTCCGGATCATGTGCGCGCTGGTGGTGCGGGCGAGCTGGTAGTAGTCCCGGAAGTCCCGGGAGAGCTTCTCGTAGCGGTCGACCTCCACGCCGAGGTGTTGCCCGTCCTCGAGCCGCAGCTCCATCCGGTCGCGCAGCGCGTCCACCTGGACCAGGGCGTCCAGGTCCTCGCTCCCCACCGCGTCCCGGAGCGCCCGCTGGATCTGCTCGAGCTGCTCCTGGAGGTCGCGGCTGAGCTCCAGCGCCGGGACCTCCTTGTCCTTGATCTGCGACAGCAGCGCCTCGTTGCGCGCCGCCAGCACCTCGGTGACCGCCAGCGAGGTGAGGAAGGAGAGCGTCACCAGCGCCGGCAACAGCATCATCTTCTGCTTGAACCTGAGGTTCTTGAGCATGGGCCCGTCTCGCTAGTCCTGCACCGGAATGACCTTGACGCCGGCCGGCGCCGCGCCCGCCGACACGTAGCCCACCGCGCCCGGGTTCTGGCGCACGTAGGCGATCACCTCCTCGTCGCTCGCGCGCTGGAGGGGGGGCACGTCCTTCCCGGAGAAGATCCGCTGCTGCCAGTAGGACCTGACCGCCGACATCGACTTGCCGAGGACCTTCCGGGTGAACTGCCCGCGCACCTCGCTGGACTCGGGCTGGTCCACCGGGACCACCGGCGCGCCGTCCTCCCAGGTGGTGCTCCGCTTGAGGAAGAGCCTGGTGAGATGCTCGCGAGTGAACGTGGAGACGGAGTTGGAGGGATGGACGATCACCTGGAACGAAGCGGGCTCACCCGGCCGCGCGGGCAGGGCGATGGCCAGCACGAGGAGGGCGGCCAGGGCTGTGCGGGAGCGCATGGTCCGGTTCCTCAGAAGGAGAAGCTGGTGCCGCCGAAGACGGCCACGGTGGTGGGGGTGAGGGTGCCGTCCAGGAGCGCGTCATCCAGCATCTCCGGCTTGGCGAGGCGGTTGCCGTCGATGCCGTGGATGGAGAGCTTGACCACCAGGCTGGGCGTGAACCACCAGTTGACGCCGGCCGCCAGCTCACGATGGCGGAGCAGCGGCGACCCCTCCGTCAGCGCCAGCAGCTCGGTCTCGGACACCTCCCCGCGCAGCGCGACCTGGAGGTGCTCGGTCAGGAAGTAGCTCGCCAGCACGTACCCGGTGTGGATGCGCAGCACGCTGACGTCGTGGCGGTGGAAGTATTCCGCCTGGACGGTGAGCCTGTCGGAGGCGTACTCGACGGAGGGCCCCAGGACCCAGCGGAGCCCGGTCTCGTCGGATCGCACCCAGTTGCCGTACCCGGAGAGCCGGAAGGAGAGGCCCTCCACCGGCGTGGCCAGCGTCAGACGGCCACCCAGCGTCTCCCGCGCGTCCTCGTCCTCCAGCTCCAGCGCACGGCCCGGCTGGAGCGACTGCGGCGCGAGCAGCCGATCGAACGGCTCGTCCACCAGGTACTCCAGCGCGCCCAGGTAAGCGTCATACGAGAGCGTCCAGCCGTCCCGGTCGTACGCGGCCCCGTTCAACCCCACACCCTTCACCCCTTCAACAACCAGCTCGGTGGGCCCGTAGATCCCCTGTGGCAGGTGGCCGAAGGGGTGCAGGGTCCCCACGTCGATCACCTCTCCGTACAGACCGAGGGGATGCTTGAAGATCCCGACCTGCAGGCGGACCTGGTCGCTGAACTTCCATTCGCCGAACACCCAGTCGACCTCGATGCCTCTCTGGTCCGCGTGGAGGTCGACCTGCGTCGCCACCGTCGCGCGGTCCGTCAGGCGGGAGCTGAACGCCAGCGCGAGCTGTCCGCTGTCGTAATGACCGCCCGGGCTGGCTTCCGCGTAGTGGTTGGTTCCCACCAGGGTTCGCCCGTAATCCCAGCGCCCGAAGCCGTTGATCGAGAGCTTGCCGTCGGCCAGCTCCACCGCCCGCGCCCGCGGCGCGATCGCCGTCGCCCCCAGCGCCGCGACGAGCGCGACCTTCCTCCACGTCAGCATGCCCGTGCTCCTCCTCGTCCGCCGTGTGCGTTCCCGCCGCCGGCGAGCAGGACGATCCGCCTCAGGATCGCCTCCGGCCCCAGCAGCTCCCGGGTGGCGCCGCAGCGCGCGGCCGCCCCCGGCATTCCAAAGACGGCGCAGGACTCGGCGGACTGGGCGAAGGTGATCCCGCCCTCCTGGCGGATGCGGAGCAGCCCCGAGGCCCCGTCCTCGCCCATGCCGGAGAGCACCACCCCCGCGGCGCGCGCGCCGTAGGTCTCCGCCAGCGATTCCAGCAGCGCGTTCCCCGAGGAGAAGTACCCGTTGGCCGCGGGGCGGAGCCAGGCGATCCCCGGAGCCACCACCCGGAGATCGGCGTGGTCCGGCGCGAAGTAGACGCGGCCCGGGGCGATGGCCTCGCCGTGGCGGGCCTCCACGATGGGGAGCGGGCAGACCTCCGCCAGCCAGCGCAGGAGCCCCGGGAGCGCTCCCGGGGGCAGGTGCTGGGCCACCATCACCGGGATCGGCAGCTCCGGGGGCAGCCCCCCCAGGATGGTCGCCAGCGCGGGCGGACCGCCGGTGGAGGCCACCAGCCCCAGCGCGGCCAGCGGCCGGAGCCCGGCGGCGCGGGCGTCCTTCACCAGGTCGCGCCGGCGGATCACCGGTACCTCGGACATCAGCCGGACGGTCTGCGCCAGCCGGCGGATCCACCCGCTCGCGCCGCCGCCGCCCTCCCGGGCGTCCTCCGGCCTCGCCACCAGCTCCAGCGCGCCCGCCGCCGCCGCCTCCACCGCCAGCCGGAGCCGCTCGTCCTCGTTCGCGCCGCTCACCACCAGCACCCGCGCGGGCGCGATCCGCATGATCTGCCGCGCGGCGCCCACCCCGTCCAGCCGCGGCATCTGGTCGTCCAGCACCACCACGTCCGGGTGGTGCGTCCGCGCCAGGCCCACCGCCTCGTCGCCGTCGCTGGCCGCGGCCACCACCAGGAAGCCCTCCGCGGCGAGCGCCTCGCTCAGCCAGCGGCGCATCCGGGCGCAGTCGTCGGCCACCAGGACCCTAATCGGCGCGCTCATGCCGCGTTCCTCCGGGGGGCCCCGCGCCGCGACAGCACCGCGGAGACCTCGGCCAGGAGCCGGCCGGCGCTGCAGTCGCGCTTGCTCACGTAGCCGTCCGCGCCGGCGGCGGCCCCGCGGGCGCGCACCTCCTCGCCCTCCTGGCCGGTGACCAGCACCACCGGCGTGCCCTGCGAACCGGGCAGGGCGCGGACCGTGGCGGTGAAGGTGAGCCCGTCCATGGGCTCCATCCCGATGTCGCAGATGATGACGTCGTAGCGGGCGCCCGCGAGCAGCCCCAGCGCCTCCTCGCCCGAGGCGGCGGCATGCACCAGGTAGCCGCCCGCCTCCAGCACGTTGCGGTGGAGGGCGCGCGCGGTGAGCGAGTCGTCCACCACCAGCGCGCGCGGCCGCGCCGCCTGGGCGGAGGTCCCGGCGCGCGAGACCAACCAGTCCGACCGCAACACCATGGCCAGCCCTCCGTCCGTGGTGGTGATCGCCCCCTCGTAGTGGGGCAGGCCGCTCAGCAGCGGCGGGAGCGGCCGGATGAGGAGGTCGCGCTCTCCCTCGATCTCGTCCACCAGGAAGGCGCGGCGGCGGCCCTGGGCGTGGACCACCATCACCGGCTGGGAGCGCTCGGGCGGGAGCGGCTCGCGCAGGCCCAGCACCGCGCCCAGGTCCTCCAGCGGCACCAGCTCGTCCCGGTAGCGCAGGTCGGTGCCGCCGGCGGCGCGCTGGATCAGCTCCGGCCGGCCGCGCATCAACGTCTCCACGTTCACGCTGGGCAGCGCCGCCCGCAGCTCCCCGCAGCGCACCATCAGCAGCGGCGAGCTGCCGTAGCCGATGGGCAAGGTGAGCAGGAACCGGGTCCCGCCGCCCCGCGAGCTGCGCACCTCCACCTGGCCCCGGAGCCTGCGGACCTCGCTCATCACCACGTCCAGGCCGACCCCGCGGCCGGAGATGTCCGTCACCTGCTCCCGGGTGCTCAGGCCGGGGAGGAAGATGAGCTGGAGCACCGCCTCCGGCGCCATCGCCTGCAGCTCCGGCGCGGAGAGGGTCCCCTGCTTGAGGGCGGCGGCGCGGACGCGCTCGGCGTCGATCCCCGCGCCGTCGTCGGAGACCTCCAGCGCCAGCATGTTGCCGCGCTGGGCGGCCCGGATGACGATCAGCCCCGCCCGGTGCTTGCCCTTGCGCTCGCGCACGTGCGGGCGCTCCAGGCCGTGGTCCACGGCGTTGCGCACCAGGTGCACCAGCGGGCCGCGCAGCGCCTCCAGCACGCCCTTGTCGACGGAGATCTCCCCGCCCACCATGGACAGCCGGGCCTCCTTGCCCAGCTGCTTGCAGAGGTCGCGCACCGACCGCTGCATCGGCTCCACCACCACCCGGATGGGCAGCGTGGAGACCGCCTTCAGCGACGACTCCATCGACTCCAGGATGTCGCCCGCCTCCTCCGCGTGGCGGGTGAAGCACAGGGCCAGCCGCTGCAGCGACGTCCGCAGCCGCACCGCGTCCGCCTGCGCCTCGCGGCGGCTCAGGTCCAGGTCGATCTCCCGGCGGCGGCCCTCCAGGCCCAGGCGCAGCTCGCGCAGGCGCTCCAGCTCCCGGAGGAACTGGGCGACCTGCCCGGTGGTGACCCGCATCTGGATGTCCGCGGTCTCGACCTCGGGCGCGGGCGCGGGCGACGGCGTAGGCGGGGGCGGGGCCTCGCAGACCAGGTCCAGGGCCGGAGCGACCTGGGCCGGCGCCTCCAGCGCCGAGAGCAGCTCGGCGGCGGCCTGCGCTCCCGCACCGCCGCCTCCGCCGGCGGCGTCCCTGATCAGCTCGCGGACCAGGTCCAGCCCGCGCAGCACGAGGTCGCCGGCCTTCTCGGGCAGCGCGCCGCCCTTCCTGGCCGGGGCCAGCAGGGTCTCCAGCGCGTGGGCGATCTTCGCCGCCTCGGCGAGGCCGAGGGTCCCGGCGCTGCCCTTGATGGTGTGCAGCCCGCGGGCGATCCGCGTCACCAGCGGCGGCCGGGCCTCGGGGGCGGCCTGCTCCAGGGCGATCAGGTCCTGGGTGCAGCGCTGGTGGATCTGGTCGACCTCCTGGGTGAAGCCGGGGAGGTACCTCAGCAGCTCTGGATCAGGCGCCATGGCGCTCCCGGAGGCCCTCGAGCAGCACCGGCAGGTCCAGCATCCGCACCCGCCGCCCTCCCACCACCAGCTCCATCACCGGCGACCGGTCCCGCGCGCGCGACTCCTCCACCAGCCGCGCCGGGAGGAAGGTGGCGCGGGGCACCTGCTCCGAGTCCAGCCCCACGCGCTGGCCGGCCGCCTCCACCACCAGCAGCACCTCGGGGTCCCGGCGCCACCCGCCCACGTCCACCACCGACGCGAAGCTGAGGACGGGCAGCACCTCGCCCTGGAAGCGGACCACGCCCACCACGTGCGCGGGCGCCAGCGGCACCGGCGAGACCTGCCGCAGCGGCATCACCGCGTGCAGGTAACGCATCTCGATCACGTAGGTGTGGTCGCCGGCGGGGAGCTCGGCCACCCCCACCGTCTGCTCCTCCTCCACCACCTCGATCCGCTCGCGCAGCCGGGCGGCGCGGCGGTCCAGCAGCTCGCGCTGGTCGGCGCCGGGCTGGTGCAGGTGCGACAGCGGGCGCGGATTCATTCTCCGCCCTGCCCGCCCAGGAAGGCGGCCGCCGAGGACACGTAGTAGCGCAGCGGCAGCGGCTCGGGCCCGGCCACCGGCTCCTCGGGCCGGAGGAAGCGCGCGCGGTCCAGGAGCAGCCGCATCAGCCGCGAGGCGGAGCGCCGCTGCCCCCGGCGCGCGTGCAGGAGCCCCCGCTCCAGCAGCGCCGGCAGATAGGACGGGTGCCGCCCGGAGAGCTCCTCCAGCAGCCGGTCCGCGCTGGTCAGCTCGCCCTGCTCCTTCTCGTGGATGGCCTGCAGGTGGAGCCGCACCGGCTCGTGCCACTCGGCGGGAGGCGCCGCCGGCTCCGGCGCCGGCGCGGGTCCGGGCTCCGGCCTGGCCGCGGGGCGGGCCGGCTTGGGGGACGGGCGGATGAACGCCTGGAGCTGTGGCTCGCCGTACCGCTCCAGCCCGGGCGGCGGCAGGTCCGCCTCCACCGTGCCCAGCACCAGCAGCCCGCCCGCCGCCAGCGCCCCGGCCAGCGCGCGCTTCACCTCGTGCGCGGCGTCCGGCGCCAGGTAGATGAGCACGTTGCGGCAGAAGATGACGTCGAACGGTCCGCCCTCGTCCAGGCTCAGCAGGTTCCCCACGTCGAAGCTGGTGGCCGCGTGCACGTCGGGGCGGACGCGCACCCGGCCGCCGCCGATGGGCTCCCAGAACGGCTTGCCCTGGGGGTGGCGGAGGGACCAGGCGCCGTAGTAGCCCGCGCGGGCGGTGGCGATCCGCCGGGGATCGACGTCGATCCCCGTCACCTTCACCTCCGCGCGGGGGGCCGCCTCGATCAGGCACGCCGCCAGCGAATAGGCCTCCTCTCCGGTGGAGCACCCCGCGCTCAGCGCGCGGATGGCGCGGCCGCAGGATCCGGCGAAGCGATCCGCCACCACCTGGAGCTGGTCCGGGCCGCGGCAGAAGTAGGTCTCCCCCACGGTGACCTGGCCCACCAGGAGATCCAGCACCGCCGCGTCGGCGCCCTCCACGCGCCGGAGCAGCTCGTCCCGGCCGGCCCCGCGCGCCAGCAGCGACTCGGCCACCGCCCGCAGCGCGTCCGGCAGGATGCTCTCGCGGGTGAAGCCCAGGTGCCGGGAGGCCAGCCCGGCCAGCGCCTCGATCACCTCCGGATCCAGGGGGGCGCTCATGCCGACGCCTCCTCCACCGCCGCGAACAGTCCCCGGCAGAGGTCCAGCGAGGACCGCGACCCCAGCAGCAGCTCCGCCTCCAGCAGCGGGAGCAGGCCCGCCGCCGCGCGCAGCACCGACTTCACCGCCCCGCGCGAGCGGCCCCCCCCGGACGCCGCCGCGTCGAAGATGTGCTCGGCCGGGATCTCCTCCGGGTCCAGCACCTGGTCCGCGCAGAGGGCGAGCGGCCCGCGCGCGCCCTCCAGCACCACCAGCTGCCGGGACGGGAGCTGGGCCCCGGAAGGCACCCCGAAGCGCGTCGCCAGGTCCACCACCACCACCGGCACTCCCGCCAGCTCCAGCGCGCCCGCCACGAAGGCCGGGGCGCCCGGGAGCTTGGCGGTGGACGCCATCCAGTGCACGGAGCGGACGGCGCCCAGCGGGATCGCCACCAGCAGCGGGCCGACCCGCAGGGGGAGGATGGCCAGGCCCTGCCGGCGCTCGGAGGTGCGCACCTCCTCCAGCATCCGGCCCACCGCGGCGACCAGGT
>Ga0075421_100012140_pt1 | contig 10688 bp, 9 predicted proteins | sample SoiMetdeltSBSDD5_FD_75292 | JGI IMG/M metagenome (GOLD analysis project Ga0075421, IMG submission 75292) | Bulk soil microbial communities from a Populus tree surrounding site in Tennessee, USA - Soil MetaG P. deltoides SBSDD5 | ecosystem: Environmental > Terrestrial > Soil > Tree plantation...
CAGGAAGGTTCCACGGTCCTGATGGTCACTCATGACCCACGTTTCGCTGAATTCGCCGACCGGACCATTCATCTATTTGACGGGCGGGTCGTGGAGGAAACCCGCGCAGGGAAAGTGAGAACATCTGGGGCCGTAGGATAGGGCACTTCGCGGACATAGCCGTACGGTGAGCAGCGAAAGAACTCGGATTCGCCGGAGGAGTTTGTGTCTAGTGGCCCCCATGCCCAAGTCACGCCAAAAGCAATCTCCATGCGCGAAGGACGATCGACGTCGATCGAATGATCGCTTCATGTTAGGCAAAAGCCTTGTCTGTCTCGCGAAAGGGAGTCTGGTGAAACGAGATTCTGTCCCAATCTTGCCATCCGAGAGCTGTGACATTCGCTGTGAGTGCGGAAGTCTCATGGCCAAGAGAACCGCCGCCGGCATTGAGATCAAGTGCCGCCGCTGCAAACGCATCCAGCTAGTTCTTCCCCTTCCATCCCCCACTCGCCGTTCAAGTCCAGTGCCCGCTTCCGGAGTGGCCCAATCATAATTCTGGGCATCATTCCGGGCGCCTCGGGCGACCTTCTTTATTCCTGCTCAATCCAAGCTGATTCTGCTATACTGAACATCTATTTCAATTGGTTGGAGCTACTTAATGGAAGATAAAGATAGGTTGGATGAGAGTACTGAGTTAGATCAAGAGGAGGATTTCGCGAGTTTGCTCGCTCAGTATGAAGAAGCCAGCCCGCGTCTGAAGCCGGGAAAAGTTGTTCAAGGGAAAATCGTAAGCATTTTTGACACGGAAGTTTTGGTCGATGCTGGAGGAAGGTCCGAAGGTATTCTGAAGAAAGAAGAGATTACCAGCGCGGACGGGAGCCTACTCTACGGTGTAGGCGATACCATCATGGTAATGCTGGAGAGCGGTACCGGGTCTGATCAGCAGCTCAGAGTCTCTTACAAGAAGGCGAATCGGGCTAGGCAGCAAGCGGCATTAGAGGAAGCGATTAACTCCGGCAAGATCCTGGAAGGCCGGGTAACCGAGGTGGTTAAGGGCGGTCTGCTGGTAGATGTGGGAATGCGAGGGTTCGTTCCGGCTTCCCAGATTGACGAGCAGTATGTCGAGGATCTAAAGCCTTACATTGGTCAAACCTTCAGCTTTAAGGTTATCCAACACGATTTGCCCAACGGCAAACTCATTCTTTCGCGCAAAGCGGTCTTGAACGAAGCCAAAGCGGGCCGACGCCGCGAAACCCTGGCAACACTCGCCGAGGGCCAGCGAATTCCTGGAGTCGTCAAGCGCATTATGGAATACGGTGTCTTTGTCGACATCGGAGGGATCGAAGGTTTACTTCACATCTCGGAGATATCCTGGAAGCGCATTAGACATCCTACCGAGATTTTCAGGTTGGGTGATCAAATCGAAGTAGAAGTGCTCAGGTTCGATCGCGACAAAAACCGGATCTCTCTGGGCTACCGCCGACCGGAAGAGGATCCCTGGCTGAGCGCTGGAGAGATGTATCCGGAAGGCACGATCGTCCGCGGTGTGGTCAAAAAGATTGAAAATTTCGGTGCTTTCATCGAGCTTGAGACTGGAATCCACGGACTGATTCCCGTTTCCGAAATGTCCTGGACGAAGCGGGTTAGCCACCCGGACCAGGTCGTGAGAATCGGCGATGAAGTTGAAGCTGTCGTGACGCGTATGGACTCGGGCAACCGCAAGATGTCACTCAGCCTCCGGCAAGTGACCGAGAATCCGTGGGAGGTCTTCGCTCGCGAGCACCAGCCGTCTGAGATTGTGCATGGCCGGGTGACTCGCGCGGCTGAATTCGGGGTATTCGTGGAACTAATCGAAGGCGTCGAAGGACTGGTGCACCTTTCTGAGTTATCTGACACCCCCACCAAGAATGTCTTGGGAGACTACCAGGCTGGCCAGGAGATTGCTGCCAAGATTCTCGCCATTGACTTACCGAACAAGAAGATCTCCCTAAGCGTCAAGGCCATTGCTGAGGACGAAGCCCACGGTTCTGTCAAAGACTATATGGAGGCCGCCGTTAATAGCGGCAGCCACAGCCTAGGTGAGAGCTTTCCTCAGGAACTCCGGCAAAAATCCCACAAGGCCGAATGAAAGGCTTGTGGACCCTCAAAGAAGCCGGGGCACAGAGGCAAACGGGATCCTGCCGAGACAATCGGTTTTCCGGAGTTGCAGACAGAGCCAACGCCGATTTAGGGTGCTCGATGCACCCTGATCAAGCGTCTAGTGGCTAGATCGCGACCCGCAGACTCGTTATCCTGTTTTGGGTTGGCTTGGACCGTCCAGGGACTTAGAAGCGTTTCCTTGTTCTGGTTTCGGCACTGAACGCACCTCACCTCTCATTGTTTTGCCCTCGTGTTCCCTGCAACCGATTGCTGTTGAGCCTGTTGCTTGACAAAGAGTGCTCCTTAATCTATAAGGACGGCGAAGTTCCAACCCGTTTTCCCAGTTCCAAGTCATTTTCCGGGTTCCTGTAACCTAAGCAGAACATGTCAGAAAAGCGTCCTATCAAGATTGGTGATCCGGCTCCGGAGCTGGCTTTCTTGACTCTCGATGGTAACGAGATTCGCTTGAGCGACTATCGCGGCAGACGTGTCATCATGTTTGTGTGGGCATCCTGGTGTGCCTGCCGTGAGCAACTCGCAGCCTGGGAAACCTTCTATCAGAAGCACCGAACCGAACCCTTCGAACTTATCGCCGTAGCTATGGATGCGCAGGGCAGCGAAGTCGTCCGTCCTTTCGTGGATCAAGCGCGGGTGACGTTTCCTGTAGTTGTTGATTCAGTCGATTGCCTGTGGGATCTGCTCAGTTTCGATTACATCCCGAACGGCTACTACGTCGATGAGCGCGGTGTCATCCGCTATCTCAAAGTGGGGGGATTTGACATTCGCGAAAGCGTGAACGCCAAGATCGTTGAAGATCTGCTCTCAGACAAGTGGAGCAAGAAACCTCTCAAGATCCAGGAACGGCCGAAACTTAGCTTCAAGAAGGAGATTGCTGAACTGACCCAGCAGCTCAAGTCTGGCTCGCGCGGGGTCGAAAAGCGATTGCGGTTGGCGGAGCTGTTGGTGAAGACCGGGCAGTATCGAAAAGCGGGAAAGGAATACGAGACCGTTCTGATCCAACAGCCCAGAAATGCCAGAGCCCTGTTTGCACGGGGCGTCGTCTATCATCGCGAAGGCAAGTCTGTTCAGGCCCTTAGTTCATGGAAGAAAGCGTTTGCCCAGGACCCCGCCAATTGGGTCATTAGGAAACAGATTTGGGCACTCGAATTCCCCGGCCGCTTCTATCCACGCATTCAGTTCGAGTGGCAAAACGAACAGATTCGTCGGGAAGAGATGGAGGCCGCCGAAGAGCAGAAGGCGAAGATAAAAGTCAAAGCGCAGAAAAAGTAACCAGCGACCAGCTGGGTTGTCCGTCGGTTCTAACCCAGCGGTTGCCGTCAGTGGTTTACCCGCAAATCATTCTTGAGACAGTAAAATCTCGGCCTGAAGAGGCAAACAACGTCTCGCTACCGAGTGCTGCTTCGTTCAATCCCAATGTGAGACCCCCCACTTCGAAACACCCTTCCACCGGAAATCTTTGACTGACTCAGTAGCTTTTGGAGGTCCTGCTCGGTATAGGCCGACAGAACCGAATCCCTGAATAGTTTTTTCATCAGACCGCGATAGTGCCGGCCAAACCAAAGAACATGGAACGGAAAGGCAAGAGCACGCGGTCTCCTCAGGTCGCGGAGCAGGATCGCTCCGTCTGGGCGGGTGACGCGCGCCAATTCGTTGAGTGTGACCAACGGATGGGGAACGTGATGCAATAGCGAATTGCAGATGACCAGGTCAAAATGTCCCGCGGGGAAAGAGAGCTTCTTGGCGTCGCCGATCTGAAAGGCCACGCGCTCTGCCACGCCACTCGCTTGGGCATCATGCTGAGCTTGCTTGAGCATGGCTTCTGAAAGGTCGACGCCAATTATTTGCAGTCGCGGCAAACGCAGTGCCAGCTTAATCGGTATCTGCCCGGGTCCCGTCCCCACGTCAAGTGCCAGACCAGAAGTGACGCCCAGAGTCAGGACGTGGTCCACAAAAGTGTTGTCCAGCCGGTCGAGGTGACCTTGTGAGGCCGCAGAACTGTAGGCTTCTGTCTCTTCGCAGCCCTCCATGACCTCCGGCTCCGGAACTCGGGGTAGAGAAAACCAGGTTCTGTCTTTGGTCATTCCGAGGATCTTCCTAGTGGAATCCGAGCGGACCTGGAGTTCAGGCCTACCGAATGGATGCTGCTTAGTCCTGCTTGGTGGCCATAGAGGTCACGGATCGGCCAGATTCGCATTCTCCGGCGCGCGCGAGCTTGAGAGTGAGTTAGAGAGTAAGGGCCCGATAGGATCAGTTGGTTCGGGGGAGGTGGTTCGCGCTATTTCCCATCTCCGCGGGTTTTCCTTTCCTCTTCGAGCAGCTGTACCGTCTCGCGCAACCGATCGAGTTCCTGCTTGATTTCCGGCAGCCTCCCGAACAACGCGTTCAGCTTCTTGTACTCCCGCAGCGGTCGCACGGGAATTCCCCAATACATTTCACCGCGACGCACGATTTTTCCGGGAAGCACCCCAGCCTTCGAACCGATAATCACACCACTCTCGACGCGTGCATGATCGCCAAAGCCCACCTGTCCACCGATGACGGCGAAGTCTTCGATGACGGTGCTGCCCGAGATTCCCGTCTGTGCAGCAATGACAACACCCCGTCCAATTTGCACGTTGTGGGCAATTTGGACCAGATTGTCGATCTTGGCACCAGCGCAAATCCGAGTGGTCCCCAATGATCCCCGGTCAATTGTCGTATTGCAGCCAATTTCGACGTCATCCTCGATCACAACACCACCGGCTTGCGGGAATTTCACGTGTTGCTGGCCGTCGAAAACATAGCCAAATCCATCGGCGCCCACAACAACGCCCGCATGCAAAATGACGCGGTTTCCCAAGATGGCTCCAGGATAGAGGACAACATGAGGGTACAGAATGCACTGCTCACCGAGGATCGAACCCGCTCCTACAACAACGCCGGCATGGAGAATCGAGCCAGTCCCGACTCGAACTTCAGCTTCGACAACCAAGCCGGGCCCTAAATCGACGTTAGCTGCGATTTGGGCCGAGGGATCAACCGCTGCGGTCGGATGGCGCAGCCCGCTGCCGCACTTCCTACGGTCAAGCAGCGCGGCAGCGCGGGCGAAATCGAACTTGGGATTCTCTGAAATGATCGCAGTGCGGCCGGCCTCGAGAAAGTTCGCAGGAGCGATAACACATCCGGCGCCAAAACTGGACGGAAGGGAATCTGCTCGGACTTGACGGGCTATGAAGATCAGGCTCGACTCTGTGGCCTCTTCCCAACTCGATACCCGTGTCAGTGTCACATCGGCCTTTCCTTGAAAGGGGAGCCCGAGCTGTTTCGCTAGTTCCTCAACTGAATAACTCATCGAGCAACAAAAAAACGCAGACCGAATCGGCCTGCGTTCTCTCCCTGCAGGGTCTTTCAATCGTCAACTCACAAGCGTCAACGCCCAATCCTTGCTACTGTTCCATTTTGATCGCCGTCAGAATGTCTCTGTCCTTCTCAAGCAGTCCCTGGTTGCTGGCGCAGCAGCCAGTCACTCCGCTCTCAGGTTGGATCACCGGCAAGGTCAGGTGGTGTTCGGTACTCTTCAACTGCACCTTTTTTCCTCGGGCGAAAATCTCGTGGCGGCCCTGGGTTCGATGCCACTCTGCCAGGGTTGCTGTCTGGTGCATGTTCTCGATGATCTGCCGCCAGCCGACGCCTGTGTTGTAGGCGCAGAACGAAATTTCGCCTTCCTGGGTTCCGTAGGGAATGACACACATCTCGGTGCGCCGGAAGTCGTAGGTCCACAGGTCCTGGAACCACATACCTTCCACGCAGAGCACCCGCCACTCATCATCGTTGCTGCGGGTCTTCATTCGATCATTGCGGTCGCTGTTCGACACTGCCGAACTGGGCTTAAAGAGGTTGACAATCTGTTGAATGGGGAATCCCTTTGGCGCCTTGCTGGCCTTGTAATTCTTCATGATCGCAAGGGCCAGTTGGGCTGCCGTCAGCAACCTACCCCGGGCTGTGTCGGTGATGACAGCCACATCACGGATGAACTGCTCGTAATCAAAGAACTTGAACAGCGGCGTAAATTCATGGGTACGCCGGTTGACAACGAGCAACGTGAAAATGCCGCAGTTCGGGTGGCAGTTGCAAGCACTCCAACCCCACGGCGCGTCGGCGCCCTGCAGCATATCCATGACGCTGGTGAAAGCGCTGTATGAGGACAGCGGGAACCAATCGCGCAGCGGCTGCCAATCGGCACCCATCTGCTCTCGCAAATCTTCGGTCATCTGTGACAGGGTATAGCGCTGCGTATAGCGCGTCTCGTCGTCGACCTCTTCATCCCGGCCTGTGAAGGAAACCGGCTGAAACGCAATGGTTTGAATCTTATCGATGTTGCGGATTGCAAAATCCACAATGGAACCGATGCCCTGGTTGTTGACGCCGTTAACAATGGTTGTCACCAAGGTAGTCTTCATTCCCACCCTGGCCATGTTCTCGATGGCTTGCAGCTTCACGTCGAACAGATTGCCCACGCCGCGATGTTGGTTCATCCCGTTAGTGGTTCCGTCGAACTGCAGGTAGGTGCCGTGCAACCCTGCCTCGTGAGCCTGTCGCGTGAACTCTTCACTCTGGGCGAAGCGAATACCGTTGGTTGCCGCCATGATGCGGTAGAAACCAATCTTTTTGGCATACGCCACGGCTTCGAGGAAGTGCGGCGAGATGGTGGGCTCGCCACCCGACAACAAGATGATCACCTGCCGCTTCGGCTTGAAGGAAATGGCGCGGTCCAGGATCGCTTTAATATCCTCCCAGTCAGGCTGGTGAACATAACCCACCTGGTTGGCGTCCATGAAGCAGGGATTACACATCATGTTGCATCGGTTGGTGAGATCCACAGTCAGAACAGCACCGCGACCATACTTGATGGTGGAGGTTCCATGCCGGTGAATGTCAGTATCTTCGGCACAGCGAAAATCACGTCCAAAAAACAGGCTCTCGATGCGGCGAGTGAAATCAGGACTCGTCGACAGGACGTCTTCAAAAGGGCCATGTTTGTCACAGACCTTCCGCATCAGGACACGTCCGTTTTCTTCAACGATGTGGGCTTTGATTTCGCCTGGGTTCTGATTGACCAGAGTCGACAGTTCCGTCTCACCCTTGATAATCGCGCTTCGCACTTCAGGCACGCACTTGGGGCACAGGGAATCTGTCACGCGGGGAAAACCGAGCGTGGGTGCCGATCTCTCATAGCTCTTGAGCATGCGGCCCGGTGCCCACTTGGGTGTGGGCAACTCGCCTTCTGGAAGACGCCGGTTGATGGCTTGAAAGACCTTCCAGGTGAGATCGGCCATTCCAGAAACCAAAGAGGATCCCCAAAAAACGCCCGGGACCGACTTATTATCTTTGTTCTGGAACATGTGATCTGTGTACATTCACTGCCTCCAAACTCAATGACTCCAATCGGAGCAAAACCAGGATGGACGATTACTGGCCGACACAACAGATCCCTCTTGTTTCTGCAGGCCAAACCCTGCTTCTTGTCGGCAAAGTACCGCGATAAGGCTAGCAGTAATTTCCCAGATCGTCTAGCAAATTTATTGAAATCTTAGGGTTGAGGAAGGATTGCCGATTCGGCACGAATTGGCGCAAATCCGCAGCGAGTCTCCCCGGCATAAGCGGTAGGCCGTTCGATTATCCTGTTCATTGCCGCGACGACTCATAGTAAACGTACTAACCCCGGTTGGGATTCATCCTTTCAGTCCTGCGAGAACGCCTCGCATGAAGGCAAGCGACTGGACCATTCCCGGCAGCGGGTTGTCAGCCTCAATCTCGTACTCCAGATTGACCATTCCCGGGTAGGCCATCCTCTTCAGCTGCGCAAAGATCCCCGCAACCGGCATGACACCTTCGCCAATGCGGCACTGGCTTTCCTTGTCGGACAGGGAACGCAGATCTTTGATGTGCATGTCGAGTAGCCGCGAACCGGCCTCGGCGATCGATTTCACCACATCCACACCTGTCCGAGCCGTGTGGCCAACATCGATGCAGAGACCCACGCGCGGGTCCATGTTCTTGACGACCTTCAGTGCGTCTTGTGGCGCCGGAAAATATTGGTCCTCCGGGCCGTGATTGTGAACAGCTACTTTGATGTTGTATTCCCTCACGAACCGCTCGATGCGTGGCATCGTCTGCTGTGTCGGCGCGATGACTATGAGTGGCATGCGGCACAGCTCGGCATATTCAAAGTACCGCCGGATGTCCTCGTCAGTGTCTTCCTTCAGGCTGATGGTCCCACCACCCACTATTTGCAGTCCAGCCGCCTCGAATTCCTTACGTCCCGCCACCAGTTCTTCCGGCGTGCTTTTGTAAGGAAGATGGAACTCTTTGATATTGACGTATGGCGTCTTTAGTTCTTTGATAGCAACGATGGCCTGCGGGCGGCTCAGCTTGCGCAGCGAGTAACTCGCAACGCCGAGTTTGATATCGCCGGCCGACGAGTTGTTGGTTCCTGCAGGGACCGGAATGGCCTGCACACCCGCCAGGGCTGCAGCGCCATGCAGAAATCTACGGCGGCTTGCCAGGAAAGCTTCCATGTCGACGTGGCTCCTCAAAGGGGATTGTGATCGCCTGCTCCTATCTTAATCCAGGACCAAGCTAGGTGTTAGCACGATCTTTCCGTTCGAAGGGCCAACACATTTCTGGATAGCAGCGCCAGTCATGGGTTACACCACTGTGCCTCTGTATGGGACGTTAGGAGACTTTCTTCTCGTTTCAATTACCGGCTCCAGATCAGTGGCGAGGCCTTCGCCAAGTTGGATTCTACCATCCTCATCATTGCGCATCAGGGCCAACCCGCCCGGCCGTCGCACACGCGTTTCTGGAAGAGCCATTGCGACTAGCTGGGTCATGGTGGCTGCCACAAGCGGCGAAAATGAACAAAGTTCAAAGTACCAGAATCAAAGGTCCTGCCGGGCAACTGGAAGGCCTGCTGAAATTTGATGAGAGCGTTGCGCCGCGGGCACTGGCTGTTGTGTGCCATCCGCATCCGTTGTTTCAGGGAACCATGCATAACAAAGTGGTCTTTGCCACCGCCGAAGCTTTTTTCGGGCTTGGTTGTGAGGTCTTGCGTTTCAATTTCCGCGGCGCGGGACTCAGCCAGGGAGTCCATGACTCCGGCAAAGGCGAAGTGGAAGATGCCTTGGCTGCGGTTCAATTCCTCAAGCAGCGCCATTCAAGCCTGCCGTGCCACATAGCTGGGTTCTCTTTCGGAGCGTGGATCGCTATGGAGGCGGCAAATCGCGACGAAGACATAGCGTCGCTGACCGCGGTGGCGCCGAGCTTCAAGCAATCTGAAGCAGAGTTTCTAACGAAGCTCACGATCCCCAAGCTATTTCTTCAGGGCACCGCCGACGACATCTGCCCGCCTGATGGTCTGCGTTCGCGTTACCCCTCGTTTGCGGCCCCGAAGGAGATTGTTTGGTTTGAAGGCACCGGACACTTCTTCGATCAGCAACTCACTGCGCTGAAAGGTGCGATGGTGGCGAACCGTCAGCTACTGGGGCTGTGAAGTGAAACCACACCTGCTCCTGGCGGCTGTCACGATCGGGGCAGAAGTTGGATTCATCATGCCCCTCCGGGGCATGCGGGGATACCACGAGCCAGACCAAGACTGCAGAAGGACCGGGGTGCAATTCTCTGACAGCCCTTCCCCTCTGTCACCTTTTCACTTAACATGGCAGGCCAGTCTTGTTCTTAGGAAAGCTCTATGCCTGAACTGGCCAACGTGAATGGGAAGATAGTGCCGATCCATGAGGCGATGGTGCCTGCGGAGGACCGCGGCAACTTGTTTGGGGACGGAGTCTATGAGGTGTTGCGGGCGTACGGGGGAAGACTGTGGGGATACGCCAGGCATTGGAAGCGCTTGGAGAGGAGCCTTCAAGAGATCGACATGCGCAACGTTGACCTGGATCGGATCGACCGCTGGGTAAGAGAAACCTATTCGCAATGCGGGATCGCCGACGCCACAATCTACTTCCATATCACGCGTGGAGTGGCGCCTCGGTCTCATGCCTGGGGTGACACTCTCGTTCCAACTTTCCTGATGACCGTACGGCCCTTCGTGTCCAGGGACCAGGGCAATGAAGTTGGAATCAAAGCGATCACCGTCAAGGACCAGCGCTGGGGTCGCTGTGATATCAAGTCGCTGAATCTGCTGCCGAATGTGTTGGCCAAGCAGCAGGCCAGGACTCAACAGGCATACGAGGCGGTACTCGTGGACCGGGATGGCCGTGTCGTCGAGGGAACTTCTTGCGCCGTTCTCTGCTTGATCGATGGCACTCTTTGCGCCCCACCCGCAGATTCAACTGCGATTTTGCCTAGCATTACCCGCCAGTTTGTTCAGGAAATAGCGGAGAACCTTCACATCCCATTCAGACAAACGTTTGTTCCACTTGCCGAGTTTTATGCGGCGGACGAAGCCTTCGTGGCTGGAACAGGTGACGAAATCATGGGCATCACGCGCCTCGACGGGAGACCCATCGGCAGCGGCCAGATGGGTTCACAGACTCGCCGGATTTATGAGGAGT
>Ga0075421_100012142_pt1 | contig 10687 bp, 9 predicted proteins | sample SoiMetdeltSBSDD5_FD_75292 | JGI IMG/M metagenome (GOLD analysis project Ga0075421, IMG submission 75292) | Bulk soil microbial communities from a Populus tree surrounding site in Tennessee, USA - Soil MetaG P. deltoides SBSDD5 | ecosystem: Environmental > Terrestrial > Soil > Tree plantation...
GTCTCACCCTTCATCCGCAAAGCCATCAAAAACGCAGCGATCTGCGTAGGGGAAGACTCGCCCGACAATATGATTCCCATTGCCGCCTGCGCGTCCGCCGAAGCGAGGTCCTGACGCTCGGCGACCAGATGCAGGAAGGGGATTAGCGACATGTTATAGTATGAAATTCGAACTTTTCCGAATACTAACACGTTTCCATGAAAATTCACGAGTACCAGGCCAAGGCTATCCTGGCCAAGTTCAATGTACCTGTGCCCCGCGGTGAAGTAGCGTCCTCGACCGCCGAAGCCGCCATCGCAGCCAAGTCGATCGGCGGCAGCGTAGTGGTGAAAGCCCAGATACACGCAGGCGGACGGGGCAAGGGCGGCGGCGTCAAGATCGCCCACAACGTCGAGGACGCGACGCAGATAGCCGACAAAATACTCGGCATGACGCTCATCACGCATCAGACCGGACCGGAGGGACGCGTCGTGCATCGCATTCTCATCGAGGAGACGCTGCCCATCGAGCGCGAGTTGTATTTCGGTATCGTTCTCGACCGCGTGCAGGGAAAACCCGTCTTCATGGCCTCGAAAGCCGGCGGTATGGACATCGAAGAAGTCGCTGCCAAGACACCGGAGCTGATTCTCAAGGAAACGATCGAGCCCGGTCTCGGACTCACCGCGTTCCAGGCGCGCAAGCTGGTCTTCGGCATCGGCGTCCCGCCCGCGAGCGCGAACGCCGCGGTCGCGGCAATCATGGCTTTAGCCAAAGCCTACGAAGCCATCGACGCCTCTCTCGCCGAAATCAACCCTTTCATCCTCACCAAGGATGGCAAGGTTTATGCGCTCGACGCCAAGATCACTCTCGACGACAACGCGCTCTTCCGCCACAAAGACCTGGCGACTCTGCGCGACCTGAACGAAGAGGATCCGCTCGAAGTGGAAGCCTCTAAACACGGCCTCAACTACATCAAGCTCGACGGCAACGTAGGCTGCATGGTGAACGGCGCGGGTCTGGCGATGGCGACCATGGACATCATCCAGTACGCCGGCGGAAGTCCCGCCAACTTCCTCGACGTCGGCGGCGGCGCGAGCGCCGAGCAGGTCAAGAACGCTTTCCGCATCTTGCTCTCCGACGTCAATGTGAAGGCGGTGCTGATCAATATTTTCGGCGGCATCCTGCGCTGCGACACGCTGGCGACCGGAGTCGTCGCCGCCGCGCGCGATCTCAACATTAAGGTGCCGATCGTGGTGCGAATGGAAGGGACCAACGTCGAGCTCGGGCGCAAGATCCTCCAGGAATCAGGATTCAACTTTACGGTGGCTGACGGCATGCGAGACGCAGCGGAAAAGGTAGTGAAACTGGCGGTGGGCAAGTGAGCGTCCTGGTCGATCAGAATACGCGCCTCCTCGTGCAGGGTTTCACGGGGAAAGAGGGAACATTTCACTCCCAGCAATCCATCGCCTACGGAACGAACGTGGTCGGCGGCGTGACGCCAGGTAAAGGCGGGACGCAACATCTGGACCGCCCGGTCTTCGACACTGTAGCCAGCGCGGTTGCCGCGACGGGCGCAAATGCGTCAGTCATCTTTGTGCCGCCTCCCTTTGCCGCCGACGCCATCATGGAGGCCGCCGACGCCGGCGTCGCCCTGGTCGTCTGCATCAGTGAAGGAATTCCCGCCATCGACATGGTCAAGGCCTGGGATTTTCTGCAGGGAAAGAAGACGCGCCTCATCGGACCGAATTGCCCCGGCGTCATCTCGCCCGGCAAGTGCAAGATCGGCATCATGCCCGGTCCGATTCACAAGCAAGGTCATGTCGGCGTCGTATCGCGCTCGGGCACTCTTACATATGAAGCCGTCGGCCAGCTGACGCGCCTGAACATCGGACAATCGACCTGCATCGGCATCGGCGGCGATCCGATTATTGGAACCACGTTCCTCGACTCGCTCAAGTTATTCAATGACGATCCCGATACGCACGCGATCGTGATGATCGGCGAGATCGGCGGCAACGCCGAAGAAACGGCCGCCCAGTACATCAAGGATCACGTGAAGAAGCCAGTCGTCGGATTCATCGCTGGAAGAACAGCCCCGCCCGGACGTCGCATGGGCCACGCCGGCGCGATTATTTCCGGCGGATCAGGCGCAGCGTCCGATAAGATTGCCGCGATGAAAGCAGCCGGCGTCACCGTTTGCGAATCGCCCGCCGACATCGGACAGAACGTTCAAAGCAGATTATGAGCCAAGTGGAACGCACATTTTCGATCATCAAACCGGACGCCGTGGCCGACGCCCACTCCAGCGAGATTCTCTCGATGTTGGAGAAAGCCGGATTCCGCATTATTGGTCTCCGCATGGTGAAGCTCAGCCAGCAGCAGGCCGAAGGCTTCTACGCCGTCCACCGCGAGCGGCCTTTCTTCCCAAGCCTGGTGAAGTTCATGACCGAAGGCCCGATCATCGCCCTCGCGCTGGAACGCGAGGACGCCGTAAAAAAGCTCCGCGAAGTAATGGGCGCGACCAATCCCGCCAATGCCGCGGAAGGCACAGTGCGCAAGCTCTTCGCCGCCAGCATCGAGCGAAATTGCATTCACGGCTCCGACGCCCCCGAGACAGCCGCCGTCGAGCTCGCCTACTTCTTCAGCGCCCTTGATCTGCAGTAGGTCCGACCCGCTAAGCGCTAACTTATCGAAGTGAACTTTTGCAGATCGCGCTTCCGGCTTTGGTCCGGCCGATCTGTTTCCGGGTGTTTTCCATAATCTTTCCTCGTTCTTTCTTGGCTCTTTCAGTACTCCCCCGGCCTCGCTGAGGCAAACTTCACTCCGGGAGACTTCCCATCTTGAGGAAAATATGAAAACAACACGATTGCCGCGTTCCTTCAGTCGCCTTCCGCTCTGGCTGGCCATCGCCTTGGCGCCTACGGGGCTCTCGGCGCAATCTCCATGTCCGCTTGAGAATAGGACTTTGAACGGCGCATATGTTTCGCACGCCACGGGTTCGCTGGGCGGCGCTCCCATCGCCGTTGTTGGCATCACCACGTACGACGGACGCGGCGCCTTTCGACTGTCGGGAACAGCAAGCGCCAACGGCAACATTGCTAAGGGATTTTCAGGCTCGGGTACCTATACTGTGAACCGCGACTGCACTGGGTCCCAAACCTTCGGCTCCGGACCTGGCGCCGCGAATTACGATTTCGTGGTGGCCCCGGACGGGCGGCGGATCACTTACATTCAGACGGATGCCGGCACGGTAGTTACTGTGACCTCGGTCCGTCTGAGCCGGCGCCGTCAGGACGACTAGTGCGCCCAGCGGGCTGCGACCTTTGGGGTTTGAGTAATGTCCCCAACGCGGACGATGAGGGTTCCGGCTATGGCGTCAGTCCCATTCTTTGCAGGAGATCGTTAAAACGTGGATCAGAGCGCAAGGGATCCATCGAGGGATCAACCCTGATCCAAGGCATCCAGCTTGTCCGGGATTCGTATGCCTTCTCCAGCCACCGGAACGCCTCGTCCTTGTCGCCCAGATAGGCATTGATTTCAGCAAGCCGATACACGCCGTTGGCAGTTGAACGGAATCTCGGAAGCAACAATTCCCTCAGTTTCGTCCAATATCCCTGCAATCCATTCTTGGAGTATCCTGCTCGCAATGCGTCCAGCGATTCCGCATTTAGACCGTCGCGGTAATCACGGATACGCAGGTCCACGGCGGCGGCGTCGTCGCTCAGACCTTTCTTAAACAATGATTTGAAGATCCAGATGTCAACGGCCGAAGCATTCCGCTGCATGTCCCCTGCTTGCCGTAGCTCTGCGAGGGCCTCATCATATTTTCTGGCCAGGCAAAGGATTCGGCCGACGTTCCAGTTAGTTCGGAATGAGAACGGGTCAAGCTCTCTGGCGCGCTTCATTTCGACCACGGCTTCCTCAACTCGCCCAAAAGCCGCTAAATAATTCGCCAGCCATTGGCGCCCATCAGCATCGCTGGGATTAAGGCTGAGCGCGCGACTGAGTTCACGCTCCGCTCCAGCCCAATCCCAATCGTATACGATAAGTATGACGCCTAGAGCGACGTGTGCATCGGCGAGTTCCTCATCCAGCGCGATGGCCCTATGGGCAGCTGTCTTTGCACGGGATACAGCGTCCCGTGGAATGGTCTCTCCATCGCTCAGCATGGCGTAAGACATCGCGAGCATGGCGTGAGCCGGAGCGTAGCTGGGGTCAATCCTAACAGCCTGTTCGGCATATTCGATACTTTTCGCTGTCGCCTCCGAGTCCTTTCGGGCCTTCAGCAAATATCGAGCCTTCCAATAGGCGAGCTGCGCCTCGGGGTTCACGGGACGATTACTCCTCGAGCGCGGTTGCTGTCGCGGTGTTAGCTTTCCCTGGATTTCTCCGGCAATGGCGTCGGAGAGCTCGTTCTGCAGTTCCAGCGCATCGCGGAAGTTCCGCTCATAGGAATTCGCCCAAATATGTTTCTCCGGGGAAACCTGGATGAGGTTTGCGGTCACTCGAAGACGGTCGCCAGACTGGGTGATCGTCCCTTCGACCACGACGTCCACGTTCAGCTCCCGCGCGATCACCCGAATGGGCTTCTTTGTTCCCTCATACTGGTTGACCGATGTCCGCGCAATCACGCGTAGGGGACTGGCCCGCCCCAGATTGGTAATCAGCGCTTCGGTCATTCCATCGGCCAGGTATTGCTGGTCGGCGCCGGTCGAAAGGCTTTCAAAAGGCAGGACGGCAATCGCTCGATACGCAGGCCTGCGGTTAAACAGATCCCATCGCCATTGGAGCCCAATTAGGCTCGCCACAAGAACAAGCGCCGCCAGGCCAGCTTTGAGCGCTACACGCATGCCCGGAAGCAGACGCCGAGAATAAAGACTCGAGGGCTGTGGCGCGGCCCGTATTGCGCTGTGCTGTTCATTTTGCGCCTGAGTTGGCTGGATGCGCCGGATTTCCGGCTGGAAGAGGAATCCCCGCCGCGTGACGGTTCGGATGATCTCCTGGGAATCATCCCCGAGGGCCTTTCGGATGTCGGCGATGCACTTGGTGATGGATTCGTCGGTGACCGCGACGTCCCCCCAAACGGCCTGCATGAGTTCTTCACGAGTCACCAGGCGGCCGCGCCCCTCGACGAGACACCGCATCACCTGAAAAGATTTGGGGCGGAGTTTGATCTCAGTGGTTCCGCGGACCAGCCGTTCCGATGATAGATCGAGCGTAAAGTCGAGAAACGAGTACGAGTTCCCAGCTCGCGCAGAATATTCGATGTTCACCGGCCCCAGTCTCCCGCTGACGAGATCGTCGGACGAACTCCTCGGGGAAGCATACCAAGAACAGCCCTGTCTTCGCTCTTCCCGGCTTTTTCCCACTTCTTTCCTTGTTCATTCAGGACTCCCGCACCGCCTGGAAGCAAACTACTCCCGATAGGAGAGGAACCGATCATGCTCATACACTGGAAGTCGCTTCTCACTGCGGCTCTCTGCGCCGTCGTGTTGCGACAAGCCTCGGCACAGGCGCCCCAGATCACCACGTTAGATATCGAGTGGGAGAACGCCGTTGTCTACACTGACAACCTTGCAGACCCCGCCAAACTCGTGACGTCGGCCAATGCGGTCAATCTGAGTCTCAGAAACTTCATGCCGAACATTACCATTGCCGACATCAAGTCTGTGAATGGAAAGCCCGCCGCGGGCTACTGGGCCTCGAAAGCTCGGTTTATCATGCTTTCACCGAACCCCACGCCTGGCCAGGCGATCGGGGACACTGGTCGAGGTGCGCTGGCCGAGACACACTTGGAGATTCTTCACGCTGACGGAACGCGCATCGGCTCGATCATGAGCACGGGATTCGCTGGAGGTACTGCTCCTCCCGGCGCGTCCCCCGGCCTTCTGGGCAACCTGGCTGTGAGTGGTGGAACCGGGGCTTTCCTGGGAGTCAGGGGCATGTTGACGTTTCCGCCTTTCACTGTGCGGCTTGCCTCCATGGAGGAAGACCCCGCTAACCGACGGACACACGGAGGCGGGCGCGGACGCATCATCGTCTCCCTGATCCCACTGTCCCGGCCGGAAATTGTGAGTACCGCAAACGGACCGGCGGTTTTCCACGCGGACTTCTCGCCAGTCACATCGACCAGGCCAGCCCGCGCCGGCGAAACACTCATTGTGACGGCCACCGGCCTCGGGCCGACGCGTCCCGGTCTCAGTCCCGGGACACCATTCCCGGAGAGCCCGCTGCAAGAGGTCAACTCACCACTGGAAGTGACTGTGAACGGGAAACCAGCCGACGTAATAAATAAGATTGGTTGGCCCGGGACCAGCGATATCTACCGGCTGGACATTCGCGTCCCCGACGGCACAGCGCCCGGTGTCGCCATGCTCCAGTTGACGGCGGCGTTCATGACCGGACGGGACGTGCGGATTCCGATTCAGTAAGCTGGCGGAAGCCTTGCCCAGCCGCCACTAGGCTCGCATGCCGCCGGTGCGGTTGTAATGCGCTACTTCGATCATGGCATCGCGGGGGCTGGCCCCTACCGCAGCAAAAAAAAACGGGCGATCCGTGAGGATCGCCCGTTCGAGTGTTTACTGCCCTATCTGACGAATACGTGGATAACCACGCTTACCGACTGGCCTCCAGGACCATACGCGGTCAGCGTGTAATCGACGTTGGTGTTCGGTCTCACCGTGACGGAGCCGTTCACCGGCAGCGTGCCGCCGGGGAATTCGTTTCCAGTGATGATGACCGAAGTTGCGCCGGAGGTCGTCCAACTCAGGACAACCGGATCGCCGGCCGACTTGGAGAACTCCGGCGTATGGGTGAACGACAGGATCCTCACTTGGCCGACAGTCAGGACGGCGGTGGCCGTTACCGACGCGGTTCCCGCGGCGTTGTTGGCAGTGAGTGTGTACGTGGTCGTAGCGGTCGGGTTGACCGTGACGCAAGCGGTGTTCTGCACGGTCCCGATTCCGGGAGTGATTGTAACCGATGTTGCGCCTTCAACCTGCCAGCAGAGTTGAGCCGATCCGCCAGCGTCGATAGTAGTTGGGTTGAGCGAGAACTGCAGAATTCTCGCGACTCCGCCGCCTACCGTCACCACGATCGGCGAGGTGACGGATCGGCCGTCGGCGCCAAACGCTGTGATGGTGTAAGTAGTGGTCTGAGTCGGCGTGACAACACGGCTGCCACTCGTCGGTAGGTCGCCGGCGATTCCGCTGATGGTCACGCGAGTCGAGCCCTCGGTCGTCCAGGACAACGTGGACGATTCGCCCGAGATGATGTTGGTCGGAGTTGCCTCAAACCTCACGATTCTCGGATCGGACACAACTGTTCCGACGTTCACAGTTACTGTCGCGGTCCTATCCGGAATTCCGGTTGCGCGAGCGGTAAGCGTGTAAGTGGTGGTGTCGTTCGGGCTCACCGTTCGGCTGCCCGCTCTTTGGACAGTTCCGATTTCCGGCGAGATGCTGATGTCGGTCGCGCCTTCGACGTTCCATTCCAGCAGCGAGCTGCCGCCGCGAGTGATGCGGTCGGGCGTCGCCGTGAAGCGGGCGATAATGATCTCCGGCGGTCTGGCCGTGGAAACGGTCGTGCGCGCGGTGCTTTGCAGGCCGCCCGGATCCTTAACCGTCAGCCGGAAGCTGTAAGTATTGTTCGCCGCCGCCGGGAAAGTGGCAGTAGCCGTGTTCCTTCCCGAGATGGAAACGCTCGGACCGGCGATCTGGGTCCATTCGTAGGTGAGCGTATCGCCTTCCGGATCGAACGACCCCGATCCGTTCAACGTGATTGTGCCCGCCTGAACGCCGATCTGGTCCGGACCCGCATCGGCGACTGGGGCGCTGTTACCCACGCGCCGCGTCAACAATTGGTAGCGTACGCGAGGAACATCCACCGGAACCGGGTGAGTGAAGTCCCCGTATTCCTTCGGACGCACCCAGTTTCCAAACTGCAATCCGAATACGATCCGGCCGCGATCTTTGGAAGAAACCAGCGTCTCGTTCAATCCGCCTTCGACGGTGAATGCGATCTGCGAGCTCAAAGGTTGAACCAGGCGAAGCATTCCGCCCGGACGGCTGTCTTCGCCGCCACTCAGCTTCACATAACCGAGGTTGCCTTCGATATAAGCGTCGCCCCATGTTCCAATCAGGGCGCTGCCGCCAACTTGGTCGGCGACTCTCAGGTATGTTTCGAGGAACGATGTTGGTCCCAGATTAGCCCGATTGACTGTCGCCGTGTTGCGGAAGCCCTTCGTGCCAAACACACCGACCCGGCCGCGCTTGAATACATAATCCATCGTCAAAGCGCCCTGACCCAGCGTGCCGCCATTCTGGAACTGACTGAAGTTGACATACTTGAAGCTCGAGAACAGTCCGATCTGGAAATTCGAGATGCGGTCGATCAAACCGATATCAAACTGGCCTTCCTGCCGGCCGTCGATTCTGCCGGACCCGCCGTGGTACATGTATTCGCCTTGCGCCTGAAGTGCAAAATGCTGTTTGAACGGCGCAAAGTAACGCCCCGACCCGGTAAAGCTCAGCTCTCCGTATTTCGTCGGTCCCAGATTCACGCCCAGCAGTTGAAATCTCTTCCGCTGCGCTTCGGCCGTCGCCAGCGCGTTGTTGGCGGCGTTGTTCGCTTCGGTCCTGGCGATGGCCGTGGTCTGCTCTGAGGTGAGCGGCTGTCGCAGCTCGCCGATCTGCTTCGCCATCGCCGCGTCAGTCTGTTTCAGCCCCGCGACATCCGCTTTCAAGCGATCGTTTTCAGCCTTTAGATCGCGAATGGCGGCCAGTATATCGTCGAGCTTATCGAGTTTCTTCAGAATTGCGCTACAGCAATCCTCTAATTTCTTCAGCCGGTCGTCGAGCGCCGTGACCACTTCGGGTCCCGTTCCCGCTGCGATGATTTTGCCTGCCCCGTCGGTGACTGTGAGCACAACACGACGGTTGATGAACCGGCCTTCCTTGGTTGTGTTGGGAACTTCCGGACTGCGCTTACCCTGACCGCTTACCGAGACCTGAGCGGCGGTAGCGCCATACTTCGTCAGGAAATCCCGTACCGTGCCGGCGCGAGCCAGCGCGAGCTTTTCGTTGTATGCGACCGATCCAACGTAGTCGGTATGGCCCTGCACCTGGATCTTGTAATCTCGGTGTTGCTGCAGTAGCTCTGAAATCCGCAACAGCGTCGGATAACCGTCGGAGAGGATCGCCGAATTGAATTCAAAGTTGATCTCCTCCCAGTCCTCTTTAGTTGCTTTCGTCTGTAGGCCCTGTCCCAGCAGGCAGGATGCGTACAAACCGACCACCATTACAGACGTGATCTTTCTACTAAACATCGAACCCCTCCTCAAAATGAACAGCAAAAAACGACAGCAGATCCCCTGAAAACCAAGACGGAGTGGCGAAGTACGACGAACAGCTACAATCAGAATACTACTAAAATGTTCAAATTCCCACAGATAAATCGCTTAGGCTAAGCATGTCATAATACTCGTAGGCTTGCTGGGCGGGTAGTCGCTCCGTAAGGGGAGGAAAGTCCGGTCTCCATAGGACAGCGTGCCGGCTAACGGCCGGGAGGGTCCGCTCAAAGCGGATTTTACGGAAAGTGCCACAGAAAATATACCGCCTCGCGAGAGGTAAGGGTGAAAAGGTGCGGTAAGAGCGCACCGCGGCCGGAGCAATCGGGCTGGCAGGGCAAACCCCACGTGGAGCAAGACCAAATAGGGGAGGAGGAGCGGTCCGCTCCGTTATACTCCCGGGTAGGTCGCTAGAGCCTGGCAGTAATGCCCGGCCCAGATGAATGACTGCCGCTCGCAAGAGCACAGAAACCGGCTTATAACCCGGCAAGCCTAATTTTTTCAATGACATGAATACCTGTCCATTCGTGGTCAAGCAACTGCGCCACGAGTGCACAGGATGAACGCCAAGCCTCACAGACTCTTATTTTTTCTTGAAGACGTATAGCGCAACCCCCATCGGATCGCCCACCTTCAAATTCGGGTTGTTGTTACTCAATTTATGACACCTCACGCAAGCCTCACCGGTCGCCCGAAGTGGCCGCATCGCGACCGTCCACCCGGTTTTTTGGATCGTGTAGCCTTCCCCCGTTTCAAAAGCGACCAAAGCTCGGCGACTGTCGGCCAGCAGCGTCCCCGACGCCGGAAATTCTCCCTGGCGCGACGGCGTCATGAACGCCGGCCCCTGAACCGAAAACCGCCTGGAGTCTGCTGGAAAGGTATCGGAAAGAATATTCCGGCCCGCCAGAAAGAACGCGACATTGTAACCTTTCTTTTGCAGTTTGTTGATAATGGATAGTTCGGTTACATTTTCGGGACTAAACTCGCGGATGCCGTGAACTTGCCGCGGCAGAATCCGCCGCATCCCGAAATCCCGCGTATCCAGAAACCGAGCCTTGATTGCTTCATGAAGCTGTACAATCTCATCCGGCGTGGAATTTCCGGGCGGATCCAAACGGGCGGGAGCGGCCATCACGACCGCGCCGATCAAGAACGCGAAGCATAGCGTGCGCATACCCGCCAAATGCCGCGAACTCCCCCATCCTTTCAGCGGAACGAATCCCGACAAGCTTTCGTACGATCTGGAATGAGGATTCGCGAACACATTCAGAACGTCATCACGATCGGCCGCGAGCCCGGGAAGCGCGGATTGATCGCCGAGTGGACTATCAGTTTGTTGCTAGTACTATTCGGATCCTCCAG
>Ga0075421_100012148_pt1 | contig 10683 bp, 8 predicted proteins | sample SoiMetdeltSBSDD5_FD_75292 | JGI IMG/M metagenome (GOLD analysis project Ga0075421, IMG submission 75292) | Bulk soil microbial communities from a Populus tree surrounding site in Tennessee, USA - Soil MetaG P. deltoides SBSDD5 | ecosystem: Environmental > Terrestrial > Soil > Tree plantation...
CCGGCTACCGGTGAAATTGGCGCCGCCGGCGGTGTTTGCAAGTGCCGCCGCCAGTCACGGATGAACCGTCGACGCAGGCGGCGGACATGGTGACGGCCGCCGTTAGGCGGCCGTCAGAACGGCGACGTCTCGGCCCGGGTCGCCTATTCGACGAAGACCTCGTCGCGGCGGCGGCGGATCTTCGGCATCGCTGCGAGGACGAGCAGAATGATGGCGACCGTCAGCAATCCCCCCGAGATCGGGCGGGTGAAGAAAACGGTCGCGTCGCCGCGGGCGATCAGCATGGCGCGGCGCAGGTTCTCCTCCATCAGCGGTCCCAGCACAAAGCCGAGCAGCAGCGGCGCCGGCTCGAAGTCGTGCTTGATCAGCCAGTATCCGATTATCCCGAAGGATGCGGAGAGCACGACGTCGAACGGCGAGTTGTTGATCGAGTAGATACCGATGCAGCAGAACACGATGATCGAAGGATAGAGCAGCCGATACGGCACGCGCAGCAGCGTGACCCAGAGGCCGACCAGCGGCAGATTGATGACCACCAGCATCAGGTTGCCGAGCCACATCGAGGCGATCATGCCCCAGAACAGCTCGGGCTGCTTGGTCATGACCTGCGGGCCCGGCACGATGCCGTGGATGGTCATGGCGCCGACCATGAGCGCCATCACCGCATTCGGCGGGATGCCGAGCGTCAGCAGCGGGATGAAGGAGGTTTGCGCGGCGGCGTTGTTGGCGCTTTCGGGCGCCGCAACGCCCTCGATGGTGCCGTGGCCGAACCGCTCCGGATGCTTGGAGAGCTTCTTCTCCAATGTGTAACCCGCGAACGAAGCGATCACCGCTCCGCCCCCCGGCAGAATTCCCACCAGCGAGCCGATGATCGTGCCGCGAGCGATCGCGCCGGAGGCATCGATCAGATCCTGCCGGGTCGGCATCAGGTTGGTGACCTTCGCTTTCAGGATGTCGCGGCTCTCGGACGGCAGCTCGAGATTACGGATGATCTCGGCGAAGCCGAACACCCCCATGGCGATGTTGGCGAAGCCGATACCGTCGGCCAGCTCCGGAATGTCGAAGGTCATGCGCCCGGCGCCGGTCTCGAGGTCGGAGCCGACCATCGACAACAGCAAGCCGGTGACGATCATGGCGACCGCCTTGAGCACCGAGCCCTTCGCCAGCACGACCGCGAAGATCAGGCCCAGCACCATCAGCGAGAAATATTCAGCCGGGCCGAACAGCAGCGCCAGGCCGGTCAAGGGCGCGCCAAGGGCGGCGACCAGGACCGTCGCCACGCAGCCGGCGAAGAAAGAGCCGATGGCGGCGATCGACAGCGCCGCGCCGGCACGGCCGTTGCGCGCCATCTGATGGCCGTCGAGGCAGGTGATGACGGACGTCGCCTCACCCGGGATGTTGACCAGGATCGAGGTGGTCGATCCGCCGTATTGCGCGCCGTAGTAGATGCCGGCGAGCATGATCAGCGCGCCGACCGGCGGCAGCCCAAAAGTAATGGGCAGCAACATCGCGATGGTGGCGACGGTGCCGATACCGGGCAGGACGCCGACCAGGGTCCCGACCAGCGCGCCGAGCAGACAAAACAAGATGTTGTAAGGCTGGGCGGCAACCCCGAAGCCCATCGCAAGGTTCGCAAGAAGGTCTGACATGACTTACGCCCCTCGCCTCAGTAGTAGCGCGGCCAGAGTTGGAACGGCAGGTTGAGCAGCCAGACAAACAGCAAAACGCAGAAAACGGTCATCACCGCAGCCGCGATGAGACTTTCGAGCCAACGCATTTCGGTCGAGCCGAAGATCGAGATGATGAATGTGATGAAGGTGGCGGGGACCAGACCCAGCGGCCGGATCATGGCCGCAAACGAGAGAATCGCCACGACGACGAGGACCGGCCCGCGGATCTTGTATTTTTCGATCTGAGGCCCTTCGACGAAGACACCGCCCAGGGCGACGGCAGCACCGAGACCGGCAAGCAGTATGGCGAAAAGCCGCGGTGCGGTTCCCGGACCAAAGGCGAAACCGCGCTGGCCGGGCAATTCGGCGGACGCGATCAAGGCCAGAATCGCCAATAGCGCGAGGACGATGCCGCCGTAGAAATCCCGCGGACTACGGACCGGCAACAGGCCTGCCGCGACCGCAAGCCCAATCACGATGGCCGCCGCGGTCATGAAGCGCGCCACGGTCGTGTTGCTGGGCACATAAAGCGCGTAAGCCAGCAGCACGATCCCCAGCGCGACGACGATCAATCCACCGATGACATTATTCGTATGAAATGGGACACCCCAAAGCGTCTGCTTCGGGGACGGGTTCACTCCCTCGGACATCGATACTCCCCTCGGACCCGCGTCGTGCTGAGAGACTTAGGCCCCCTTAGCACCGCACCCCCCGATCCGTAGCACATTCCGATGGCCCCCGGGAAGCAAGTGCGACAAATTTAAGTCAGAGCAGCCCGATCAGACCCAGGATCGCGGCTGCGGCAAAAATCCACAACGGATTCAAACGCGTCAAATAGGTGACGATGGCGGTTCCCAGCGTGATCGCCACTGCCACAAAATTGTGCAAGGCCACCGATGCCACCACGAAGGCGCTGGCGCCGATGAGCCCGATCGAAATCGGCAGCAGACCGGCCTGGATCGCCCGGCGCCACGGCGCATCCTTGAAACGCTCCCAGGCATGCCCGACGTAGAAGGCGAACACACAAGTCGGGCCGCACATCGCCAAGGTCGCGACCAGCGCGCCGATCAGGCCGGCCACGTGGTAGCCGATCAACGTGACGATGATGACGTTCGGTCCCGGCGTGATCTGCGCCATCGCGAAGATGTCGGCGAACTGCCGGTCGGTCATCCAGCGCTCGACCTCGACCGCCACGCGCTGCATCTCGGGCACGGCGGAATTGGCGCCGCCGATCGCGAACAGCGACATCAGCGCGAAATAGCCCGCCAGCGCGATGAGCGTGCCGGTGTCGTCCTTCATCGGCGCACCCATGCGATGGCGATGCTGAGCGGGACCAGCACGGCAAGCGCGCCGTAGAGCGGCCAGCGTGCGACGCCGATCGCCGCGAAGGTCGCGAGCGCCACCAGCGGCGCCACGCCCCAACGGTCGGTGAACAGCGGCATCGCCATCTTGGCGCAGGTGCCGAAGACGAGGCCGACCGCCGCCGCCGTGACTCCGGCCAGCATGCGCTGGAGCGCCGCGATCTCGCCGTAGCGTGCATAGAGCAGGCCGATCAAGGTGATGATGACGAACGGCGGGCCGATCAAGCCGACCAGCGCAACGATGGCTCCGGCCGTGCCGCGGATGCGGCGGCCGAAGACCACCGACAGATTGACCACGTTCGGACCGGGAAGGAATTGGCACAAGGCATAGGCATCATTGAACTCGGCGGCCGTCATCCATTTGCGTTGCTCGACCAGCATCCGCCGCGACCAGGCCAGCACGCCGCCGAACCCGCAGAGCGAGATCAGCGCGAAGGCGATGAAGAGTTCGAGGAGATTGGGAGCGGCCGAGGACGGCTCAGCCGGCGCGGGCGCAGTCTCGGACATGGCGCGTGAGATGTAGACCGGCGGCCGGCCCGGAACCAACGCTTTTGTCGGGACCGGCCGCGGATCGGCGCCTGCGGGCGGAAACCGCCCCCGGTCTTTCTTCATCAACCTTTCGTGCTTATATTGGTGCTGCCGGCGCAAGCCGGCTATGGCGATAAATGGCCGTCGTAATAAACCTATCGGACCCGGGGGCAGTACCCGGCGCCTCCACCGAAGTCCATCGTGGCAGTGGGTTTCGGCGGGGGCGAAATAGGATCGACGAGGGCGTAAAGGGCGCGCTTTTGCTCGGCATGGTTCCGCCGTTATCGGGCCAAATTCATAGTTGCCAACGACAACTATGCTCCGGTTGCCCAGGCCGCGTAATGCGGTTTGGAATACCGAACTAAAGCCCTGACGGGTTAAGCTCCGGCAGGCGGGGTTCGGAGGCACCTGGCAACAGAAGCCTCCACTTCCATATCTGACGAGGTACGTTGCAGGCTGGCGCATGCAGGGTTGCGCGCGCTAGCATTGTCCGCCGAGTCTCCAGCCAACGGGCTGCCCCATGGCCGTCGATTACATCCGCTACGACATTCTGGCCCAGGATGCCTTGCGCGGCGTCGTGCGCACCGTGCTCATGGACGCGGCCAAGAAGGGCCTGCCCGGCGACCACCATTTCTACGTCACCTTCGACACCCGCGCCGACGGCGTGCGGCTGTCGCAGCGAATGCTGGCGCAATATCCCGAGGAGATGACGGTCGTTCTGCAGCACCAGTTCTGGGACCTGGTGGTGAGCGAGGATGGCTTCGAGGTCGGCTTGTCGTTCGGCGGCGTGCCGGAGCGGCTGACCGTTCCATTCACAGCGATCAAGGCCTTCGTCGATCCTTCGGTGCAGTTCGCCTTGCAATTCGAGGAAATCGCCAGCGAGGCGGCGGACAGCGAAAGCGGCGAGCAGGAAGGCGCCGAGCCGGCGACCCCAAAGGGACGCCGCACCGAGCCCGCGCGGCCGCCGGCGGAACACAAAGGCGCTGCGCCCATCGCCGCCGTCCCCACGCCCGCCAACCCGCCAGCGCCAACCGATGGCGCGGAGCCCGACAAGCCGACGAGCGGCGAAGTCGTACGGCTCGACCGGTTCCGGAAAAAATAAGAACACGTGACGCGATAGCGCGTCGCGCCGTCGCGATAGCGTCTCGCTATCGCGGGTCACCGTTACTTGTCGTCGGGGCGCGGCAACGATCGCCAAGGCCCGTGCAATGTCGACAACCGCGCTTTCCAATAACACTTTTGTGAGAATGACCGGATTTGGGCGAGCCGCCGCGGCGGCTTGATTTCTTGCGCGTCAGCCAAGCTTAGAAATCTGATTTCAAGTACAAATCCTTGCCGGGAGAACAACTACTCAATGTATTTTTCTGATTGTCTCGCCGAGATGCAGCCGTTTTTCCCTCTGTATTTCGTCTAACGATCGAACGTGTAAGGCCCACGCCCATATTCCCGCATTTTTACTGTGAAATCGGGTGGGATGCTGACGTGGGCGGGCGCCCGTTTGCAAGAATGCCGATATGAAACCCAGCCATGCGACTCCGATGGGATTTACCGCCACGCTCTGGGCGTATTTCATCACGAATCCAAACTATTGAAGCCGGACCAGAGGCTATCCGGTTACCGTCGAGTGGAAGGGGATGGGCGAAGTCGTCAACCTTCGGAGGGCACGCAAGAAATCCGAGCGGCAGCGGGCCGAACTGAAGGCGGCTGCCAACCGCTTGCTGCATGGTCGCAGCAAGGCGGAGCGTGTGCTTGACGCGCAACGCAACGCCAAATCCCGCCGCGACCTCGATCGGCACCGGATCGAAACGGGAGACGATCGATGAAATCGCCGGTCGTTAAGCGCTCCATCGTGATCGCTGGCCATAAGACGAGCGTCAGCCTCGAGGATGCGTTTTGGAAGGGGCTCAAGGACATTGCGGGCGGGCGCGACACTACGTTGTCCGACCTCGTCGCTTCGATCGACACCGAACGCAGGCACGGCAACCTGTCGTCGGCTATCCGCCTGTTTGTCCTCGACTACTATCGCAGCCAGGCGAGCGACGAGCGGGGTGGGCATGATGGCCCGCGCGATGTGACATCCGTGGGCTCGTTCCGCAGCCCGCGAGCCTGATCAGTTTACCGAAAAAGTGCGCAGGGGCGGCGTGATCGCCAACGGCTTCGGCGGCGGCGGCTGCGGCAGGCGTACCGCGCCCTGGGCTGGGCTATTGAGGGCGCGTGTGCGCGAGCCGGGCGCGGGGCGGATATCGACCGGCGGCGGCAGCGGCGCAAGCTGACCCGCCGCAGGCGCGGTCGGCGGCTTTGTCCTGGGCCCGCCGTTCAATTGTCCGTTCGCCGTGGGGCTGCCGAAAACCGTCGGGCGTGCGCGGGGAGTCGGCGTCGCACTCGCTGCGGAGGACGCGGCCGCCGGCAAGGCGCCGGCGGGCGCCGGGGCGGCAGGCGCTGCCTCGGACTTCGGCGGGCTCGGCGGCGGCTCGCGGCCTTCGAGCACATCGAGCTTCTTCGACTGCTGCTCGACCGCGCGCAAGGCCAGCCAGCTCGACAGCGCGGCGACGTCGATCGTGCGCCTGGGCGCCTCGAGCGGCCCCTTGAGCGAAATCATCACTTCCGGCCGGGTGTTGCTCGGCGCGTCCGGACCGGCCGTTCCGAACAAAATGAGCCGCGCGTCCAGGGCTCCGTCGGCGAGATTCAGTATCCCGCTCACTGCGAGATCGGCGTTGGCGGCGCGCACCGTCGTGTTGCTCAGGCGTGTCTGCCCGGCGCTGACGGTGATTGCGCCTTCGGCCAAGGTGACCGGAAGGGAGCCGCTGGCGAGCGCCACATCCATGCGGTCGCGAACCCGCGTGGTCTCGATGGGCAACCCTTGATCGATGGCACGGATGACGGCGGCGAACGCCGCCGGGTCGAGCCGCGCGAGCCGACCGTTCTCGAACGTGAAGGTGCCGCCGCCGCCGAGCGATCCGATCAACGCGATCGGGCTCAAGCCCGTTCCCTCGGCGGTGAGATCGAGCGTCAGCCGTCCGGCGATCGACGTCTGGCCGTCGCCGGGAAGCAGTTCGACCAGATTGGCGCCGGCGAGCTTGAGCTGGGCACGGGCGGTCAAGCCTTCGACGCGGCGCAGGAACGTCAGCCCGCCGGCGATGCGGCCGCCGGCCAGCGCGCCGTCGATGTCCGCGAGCGCGAGCTCGGAGCCGTCGAGCTTGAGCACGCCGCGCACGTCGCGCGCCGCGAGCTTGGGCGTGAGCGTGACGCGAGCCGATTTGATCCTGACCTGCCCGCTCAGACCCGTCGCCAAATGCGGCTCGAACGGCTCGCCGGACCAGGGCGCCGCGTTCGCCTGCTGCGCCGGTGTCCCGATCGCCGCCGCGAGCGCGGCCGGCAGCTCGATCGCCGCCAGCTCGATGTCGCCATCGATGCGCATGGGCTGCTGCAGGCCGACGGCCAGCCGTCCGCCGATGCTGGTGCCCGCGACCGTGCCGCTGATGTCGCTGAGCGAGACGGTGCCTTCGGACAGTCCGAGCCGCGCGGTGGCCGACACCGGCAACAGCTCGGCCGGCCGGCCGGCCGCGACCGGCCGTGGCGAACGAAGATTGGCGTTGGCGACCTTGAGATCGAGCCGCGCGCTCGGACCCTGGCCGTTGGCCAGGCGCAGCATCCCGCTGGCGGAGACGTTGAGCGGTCCGGCCGCCAGCTGGCCGTCGACCACCAGGTTGCCGTTGAGCGGGCCGTTGGCGTTGAGGTTGAGCCGCCCCGGCCGCTTGTCGACCGCGATCAGGCGATCGAGCCGGACCAGCTCCGCCAGCGCGCCGCCGTCCTCGGCGTCGATCCGTCCGGCGAATTTCACCTTGGCGGCGCCAAGCGCGGCCAGATTGTCGATGGTAAAGGCATCGCTCGCCGCGGCGGCGTCGCCTTGGAGCGCGAGCCGGAAGCTGCCGGCGCGGCCGTCGATCTTGAACCGGGCCGACGCATTGCTGCTGGCAGCCGCGCCCGAATCGACCGAAAGCGTCGCGCGCACCGTCACCGGGGTCACCCGCTCCGCCAGCCGACGCAGTTGCTCGGACGTCCGCGGGGCGTATTTGTCGGTGAGCGCGAGCACGCCGTCGAGCGCGCGCGCGTCGAGATCCACCGTCAGCGCGCCGCGCGGCGATTGCGATTGAGTGTCGATGCGTCCCTTCACCGCCAAGGTCGCGCCGCCGAAATCCGCGATCGTGAGGCGCTCGATGCCGAGCCCGTTGGCGTCGAGCCGCATGCTGATGTCGGCGCGCTTGGCCTCGATGCCGGCGAGGACGGCGCGGTCGACCTTGAGCGAGAGCGTGCCTTCGCGCGGCCGGTCGAATGCGGTGTCGCCCAGGATGGACTTGGCGAGCGCCTGAACGCGGTCGAGGTCGATCTCGGGCGCGGTCAGGGCGGCGTCGAGCCGCGCCGGCCGGTCGTTGCCGTTCCACGAATAGGCGAAGCGGCCGAGCACGGTCATGCGATCGACCTCGGCCTTGAGCCGGTCGACAGCGATTGTCTCGCTGCCGAGCACGATGTCGCCGCTCAGGCGCAGCGAGCCGGCCGCGACCGCCTGCGGATCGACGCGGTCGGTCAACCATGCCAGCAGCGCGCGCGGGTCGCCGGAATCGACCTTGGCCGGACCTTCGAACGCGACGCCCTTGGGCGTGGCGCCGAAGCGGCCGCTCAGCCGCACCTGGGTGATGCCGGGGGCCCGCAGGTCGAGGCTTTCGATGTCCCAGGTCTCGCCATCGGTCTTGAGGTCGCCGCTCACGCGCTGGAGCGTGGCGCCGGCCAGCGTGACCGTGTCGACGCCGAGCCCGAGCTTCACCGGGAACGGCAGCTTTTGCGCGCCGGAGAAAGCCTCGACCAGCGTCTTGATGGCGACCAGCGGCCGGCGCCGCGTCTCCTCCGGCAGCGCCAGCATGCGGTCGAGATCGAGTTGCGGCGAGGACAGCACGCCGTTGACCTGCGGCTGGCTGCCGAACGTCAGCTTGGCGTCGCCGCGCAGCTTGATCGCCCGCTCGTCGGGCCCGTACTGGAATTCGATCTGCTCGAGCACGGCGGCGGCGCCGTCGCCTTTGACCCGGCTGGTGACGCGCCACGATTCGATGAGGCCGCCTTCGGAGCCACGGCCGACCGCCCGCGCCAAGGTGAGGCTGCCTTCATAGCGCGGCGCGCCGCGATCGACCCAGATCGAGACGTCCGCGTCGGCGGTCAGCGGCCGGTCGATCGGATCGACGGTGAGACGCAGCTTGATGCCGCCGTCATCGGCGACGCGGCCGAGCGCCACGCGATAGGGATAGTGGTGGCCGCCGACCACGAACGAGCCTTCGCCTTTGACCGGCCCGGCCAGCGAGCGCACCTCGCCCTTGAATTCGATCTTGTCGAGCGCCAACCGCGTGCCGCTGGCGGCGTCGGCCAGGATGGCGCGACCGTCCTCGATGTTGAGCCGCTGGATCGATACCCCTTCCGGATCGAAGGCCATCGAGGGCGCCGGCCAGGCGAAGCGGCCCGCGCCGTCGAGCCCGGCGGTGAATTCCGGTCCCTCCAGCCGTGCATCCGCGATTTTCCACTCGCCGCGCACCAGCGAGCCGAGCGCGAACTCGATGCGCAAGGCGCGGGCGCGCACCTTGCTGGTGTCGCCCGGGCGGTTGAACTCGATGCCCTGCAGCATGAGGGTGGGGGTCGGCAGCAGGCGCGCGTCGATCGACCCGGTGACCCGGAACTCGAGGCCGGTCAGGCGGCTGGCGCGGGTTTCGAACTCGCCGCGGTAGCGTCCCCAATCGACGAAGAAGGGCCCTACCAGCGCCGTCACCAGCGCCAGAATGACCGCAATCGCAAATCCGAGCAGCGTTGTCTGCACGCCGTCTCCACGACAGGCGTTTCCGAAGCCCGGCACGGGGCGGCGTGCGCGGGCCTAGCAACACCTGTTATTGAGCACGATTCGGGCCGCCGGCTAATGACGGCCACGCGTGCCCGCGATCCCTGTCCGTTGCCTCGCTCCTCCCTTTGCCCCGGAGCGAGCGTCATTTGTCGAGCCGATTGACGGCAAATCTATGTCGGATGCCCAATGACTTAGAGTCGAATGCCATTAATTCGGTGGATGGTGCAAAAGCGCCGCAGTCAGGGCCAAGTCAATCCAGGGGCACGATTTTTCCGGGATTCATGATGCCGTCCGGGTCGAGCGCCCGCTTGATTGCCGCCATGGCGGCGAGCGCCGGCGAGCCGAGCTCGGCCGCGAGGTACTTCATCTTGCCCTGTCCGACCCCGTGCTCGCCGGTGCAGGTCCCGTCCATGGCCAGCGCCCGCTCGACCAGCCGCTCGCACAGGATCTTGGCCGCCTTGACCTCGGCGGTGTCGGCCATGTCGACCAGCAGCGTGAGGTGGAAGTTGCCGTCGCCGACGTGGCCGAGGATCGGCGCCACCAGGCCGCGCTCGGCGATGTCGCGCTGGGTCTCGGTGACGCATTCGGCGAGGCGCGAGATCGGCACGCAGACGTCGGTCGCCACCGCCTGCGCGCCCGGGCGCAGCCCCCGCCCCGCCCAATAGGCGTCGTGGCGCGCCTGCCAGAGCCGGGTGCGGTCCTCCGGCTTGGTCGCCCATTCGAACGGCCCGCCGCCGAGATCGGCCGCGATCTCGCCGAAGCGCTCGGACTGCTCGGCGACGCCGGCCGGGGAGCCGTGAAACTCGACGAACAGCATCGGCACTTCCGGCAGCGCGAGCTTGGAATAGAGATTGGTCGCCTTCACCTGCAGCTCGTCGAGCAGCTCGATGCGGGCGACCGGAATGCCGGACTGGATCGTCATGATGGCGGCGTTGCAGGCGGCCTCCACCGACGGGAACGGGCAGACCCCGCCGGCGATCGCTTCCGGGATGCCGTGCAGCTTGAGCGTGAGCTCGGTGATCACGCCGAGCGTGCCTTCCGAGCCGACCAGCAGGCGGGTGAGGTCGTAGCCGGCCGACGACTTCTTGGCGCGCCGTGCCGTGGTCATCAGCTCGCCGTTCGCGAGCACCACCTTCAGCGCCAGCACGTTGTCCTTCATGGTGCCGTAGCGCACCGCATTGGTGCCGGAGCAGCGCGTCGCCGCCATGCCGCCGAGCGAGGCGTCGGCGCCGGGATCGAGCGGAAA
>Ga0075421_100012150_pt1 | contig 10683 bp, 9 predicted proteins | sample SoiMetdeltSBSDD5_FD_75292 | JGI IMG/M metagenome (GOLD analysis project Ga0075421, IMG submission 75292) | Bulk soil microbial communities from a Populus tree surrounding site in Tennessee, USA - Soil MetaG P. deltoides SBSDD5 | ecosystem: Environmental > Terrestrial > Soil > Tree plantation...
ATTTTTTAGACAACGTTGCGTAATTGGATGACTACGGAGCATGATGGTGCGGCGAGGTTAAGCGAGTCCTCCCCACCCGGGGAGGAGCACGCAATCCCGGCCGGACGGTGATCCGCACGGGCGCCACCCTCCAGAGGCGGTGGAGGGGCGGAACCCAGGGGGTAGCGGCACATCCCGGCGCCGGGAATCGGGGGCAATACAAGGGGGGACGTTGACAGATGGGGATGATCGCCGACTGGCCTAGTCTGGCCGCGTGCCGCAACGGAGACCCGGACGCGCTGTTCGTCCAGGGCGCCGAGCAGAACGTGGCCAAGCGGATCTGCCGCGGATGCCCGGTCCGGTACGAGTGCCTCGCCGACGCGCTCGACAACCGGATCGAGTTCGGAGTGTGGGGTGGCATGACCGAACGCGAGCGGCGTGCACTTCTGCGCCGCCACCCGAGGGTCGTCAGCTGGCGGCGGATGTTCGAGGCGGCGATGAAGGACCAGGAACTGGTCAACGCCGGATGAGCGCCGGCCGTCGGGCCGGCTGGTCGGGATCAGACCGCGGCTAGGGCCGCACCGATCGCCCGCAACCCGTCGATGTCGTGGACATCGACGGGTTGCGCCGCGGCGGTGGCCACCGGGACCCGCGGGTGGGCGTCGATGAACCGACGGGCCATCCTGTGCTCCAGTTCCGCCTGCGCGACGAGGGCGGCGTGGACGCGGAGCGCTCCGGCGGTGACCGGGCTGACCTGCTCCACCTGCTCGGCGCCCCGCAGGGCCTCCTCGGCGGCCAGGTCGGCGGCGACCGCGTGCACCCGGTTGAGCACGAGGCCGGCGAGCGGCATGTGCTCCTCGGCCAGCCGGCCGGCGAAGAAGGCCGCCTCGCGGATGGCATCGGGCTCGGGCGCGGCGACGACGAGAAACGCCGTCTCGGGCGCCTGCAGCACCCGGTAGGTCTGCTCGGCGCGCTCCCGGAAACCGCCGAACATCGAGTCGAGCGCGCCGACGAACCCCGACAGGTCACTGATCAGCTGACCGCCGATGATCTTCTCGACGGCCTTCGAGAAGAGCCCGAACGACGCCGTGACGAACGTGAACACGCTGCGTCCGCCGGCCCGCGCAGGCGCGAGCAGGAGGCGCAGCATCCGGCCGTCGAGGAACCGCGACAGCCGCGCGGGCGCGTCGAGGAAGTCCAGCGCCGACCGGGATGGTGGCGTGTCGACCACGATCAGGTCCCACGGCTGGTGGCGACCGCGAAGCTGGCTCAGCTTCTCCATCGCCATGTACTCCTGCGTGCCGGCGAACGTGGAGCTCATCGCCTGGTAGAAGGGATTGGCGAAGATCTCGGCGGCTCGGCGCGGGTCGGTGTGCGCGGCCACCACCTCGTCGAAGGTCCGCTTCATGTCGAGCATCATGGCGCTCAGTTCGCCGCCCACACCGGGGTTGGCGCCCTTGACCCGGCGGGGCTTGTTGTCCAGCTCGGTCAGGCCGAGCGACTGGGCCAGCCGGCGGGCCGGGTCGATCGTCAGGACGACCGTGCGCCGGCCATGCTCCTCCGCGGCGCGCAGGGCCAGCGCCGCGGCGGTCGTGGTCTTGCCGACCCCGCCCGACCCGCAGCAGACCACGATCCGGATGCCCGGGTCGCTCAGCAGCGAGTCCACGTCCAGGCGCTGGCTGGCCGCCAGCTCCAGCGTCGAGGCGCTCATGCTGGCTCCTCCGCTGAGGAGAGCGCGTCGTCGCTCATGCTGGCTCCTCCGCTGAGGAGAGCGCGTCGTCGCTCATGGCGCGCGCTCGACGTGCAGGAGCGCCCCGGCCAGCCGCTGCAGGCCGGCCAGGTCCACCCCGCCGGAGAGCGCGGGCAGCTCGACCAGGGGCCGGTCCAGCTCGGCCAGCTCCTTGCGCAGCCCTTCCTCGACCCGGCTGCGCGCCTGGTGCGTCCGAGCCTCCTTCAGGAGCGCCGAGACGAGGCTCTTCTCCGAGTTCAGCCCGGCGGCAGCGAGTCCCTTGCGCAGGTCGGCCTGAGACAGCTTGCCCTCGGGCAGCAGGGGCGCGTGGGTCGCATTCACGATGATCATGCCGACCGGGATCTCCAGCCGGCGCAGCTCGGCGACGGCGTCGGCGGTCTCCTGTACGGGCATCTCCTCGAGCAGGGTCACCACGTGGATGGCCGTCACCGGCGAGCGCAGCACGGCGGCAACGCCCTCGCTCTGGGTCTTGATCGGTCCGACCTTGGCCAGCCGGGCGGTCTCCGCGGTGACGTTGAGAAAACGGCCGATCCGGCCGGTCGGCGGCGCATCGAGGATCACCGCGTCGTAGACCCGACGCCCGTCGACGGTGCGGGTCACGGCCTCCTTGACCTTGCCGGTCAGGAGCACGTCCCGCAAGCCCGGCGCGATGGTCGTGGCGAAGTCGATCGCGCCCAGCTTCTTCAGCGCCTTTCCGGCCCGCCCCAGCTTGTAGAAGACCGCGAGGTACTCCAGCAGGGCCTCCTCGGCGTCGACCGACAGCGCATAGACCTCACCTCCCCCGCCGGAGCGGGTGCCCGGATATCCGGTCGCGATCGGGCGCTCCTCGTAGGGCAGCGGCGCGATGTCGAAGACCTGCGCGATGCCCTGCCGCTCCTCGACCTCGACCAGGAGGGTCCGGCGCCCCTCGGAGGCCAGCGCGAGCGCCAGCGACGCCGCGACCGTGGTCTTGCCCGTGCCGCCCTTGCCGGTCACCACATGCAGGCGGGCGGACCAGCGCGCAAGCGCATGATCAACGAGCGGGCGCGCGGACGTACGCTGCTCGTCGGAGGGCGACACACAGCGAGACTACCTAGCCCGCCTCTGGCCATGGGCGCAGCGCCCGGCGGAGCCGCCGTCCCCGTCAGGGCGCCGTGACGTCGCAGACCCACCAGCCCCGCTGGTCGACCAGCAGCATCGTGATGTCCCGTTCGGCGACCCGTTCGTCGCCCGTCGCCAGGGTGAGCGTGACCTTGGCCGTGGCCCGGTGGTCGTCGGTCTGGACCGGGTCGGTCTGCCAGGTGGTGCGGGGCGAGGGGTACTTGCGCTCCTGCTCCAGCACGGTGTCGATGAGCTTGGTCAGGTCGCGTTCGTCGCGCGCCCGGGCACAGACGAACGAGGCGGCGCTGTTCACGTCGTGCTCGGTGAACACGGCCCGCAGGAAGCCGTCGACGGCCGCCTTGGGAGTCGCCGAGCCCTGCGGTTGGTCGTTCATGACGAGCAGATAGGCCCCGACGCCGCCACCGGCACACAGCAGCAGGACCGCGGCGAGCGCCAGGGTCGCGAGCAGGCCGACGCGGCTTCCGGTGGTGGGCTCGGGCTCGGTGGACACGGCGCCCAAGCTACCTCGCCGGGACGCGCCGGGGCACGCCCCCGGTCCGCTCGGCCGTTGGTTCTCGCTAGGGTGCGGGTATGTCGGCTAACCACACGCGGTGGGAGTACGCCACCGTGCCGCTGCTCATCCACGCCACCAAGCAGATCCTCGACAACTGGGGAGAGGACGGCTGGGAGCTGGTCGCGGTGGTGCCGGGACCCAACCCGGAGCAGCTCGTCGCGTACCTCAAGCGTCCGAAGGCGGCCACATCATGAGTACCGACAACCGCGCCGACGACCTTCACGGCGATGGACCCGCAGCCACCGAGCAGGTCGGCCGCGGCGCCACCGAACAGTTCGGCCGCGCCGTCGAACCGCTCGCCCGGCTGGCCGAGCTCGGAGAGACGCTGCCGGCCCTGACGCCGCCGCTCGCGGCCTACGTGCCCGCCGTCCAGACGGGCAACATCGTCTACGTCTCGGGCCAGGTGCCGATGGCCGACGGTGCGCTCATCGCGACCGGCAAGGTCGGCGCCGAGGTCTCGGCCGAGCAGGCCCGGCAGCTCGCGCAGCGCTGTGCCCTCAACGGGCTCGCGGCGATCCACGCGCTCGTCGGCCTCGAACGGGTCGTCCGGGTGGTCAAGGTCGTCGGGTTCGTGGCGTCGGCCGACGGGTTCACCGGCCAGCCCGCCGTGATCAACGGTGCCAGCGAGTTCCTCGGCGCCGTCTTCGGCGACGCCGGCCGCCACGCCCGCAGCGCCATCGGGGTGGCCGAGCTGCCGCTGGGGGCACCGGTCGAGGTCGAGATGATCGTCGAGGTCCGGCCCGCCTGAACGAGCCGCCTGAACGAGCGCGCCGGTGGGTGCGTCACCGTGGCCCCGTACGATCGCGGGCATGGCGCGCCACGTCACGGGTTCGGCCGCGGCGCTCCTGTCGGAGCTGCCGAGCTGGGTGAGGCTCGTCCGTGCACCCAACCCGGGGCCCATGACCCTGGATGGCACGAACACGTGGGTGCTGAGCGCGCCCGGCTCCGGCGCGGCCGTGGTCGTCGACCCCGGACCGCTGGACGAGGGGCACCTCACGGCCGTCACCGCGCACGGGCCGATCACGACGGTCCTGCTGACCCACGGCCATCCCGACCATACCGATGGACTGGACCGACTCGTCGAACTGACCGGTGCGACGGTGCTGCGAGGCCCCGACGGCGAGGTGCAGGACGCCGGAGTGACGATCCGTCCACTTGCGACTCCGGGTCATACGGCCGACTCGGTGTGCTTCCATGCGCGGGTCGGTGCCGAGCAGCCGGTGGTCCTTACCGGCGACACGATCCTCGGCCGGGGTACCGCGATCGTGGCCCATCCCGACGGGAATCTGGGCGACTATCTGGCGAGCCTTGAACGACTGTCCGAACTGGACGGTCTGCCGGCACTGCCCGGTCACGGCCCGGCTCTGGCGGACTGCGGGGCGGCCGCCCGGTTCTACCTCGAGCACCGCCGCCAGCGCCTCGAGCAGGTCCGGGCCGCGGTCGCCGCGGGGGCCCGGACTCCGGCCGACGTCGTCGCCGTCGTGTATGCCGACGTCGACCGGTCGCTCTGGCCCGCGGCGGAGTGGACGGTGCGGGCGCAGCTGGCCTACCTGGAGTCTGGGCCGTGACCTGCCCGGTCTGCGCCACGGTGACCCTGCCCGGCGCCCGGTTCTGCCACAACTGTGGCGCCGCCCTCCCCGCGGCCGCGATCGCGACGACGGCCGAACGGCGTACGGTCACCGTTCTCTTCGGCGACCTGTCCGAATTCACCGCGTGGTCGGAGGGTGTGGATCCCGAACGGGTCGGCGCGGTCACCGACCGCGTGTTGGCGGCCCTGGCCGGGGCGGTCAAGACCTTCGGCGGCCACGTCGACAAGCTGACCGGCGACGGCATCATGGGTGTGTTCGGCGCGCCGGTGGCGCACGAGGACGACCCCGAGCGGGCGGTCCGGGCGGCGCTGTCGATGCAGCGAGCCGTGCGTCGGGTGCTCGATGACGAGCGCGGCGGCGGCGCCCCGGCCGGGCTGCGGATCGGACTCAACACCGGCGTCGTCGTGGCCGGCGTGCAGGCCGGCCTCGAGTACACGGTCATCGGGGACACCGTCAACACCGCCGCCCGCCTGGCCGACGCGGCCTCAGTCGGCACCGTCTACGCCGGCACGGCCACGAGCGCCGCGACCCGCCACGTCGCGTCCTGGCGGCGGCTGCTGCCGTTGCGCCTCAAGGGCAAGCGGGATCCCGTTGACGCGTACGAACTCAACGGCCTGCTCGACGCGCCCGGTACCCGGTCGGGCCTGGGCGACGAGGCCCCGTTCGTGGGGCGCGAGGCCGAGATTGGGCTCGTCGCCGGCCGTCTCGCCGAGGTGATCGACCGCGGCGAGCCGCGCGTCCTCGTGCTCACCGGCGACGGCGGATCCGGCAAGAGTCGCTTCGCCGCCGAGACGGCCCGCTTCGCCTCCGGTTACGACCGCGCCGCCGGGGGCCGCGCCCGCGTCCTGTCGATCCGGTGTGCCGCGTATGGCGAGCGCCGCCGCCTCGCGCCGCTGGCCGACCTCGTCCGGGCCGCCGCCGGCCTCCCGGCCGACCTCGGCGCCAGCGACCCCCGCACCGAGGCCAACCGCCTTGTCGCTGAGCCAGCCGCCTCGGCTCGCACGCTCGCCGCTGAGCGCCTGCGCCGGGTCGCGGCGGGCGTTGAGCGGCGCACCGGCTCGGCGCCGCGCTTGCAGATCGAGAAGCTGCTGGCCGTCCTGGGCTACGCCGATGAGATGCTCGGCCAGGCCGATGCCCGGCTCGAGCGCGCCGCCGGCGAGCGCGGCCCGGCCCTCGCCGAGATCGACCGGGACGCGCTGCCGGCCGCGGTCGCCGACCTGCTCTCGGCGCTGGCCTCGGAGGCTCCGCTCGTCGTGATCGTCGATGATCTCGGCGACGCCGCCCCACAGGCGCTCGACGCGTTGGGCGCGATGATCAGCCGCCTCGTCGGGCCCGTCCTCGTCGTGCTGCTCGGCCGGCCGGAGCTGGTGCGATCGGCGGGTGCCCTCACCCGGCTAGCCGATGCCGAGATCCACGCGCTGCCTCCGCTGCGCGGTGCCGAGGCGGCGCGGCTGCTCACCGAGTTCCTGGGCGAGGGCCGGCTGCCCCCGGCCGACGAGGACCGGCTGCTCGCCATGGCGCAGGGCAACCCCTTCTACCTGGCTGAACTCGTGACCCTGCTCATGGAGCGCGGGGCCCTGGTGAGAACGGCGAGCGCCGGCGCAGTGCCGGGGTGGAGGTTGGCCCGGGACTCCCTGGACGGTCGCCTGCTCAGCCGCGACCTGGCCGCGCTGTTCGCGGCGCGCATCGACGCGCTACCGCACGAGGCCCGGGCGGTGCTGCGCGATGCGGCCGTCGTGGGTGACTCGGTGCCCGCGGCGGCGCTGGCGGCGATCCGGGACCCGCGCCGCTCCGCGGGGGCCCGGCCCGCCGCGGTGGCGGCGGTCGAGCTCGAGCGGGCCCTCGATGAACTACTGCACCGCCGGATGCTGCTGCCCGTGCGCGGTGGCTACGCGTTCGCCACGCCGCTGCTGCGCGAGGCGGCGTACGCGGGGGTCGGCAAGGCCGACCTGGCCAGCCGGCATGCGCGGCTGACCCGCTGGGCAGCCGACCTGGCCGTGCCCGTGCCGAGCCTCGGCTGGAACGCCCAGGTCCTGGACGCCTTCGTGGCCGATCACGCCGAACGGGCCGCCCGCCTGGCCGACGCCGTGAGCCTGCGGGCCGACGCGTCGGCGCGCGCCGTGGCACCGCTGGGCGTCGCGGCCCTGGCCCGCCTGGCCCGCCGGGCGATCACCTCGGCGGAGCCGGCGCAGGCGGCCCTCCTGGCGGAGCGGGCCGCCGCCCTGTCGGACTCCGAGCTGCCGGCGGCGGACCGGCTGGTGCACGCCAGCGCGCTGCTGCAGCTGGGGCGCGCCTCCGATGCGCTGGCCGCCGCGGAGAAGATCTGCGCCGACGACTCCGAACCCGACCTGGCGAGCCGGGCCCGGGCACTGCTGTTGGCGGGGCGCGCCCACCGCGCCCTCGGCGAGCCGGAACGGGGCGACCGGGTCTGGGCCGAGGCGCTCGCCGTGGCCACCGCCGCGGACCTGCCGGCCGAGCGGGCCGAGGCACTGCGACGCATCGGGATGGATGACTACCTGCGAGGGCACCTGAGTCTGGCCGACGCGCGGTTCCGGGAGGCGTACGAGATCTCGCTGCGGGCCGGGGACCGCCGCGGCCAGGCGTGGTCCCTGCAGAACCTCGCCTGGGTCTCGACTACCCGCGGTGACTTCGCCGCCGCCGACACCACTCTGGCCGCCGCGGCCCGGCTCTTCGCCGAGCTCGGTGACACCTCCGGCCGGGCGTGGCTGCGCGGGACCACGGCGTTCACTCGGCTGCTCGCCGGTCGGTTGACCGAGGCGCGGCGGCTCGCGGGCCTGTTCCTTCCGTTCGGCGAACGGGTCGGGGAACGCTGGGCGGTCGGCACGCTCCGGGCCGTGGAAGCGTTCGCGGGCGCCGAGCTGGGCGACCTCGCGACGGCCGACCGCCAGGCCCGGGAGGCATACGCCCGGTTCGACGAGATCGATGACGACTGGGGCCGCGGGTTCGCGCTGGTCGTGCGCGGCGTGATCGCCCGCGGCCTGGCCGAGCCGGAGCACGCCGCCGACCTGCTCTCTGACGCGTGCGAGCACGGCTACCGCACCGGCCACCCCTTGCTCATCGGCATCGCCGGCACGATCCGGGGCTTCGCCCGGCTCGAACGGGGCGACGCCGACGGCGCCGAGAGCGACGCCCGGGCCGTGCTCGACCTCGCCGAACCCCACGACGTGGTCGGGTCGGGCCTGGTGGGGCCGCGCGTGCTGCTCGGCCGGGCCCGGATGGCGCGCGGTGACCTGGAGACCGGGCTCGCGGCCCTGGCCGAGGCGGCCGCCGACCTGTCCGGACCGGCGGTGCTCTTCTCGGCCCGACACGCGGTCGCCGAGTACGCGTCAGCCCTGCTCACCGCGGGGCGCACCGAGGAGGCCCTCGACGCCGCCCGCCGGGCCGTCCGGCTGCCGGCGGAGGACGTGCGCGGCCGAGTCGTCGCCGGACGGACCCTCGCCCAGGTGCTTTCCGCCGCCGGCGAGCTCGTGGAGGCGCGGGCCGTGGCCACCGCGGCGGTGCGGGAGGCCCACGCGACCCAGCAGGTGAGCGAACGGCCCGCGGCCGAGGCGGTCCTTGCCGCACTCAGTTAACTCGGGCCGTGTGGCGTACCGTTGCTACCCGTGAGTGACATCGCGCCGGTCTTTCCGGTGGTGCCCGGTCTGACGGGTCTCACCGTGCTGGCGCGCGGCGGGTACGCGACCGTCTATCGGGCGACCCAGGTGTCGGTGGCGCGCGAGGTCGCGGTCAAGGTGGAGAACCGGGCCCTGGAGAGCGAGCGCGACCAGCGGCGGTTCCTGCGGGAGGCGCGCGCGGCCGGACAGATGTCGAGCCACCCGCACGTCGTCGACCTGTTCGACTCCGGCGTCACGGCCGACAGTCACCCGTACCTGATCATGGAGCTGTGCGAGGGCACGTACGCGGACCGGATGAAGGACAACCCGCTCTCCGCCAGCGAGGCCCGCGACGTGGGTGCGAAGATCGCGGATGCGCTCGCCGAGGCGCACCTGCTCGGCGTGCTGCACCGTGACGTGAAGCCGGCGAACCTGCTCATCACCTGCTTCGGCGAGCCCGCTCTGGCCGACTTCGGGCTGGCCGTCCTCAACGAGACCCGCGACACGTCGATCACGCTGGAGCTGACCCCGGCGTACGCTGCCCCGGAGATGTTCCATCACGGCCGGCCCGTGCCCGAGTCCGATGTGTACGCGTTGTGCGCGACCCTTTACGCGTTGATGTGGGGTCGCCCGCCCCGCTGGCGGGAGGGGCACAACCCCAGCCTCGTCTCCGTGATCGACCTGTTCGCCGAGCCGGTGCCGGACCTGCCGGGTGTGCCGGTCGAGCTGACCGCGATCCTGCGGCGCGGCATGTCCAACGACCCGAAGCAGCGACCGACCGCGGCCGAGCTCCGCGACGAGCTGGCCGGCATCGTCCGCGACCCTGACCCGACGATGATCATGCGTCCGTTCGCGCCCGGGCTGCGCCCCGCCCGGCCGACCCCGTCGCCGATCTCGGCGCCCTACCCGCGCCCGTCCGGGGACGACCAGCCAACGGAGGCCTCCCCCTCCCGCGACCTCGGCTGATTCCCCTGCCCGCTCGCACGGACTCCCTCACACAGATCTTGGATGATCTGTGTAGCTGGGGCAGCACAGATCATCCAAGATCTGTGAGGCGATGGGTGGGCCGCCAGCGATGCGGTCAGTAGGACTTGTCCTGGGCCAGCACGTGCTGGGCCACGAAGTTGAGGATCATCTCCCGGCTGACCGGGGCGATGCGGCCGGCGCGGACGGCCCCGAGGAGGGTCGAGACGCCGTACTCGGTCGTCATGCCGTTGCCGCCGTGCACCTGGATCGCGGTGTCAACGGCCTGCGTGGCCGCCTCCGATGAGGCGTACTTGGCCATGTTCGCGGCGACCCCGGCCTCGAGATCGCGACCGGCGTCGTAGAGCGTGGCGGCCTTGGCCACCATCAGGCGGGCGAGCTCGATCTGGATCGCCGCGTGAGCGAGCGGATGCGCCACGCCCTGGTGCGTGCCGATCGGCCGGCCCCAGATCGCCCGGGTGGCCACATAGGACGATGCCCGTTCGAGCGCGTACCGGGCGGAGCCGACGCCCATCGCGGCCACGGTGATCCGCTCGGGATTGAGGCCGGAGAAAAGGGCGGGCAGGCCGGCCTCGTCGTCGCCGACGAGAGCGTCGGCTGGGACCGTGGCGTCGTCGAGGTAGACAAGGAACTGGTTCTCCGGCGAGACGATCTCCATCTCGAGCTTTGACCAGGTGAGCCCCGGTGTGTCCCGGGGCACCAGGAACAGCGCCGGGCGCAGCCGGCCCGTCTCGGCGTCGGCCATGCGGGCCACCACGAGGATCGTGTCGGCCTCGTCCACCCCGGAGATGAAGGCCTTTCGTCCATTGAGGACGAAGCCGTCGTCGGCGCGGGAGGCGGTGGTGGCGAGCCGGTGGAAGTTGGAACCGGCCTCCGGCTCGGTGATCGCAAAGACAATCTTGTGAGTACCGTCGGCGATGCCCGGCAGGTAGCGCTGCCGCTGCTCCGTCGTTCCGTGCTTCGCGATGATCGTCGCGGCGATCGCGGGCGAGACCACGAGCAGCAGCAGCGGGCAGCCCGCGGCGGCGAGCTCCTCGCACACGATCGCGAGCTCCGTGATGCCGCCACCGCCCCCGCCGTACTCGCTCGGGACATTGACGCCGAGGTAACCCA
>Ga0075421_100012151_pt1 | contig 10682 bp, 8 predicted proteins | sample SoiMetdeltSBSDD5_FD_75292 | JGI IMG/M metagenome (GOLD analysis project Ga0075421, IMG submission 75292) | Bulk soil microbial communities from a Populus tree surrounding site in Tennessee, USA - Soil MetaG P. deltoides SBSDD5 | ecosystem: Environmental > Terrestrial > Soil > Tree plantation...
CCAGGTTCGCGAGCACCTCGGCGATCCCGCTCATGCCGCTGCCGCCGATGCCGACGAAGTGGATCGTGTTGATGCGGCGCATGCGGTCTCTCATGCGGCGGTCCTTCATGCCGCACCTCCCGCCACCGCGATGCAGGCATCGGCAAGCCGCTCGTCAGCGTCGGTGATGGCGGTCCGTCGCGCGGCCTGGGCCATCGCGAGGAGCTTCGGCCGTCCGGCCTCGAGCAGCTCGCGAAGCTTCGCCGCCAGCGACAGCGGCGTGAGCGTCGTCTCCGGCATCAGCACGGCCGCCCCCGCCTCGACCGCGTAACCGGCGTTGCGCGTCTGGTGATCGTCGACGGCGGCGGGAAACGGCACCAGGATCGCGGGCACGCCGGCCGCGGCGAGCTCCGCGATCGTCAGCGCTCCCGAGCGACAGACGGCGAGATCCGCCCAGCCGTAGGCGCCCGCCATGTCGTCGACGAAAGCGCGGACATCCGCATCGAGACCGCGACTCCGATAGGCGGCCGTGGTTTCCTCCAGGCCCGTGCGGCCGGTCTGATGCAACACGTCGGGACGAAGCGCGCCCGGCAGTTCGGCAATCGCGGCAGGCACAACCGCGTTCAGCCGCGCCGAGCCCTGGCTCCCGCCGAAGACGAGGAGGCGCGCGCGTCCCTCGCGCCCGGCATAGCGCTGCTCGGGCGGCGCGACCGCGGCAATCTCCGGACGCACTGGGTTGCCGACCCGCACGGCGCTCACCCGCGGCCCGAAGCTGCCGGGAAACCCTTCGAGCACGCGGTCCGCGAGCCGCGCGAGCACGCGGTTGGTCATTCCGGCGATCGCGTTCTGCTCGTGCACCACGAGCGGTCGACGCAGCAGCCACGACGCGATGCCGCCCGGTCCGGAGGCGAACCCGCCCGCGCCGAGCACGACCGCAGGGCGGTGCCGGCGCAGCGCGCTCATCGCCTGGAGGACCGCGCGCACGAGCCGGAAAGGCGCCGCGAGCAGCGTGGCCACGCCCTTGCCGCGCAGTCCGCCGACCGACAGCCACTCGACGGGTATGCCTTCGGCGGGCACGAGCCGCGCCTCGATCCCGCGGTGCGTGCCGAGCCAGACGACGTCGAAGCCGCGCCGGCGCAACACCCGCGCGGTGGCGAGCGCGGGGAACACGTGGCCGCCGGTGCCGCCCGCCATGATGAATGCGACGCGACGGGTCATTGCCGTCGCGCCTCGCGCGGCACGACGACGCGACCCGACACCGCGGTCTCGTGGTGGATCCGGGCCAGCACGCCGAGCCAGCCGAGCGTGACCAGCATGCTGCTTCCGCCGTAGCTGAAGAGCGGCAGCGTCAGTCCCTTGGTGGGCAGCAGCCCCATGTTGACGCCGACGTTGACGAACGCCTGCAGCCCGAGCCAGATGCCGATCGCCGAGGCCAGGTACGACTGGAACTCGAAGCCTGCCCTGGCAGCCTCGCGCCCGATGCCGAGCGCGCGTCCGACGAGGACCACGAACAGCGCGATCACCAGCATGACGCCGGCAAGGCCGAACTCCTCGGCCATGACCGCGAACACGAAGTCGGTATGCGCCTCGGGCAGGTAGAAGAGCTTCTGGACGCTGGAGCCCAGGCCTACGCCGAACCACTCGCCACGCCCGATCGCGATCAGCGACTGGGTGAGCTGGAATCCGCTGTCGTAGGGGTCGGCCCAGGGGTCGAGGAACGCCTTGAGGCGCCGGAGGCGGTAGTCCGAGCTCACGGCGAGCAGCAGCATCGCGCCGATTCCGAGCGCGAATGGCACCGCGAGATGGCGCAGGCGCACGCCGGCGAGGAACAGCACGGCTAGACCCGTGGCCATCAGCACCGTCGCGGCCCCGAAGTCGGGCTCCGCGAGCAGCAGGATCATCGCCGCGCACAGGACTCCGATGGGTTTCATGAAGCCCTTGAAGTCGCGACGCAGCTCGTCGGCGCGACGCACGGCGAAGCTCGCGATCCAGGTGAGCAGCATCACGCGGGCGAGCTCCGACACCTGGAAGTTCATCACGCCGAGGCGGATCCAGCGCGTGCTGCCGTTGACCTCGTGACCGAGACCGGGTGTCAGCACCAGAATCAGGAGCACGAAGGCACCGGCCAGGAGCCAGATCGACTGCTTCTCCCAGAACTGGGTAGGAACGCCGACACCGACGATCGCCGCGACGAGGCCGAGCGCCACGAACACGAGCTGTCGCTCGAAGTAGTAGAACGGCTCGCTGAGCTCGCGATCGGAGATACCGATCGACGCCGAACCGACCATCACGAGCCCGATCAGGAGCAGCGCGAGCACCGGACCGATGAGCCACGGATCGAGCACGAGGCGGCGCGGGCGTCCCGACGAGCGCGCATAGGCCATGGTCGCGACGCTCATGGCTCGAGGCTCCTGACCGCCGCGATGAAGGCCTCGCCGCGGTGCGCAAAGTCGCGGTACATGTCGAGGCTCGCGCAGGCCGGCGACAGCAGCACCGTGTCGCCGGGTCGCGCGGCGGCGCGCGCTGCGCGCACCGCCGCCGCCATGTCCGGCTGCCGCTCGGTGGTGATCACGCCCTCGAGCGCGGCCGCGAGGCGCGGCGCATCGCGCCCGATCAGCACGGCGTGGCGGACCTTGCCGCGGAGCGCGTCGCGCAGCGCGGAGAAGTCGGCGTTCTTGCCGTCGCCGCCCGCGATCAGCACCAGCGGACCCTTCATGCCGCCCACGGCCGCGACCGTCGCGCCGACGTTGGTGCCCTTGGAGTCGTTCACGTAGCGCACCCCGTCGACGTCCGCGACCCACTGCGCGCGGTGCGGCAGCCCGCCGAAGCGCGTGAGCGCGGCCAGCACCGGCTCGTCGGGCAGAGCGAGCGCCTCGCACATCGCGAGCGCCGCCATCGCGTTGGCGACGTTGTGGAGGCCCTGCATCTTGAGCTGCGACAGCGGCAGCAGCGGCTCGCCCCGTCGCAGCAGCAACGGCTCGGGCTGCGTCGCGAGCGCGTAGTCGGCTTCGCCCAGGCGCAGGCTGAAGGACAGCACGCGCTGTCCCTCGCGCGGCATCCCGCGTACCAGCTCGTCGTCGGCGTTGACCACCGCGACCTCGCACCCGTCGAAGACCCGCGCCTTCGCATCGGCGTAGGACTGCACGTCCGCGTAGCGGTCCATGTGGTCGGGAGTCACGTTGAGCACCGTCGCGGTCGCGGTTCGGAGCGACCACGTCGTCTCGAGCTGGAAGCTCGAGAGCTCGAGGACGTACAGCTCGGGCACGGGCCGCGTCAGCAGGTCGAGCGCCGGCTCGCCCAGGTTGCCGCCCGCAAGCGTCGCGCGGCCGGTCGCGGACGCGAGCTCAGCCACCAGCGTCGTCACGGTGCTCTTGCCATTGGTGCCCGTCACCGCTGCGACCGGCGCCTGTGCCTCGCGCGCGAAGAGCTCGATGTCGCCGACGACCGGCAGGCCGCGCCGGCCGGCTTCCTGCACCACCGGTTCGCGCACGGACAGGCCGGGCGAGACGACCACCTGGGCGACGTCGTCGAGGAGTGCGGTCTCGAACCTGCCGGTGCGCAGCTCCACCTCAGCGCCCTCGGCGCGCAACGCCTCGAGCCCCGGCGGGTTGCCGCGTGTGTCCGCGACCCGCACCTCGAGGCCGCGGCGCCGCAGGTAGCGGGCACAGGACACACCGGTGCGTCCGAGCCCGAGTACGAGCGCGCGGGTCCCGGCAGCGAGCGGTTGCAGGTTTGGCGCGGCGTTCATCGGAGCTTCAGCGTCGCGAGGCCGACCAGCACGAGCACGACGGTGATGATCCAGAAGCGGACGATCACCTTTGGCTCGGCCCAGCCCTTGAGCTCGTAGTGGTGATGGATCGGCGCCATCTTGAAGATGCGCTTGCCCGTCAGCTTGAAAGACGTCACCTGCAGGATCACCGACACCGTCTCCATCACGAAGACGCCGCCCATGATGAAGAGCACGATCTCCTGCCGGACGATCACGGCGATCGCGCCGAGCGCCGCGCCGAGCGCGAGCGCGCCGATGTCCCCCATGAACACCTGGGCGGGATAGGTGTTGAACCAGAGGAAGCCGAGTCCCGCACCGAAAATCCCGGCGCAGATGACCAGCACCTCGCCCGTGCCGGCGATGTAGGGGATCGCGAGGTAATTGGCGAACACCACGTTGCCCGAGGCATAGGCGAAGACGCCGAGCGCGGCGGCGACCAGCACCGCCGGCATGATCGCGAGTCCGTCGAGCCCGTCGGTGAGATTGACCGCGTTGCTCGTGCCGACGATCACGAAGTACGCGAGCACCACGAACGCGGCGCCGAGCGGCACCAGGACGTCCTTGAAGAACGGCACGTACAGGGTCGTCTCGGCGTCGCTCTGCGCCGTCACGTAGAGCGCGAGCGCCGCGCCCAGGCCGGCCACGGACTGCCACAGGTACTTGTAGCGCGCGATGAGGCCGCGGGTGTCGCCGACCACGAGCTTGAGATAGTCGTCCCAGAACCCTATCAGCCCGAAGGAGGCCGTCACCGCGAGCACGATCCAGACGAAACGGTTGCCGAGGTCGCCCCAGAGCAGCGTCGCGGCGATGATGGCGACCAGGATCAGCGCGCCGCCCATCGTCGGCGTACCCGCCTTCGACAGGTGGCTCTGCGGCCCGTCCGAGCGCACCCGCTGCCCCACCTGGTGATGCGCCAGCCGGCGGATCACGTACGGCCCGATCACGAAGGAAATCGCGAGCGAGGTCAGCGCCGCCAGGATCGAACGCAGCGTGAGGTAGCTGAAGACGTTGAAGCCGGAATGGAATTGCGTCGCCCATTCGGCGAGGTACCTCAGCATCAGTGGGTCCCGCCGTGATTCGTGGTTCCGGACGCAGCGAGCGCCGTCGCGACCCGCTCCAGGCGATTGACGCGCGATCCCTTGATCAGCACCGTCACGCCCTGGTGCAGCTCGGGGCCCGCGGCAGCGACCAGCTCGTCGACGTCGGCGAACCAGCTCGCGCCGGGACCGAACGACTCGACCGCATGCCGCGTTTCCGCGCCGACGGCGAGCAGCCGCGCGACGCCGGTCTCGCGCGCGATCTCGCCGATCTCGACGTGCAGACGTGCGGACTGCGGGCCGAGCTCCGCCATCTCGCCGAGCACCAGCCAGTGCTCGCCGGGAATCGCCGCGAGCGTGGCGAGGCCGGCGCGCACCGAGCCGGGGTTTGCGTTGTAGGAATCGTCGATGAGCCGCGCGCCCGCGAGGGCAGGCTTCAACTGCAGACGGCCCGAGACGGGCTGCACCGATCCGAGCCCCTGCTCGATGTCGTCGAGCCCCGCGCCGGCCGCGTGCGCCGCCGCGGCGGACGCCAGTGCGTTCATGACGTTGTGCTCGCCGACCAGGTTGAGCAGCACGCTTCTCGTTCCCAGCGGGCACGCAAGCTCGAACTCGGTCACGAACCGGTCCTCGAGCAGCCGCGATGCCGGCGAAGACGCGCGGAAATCGGCGGGCTCGCGCATACCGAAGGTGATGCGTCGGCCGGCGCTTCGCGCGAGGCCGCGCCAGAGATCCGCGTAGCGGTCGTCAGCGTTGATGACGGCCGTGCCGTCCGCGCCCAGCGCCTCAAACATCTCGCCCTTCGCGCGCGCCACACCGTCGAGGCTGCCGAAGCCCTCGAGATGCGCCGGCCCGGCGTTGATGACGAGGCCGACGCCGGGCGCGGCGATGCCGGCCAGGTGCGCGATCTCGCCCGGGTGGTTCGCTCCCATCTCGACCACCGCGTAGCGGTGCGCGGACTCCAGCCGCGCGAGCGTGAGCGGCACGCCGATGTGGTTGTTGAGGTTGCCCTGGGTCGTGAGGCAGCAGCCGCGGCACGAGAGGATCGCGCCGGTCATCTCCTTGACCGTCGTCTTGCCGTTGCTGCCCGTGATGCCCACCACGGCGCCGGGAAAGTCGCGCCGCCAGACGCGTGCGAACTCCGTGAGGCCCGCGAGCACGTCCGGCACGACCACCTGCGCGATGTGCACCGACACCAGGCGGTTCACCAGCGCGCCGGCAACGCCGCGTGCCGCGACGTCGGCGACGAAATCGTGCGCGTCGTAGCGCTCGCCGCGCAACGCCACGAAGAGGTCGCGGCGGCCGATGGACCGCGAGTCGCTCATGACGCGGGCAAACGCCGAGTTCGCGCCGTGCAGCACGCCGCCGGTCACCGACGCAAGCGATGCGAGATCGCGGATCACGTCGCCGCTCCGAGCGCCTCGAGCACCACGCGCCGATCGCTGAACGGCCGGCGCTCCTCGCCCGTGATCTGGTACTCCTCGTGCCCTTTGCCCGCGATCACCACCACGTCGCCCGCCTCGGCCTCCGACAACGCGTGGTGGATCGCGTTGGCGCGGTCCGGGATCACGACCGCGCGCGAGGCGTCGCGCATTCCGGCAGCGATCTGCGCGAGGATCTCGCGAGGATCCTCCGTGCGCGGGTTGTCGTTGGTCAGCACGACCGCGTCCGCGAGCTCCTCGGCGATCGCGCCCATCTGCGGTCGCTTGCCGGGATCGCGGTCGCCACCGCAGCCGAACACGCAGTGCAGGCGACCGCGCGCATGGGCGCGCGCGGCGTCGAGGACCTTGGCGAGCGCGTCGGGCGTGTGCGCGTAGTCGACTATTGCCACCGGGTGGGAGCCGCCGCCGAACACCTCCATGCGACCGGGCGGCGGCTGGCAGGCGCCGACCGCGGCGAGCGCCTGCTGCAGCGGGACGCGCCAGCCGAGCATCACGCCCAGCGTGGCAAGCAGGTTCTCGGCATTGAAGGCGCCGACCAGGCGCGAACGCAGCGTGCCCGCGCCCCAGCTGCTCTCGACGTGCAGCGTGAGCCCGGTCGCGAGCGCGCGCATCCCGGAGAGGCGGATCCAGCCGATGCGCGGCGCGGCGATCAGCTCGCTACCGGTCGAAAACCAGACGGACTCGACGCTCTCGTCGAGCGTTTCGGCGAGTTCGCGGCCGAACGGGTCCTGTACGTTGATCACCGCCGAGCGGAGACCTAAGGAACGGAAGAGGCGCATCTTCGCGGCGCCGTACGCCTCGAGCGTGCCGTGATAGTCGAGATGGTCGCGGCTCAGATTGGTGAAGACCGCAGTGTCGAACCGCACGCCGCCCACGCGGCCCTGGTCGAGCGCGTGCGAGGAAACCTCCATCGCGAGCGTGTCCGAGCCGTCGTCGCGCGCCTCGGCGAGCCGACGGTGCACCGAGACGGCGTCGGGGGTGGTGAGATCGGCGCCGGCGAGTCGGCCGGGCCGACCGGCGCCCAGCGTGCCCAGGTACGCGCCGCGGCGGCCTACCGCGTCGGCCGCCTGCGCGAGCAGATACGCCGTCGTTGTCTTGCCGTTCGTACCCGTCACGCCTGCGACCTTGAGATCGGCGGACGGTGTGCGGAAGAAGCGATCGGCGAGCTCGCCCGCCCGCGCGCCGAGCGACGGCACCGGCACGCCGATCACGTCTGCCGGAAGCGACGGCGCCTCGACGCCCGGCGCGGGCTCCCACAGCACGACGGTCGCGCCGCGCGCGAGCGCGGTCGCGACGTGCGCGAGACCGTGCGAACGCCGGCCCTGGCTGGCGAGAAACGCGCCGCCGCGGGCCACGCCGCGGCTGTCCTGGCTGATGTCGGTCAGCATCACGTCGCGCGACGGGCGCGGCTCGCCCTCGAGCAGGCTCGAGAGCGCCAGGCGGTAGTCGCGCACGATCGGCTCGGACGTCATGGCCGTTCTCCGCGATCGCAGCGCCGCGCTCACCATGGATCCTGCGCCTGCACCAGCGTCGTGGCCGGCACGCGCTGCAGGTCGTCCGGTGGGATCGCGAGCAGCCGCAGCGCACCCGACATCACGGCGGAGAACACCGGCGCGGCGACCTCGCCGCCGTAGTAGTGGCCGCCGCGCGGCTCGTCGATGACGATCACCGCTGCGAGCCGCGGATTGCTCGCCGGCACCACGCCGCCGAACACCGCCATGTAGCGGTTGCGCGAGTAGCCGCCCCCGGAAGCCTTCCAGGCCGTACCGGTCTTGCCCGAGACGCGGTAACCGACGACGGCGGCGCGGCGCGCGGTGCCGTCCTCGCTCACGACGCTCTGCATCATGCGGACGAGCTCACGCGCGACCGATTCGTCGAGCGCGCGCTCCCCGGGCGGCGGTGTCTCGATCTTGCGCATGCTGACCGGGCGGCGCAACCCGCCCGAGCCGAGCACGGCGTAAGCCTGGGCGAGCTGCAGCGGCGTGACCGAGAGCCCGTAGCCGTAGGACATGGTCGCCTGGCCGATCGGGCGCCAGTGCTGGTATCCGGGCACGAGGCCTGCGGACTCTCCCGGGTAACCGCTCCCGGTCACGTGACCGAAGCCGAAATGGTCGAAGCCGGACCACATCTCCTCGGGGTCGAGCGTGAGCGCGATCTTCACCACTCCGACGTTGCTCGACTTCGCCAGCACCGTCGTCACGTCGATCGTCCCGAGGTTGTGCTTGTCCTGGATCGTCTTGCCGCCGACGCGCATCGCGCCAGGCGCAGTCTCGATCAGCGTGTCCGCGTCGTAGCGGCCGGTCCCCATCGCGGAGGCAACCACGAAGGGCTTGATGCTCGACCCCGGCTCGAAGATGTCGGTTGCCGCGCGGTTGCGGTAGCGCGAAGCGGCGTACTGCTCCCGGTCGTTGGGGTTGAAGGCCGGCTGGTTGACCATCGCGAGCACTTCCCCGGTCGCGATGTCGAGCACCACCGCGGCGCCCGACTGCGCGCGGTTGGACTGCACTGCCGCCTTCAGCTCGCGGTAGGCGAGGTATTGCACGCGAAGGTCGATGCTGGCGTGGAGGTCCTGACCCGGACGCGGCGCGCGGATCCGCTCGACGTCCTCGATCGTGCGGCCGAGACGGTCCTGGATCACGCGCTTTGCGCCGGGCTCGCCGCCCAGCCACTGGTCGTATGCGAGCTCGAGACCTTCCTGACCGACGTCGTCGACGCTCGTGAATCCGAGCAGGTGACCGGTGACCTCGCCGCCCGGGTAGTACCGGCGATACTCGCGCAGCAGGTACACGCCCGGTATGCCGAGGTCGCGCACGCGCTCCGCATCGTTCGGGCGCATGTGGCGCACGAGGTAGACGAACTCGCGGTCGAGGCTCGAGGTCACGCGGCGCGCAAGCCACTGCGGGTCGCGGTCGAGCGCCTTGGCGAGCTTCGCGAACGACTGCGGCGACTGCGCGAGCTCGGCTGGATTCGCCCACACGGTGTCGACCGGCGTGCTGACCGCGAGCGCCTCGCCGTTGCGGTCGAGGATCATCCCGCGGTTGGCCGAGAGCTTTGCGACCCGCGTGAAGCGCGCGTCGCCCTGCTTCTCGAGAAAACCCTTGTGAATCACCTGCAGGTAGACCGCGCGCGCGACGAGGACGCCGGCCGCGAGCGTGAGCAGCAGGACGACGAGCTGCGCGCGCCAGCGGCCCGGAACCGCAACCGCCTCCCTGTTCGGCCGGTGCATCATGGCTGGACGATGCGCAGATCCGTAGCGCGGGGAATGAGCATCCTGAGATCGTCGCGTGCGACACGCTCGACGCGGCCGTGGGTCCCCCAGGTGCTCTGCTCGAGCTGCAGCTGGCCCCACTCGATGTCGAGCTCGTCGCGCTCGCCGGTGAGGCGCTGCAGCTCGATGAAGCGCGTGCGCGCCTGGTGCTTGCCGTAGACGACGGCGAGCGAGGAGCCGAGCACGGCGACCCAGAGCGCCGCGACCAGGATCCGCCAGACGCGCAGGCTCATGCGGCGAGCCTCTCGGCTACGCGCAGCACCGCGCTCCGGGCACGCGGATTGCGCGCGATTTCGGCATCGGAGGGCATCGTCGCGCCACCGATCTTCCTGAGCCGCGGTCGCGCATGCGGCGGGATGTGGGGCAGACCCGCGTAATGCGGGTCGCCGCGGGTCTCGCGCTGGATGAAGCGCTTGACCATGCGGTCCTCGAGCGAATGGAAACTGATCACGCAGAGACGCCCGCCCGGCGCGAGCAGTCGGAGCGCCTGCGGCAGCGCCGCCTCGAGCGACTCGAGCTCGGCATTCACGCGCATGCGGATCGCCTGGAAGCTGCGCGTGGCCGGGTGCTTGCCCGGCTCGCGCGTGGGTACGGCGGCTGCGATCACGGCGGCCAGCTGGCCGGTGCGCTCGATTGGCCCCTCGGCGCGCGCGCCGACGATCGCGCGCGCGATACGCCGCGCGAACCGTTCCTCGCCGAGCCGGTGCAGCGTATCCGCCAGTTCGCGCTCCGACGCACGCGCGAGCCACTCTGCGGCGGTCTGACCGGTCTTGTTGTCCATCCGCATGTCGAGCGGCCCGTCCTGCATGAAACTGAAGCCGCGATCGGCTTCGTCGAGCTGCGGCGATGAGACACCCAGGTCCAGCAACACGCCGTGCAACTCGCCCTCCACTTCTGCCGCACGCACCAGCTCTTCGAGCCGCGCGAACGACCCCCTCATGAGCGTGAGACGCGGTTCGTCGGCGAACCGCAGTCGCCCCGCCCGAATGGCCTCGCCATCGCGATCGATTGCCACCACGCGACCGCCAGGCCCCAACCCATCGAGCATCGCGGCGGTATGTCCGCCACGACCGAACGTCGCGTCGCAGTAGCGTCCGTCAGCGCGTATCGCCAACCCGGCCAGCACTTCCTCGAGGAGTACCGGCGTGTGCCCCTGCACGTCCCGCCCTACAGCGAGAGCTGCACGA
>Ga0075421_100012153_pt1 | contig 10680 bp, 8 predicted proteins | sample SoiMetdeltSBSDD5_FD_75292 | JGI IMG/M metagenome (GOLD analysis project Ga0075421, IMG submission 75292) | Bulk soil microbial communities from a Populus tree surrounding site in Tennessee, USA - Soil MetaG P. deltoides SBSDD5 | ecosystem: Environmental > Terrestrial > Soil > Tree plantation...
CTGACCCCTTCACAGTCTTACAATGCCGCATGCAACTTGTCTTCGAACAGATTCGTGCGGGCGGCGATCGGAACTTCGGATATCTCCTCGGAGATCGCTCCGCGAAACGCGCGGTCCTGATCGATCCCTCGTATTCACCAGACGCGTTCGTGCAGCGCGCGACCGAGCAGGGACTCGTCGTGTCCCATGTGATCAACACGCATGGTCATCCTGATCACACCAACGGCAACCAGCGAGCAGTGAGCCTGACCCAGGCGACGATCGCAGCGCATCCGCTGCTGCATCCGGGCCTGTCGCTCGAGGATGGTCACCGCCTCGCCGTCGGGGCATTGATGCTGCGGTGCGTTCATGTCCCCGGACATGCCGAGGATCACGTCGCGCTCTACGAGGAAACGCACCGCCTCCTCATCACCGGCGACCTGCTGTTCGTCGGCAAGGTTGGCGGTACGACATCAGACGAGGACGCGCGTATCGAATGGCAAAGTCTCCAGCGCCTCGTGACCGACGTGCCCGATGACGCAACCGTATGGCCTGGTCACGATTACGGAGCGCGACCCTCGTCGACCATGGCGCTGGAGAAGGCGACCAATCCGTTTCTGCTGTGCCGGAGCGTCGACGAGTTCCTTCAGATGAAGGCGACCTGGGCGTCGTTCAAGAAGGAGCACGGTCTCCGCTAGCCCTAGCCCCGGTTACTCCGCCGATTTTTTCTGCAGCTCCCGCGCGCGCTCGAGGTGCATCTGCACCGTTGGCAGCACCATGGCGGCCCACTGTGTCAACTTCTGCTCTCCCGGGCCGGCAGCCGGCGCGGGATGACCAGCTGCCTCCTTCTTTCCAGCTGATCCGGGTGGATGGTCAGCTCCCCCCGCGCCACGTGCCGCCGTGTGGTTCTCGACCCTTGTGCGGATCTTGGCGGCGACCTCTTCGTGTCCCATCACCATCGCGTTGATGTACTCGCGGTCGAATGCGCGGCCCTCCAGCTTCGAGAGCTTATCTGCAAGATCCTTGTGTTTCTGGTCGACCTGCGTCGGCTGCGGCACGTTGAGCTGCATCGCGATCGGCTTCAGCTCGTTCGCCGCCTGCGTGTGGTCTTTCACCATCATCTGGCCGAACGCTTTGACGTCCGGGCTTGCCGCGCGTTCAGCAGCCAGCTTCCCGAGCTGCACCTCTGCGAGTCCAGCAATCGTCAGGTCGTTGATGAAGGCCTTCGAGTCCGCGTCCTGTCCATATACAGCGCCGCTTGCCGTCGCGATGGCCAGGGCCACGACGATCGGCCCGATAGCTGATCGCTTCATATTTCCTCCTTGTGCTCGTCCACCGCAGATTGCAGATGCAACGAGCGGGCCTCAACGCACATGAGGTGTGTGAGCCATCAGCCGCTGGATGTCTTCGAGCGCAGGCACACTCGACAGTGCGCCTTCACGGGTACAGCTCACGGCAGCGGCCGCGACGGCGAACTTCAAGATCTCTACAGGGCTGCGGCTCTGCAACAACGCGTGGATGAACGCGGCGCGGAAGACGTCGCCCGCACCAGTCGTATCGATGGCGTCGACGGCCACTGCCGGCACGTGATGGAGTCGATCGCCCTCGAGCAAGATGGCGCCATCGGTGCCGAGCGTGACGCAGAGCCATCCGGCATGCGTGTTCCGCAGCTTCCTCAGCGCGCGCTCGGGATCCTTCTCACCGGTGAGCATTGAAGGCACGTGTGCTGAGAAGATCGGCGCGGTAGAGAGCCCGAGTAGTTCGCGGGTCCGCGGCGTCACGCGGTCGATGTCGCTCGTCACGGGGATGCCGGCGCCGCGAGCCACGCGCGCGGCCGCGATTGACGCCTCCTCGTCGAGATCATCCACATGCACCAGGCGCGCGGCCCCGATCGCGTCACGCGGAAGCTCCTCGAGCCGCAACGCAAGCGCGGCATCACGATGCCAGATGACGGTCCGGTCCCCGTTTCGTTCGTCGACCAGGATCGCTGCGTGCCGGTTTGGCGCTCGGCGCACGACGCAATGGGACGTATCGACGTGCGCCTCGGTCAAGGCTTCGCGGATTCTTTTCCCATTGTCATCATCGCCAAAGGTGCCGACGTACGCTGTGGACAGTCCAAGCGCGGCGCAGGCCGCGAGTGTCGTGGTCACCTGGCCGCCGCACGAGACACGATGCTCGGTAGCGGAGAGCTTGGCATTCGGCCCGGGAATCTGTGGCAGCCGGTAGACGAGATCGACCGAGTTCTCGCCGATGCCGACGACATCGAAGGCGTGAGGAGGAGTCACAGGCGACGAGTATAGAAGGGTCGAGTAAAATACGCCGAGATGGAGCTGCCGCCATGTCGATACAGCGCGTCGCGAGCGTACTTGGCTTCGTTCTGATCACAATGGCGCTCGTTTCTCGCGACGCGGCCACGCCGCGCGCGCAAGGCCCCGTCACTTTCAGCGAGCATGTCGCGCCGATTGTTTTTGCCAATTGCGCGCCCTGCCATCGCCCAGGGGAAGCAGCGCCCTTTTCTCTCCTGAGCTATCGCGACGCCAGGCCATTGGCCAAGGCGATCGCTTCGGCCACCGCATCGCATGTGATGCCGCCCTGGAAGGCCGGCCCGAGCGACTACGCCTTTGCCAACGCCCGTCAGCTGAGCGCCGATCAGATCGCGACGATCCAGAGATGGGTCGCCGACGGAGCGCTCGAAGGCGATCCGGCGCGCCTGCCAGCGCTCCCTCGGTTCACTGAAGGCTGGCAGCTCGGTCCTCCCGATCTCGTCGTGTCGATGAGCGAAGCGTTCGAGGTTCCGGCCCGCGGCCCTGACGTCTATCGCAACTTCGTCGTGCCGTTGAATCTCGGTCGCGACACGTGGGTACGCGCGATTGAGTTCAGGCCCTCCGCGCGCACCGTCGTTCATCACAGCCTGTTCTTCCTCGATACGACCAGCGCGTCACGAGAGCGCGATGCGAGCGACCCCTTGCCCGGGTTCCCGGGTGGCATGGGTGGCGGACGAGTCGGAGGTAGTGGCCGTGGTCTGGCCGGATTGCTGCGCGGTCGCGGCGCGGCCGATTCGGTGGACGACGATCCTGTTGCGCGCGTGGCGGGTGGACTTGGGGGGTGGGCGCTCGGCGGCCGAGCGCTCGAATTACCAACCGGTCTTGCCTTCTTCGTCGCGAAGGGATCGGATCTCGTCCTCTCGACTCACTTCCATCCGTCCGGAAAGATCGAGCACGAGAAATCGACTGTCGGTTTGTACTTCGCCTCGTCACCACCAACCCAGGCCTTCACGACGATCCAGTTGCCGCCGATCTTCGGGCTCTTCGAAGGCCTCGACATCCCGGCTGACGAAGGGCGTTACACGATCAAGGACTCATTTGTCCTTCCGATCGACGTCCGGGCTTTCAGTGTCGGCGCGCATGCACACTACCTCGGCAAGCAGATGCGACTGACTGCCACGTTGCCAGACGGCGCCGTCAAGACACTGTTGCGAATCGACGACTGGGATTTCTCGTGGCAGGAGCGGTATCGCTACGCCGAGTTGGTCTCGTTGCCGAGGGGTACGCGGCTCGATGCCGAGGTGAGCTACGACAACACGGCAGCCAACAAGCGCAACCCAAGTCACCCCCCGGTTCGCGTGACCTGGGGTGAGGAGTCAACCGACGAGATGGGGAGCATCGGTCTTCAGGTCGTGGCGGCGTCGCCCGCTGAATTGCCGCAGCTTCGGGAGGCCTTCCTGGCGCACATCCGCCAGGCGGCAGTGACGCGTCCGGGTCTGGGCCAGTTGCTGCGGCGCCGACAGGCGCGCTAACGTACCGGTTGACCCGGGAACCTGTCACGTTCCGTTTACAATTTTCTAGCCCCCTCTGACGGCCGTTAATGTGCACGAGGATGGTTCGTGACTGCTTCTGATACCAAGGGCAAGGGCACGAGAACCCCCAAGGATGGCGGCCGGCTCATCGTCATCACGGCGCCCCTCACCGAGATCATCGATCACGCCGGCTACTTCATTCAGATGAGCATGGCTTCGCTGCCGATGTGGCTCGAAGGCATTCTCAACAAGAAATATCCGAACTGGCGGCACGTCGAACACAACGACGACGGCTCCGCGCGGTTCATGCCGGCCGGCGCCAGAGTGCTCGAAACCTCATTGCTTCGGCGCTATGCAGCGGCGGACGTGGTGTGCTGCTTTCCCGATGACGTCGACGCCTTCATTGGGCCGCGCACGCGGATCGTTGCGGTGTCGACTCACAACCCGCTCGGAGTGACGTTCGCGGCAGGTGTCTACACGTCGATCTTCGGCTCGGCGAAGCAGCCCATCAACTCGTTCTACGCGCGGCAGATGTTCGAGCGGATCAAGTCGAGTCCGTGGCGCTCGACATTTCGCGTCATTGTCGGTGGCTCCGGCGGCTGGCAGATCACCCAGACCGATGCCTACGAGGAGCTGGGTGTCGACGTCGTGGTCGAGGGACGCAGCGAATCCGACGAGACGTTTGTGATCTTCGACAAGGCTATGAACGGTGAGTCATTGCCTCGCAAGGTGGACGTCAGCCACCCGGTGACGCGAGACGCGATTCTCTTCCCCGACAAGCGGACGACGTTTGGGGTTGTCGAGATGACGACCGGCTGCGGGCGGCGCTGCCAGTTCTGTGTTCCCGACTTGAATCCTCAGATCGATCTGCCGCGCGACCGGATCCTGGCGCACGTGCGGGCGAATGTCCGCGATGGCAACAAGCAGATTTCACTGGCGACCGAGGACATGTTCATCTGGGGACAGGTCCACACGTCGACGCCGTTCTATTTTCCAAACCGCGAGGCGCTGCTCGACTTGTATCGTGACGTCGTCGACACGCCGGGTGTCGAGCAGCACGTGCTGAGCCACGCGACGATCGCGCCTAGTGTCGTCGACCCGGTGTTGATCGAGCGCCTGTCCGAGAGCCTGCTGGACAAGAGTCCGATCCATCTGCCCTACCTGAGCACCCATCCGAAGCACAAGGCGCTCGTACCGCTGATCGGGCTCGAGACCGGGTCGGTGGAAACGGGGAAGCGCATCATGCCCAGCAAGGCCGTGCCGTTTCCGATCGATGAGTGGCCGAGCGTGGTCATTCGCGGTCTCGAGATTCTCAACAAGAACAACTGGTTCCCCGCCATGACGCTCATCGTCGGCAGCCCGGACGAAAGCGACGATGACGTGCGCGCGACGCTGGACTTGATCTATGAAGTCGAACGTCGAGGTCTGTTTGCGTTCTTCATCCCGTCGATCTTCACGCCGCTCCACGACACGCGGATGGAGAAGAAGAAGGGCGTGACTGAGACGCGCCAGCTGACGCCGCTCCAGTGGCAGCTCATGATGAAGTGCTGGAAGATGAACCTGCGTCCGGGTCAGAACAGTTGGTGGGCACCGACAGTGTGGCGTCTGGGGGCGCTCGGGCTGTGGGCGTTCCGGCTGCGGAAGATGAACGGCCCCGCGTTCACCTGGCCGCTCTTCATGTTCGCGAGCGCGCTGCCGGAGCGCGTGATGGCGCGGGCCGGCAAGATCTACGTTGGTCGTCCGCTGAACATCAAGACGCGAAAGGAACTGCTCGCGACGATCAAGCCATCGATGCGTCGTTTCCTGCGCGCGGACACCGGGGACATGCCCGACGACATGCGGCCGGCACTCAACGATCCGAGGATCATCAGTCTTGCAGTTTCGTAAGGGGGTCGACTCCCGACCCTATTACAATTTCATACAGCGCGATGGCAGCCGCTGTCGCCACGTTCACTGAATCCACCTGGTTGGCCATCGCGATGCGTGCGCGGTGCGTGCACGCGGCCAGCGCGCTCTGAGTCAGGCCGTCGCCTTCGTGGCCGAGCACGATCGCGACCTGCTGTCCTCGCAGCGTCGCCGCCACGTCTCGGAGTACGGGCGCGTCGGCGGCGGGAGTCATCGCCACGGTCGCCCATCCACACTCGCGCAACTCGCGGAGGCCGTCCGGCCACGGCACCATCGCGTATGGCATCGTCAGCGACGCGGCCATCGAGGTGCGGATGGCTTTGCGGTAAAGAGGATCGGCACAGTCCTCCTGCAGCAGCACGCCACCCACACCGAAAGCCGCGGCGCTTCGGAAAATGGACCCGATGTTGTCGACGTTGCCGATGCGCTCGAGCACGACCAATGGAGATGTTTGCTGGTCCCGTCGTCCGGCTACCACCTCCCGCCAATCATGGGCTGGTGGGCGTACGCCAATGGCCAGACAGCCACGATGGAAATCGAAGCCGGTCACGCCGTTCATCACAGCATGCGGCACGACGTACACAGGGAACGTCCGATCGGTCAGGAGAGATTCGAGCGATGCGAGGGCGGCCTCGGTCACAAGCAGCGCACGTGTTTCCAGCCCGCTTGCGAGGAGTCTCGTCACCACGAGCCGTCCTTCGGCGACGAACAGCCCGCGATGTCGAAGCAGTTGAGGATCAGGTACGTTGCGGAACTCGAACAGCCGGTCGTCGTCTGAGGAATCAATCCGAATCAGGCGCACGACGCATCCTAACGGGTTCCCGGTTCCAGGTTCCGTGTTCCGTCACTGTTTGGGGCGAAATGCGTGCGCGTGGTGACGGACCGCGACTGGCCGTGGCCGAGTGGCGATGATGCGATGACGAGGACCGCGCAAATACACGCTGATTTCGAAACGTTTGCTTGACGGCCCGCGTACCACGGCCGATAGTTCATCTGATGGGACGCCTTTTGCGGGCGACGAGTCCGCTCAGTATTTTCACGATCGCCACGGTGCTCGGTGTCCTGACCGGGTTGCAGGCGTACAACTACGTTGCCCTGACCTCGGAGCACAAACAGCCCTTCAACGTGCTCCTCTTCCTCAACCTGACCTACTGGTGGTCATGGGCGCTGCTCGTACCGGGTCTCCTCTGGATGGCGCGTCACTTTCGGTTCGAGCGGAACAGGTGGCGGCGCGCGGCATTCTTTCACATCCTGGGCGTGATCGCGTTCACGGCTGCCCACGTGGCGCTGGCCACGTCGGCGCGCGGGGTGATCCTGACCCAGCTCACCGAACGCACCTTCGACTGGTGGATGTACTTCCGCGACCGATTCTTCCTGAACTTCGACTGGGAGATGATGACGTACTGGGCGCTCGTCGCCTTCGTGCACGCGCTCGACTATCAGCGCGAATCGCAGGAGCGCGAGCTCACCGCCGCACAGCTCCAGACCCAGTTAGCCGAGGCGCAGCTCGAGGCGCTGCAACGGCAGCTCCACCCGCACTTCCTCTTCAACACGCTCAACACCATCGCTGCGTTGATGCACCGTGATGTCCACGCCGCTGACGAGATGCTCGTGCAGCTCAGCGACCTGCTGCGCCTGACGCTGGATCGCGTCGGCACCCAGCAGGTGCCGCTCAACGATGAAGTCGACTTCCTGCGCAAGTACCTCGAGATCGAACAAACGCGTTTCGGGGATCGTCTCCAAGTCAACATCGATGTCGACCCGGAAGTCCTGGATGCGCCCGTTCCGAATCTCATTCTCCAGCCGCTCGTGGAAAACGCACTCCGACATGGCGTCGGGCCTCGAGTCAGCGGGGGGCGCGTCGATGTCAATGCCCGGCCTGTCGATGGCAGCCTGATGTTGACCGTGCGCGACAACGGTGTCGGCGTGTCGCCTGACAAGCTGAATGCCTTTTACTCGGGCGTCGGCTTGTCCAACACCCGCTCGAGACTCGAGAACCTGTACGGCGAGCGGCATCGGTTCGAGTTTCAGACACCGCCAGGCGGCGGGCTGGTCGTCACCATCGTCATTCCCCTCGGACAGGAGTCCGAACCCCGCGTCGCGAGTTCCGAATCCCATATGGAGAGCGTGGCATGACCCGGATCCGAACCCTGGTTGTCGATGACGAGCCAATTGCCCGTGAGCGCGTGCTGTCGCTTCTCCAGCAGGAGGAGGACGTCGAGGTCGTGGGCGAATGCGGCGATGGCGCGCAAGCCGTCGCGGCCATCCAGCATCAGGTCCCTGACCTGGTCTTTCTCGACGTGCAGATGCCGGGCGTCGACGGGTTCGGCGTCATCGAAGCCATTGGCCCGGAGAAGATGCCGACCGTCGTGTTCGTGACCGCCTATGACGAGTACGCCTTGCGTGCGTTCGAAGTGCACGCGCTCGACTACCTGCTGAAGCCGTTTGGCCGCGATCGGTTTCGACAGACGCTGACGCATGCCCGCGCCCATCTCGAGCGCCGGCGAGCCGGCGATCTCGGCCGACGTCTGCTGGCCCTGGTCAACGACATCAAGCCGGAGGCTCCAAAGCTCGATCGCCTGATCGTCAAATCGGGCGGCCGCGTCTTCTTCCTGCGGACCGGGGATCTCGATTGGATCGAAGCGGCGGGCAACTACGTCCGACTGCACCTCGGCGAAGAATCGCACCTCTTCCGCGAGACGATGAACCGGATGGAATCGCGGCTCGATCCGAAGCGATTCGTGCGGATCCACCGCTCCCGCATCGTCAACACTGAGCGGATCAAGGAACTGCAGCCCTGGTTCAACGGCGAGTACGTCGTCGTTCTCCGCAACGGCGCGCGCCTGCCGCTCAGTCGCGGCTACCGCGATAAGCTGCAGGAGCAGCTCGGGAAGGGATTCTAGGGGCTTTCCAGCAGGTCTGCCTTCGACTAGGCTCCGACCAGGGAAGACCCGCCCCTACAATCGTCGGAAGACCCGCCGCTACAATCACCGTCGCGGGATTACAATTCGCGGACATGCGCGGTCTATGCCTGTCCGCCCTCCTGCTGTGCCTTGCTGTTCCGGCCTTGGCACAGGCTCCCGACACAATTCTGCTGAACGGCAAGATCGTCACGCTGGATGCGCGTTCGACGGTCGCCCTGGGGCTCGCTGTCAAGGACGGACGCATAACGGCTGTGGGGTCATCGGACGACGTGCGCAAGCTGGCAGGCCCCACTACTCGCGTGATCGATGTGCGTGGACGAACGGTGATCCCGGGGCTGATCGATTCCCATCTTCACGCCATTCGCGCGGCGCTGAGTTTCAGCACCGAGGTCAATTGGATCGGCGCTCGGTCGCTCGAAGAAGCGCTCGGACGAATTCGCGCGGCCGCGCGCACGATGAAGCCAGGCTCGTGGCTCATTGTCGCCGGTGGCTGGAACGTCCAGCAGTTCGAGGAGAACCGCCGGCCCACACAGGCCGAACTGACGGCCGTGGCGCCGAACAACCCGGTCTACGTGCAGCTTGGGTACGGGTGGGCGATGCTGAATCCGCTGGCCCACAAAGCGCTCGGTATTTCGAGTGAGGCCGATCTGCCCACTGGCGGGCGCTTCGAGCGAGACACCAACGGTGCGCTGACGGGCGCCGTCACGGGTGCACAAAACGCCATCGTCTCTTTGTTCGACCGGCTCCCGAAGCCGACGTTTGCCGAGCAGGTGGACGGCACGAAGGCATTCTTTCGTGAGCTCAATCGTCTGGCCATGACCGGTGCGGGCGATCCTGGTGGCAACAACCTGACGGCGACTGACTACGAGGCACTCTTCAAAGTGTGGCGTGACCGAGCGATGACGGTGCGGATCACCTACACGCTGAACGGCCAGACACCGGGAAAGGAATTCGAGGAACTCCGTGATCTGACCGGTCTGCTGCCGATGGGTTTCGGCGACGACATGCTGCGCTTCAACGGCCTCGGCGAACGAATCACGGTGGCGATGAACAACAACAATGCGCCATCGCAAGCCGACAAGGACGCCTACTATCGCATCGTCAAGTGGGCCGCCGAGCGCGGGATGTCGCTCACGATGCACTGGGGTAACGACGCATCCGTCGATCACCTGCTGTCGATCTTCGAGCGCGTCAACAAGGAGATCCCGATTGCGCCGCTGCGGTGGTCGATTGCTCACTTGAACGACGCCTCGACCGAAAGCCTTCGGCGCATGAAGGCGCTTGGCGTCGGTTGGACGATGCAGGATGCGATGTATTTCGGGGGAGAGCAGTTCCTGAAACAAGCCGGGCCCGATGCGGCGCGACGCACGCCGCCAGTCGAGACCGCGCGAAAGATGGGCGTGGTGGTGGGTGCCGGGACCGATGCGCATCGCGTGGCTTCCTACAATCCATTCACCGCGCTGCAGTGGCTGCTCGATTCGAAGACGGTTAGTGGTGTCGTCATGCGCGGCCCCGAGGAGATTCCCAGCCGGCTCGACGCGCTGCGCTTCTACACGCTCGGAAGCGCCTGGTTTTCTTTCGACGAGGATGTGCGCGGTTCGCTGGAAGTGGGGAAGCTGGCCGATCTGGCCGTGTTGTCCGACGACTACACGACGATCCCGGTCGAAAAGATCGGCGCCCTCGAGTCCGTGCTGACGATGCTTGGCGGAAAGGTCGTCTATTCGGCAAGTCCATTCGACGGGCTCGATAAGAAGCCGTAGATCAGCTCGCAACTCCCAACTCCCAAGACGCCAACCCCCAACGAGAACGGCATCTCAAGCCGAGACCGAGAGTCATGGACCTCAATCTCCAGAACAAAGTTGCGATCGTTACGGGCGCCAGCAAGGGCATCGGCCGCGCCATCGCGCAGACACTGGCGCACGAAGGCATGCGACTCGTCGTCGTCGCACGCACGCGGGCGCAACTCGACGAGCTGGCTGCGCCGCTCGGCAACACGTGTCTCGTGCAAGCGGTCGATTTGACGAACCGTGATGCGCCAGCGGCCATCGTGGCCGAAACGATGCGACGCTATGGCCG
>Ga0075421_100012155_pt1 | contig 10680 bp, 11 predicted proteins | sample SoiMetdeltSBSDD5_FD_75292 | JGI IMG/M metagenome (GOLD analysis project Ga0075421, IMG submission 75292) | Bulk soil microbial communities from a Populus tree surrounding site in Tennessee, USA - Soil MetaG P. deltoides SBSDD5 | ecosystem: Environmental > Terrestrial > Soil > Tree plantation...
AGCGATATACGGCGCTGTCGTGACATTGCAGTGGGTCCCGGCACCTGGCAGGACCGAGGATGTGACAGCGGCCGCTGACTAGGTGTCCATGACCGGCCGCATCTCGAAGCATTCGCGATGCAATGGACCTCTCCCCCCGAAGGTGGGTAGCCTACAGCGAAAGTTTTTTCTTTCTCCGCCGATATCGACTGTGTTTAGCCCGACCCCCTTCGTCCTTGAGCTGAGAGCGGGGAGCTGGCGAGAGGGCCGATTCAGCTCCACCTTATTCTGCTCTATGAAGCTGGCGGCGCGATAAATGGCTGTGAGATCGCCTGAAAGACCGGCAGCGCCTCGAGCCGCCGCATGAGCGCTGAGCGCCGGGAACTGTGCCATCGAGACCAGTCCCGGATGGGCGTCGGCAAGAAAGCGCAGCACGACAGCGACGGCGATATCGGCATGCGACATGCGATCGCCGAACCAATAGGTGGCGGGCCTCTCGCCCCGGTCGGCTTCGAGGACGGCGAGCACCGTGGAGATCTGCGATCGGCAGCGATCCACCCAGATGTCGGACACCTCCTTATGCAGCCGCCTTTCATAGAACAGGCTGACCGCCTTGTCGGCGAGGCCCGTTGCGAGAGCCGCAATCTTCAACGCCCGGTGCCGCTCGGGCTCTCGAGCCGGGAACATCGCGCGTTGCGCTGGCACGAGGCTGTCGAGATAGTCGAGGATGATGTGACTTTCGATCAGCACCTCGCCATTGTCGAGCACCAGCGTTGGAACCCGCATGAGCGGGTTGTAGGGCCGGATCTTTTCGGCATCGCCGAATGTCGACCATGGGCGATGCGTGAAGGAAAGGTCATAGAGTGTAAGCGCGATGCCGACGCGGCGAACGAAGGGCGAATCATATTGACCGATGAGGATCATGGGCAGCCACTCCATTTCTGGAGCATGCTCCGAAAAGGCATGTGTGACCAGAGCATGATGTTGTCAGGTGAACCTGCCTGCGCCAGAGCGATTTTGCCGCGTGGGCAGGAGGCCGACGACATGGAACGAGTTCTTGCCAATATCTATGCCGATCACGACAGTCGCGGTCCTGGTTCTGGACTTCTGAGGCATCGAAGTGCTCCTCGACTCTGACGCCCCTTGCCAGCTTCAAACATTGGCTGGACAGGAGCACGGCCGAGACCATTCTATTACCGGAAGTCGGGCCCAATGGACTCCTGATCGGACCGCTGATAAAATTTGCTGATACTAGATTGTTTCTTCGCCGATACCGGCGGCCAGCTGACCATAAGCCGCCCATGATCACGACCAGAGGCTTCACAGGGCGCCCGGGGGCCAAGGCAGACCGGAAAAGGCTCCCGCCCGGCCAGTACCTGACAGAGGACTTCCCGGTCCTGAGCGCCGGACCGACACCACTTACGCCGCTCGACCGGTGGACACTAGCCCTGCAGGACGGCGGGTCACTCCTGGGCAAGTGGACCTGGGAGGAGTTCCAGGCGCTGCCCCGGACCGAGGTCATGGTCGACATCCATTGTGTAACCAAGTGGAGCAAGCTCGGAACAGTCTGGGAGGGCGTCACGATCGACGACCTGCTCTCGGCAGCGGGCCTCGACGAGCCGTCGGCACCCTACCTCATGGCGCATTGCGACGGCGGGTACACGACCAACCTACCGCTCGAGGACCTGCTCGAAGGCAAGGGCCTGGTGGCGACCCGGTTCGACGGCGAGCCGCTGGCGCCAGAGCATGGCGGCCCGGCGCGCCTCCTGGTCCCGCACCTCTACTTCTGGAAATCGGCGAAATGGGTCCGCAGGCTGCGGTTCATGGAGCACGACGAGCCGGGCTTCTGGGAGTCCCTCGGCTACCACAATTATGGGGACCCCTGGCGTGAGCAGCGCTATGACGGTGATTGAGGTGCCGCCGTCCGTCGGGCGGCGCCTCGCCTGGCGCCAGGTAGAGGTGGTCGAGAGGGTGGCCGAGACGCCTCGGGCGACCACGCTTCTTCTCGACGTCCCGGGCTGGCCCGGCCATCTTGCGGGGCAGCATGTCGACGTCCGGCTCACCGCGGATGACGGCTACCAGGCCCAGCGCAGCTACTCAATCGCGTCTCCACCAGAGGCGCCGCGGGTCGCGCTCACGGTCGAGCGGCTCGAGGATGGGGAGGTGTCGCCCTGGCTCGCCGGTGAGGCCCGGTCGGGCGACCGGTTCGAGCTGCGCGGTCCGATCGGCGGCTACTTCACCTGGTCAGTCGCTGCGGGCGGGCCGCTGATGCTCGTCGGGGGCGGCTCGGGCGTCGTGCCGCTCATGGCCATGCTGCGCCACCGCGCGGCGAGGGCCGAGGCAGGCCGCGCTGTGCCGGCGCGACTTCTCCTTTCCTCGCGCTCGCTTGCGGACATCATCTACCGCGAAGAGCTGCACCGGCTCGGATCGGCGTCCGGCGGGCCCGTGATCGTTCACACCGTTACACGCGAGCCGCCGCCACCAGGGTGGCACGGTTACGCCCGTCGGATCGATGCGCCGATGCTGGCCGAGGTCGGCTTCCCACCCGCGGCAAAGCCTGAGATATTCGTCTGCGGCTCGACGCCGATGGTGGAGGCGGTAGCGGAGGCACTGGTTGGGCTTGGGCACGCGTCCCTGAACGTCAAGACCGAGCGCTTCGGCGCGACAGGAGGAATGTGAGATGAGTCGCAATGGGTGCTCCACGCTCGACGGCAACGCCGCGGGCGGCCTGCTGGCCGAGATCTTCTCGTTCGAGGCAACGGCCGCACGGACGACCTGCGCGGGTTGCGCCAGAACAGTGGCGATGGGAGAGCTGCGCCTTTACGCCATCGAGCTGGGCGCCATCCTACGCTGTCCCTCATGCGACCAAGCCGTGGTACGCGTCGCCCGCACGCCGCGGGGGTTCTGGCTTGATCTGCGAGGCGCAGCGAGCGTCCTGGCAGTGTCCGCCGAAGCACGGTAAACAATACCGACATCTTGCGCGGGCGCTTTTCTTCTGTGAGCGTGGCCGTCTCGCTCAGCCGAGAACGGGTTCCTCGGACTTCTGGTTTGGCGGAGCACTACAAGCGCTCATGGCCGTATCGTCCTGGCGACGCGAAGACCGAGCGTGTCGAAACGGACATATTTGATGCGCTTGACACGGAAGGTTGCGCGGACGAGCTCGCTCTCGTTGCGCCACGAGCCGCCGCGAGCAACGCGGAACTCTGGATCAGCGCCATCAAGCCATGCTGAGCCGTCGGTGGGTGCTGCGTTGTAGTTTTCGTGCCAGCTGTCCTCGACCCACTCCCACACATTGCCGTGCATGTCGTGGACGCCGAACATATTCGGCGCAAACGATCCGGCAGGAGCTGTTTGCTTAAGATCCCACTGACTGCCGCAGCCATCACAATTACCATCGACCGTGCGTGCTTCGTCGCCCCAGGAATATCTGGTCATCGTGCCGGCCCGCGCCACGTATTCCCATTCTGCCTCAGTGAGCAACCGATATTGCTTACCGGTCACCTGTGAAAGCCAGTCCACATATCGCTTGGCATCGACCCAGCTCACGTTGATCACGGGCATCGTTCCGCGTCCCCATGAGTCGGCGGCTTGGGGACACGCCGTCGCGGCAGCGCAGGCATCCCATTCGTCGAACGTCACCTCGTACTTGGAAACGGCAAACGGTTTTGCAATTGTGACCTCGTGCTGCGGCCCCTCGCTGTCCTCCCGATCCGATTCCTGCTCCGGCGATCCCATCATGAATCTACCAGCCGGAATGACGATCATCACCGGGCAGCCATGAGCGCAGTCTTTGAAAGCCGAGCCTGGACTGGCGACTTTCGAGTTCTCCTTATCTCCTGTAGACGCCACACGCCAGCGAAAGACGTTGACGACGTCCTCTGCGGCCGGCGCTTGTTCTAAGGACCATCCGCCCGCAAGACACAGAAAGATTGTGAGCGCGCCGCACAACTTTTTACGCATCGGCCGGATCGGCCAGCCGTCCAGCCACGTGAACGTACACATGTTGTTCATCCCGTGGTCGAGTCCGTCGGGATTATACTCCAAAAATATCGCTGCCCGTTTTCGGAATGCACGATCGCGAGTGACTGGTCAGGGTTGGGACGGCGTCCCGCCCCCTATTATTCGAACATCGTTGGAGTCCGGCTTGCCCGCATGTGAAGCAATTGCAATCCTGGATGACCAACCTCGCTAAGTTAGCCTGGACGCTCTGCGCACCGACCTCATATTCTGCCTCGCGGTCTATGTCTGCTTCTGGCCCCGAATGCGAAGTGCCCGCATGTCCGCTATTGCGATTGCTTCGGAGGGTGAGCTGACCTAACTCGGGCATCGCCCTCATTACAAAACTGCCGAATCGAGACTCATGCCCGATGCGGAGATCAGACCGACGCTCTCCGTGCTCAGAGCATCGATCGCCAGGCGGGCTAGGTCAGGCTCGCGCGCCCTATCCTCATCGTTCTTGAACTCCAAACCCAATCATCGTCAGGCCAGGTCCGGATCGAGTTCGGATGCCAACTGACCTTGCGCGCGCGACGTGCTATCGTGCTATTGACCAGGCAGCCCTCGAACGGAGGGGCGCATGCAAATGTTCATACACACCGCGAAATGATAGCCGGGCTCTGTGGCGCGGCGGTGTGCCCTACGTTCCGCCTGCGCCACACCGAACAAATCGCCAGTGATCGGATCACTCAATGGTGCATCACGTGAACCATTTGCAGGTCGATTGTAGGGGCTAGGGCTGAGGACGGTCAGATTACACCGGAGGAACCCCATGAGCCAGCTCGAGCCTACCACACAAGCCTTCATCGACAGCCTTGCCGGCGCCAAGCCCCTTTACACCCTCACGCCCGTAGCGGCTCGCGACGTGCTCGCCGGTGCCCAGAAGTCGGTATCGGTGGCGCTCGCGCCCGCACGCAGCGACGACCGCGTCCTCAACGTCGGCCCCAAGGGACGCACCAACATCCGGATCTATCGACCGGAGAACGCTAAAGGCACGCTGCCGGTGGTGATCTACACCCATGGCGGCGGTTGGGTGCTAGGCGACCGCGAGACCCATGATCGCCTGGTCCGCGAGCTGACCGTTGGCGCGAACGCCGTGGTGGTGTTCGTCGATTATGATCGCTCGCCGGAGAGCCACTACCCCGTCGCGGTGGAGGAAAGCTATGCCGTGCTCAAGTATGTGGCCGAGCATCCCGACGAGTTCGGCGCGGATGCCAGCCGCATCGCGATCGCCGGCGACAGCGTCGGCGGCAACATGACGGCCGTTGTCGCGCTCCTCGCCAAGGAGCGCAATGGGCCTGCGGTCAAGGCGCAGCTTCTCTTCTATCCCGCCACCGACGCCTCGATGTCGACCGGCTCCTACAAGGAGTTTGCCGAGGGCCCATGGCTTACCAAAAGGCGATGGAATGGTTCTGGGATCAATATCTGCCCGACGTTTCCAAGCGCACCGACATTCACGTCTCGCCGGTCAACGCCAGCTCGGAGCAGCTCAAGGGCCTGCCCCAAACGCTGCTCTTGGTCGACGAGAACGACGTGCTGCGCGATGAGGGCGAGGTCTATGGCCGCAAGCTCGCTGCAGCTGGCGTTCCGGTCAGGTCGGTCCGCTACAATGGCACAATCCATGATTTCATGCTGCTCAACCCGATCGCGAACACAGCCCCGGTGCGTGGTGCCGTAGATCAGGCCTCAGATTATCTGCGCAAGGTCTTCGCGGACTGATGACCGCGAGTTCCATCAACGAAGCAGCTAGCCCCGCACCGCCTCGCTCCTGAGCGGCTGGCTCTTCGAAAGGACAACAACATCTACGAACAGTTCCCGCACGGCATGTGCACCACCATTGCGCGGCACATAGATCTGATTAGCAACGGTTTCGCTGGTACGCTTCATCGTCAGCGAAGATGCCGCCCGCCGTGTTTGCGCGTGATCAGGTGAACACGCGTGCGGCGCGGTGGCGATCTGCGGATTGCCACCCAGCACAGGCCATGGCCAAAGAACCGCATGATTGATTAGCACCACTTATTGGTCCTAGTGGATCGAGATGCCTAATCGAAGATCGGGAAGGACGCTACGTTCCCGTGACCTGAGACCATACGAGGGGCGGATGCCTTCGATTGACCGAAAAGACTCCATCCTGCCGTTCCTGCTTGTCGCGGGCATGCTGGCCTCGGCACCGGCTCTGGCCCAACAAGCGAGCAGACCTGAGCGGCTGGTCATTCAGGACCAGGGCAGTTTCATGGTGGGCGGAACGACTATTACCGCGTCGGGCACATTCGATCCGCTGAATCCGCTCGAGCCGGCGGGGCAGACCTTCCGGGGCGACCACGTCTACGCCTTCTACCAGGTGCCGGTGAACCCGCGGAGATACCCGATCGTCATGTGGCACGGCGCGGGCCAGTTCTCGAAGTCGTGGGAGACGACGCCGGACGGGCGGGAAGGCTTCCAGAACATCTTTCTGCGCCGCCGCTTCGCGACCTATCTGATCGACCAGCCGCGTCGAGGCGATGCAGGGCGCAGTACGGTCGAAGCGACGATCAAGCCCACGCTCGACGAGCAACTCTGGTTCAACCAGTTCCGCGTCGGTGTCTGGCCCAACTACTTCGACGGCGTCCAGTTCGACCGGAGCCCGGAGACGCTGAACCAGTATTTCCGGTCAATGACGCCGAATACCGGACCGTTCGACATGAACGTCGTGTCGGATGGCGTGTCGGCGCTGTTCGACAGGATCGGCCCCGGCATCCTGTTCACGCATTCGCAGGGCGGCGGTCCCGGCTGGCTGACCGCGATCAAGAACCAGAACGTCAAGGCGATCGTCGCGTTCGAGCCGGGAAGCGGCTTCGTCTTCCCCGAAGGCGAGGTGCCGCCGCCGAAACCGAGCGCATTCGACACGGTGCAGGGCGCAGCCGTGCCTACGTTGCAGTTCATGGCGCTGACCAAGATTCCGATCCTGATCGTCTATGGCGACAACATCCCGGCCCAGCCGATGCAGATGCCGGCGCAGGACAGCTGGCGTGCGCGCCTGGAGATGGCGCGGCTTTGGCGGGACACCGTGAACAAGCACGGCGGCAACGTCACGGTCGTGCACCTCCCGGAGATCGGCATCCGGGGCAACACCCACTTCCCCTTTTCCGACCTCAACAACGTCGAGATCGCGGATCAGGTGTCGAGATTCCTGACCGAAAAGAAGCTGGACTGACGGCGTCCACGGCGATGCGTGTCGTGGTTTCCAAGCATTGGAGTGAAAGGAACATTCATATGAAGCGCACAGCGATGAAGGCCACCCTTCTGGCGGCAATGACCGGGCTCTCGGCGAGCGAGGTCGGGGCGGCGAATTACAGGCAAAATCCGTTCACCCTGGTCTATGAAGGTGCGATTACGAAAAATGAGCCGGGCAAGGTCAACATTCACTCGGTCACGTACACGCTCAACGGTCTGGATATCGCCGCCAATGTTTACACCCCGGCAAACTACGATCCGCAGAAGAAATATCCTGCAATCGTCGTGGCCCACCCGAACGGCGGGGTGAAGGAACAGGTCGCGGGCTTGTATGCCCAGCGCCTGGCGGAAAAGGGCTACATCACGATCACCGCGGATGCCGCGTATCAGGGCGCGAGCGGCGGCCAGCCGCGTAACGTGGACAAACCCGCATATCGCATCGAGGACATCCACGGCATGGCGGACTTCATCGCCCGCCATCCGGGTGTCGATGTCGCGCGTCTGGGTCTGTTCGGCATCTGCGGCGGCGGTGGGTACTCGTTGGCCGCGGCGCAGACCGACAAGCGATTCAAGTCGATTGCGACGTTGAGCATGTTCAACTCAGGACGGGTTCGTCGCAATGGCTATGTGGATTCGCAGCGGGAAACCATCCAGGAACGCCTGCAGCAGGCTTCGGCTGCCCGCGCCCAGGAAGCAGCCGGCGGACAAATTCTCTATGCAGGAGATGCCGATCTGACAGATGAGCAGATCGGCAAATTGCCGTTTGATCTGTATCAGCAGGGTTACGAATACTACTGGAAGACGCACGCGCACCCCGGCTCGACCTTCAAGTATACCATGAGCAGCTTGCTGGACCTGATGCGCTTCGACGCCACGGATCAAATCGAACTGATTGACAAGCCGCTGCTGATGATCGCCGGCAGCAAAGCCGACAGCCTGTACATGAGCGAGGATGCATTCGCCAAGACCACCGGTACGAGGGACAAGGAGTTGTTCAGGATCGATAGCGCAACACATATCGAAACCTACTGGGTTCCCAAATATGTGGATGCCGCAATGGACAAGCTGACGGCGTTTTTCGCCAGGACCCTTTAGTTGCGGGTCCGTCTATCGCAGCCCTTCGACCCCGCATATTTCTCGACGGAAGTATCCGATGAAGATCATCAGGAATATGTCGCTCCCGGTTCTGCTACTTGGCACCATGGTAGCCCCCGCGTACGCCCAACAGCAGGAAACCTCCTCAATGGGAACGCAGCAATCCCGCGCCCAGCTGCTGATGGGCGACATCGCGCCCAAGCTGGCGGAGCTCACGGACAACGTGCTGTTCGGCGACATCTGGGAGCGGCCAGGACTCTCTAAGCGCGACCGCAGCCTGGTCACCGTCAGTGCGCTGATCGCGCTCAACCGCCCCGATCAGCTCCGCTCCCATCTAGCTCGGGCGCGGCAGAACGGTGTCACCGAGGCCGAGCTTGTCGAGGCGATCACGCAGCTTGCCTTCTACGCCGGCTGGCCGAACGCCATCTCGGCGGTCGCGGTCGCCCGCGAGGTCTTCAAGCAGAAGTGACGCCGGCCCTCGCCGACACCCGCCGCGTCGGCGGCTCCGTTTGCCAGACCAAGGAATGGCCATGTTCGCCCGGTCTTTGACACTGCTCGCCGTACTGCTTCCCGCTGCATCGGCCCTCGCCCAGAGCGGTGAGGGCGTCGTCATCCAGCGTGCTGGCTCCCAGGCCCCGAGCATCGGTGCCGCCCAGAACTTCACGGGCATGGTCCGCGTCGAAGGCAGGTTTCAGGGGAACCCGCCGGCGCGGATCAGCGGCGGAACGGTGATCTTCGAGCCCGGCGCTCGCACCGCGTGGCACACGCACCCGCTGGGCCAGACGCTCATTGTCACGGCTGGTATCGGGCTGGTGCAGCACTGGGGCGGCGCGATCCAGGAGATCCGCCCCGGCGACGTCGTCTGGATTCCGCCCGGCGTGAAGCACTGGCACGGTGCGGCGGCGACCACGGGCATGACGCATGTCGCCATCTCCGAGGCGCTCGGCGGCAAGACCGTGGACTGGATGGAGCACGTCTCGGACAAGCAATACCGGCGCTAAGCGCACAGCGAAGGCCCGCTTCCAACCGAACGAGATAGACCGTGAAATCCCTGTGCCCCGGTCAAGTACGCATGAGGCCCGGCCGTGTCGCGGCCGGCGCGGAACCCGCGCAACCCTAGCAGCGGGACGGAAGATGAGCCACACCCCGCCTGACCGCCGTCGGACTGGCCTCCTTGCATCCCGACCCGAATGCCTCGCTCTGCCGCTTCTAATAGCCACCTCCGACATCGCCCATTCCCTGCCGGTCCGGTGCGACGCCGAAGCGTCAAGGCTGCGTGCGGACGACAGCGGCATCCGCCATTTGCGCGCCGAGAGCACGATGGGCGATCTCCTGCGCCATCCGGCCTTCGCGGGCTTCGCGCGCCGGCTACTGCCGTGGGATGACCGCGTTTACGACGAACAGATCAAGCTGAGCGCCATCGGCCCGCTGCTGCCCTATCACAGTCATATAGACGCGGCGTCGACCATTGGTGCGCTGAACCGCCTGATCGACGACGCCGGTCAGGGCCGGCCAATCTTCTTCGACATCTACAACGAGGCCGAGAAGCGCGAGGAGCCCGCGAAGGCGCATACGGGGCTGTTCTTCTACAGGGGTCCGCCCAGCACACCCTTCGCCATCATCGCCCCGGGCGGAGGGTTCGCCTACGTCGGCTCCGTTCATGAAGGCTTTCCCTACGCCGCCGAGATCAGCAAGGCGGCCTTTAATGCTTTCGTGCTGAAGTATCGGGCCGGACAGGGTGGCGCGGTCGCAACGCAGGATCTCGCGGCCGCGATCACCTTTGTCTTCCGGAACGCGGATGCGCTCGGCGTGAGCACCTCCGGTTACTCGCTTTGGGGCAGTTCCGCAGGTGCCCGGATGGCTGCGACTCTCGGGAGCCATGGTGTGGCGCGCTTCCGCGGCGCCGACCTCCCCAAACCGTCGGCTGTCGTGATGGCCTATACGGCCCATTCCGATCATGGTCACGACGAGCCAGCGACCTTTGTCATAGTCGGCGGACGGGATGGCATCTCCCCGCCCTCAGCTATGGAGCGGCGGGTCAGCGCCCTGCGACGGATGGGAACGGAAGTCGAGTACCGCAAATTTGCGGGAGTCGGCCACGGTTTCGGGCTCGGCGTCGGCACAACGGCCGAAGGCTGGATCGAAGCGGCGATTCGCTTTTGGAGACGCCATCAACCGCGATAGCGCAGCGCGTCGACCAGGACGGAAAGAGCGGGCGAGAAGTGCCGCCGGCTCGGATAGTAGAGGTGATAGCCGGGAAATGGCGGGCACCAGTCCTCTAGCAGGTCGTTGAAAAACCCGTAGCGAATCCGTTCGTTTAGTGATTCCCTCGGTGGATTGGATCGAGGGGAGATTGTGATGCGGGGCTTTGATGAACATTCAGGATCGCTCTTTTCC
>Ga0075421_100012157_pt1 | contig 10678 bp, 3 predicted proteins | sample SoiMetdeltSBSDD5_FD_75292 | JGI IMG/M metagenome (GOLD analysis project Ga0075421, IMG submission 75292) | Bulk soil microbial communities from a Populus tree surrounding site in Tennessee, USA - Soil MetaG P. deltoides SBSDD5 | ecosystem: Environmental > Terrestrial > Soil > Tree plantation...
CGCCGCGCGGCGCTCGCCCAGCACCCAGGCCAGCGCCGCGCCCGACGGCAGCGGCGCCAGCTCGTCGTCCGGGGAGCGGCAGATGGCCAGCAGCGCCACGTTCTGCTTGATCTCCACCGGGCACGTCCACTCGAAGCGGAAGGCGTTCGGATTTCCCGGCATCACCGTCCCGGTGACCGGCGGCACCCGCTTCCACGGGCTGCTGCCCGGCGGGACACCCGGAAAGCCCAGCCCGGTCAGCGTGGGCGCCACGCCCGTGGACCCCGCGTCCGCGAAGTAGAGGAAGACCTGGACGTTCTCCGCCTTCTGCCAGCCGCGGTTGTGGACCTGGATGTAGACGATGTTCATGTCGGCGGAGAAGGGGTTCTCGCAGACGAACTGTTCGTCCAGCTCCGCGCCGTCAGGGCGGTGGTTGAAGCGCTCCGACTGGAGGTAGGCGGTGCGGTCGCGCGGCTCCGGCGCGTTCACCTTGATGTCGATGGACTGGGTGCCGGACAGGTGCGCCGTGGGCCCGCCCGGCAGCCGCGGGTCGCCCGCCGCCGTCGGCTGGCGCGGGCCGGGGTACGGCCGCGAGTCGTCCATGGCGTGGTCGCGGATGGAGAGCCGCACCGGCGGCACCTGGTAGTCCGCCCCGGTGGCGTAGCTGCCCGCCACCTTCCCGCGCAGGCTGGCCTCGAAGCAGCCGCGCGAGTACGTCGCGCAGCGGAGCATGTTGGTGAACGGCACCACCTCCAGGTCGTTGACCAGCAGCGGCCCCATCCCGCGGTTGAAGGTCTTCCAGGTGGGGTTGGCGGAGAAGCCCACCGGCGGCGGGCCCGTGAAGGCCGGGAGGTCCCGCGCCACCCAGACGCCGACCATGGTCCCCGCGTAGAGCACCGTCTCGTCCGTGGGGTGCCAGGCCAGCGAGGTCACCGGCGTGTTCGGCGGCAGCGGCTTGGCGCCGCCGGACGCGTTGACCCACGTCGCCCCCGCGTCGTGGGAGAGCAACAGCGGCGGGTTGGCCTGGAACGCGCACGCCGCCACCACGTTGGTCCTCACCGGGTGGACGGCGATGAACGCCACCCACGGCGTCGCGGTGGCGGGAGAGGCCGTGAAGGGGGTGGTTTGCCGCCAGTTGCCGGCGGCGGTGGGCGCGAAGATGTCACCCACGCTGTTGCCCACGTAGATGTCCCGGTTGCTGGCCGAGCCGGGCACGAAGCACATCGCGCTCACCTCCGCCCCGGCCACGAACGTCTGCCCCGCCGGCAGCAGCGCGTTGAAGTTGCCGCTGGTGCCCAGGATGGTGAGCCAGGCGTTCTGCTGCGCCGCCACCACCAGCCGGTTGGGCGTGGACCCGTCGCCGATGATCTGCGTGCGGAAGACGCCGGTCCCGGTGGTGTTCCCTCCGAACGGAGGGTTGACGACCACCAGGTCGTTGGTCTTCGCGGCGACGAGCACGTTGTTGGGCGGGGCCACCTCCGCCAGCGGCGTGCTCGTGGTGAAGACCGGCAGGTTGACGGCGGTGAAGACCGGCCCGATGAGGCCGATCTGGAGCTGCGCGGGCGCGAACTGCCAGGAGATGTGGGCCAGCTGCGGATTGGTCGGGTGCCACACCGTCGCCGCGCCGTCGCCCTCGCCCACCAGGTGCCAGGTGGGCCCGCCCCAGCTGAAGAAGCTGGCGTTGTCCTGGAACCCGACCCCGGTGAGGCTGGGGAACTGGGGATGCGAGCTGATGTCCACCGCCTGCCCGCCCTGGATGCCGTAGCTCCGCTTCCTCCAGCCGAAGGTGACGCCCGCCGGGGTGGGGCCCGGCGGGGCCGGCAAGCCGGGCACCAGCGAGAGGCCGGGCGCGACCCACTGGTTGGTGGTGGAGACGCCGCCGTCGTTCCCCACCCAGATGCGCGGCGTGTTCGACGCCAGGTCGCGCAGGTCGAAGTGGATGGCGTGGATGTCGCCGTGCTCGCCCACGGTGGAGAGGGTCGAGTAGTTCTGCCAGTCGATGAAGCCGCCGGTGGTGGCGGCGTTGACGACGACCCAGCTCCTCCCGCCGTTGGTGCTGACGTAGAGGTTGACGTGCCCGGCCACCACGCACGCCGGCTGGGTGGGGTGCACCGCCAGCGCCATGCTGTAGAAGGCCTGCCCGGGCGTGCTGTCCGCGGGCCACTGGGCGGTGTTGTTCTGGTTCCGGAACGACACGCCCGCGTTGGTGGACCGGTACAGCCGCTGCGGGCGGCCCCCCACCGCGCCGCCCGCGGCGTTGGCGCACAGGGCATAGGCGATGTTCGCGTTGGACGGCGCGAAGGCCACCTTCACCCGCCCGAAGGCCGGGGCGGCCGCGCCGCTCGCCCTCAGCAGCGGGACGGGGGCGGCGGTCCAGGCGGTGGTGTTGGTGGCGCGCGTCCAGACGCCGCGGCGCACGCCCACGCCAGCGACGCCGGCGAGGAGGATCAGCCGCCCGGCGTTGGCGGGATCCACCGCCAGCGCCAGGTCGCTGACCGAGTTCGTCGCGGCCAGCTCCTGGGTGGCCACCATCTCGTCGAAGCGCCACAGCCCGCGATCGGAGGCCACCCAGCACCGCCTCGCGTTCTGCGGGTCCACCACGATGCGCCGGTAGTGGTCCGACGCGCCGTTGGGCCCCGTCCCCGGCGGGGCCATCTGCTGGAAGGAGGTGCCGCCGTCGATGGAGCGGAACAGCCCCACGCCCGGAGAGTCCCGCCTCAGCGGCTCGCCGGTGCCGACGTAGATGACGTTGCGATCGGTGGGCGCCACCGCCACCGCGCCGATGGGGACGATCCCGATGTCCGCCTCGCCCAGCGGCTCCCAGGTGTGGCCGTCGTCGGTGGTGCGGTACAGCCCGCCGCCCGCGGTCCCCGCATAGAAGGTGTCGGTGTTGACCGGGTCCTGCGCCAGCGCGCGCACCGCCCCGCCCACGTTGCGCGGGCCGATGGGCGTCCAGCCGTCCACCCCGTCGTCCGTGTCCGCGGTGCGGGCGAACGCGATGGCCGTCGCCCAGTTCACGCCCCCCAGGGTGATGGAGTCCGCCGAGGCCCCGAGGATGCGGCGCCACATCTCCTGCGCGCGCAGCAGAGGCGCCTCGTCGTTCGGGGCGGTCGGGACGTGCGGCGTCGCTTCGGGGTTCTCTTCAGGGTTCTCTTCATCGTCCTCGGCCATCGGGGTCACCTCCTTTCATCTGGTCGGTCTCTGGCGTTTCGGTCACGGCGGCGCCAGGTTGGTGGGCGGCTTGAGGTCCAGCAGGTACGCCAGGGCCTGCGAGAGGGCGAGGTTGGTGGGCCCGCCGGTGGCCGGGGGCGTGGCGTCCATCGCGGCGCCGGTGGTCACCCGCGCCATCCACTGGCGCAGCACCGGCACCCAGCCCTCCGCGTTGAGGGCCGGTTCGGCGGCGCCGGCGAACGCCACCTCGGGGGCGGTCCAGTCGGACGCGGGCGGCTGCGGCTGCAGCATCGAGCTGTCGTACTCGTGGGAGGTGGCCTTCTCGCTGCGGGCGCCGCCGGCCACGATCATCCGCCACTCGTTCAGCCGGCGCCGGTCCAGGCTCCAGTTGCGGAACACCTGGTAGACCTTCCCCACCTCCTCGCTCGCCGCGCCGCCCCCCTGCAGGGTGCGGCCGTGCAGGGCGGGCACCTTGCGCGCGGTGCCGGGGAGGAGGTGCGGCGCCATCCCCATGCACAGCAGCGCCGCGAAGTCCGCGGCGAAGTCCATGATCGAGCCGCCGCCCACCGCCTGCGCGGTGGCCGGGCTGGAGAGGTACGGGTACCCCTCGGTCCGCTCGCGGCCGGCGCCCAGGCGGAAGTAGTCGCTGGCGGTGGTGACCTCCAGCTTGAGGCGGCGGGCCTCTTCGGAGAACTGCAGCTCCAGCCACGAGGCGCCCTGCAGCTCCAGCTCCGTGTTGCTCACCACCTTCACCACGCCCCGCGCCTCGGCGCCGACGATGATCTGGTCCCCGGGGCTGAAGAACGACTTGAACCTCGTCCCCGTCCCCGTCACCTTGAACTTCGAGGCGGTGACCTGGCCGGCGCCCTTGAGCAGCAGCTCGTCCGGGCCCAGCCGCAGGTACTGGCTGGCGGCGGCGACGTTGGGGGTGAACGCCTCCACCAGGGTGAGCTGGGTGTCGGAGGTCACCGTCGCCACCACCCGCACCTGGGTCCCCACCACGATCTGGTCCCCGGGGTCGAAGTAATACGAGAAGAGGGTCCCGGTCCCGGTCACCGCGGTGCCGCTGCTGGTCACCGTGCCGGCGCCGCGCACGTGCTCGTCCTGCGGGGTGCCGGACTCCACGGTGCCGCGCTGGCCGAAGAGGACCGCCTGGTACGGCTTGTCCGCGTGGCGCAGGTGGTAGGTGGCGTCCGCCTCGGCCTTGGCCAGCTTGATGAACTGCGCCAGCGCCTCCGGCGGGCCGTGGTCCTCGTCCCCCAGCTCCTGGGAGAAGGTGTTCCCGGGGGGGAGGAAGGTCTCCCGGGTCGCGTCGTCGTAGACCAGCTTCGCCTTCAGCCCGGGCACGGTGGCCTCGAGGAATTCGGCGTAGTCCATCGCCGTCATCGGGGTGACCGGCGCCTGCACCCGCTGCGAGGGCGCGCCCGTGCCGGTGGTGCTGAAGGCGACCTGCCGCTGCTCGCTGCGCACCCAGAGATCGCCCGCGCCGGTCCACCACAGCTTGATCAGCGAGCGGCGCTCGGACGGATAGAACAGCTGCCTCGAGGTGGGGTTGGCGACCGCGGGGTCGTGGCCCAGGGTGGTGTCGTCGAAGAGGCGGACGAAGTGCGGGTTGTCCGACGAGAAGGGCGTCGGCAGATCGGGGATCTTGGCGTCGCGCAGCACCGGGGGGAGCACGATCCACGCGAAGATCATCAGGGCGGTCAGGACCAGCATCCCCAGCACGTAGAAGATGACCGCCACCACGTCCACCCCGGTGCCGCTCCCGCCGGCGAGCAGCTCCACCAGGGCGGTCAGCAGCAGGGGGACCAGGGCCCCGATGATGACGATGCCGAAGAAGCAGACGGCGAACACCGCCCAGAGGATCGCCGGGCTGCCGTAGATCAGCGCCAGCCCGCCGCGGTACGCGGTGCCGTCCGTCTTGCGCCGGTCGATCATGCTCCCGCCGATGGCGGCGAAGACCGTGGGGATGGCCAGCATGGGGATGAAGATGAAGAACCAGCGCGCCCACCACGGGATGTCCGTCCCCACCGTGGAGAAGAAGATCACCGCCAGGATGAGGTTGACGATGCTGAAGGCGATGCCCGCCCCGGTGAGCCCCTCCACGCTGCGGGTGGTGAGGGTGGCCAGCCAGATCCCGTAGATGACCGGGACGATGGTCGTCACCGCCAGGGGCAGCGTGAGCACCTCGAACCAGGCGCGCTCGCCCACGTTCGCGAAGTCGTCGGTGAAGAACTTGCGGCTGTGCGGCAGCGCGCCGGAGAGCCCGATGGCCAGAGAGAGCGGCACGAACACCGGCGTCAGCGCGCCGAACCAGCTCCCGTACCCCCAGCCATAGCCGATGGAGACGATGCCGTGCCGGTAGACGTTGTACCCGTCCTTGACGAAGCCGTCGTCGAACGCCGGCGCCTTGAGCTGGACGAAGCGCTCCTCGAACCTCCCGAAGCCCCTGGGCCGGTTGGCGGTGCTGAGCGCCTGGTACTGGGTGTCCAGCGCCGAGGTGTAGGAGGCGTAGAACACCCCCGGCACCTCGTCGCTGGTGGGCCACCACTTGTCCCAGGCCTGGCCGTCGCGCGTGCTCTGGCGGAGGAACATCTTCTGGGCCACGCGGGCGTCGATGGACCCCTCGCCGCCGCCGTGCTCCAGCTTCTCCCGGGTGCGGTTGCCCAGGTGCCACTCCAGGTCGTTGATGAACGGGTGCGAGATGACGTCCCCGGCGATGTGGCAGAGGTGCCCCAGCGCGTAGGCGCGCATGTTGCGCACGTCGTCGTCGGTGCACCGGCCGGCGGCGCGCTCCTCCAGGACCTTGCTCCAGAAGCTGATGACGAAGTCGGTGGTCTTGGCCACCACCAGCTCGCGGTTGGCGTCCGGGTTGCCCTTGTGGATGGTGTCGAACACCCAGGCCTGCCCGGGGGCCAGGAGCGCGGAGAAGGCGGTGATGTCCGGGCCCATGGACCCCATCACCGCGTAGGGCGAGGTGTCCTCTCCGAACGGGGTGGTGTAGTCGCCCTCGGGGAAGAGGACCCCGCGCTCGGTGAGCGTGTTGTCCGACATCATGTCGTACGCCTGGTCCGCCAGGAACTCGACCCGGTACTCCAGGTCCGTCTGCGGCGTGGGGCCGTGGAGCCGCTTGCGCCGGAGCGCGTCGCGGATCGCCAGCAGGCGCTCGCGCGCCATGAGCATGATGGTCTTGTGGGTCAGGACGGCTGGCACTTGGTCACCCCACGCTCACTGAGCCTGAGCCGGAGGAACCGCCTCCGGACGGGGACGGGAGGGCGTCCTGCAGCCGCACCAGCGCCTCCGCGGTGCGGTCCAGCCCGGTGTCCACCTGTTCGCCGATGCTGTCCAGTGCGTCCAGCACCGGCTCCAGCAGGCTCTGGAGGTTGAGGGCCTCCAGCGCCTTCATCACTTCGTCGTAGATCCTGATCGGGCTCTCCAGCAGCACCTCTCCGCTGAGCGAGGTGAGCAGCCGGTGCGCCACCTCCACCAGTTGCTCGATCAGGTCCTCGAGCGCCTGGAGCGGGTTGAACGCCAGCAGCGTGGCCTTGAGGTCGTCGAAGGAGTCCAGCGTGGGCGCCAGCACCTGCGAGGGCGAGAGCGACGCGATGCCGGCGCGCAGCTCGTCGTAGACGGCCTGGAGCCCGTCCTTGAGCGGCTTGAGGTCGAAGGTGGCGACGATCTCCTCCAGGTCGTCGATGGCGGCCTGGAGGGGCGCGGTCAGCTCGTCCAGCACGGCGGCCACCCGCCCCCGCACCGCCCCCAGGATGGGGGTGAAGATGCCCGCCACCTTCTCCGGGGTGACCACCGCCAGGATCCCCTTCACGATCTCCTTGAGCGACGCGTCCAGGCTGGGGATGCCCAGCGCGCGGAGCAGGCTGCGGAGGAAGTCGCGCACCCGGCCCAGCGGCTCGAAGGCGGAGCCCAGGCCGTCCATGGCCACGTCCACCTGGGACAGGCCCACGCTCCGCAGCGCGCCGCAGTCCGCCGCCGCCTCCTGCAGCAGCCCCAGGTAGCGGGTGCGGTTGGCGGTGAGCGCGCCCAGCTTCCGGTCCACGTCCAGCGCCCCCACCTCCTCCAGGAGCTGGGTCCTGGCGGCGCCGGCGGGCAGGCCGTTCACCGCGGCGCGCAGCTCCTCCACCCTGGGGCCCAGCCGCGAGGCGATGCCCGAGAGGTCCAGCGCCTGCACCGAGGCCAGCGTGGCCTCCACCTGCGCCGCGGTCCGCTGGGCCCGCCCGGTGAGCGCGGAGCTGCCGGAGTCGCCGGAGAGCCACCCCAGCACCACGTCGAAGGTCCAGGGGTGGATGCGCAGCCCGGTGCCCGCCAGCATCGAGGAGAGCAAGGAGCCGAAGGCGCTCCCCAGCCGGAAGTCCGGCGTCTTGTCGAAGAGCGCGTTGGCCTCCACCAGGGCGGCGGTCACCGCCTCGAGGATGTTCACGTCCAGCCGGGCCATCAGGCCCTTGACCTGGTCCACCAGGCCCTGGAGGGTGGGGCCCCACTGGTCCAGCTTGATGGTGTCGACCACCTTCTGGCGCGCCTGGGTCACCCGCTCCTCCAGCGGGGCGATCAGCGCCGCCGGCGAGTACTGGTCCACGGTCTCCAGGACCTGGTTGAAGGCGTCGTCCACCGGCTGGAGCAGCTGGTGGAGGTCGAAGTCGTTGAGCACGCCCTTCACCTGGTCGATGGCGTCCTGCACCGGCTGGAGCGAGAGCCTGGGCACCAGGTCGTCGATGGCGGTGTTGATCTTCACCAGCTCGGCGTCGATCACCGGGATCGCGTTCCGGGGGTTGAAGCCCCTCACCTGGGAGATCAGGGTGTCGTACTTGGTCTGCAGCTCCTCCAGCGCCTCCTCCAGCGGCGCGCGGAGCAGGAACTCACCGGTGTCGGGGTCGATCTGGAACCAGCCCTCCACCGTGGTCTTGACCGCCTCCACGTCGATGGCGCGGATGGGCGCGGCGGCGGCGTCCACCTCCTGCTTGATGTTGTCCGGGAGGAGGTCCAGCGGGAGGGCCTCGAACACGTCCGCGGTGGTGCCGATCACGTCCACCGCGGTGTCGAAGTAGGGCGTCATCTGCGCCTGGGCCAGGGTGTTGGCCAGGCCGCGGATGTTGTCCGCCACGGTGCCGATCACCTGGTCCAGGTGCAGCGACTCGATGAAGTCCGCCGCGTCCTCGAGCAGGTCCAGCGCCGCCTTCTTGAACGCGTTGATCGCCGTCTCGGCGTTGAGCAGGCCGGTCCTCACCGGCGGGATGACCGAGTTGAGCGCGATGGTGATCCCGTCCACCAGGTCGGCGATGAAGTCCATCACCGCGTTCACCGGCGCCAGCACGGCCTGCACGGTGCTGGTGATCTGGTCGAACGGGAGCGCCTCCACCGCCTGCCGCACGGACTCCAGCGCGGAGCGGATGGTGTTCACCACCGAGGTCATCACCGCCACCACCTGGTCCAGCGCGCCGGTGACCGCGCCCAGGCCCTCGGTGATCTTCCCGGTGACGGGGGTGATGTCGACGCCGGTGATGGCGTCCGCGATGTCCTCCGCCTTCTCGTGGAGGAAGTCGAGCAGCGTGTCCAGCTGGGTGGCGGGGCCGGCGGGCGGAGTGATGCTCAGCACCGGGTCCATGGCGTCCACCAGCCCCTGGACCGCGGCGCGGATGGGCCCGGTGTCCACCGAGGAGAGCACGCCGGTGGCCTGGGTCACCTCGGCGCGGATGGCCGCCGGGTCCAGGTGGACCAGGGTGGCCTCGCCGAAGCCGAGCGACCTGGAGAGCAGGGCGTCCAGGTCGGTGAGGCGGGCGGCGGTGGCCTTGATGGCGTTCCGCGCGGCGGACACCTCGGCGGGCTTGGTGACGTCGATGGAGCTGACGAACTGGGCGAGCGACGCGCCTCCGGTGCCGAACGCGCCCTCCAGCGCGCCCACCACCTGGTTGACCGACTCCGGCGAGAGCTGGTCCTGCATCACCTTGGTCAGCCGCTCCGCCTCCGCCAGGGAGGACTCCAGCGCCATCAGCGCGGCCAGCGCGCGCGCGGTGCCGAGCGCCGCCGGCAGCGCGCTCATCACCTTGCCCGCGGCGCCCAGGTTCAGCCCGGACGCGCCGGTGAGGGTGCGGATCAGGCCCAGCAGCGAGCGGATCTCCTCGGCGCCCTGGACCAGCTCCAGCAGCCGCTCCAGCGTCCCCAGGAAGCCGCCCTCGCGCGTCCCGGTCAGCTCGTTCTGGAACCGGCCGGCGAGGTCCTGGAGCTGCTGGAGCAGGTCGCCGCCGGCCACCTGCTCCACCACCTCCAGCGCGGACTCGATGGGGCGGATGAGGTCGCCCGCGCCGGGGATCTGCGCCACCAGGGGGAGGATCTGCTGGGCCAGCTGCTCCACCGTGGCGGAGATGCCGGAGGTGTCCACCTGGGACGCGCCCTGGGTCGCCTGGTCGAGGTCGTCGTCCGAGGCGGGGATCTGGACGTCGTGGAGCGCGCCCCCCGGGGAGGTCAGCGCGGAGAGCGACCCGGTGAGGGTGCTCACCGTGCTGGTGAGGTTGAGCTTGGCGGTGACGTCGGTGATCGGCACGTCCCTAGCTCCCGAACAGGTCGTCGAGCGGGGAGAGCAGCGCCGCCGCGCCGCTCAGGCTCTCGGTGAGTGATTCCGCCGCGGTCTGCACCGGCGCGAGCAGGTCGCCCACCTCGGGCACGTCCGCGGTGATCGCCGGGAGGTCCAGCATGTCCAGCCCCAGGCCGGCCAGCAGGTCCAGCTCCGCGTCCAGCTCCACGCCGAAGTCGGCGGCCGGGGGCTCCGGCGGCTCGGTGTACTCGCGGAGGACGATCCGGTAGCGGAACGTGTCCGGCGCGCTGGAGGACTCCTCGAACTCCAGCTCCTCGATCAGCACCTGCTCCAGCTTGGACTCCTTGACGATGTCCGCCACGAAGTCCACCGGTTCGCCCTCCTCGAACTTGGCGCGCAGCTCCTTGAGGAGCTCGTCGCGCGCCTCGTCTCCCACCATCGATCCGGAGATCTCCACTGCCAGTGCGCCACGCCCCAGGTCCTGGTGGAGATCGCCGGACAGGCCCGGCACCGGGAGCGCCGCCAGCCGGCGGGACTCGAGCGACGCGATGCGCTCGATGTGCGGCGGTTCCCACGAACCGATCATCGGACGGACCAGCACTGGAACGACCCCCTCCCAGCTCTCGCGGAAAGCTGTGACGCTGTACCGGGCGCCGCCGGGAGTTACCCGAACTCCTCGCGCGACGGCCGGGGGACGCTAGAACGGCGAATTCTTTCTTGCACGGCTTTTCGCCGGGGCCACCCGGGCACGGTGAATTGACGCTCCGCGCCGCCGGTCAGTCCGGGAGTGAACAGGAGGCCGGGTCGCGCGCGGGCTCCGGACCGGGAGATGATGCCGGTCGTTCTCGAGACAGGAGGAGCTTCATGCGCCGGTTGATTGGCCCCGGACTCTGCGTCGCCGCGCTCGCCTGCGGGGGCGCGCCGGGCCGGAACATCGGCTGGGTGGACAGCCTGGCGGACGTGGACACGGCCTCGCCGGAGGGC
>Ga0075421_100012158_pt1 | contig 10677 bp, 14 predicted proteins | sample SoiMetdeltSBSDD5_FD_75292 | JGI IMG/M metagenome (GOLD analysis project Ga0075421, IMG submission 75292) | Bulk soil microbial communities from a Populus tree surrounding site in Tennessee, USA - Soil MetaG P. deltoides SBSDD5 | ecosystem: Environmental > Terrestrial > Soil > Tree plantation...
TCCTCTACGCACCGACGGAAGCAACGCAGGGTCATGCCCAGCGCATTTTCTATATTCACGTCCCGCTGGCAGTGATCGGTGCCTATGGCTCGGCCCTTCTCTTGTTCATTGGGAGTCTCGGCTTTCTGATCACGCGAAACTTTAAATGGGACAGGTTCGGAGCGTGCGCCGCCGAAATGGGAGTCGTCTTCACTTCCGCGCAACTTCTGACGGCCATGATGTGGGCCAAGCCGATCTGGGGGACCTGGTACACCTTCGACTCCAGAGGCACCCTGCAAGTCATTCTGCTGCTGATCTTCATTTCGTATTTCATGCTGAGGTCCTATCTGCCCGATCGTGAGAAGAGAGCAAAACTCTGCGGAGTATTCGGCCTGCTTGGTATGGTCAACGTCCCCATCAACTATTTATCGATATATCTGTTCCGCACGCAACATCCTCAAGCGGTGGTCAGCCCAGGCGGCGGTGGAGTCGACCCGGAAATGGCAACGACGCTTCTCGTGTCTTTCATCGCAGTCACCGTTTTGTACATATATGTGCTGGTGCGCCGCTTGACGATCGCGAAGGTCGAGGAAGAAGTCGACTATCTCACACAGGTTGTGTTAGCGCATGAATAATCTCTCCTATCTATTCGGAGCATTCGCTCTCGTTACACTCGTGTTTTTCCTTCACAGCTGGTTGATGAGCTCACGCCAGGCGCGGCTTGAAAGGAAGCTCGAGGAACTGAAGGCACAGATCAAAGAACGGGAACCTCGGATCTGACCAATTCGTTAATTCTCGATTCCCAATTCTCATCCGAGGGAACTGCTACCTAGGCGACTGCTCCCTCGGATAAGAATTGGGAATCGAGAATTAACGAATTGGTCAGATCCCCCCAATTTCGGGAAACCGTTCAATCAACGTCTTCGGTAGATCCGCTTCCACCGGAACATCCAACTGCGCGCGCATCATCACAGCATTTGCCACTGCCTTTGCGCCCGGATGGTTGTTGAACAGTATGTATGCGCGTTGGATCGCTTTGTTCTCCAAAACCGGCTTCAAACGAACGGTGTAAGACTCCAGTTCCTCGTGGGTGTATACATAATCGTAGCGTTCGTTTCTGTGTTCATGCCGCCACCACTTCTCGAACCTTCTTCCATGCAGGCGAAGATACAGGAATGGTCCGAAGGCCGTATCGAATTCCTGCCGGATGGAATCCTTGAACTTCGGCTCATCGATAAATGCCGGGACCGCGTTCAGGGTGGCGAGCTCCGGCAGCAAGTCGCCCCAACTCCGATGGCGCAATTCGACCGACTTCGGATAATCAGCAAAGCAGTCCAACAGCTTCTTCAGCTCGTCCATCACCTCGGGCGTGTATTTGAAGCTGGCGGGAAACTGAAACAGAAGGCAACCGAGCTTATTGGCCTCGACCAACGGCGAGAGGCCCTCCTTGAATTCTGCGACTTCGTGCGCGGTCCATTCACCCTTGCTGTGAGTGAACTGTTGCCAGGCCTTGGCTGTGAATTCGAAATCCTGGGGCGTCCGTTTGACCCAACTCTCAGCAGTCTTTGCCGAGCATGGACGGTAAAACGTGGAATTGACTTCCACGACATTGAAATAGCGGGAATAGAACTTCAATTCATCCGTTCTGGCGAGCGGATAGAAGATACCGGTCCACGTCCCGGGCCCTGAACTCGGGGGATAACTCCATCCACTGGTCCCAACCCGCCAGACGCCTGTATTGTCCTCAGGTTCGTTGAAGAGGGAAGGATCTTTGTCAGGCCGATCGTTTTCCACCAGACTTCACCGGCTCCATAGTTCCCGGTCCTGCTGGTCGAGGTTTGTCTAAAACAATCAATGCAAGAAACGCGACGATCATCACGACGTCGCTTATGATCACTGCAAACGTGAAATTATCCATAATTCGGAATCATCCTCAGGCTATGATATTTGGAGATCCATTTTAACACCCTTGGAGCAGCAGCATGGCGCTTATCGATGATTTGACCCAACAGATAACGACTGAGTTGCACCGCACCATAGATGAATGCATCCGGGAAGCGATTGAAAAGTATGTGGTCGGCGACGGTCGATACCACAAGCGACTCGCGTCTGTGGAACGCTTCCCTCGTCGCATGCGTCGAGGACAGTCGGCGCGTAAAGGCACCAGCAGAGCTTCGCGCGAGAGCCGCAGCCGGACGATTTTAGGCGTGGTCGCAAAGCTTGGAGAGGCCAGCGTCGAAGATGTCGCTCGAGCAACCGGTCTGGACAAGAGAGGCGTTGGAAGTTCTCTGTATTATCTCGCGGCAGCCGGCAAGCTCAAGCAAACGGGGGCAGGACGTTACAAAGCACTCCGGGCTGCGCGTGCCGCGTAGTCTGGGCTAGATCGTAAAGCCGCTGGGGTCGTCCGGATTATCAACTCCTAACTCTGAATCCTGTTCGGTAAGTTCCTTTTTAGCGACAGGCGTAAAGAACGCATCCACCAACTCCTGCGCTGCGGCTGCGTCGCTGGGTTTGACGAAGATGCGGATTTCGTCCAGATCGCTGACGGTTGGCCACGGCGTCGACACGACATCCCCTTGAAGCATGGTGTCAATTCCGTTGTTTTTCAGTACTTCCTCGATCATTTGCGCTTCCGCGGGACCGGCCACCGCAATCATTTTCAAGGGCTCATCGTTCCGGAAATCCTCTTTGTTCTTCATGACGGCTCCTTTTTGTTGGACGGTGGCGCCCCGCGTCTGTCACGAATCAGCTCTGCATAGGTTCGACGGACGAAATCCTGTTCTGAGTATCCCAGCTTTGCTCCAAGCATGGTGATCTCATCATCCGAAGGACCTTCGACTTCCAAATAATTCCCGGCTTCCGTTTCATCCAAAGAAATACTGAAGCCCTCTTTTTCGAATACCGTCCGATACTTCGAATACTCTGTCCGGATTTTGAAACCTGCCTCTTCAAGAATACGCATCAGCGTCTCGGCGCTTTCAATGCGGCATTCGATTTCTTCGCGATGCTTCAGTTTTGAAGTGGTCAGGATGGGGCCCTTGAAGGTAACGGTTTGCTTGGAGGGGGTTTCGCGGACCCGCAGCAGTTTCCCTGCGGCTTGCAAGCTTCCCGGGCCATCATCCAGCAAGTAGTTCTTCTCACGATGCCGGCCTACGGCGATCCGAAAACCCAACTTCCGCAGTTTTTCCGTTATGGTCTTCGTATTCTTCACCGCAAACTTGATTTCAATTTCTTCCATGAACCCTCGTTGCGCTGCCTGCAACAATGACCATAGTTTGATTATACGCTCGTCCAAATTCTGTTAGAATTCGCGCCTATGCGTTTGCTGACCGCGTGGTTATTGCTCTTATCGATTCCTGTTGGAGCTGCCGCATGGGGCGAAAAAGGCCATCTGATGGTCAATCGCCTTGCCCTGGATGCAGGGTCATCCAACCTTCCGCAGTTCATGAACTCCGCACGTGACCAAATCATCTACAACGGCGTCGAGCCCGACCGATGGCGTGAGGAAGGGCGCGAATCATCCATGAACGCGGCGCAGTCGCCGGACCATTTTTTCGATTCGGAGTACTGGGGTGCGATAGCCAGTATCGAAGTCGACCGATACATCTTCATGGAAAAGGTTGCGGCCAGGAAAATCGAACTTGCAAAGATCGGCTATCTTCCCTATGCGATCGTGGAGAACTACGGAAAACTCGTGAATGCTTTCCGGTTCTGGCGGAACGCCAAGACACCACAGGATCGAGAATCGGCCCGGGCAAATGCGGTTTACATTGCAGGCGTGCTCGGTCATTACGTCGGAGATGCGTCACAACCGATGCACATGAGCATTCATTACAATGGCTGGGCGGACAACACTCCCAATCCGAAGAACTACACCAAAGACAGAGGTCTTCACAGTCGTTATGAGGCCGCGTATGTCAACGCCGCCATCGAAGCTGCCGCCGTGCAACCGCAAGTTCGGGCACCGCAACGACTCACCAATGTATGGACGTCGATCAAACAGCATCTCACACAGGGCTTCGCCGATCTCGAACCCATGTATGAACTCGAAAAGGCTGGAGAGTTCAATCCTCAACAACCACGCGCAAAGGGAACAGCCTTCATCGCCACCCAAATTGCACGCGCCGCCACGATGTTGAGCAATCTGTGGTACACCGCATGGCTTGAGAGTGCGGAGCCGGTACCGAACCAGAGACCGTAAAGCAGCAACGCAGGCGATCGCGCACCCAACAGCAGCCGCAATAAATGACCAGCCCTCGCGACATTATCCAGAAGAAGAGAGACCGCGGAACACTGACGCCGGAAGAAATCGGCCGCCTCATCCGTGGTTACATGTCGTCGGAGATCGACGACTACCACATTTCAGCATGGCTGATGGCTGTGTACTTAAATGGAATGGAGATCACCGAAACTGTCGCGCTGACTCGAGCAATGCTGGAATCCGGGAGGGGACTGAACCTCTCGTCGATCCGCACAAAAAAGGTCGACAAGCACAGTACCGGGGGCGTCGGCGACAAAACTTCGATGATTGTTGCTCCAATTGCCGCGGCTTGCGGCGTAACGGTTCCGATGATTACCGGCCGCGCCCTGGGTCACACCGGCGGAACACTGGACAAACTGGAATCGATTCCGGGGTTCGATCCACGTCCCTCCCCGGATCGGATTTTAGCGATTCTGAAGAACACGGGCGCTGTAATCATGGGACAAACCGCCGATCTGGCGCCTGCGGACCGCCGTATCTATGCGCTACGCGATGTGACCGCGACGGTAGAATCGATTCCGCTCATCACGGCAAGTATCCTCAGCAAAAAACTTGCGGAAGACCTTGACGGTCTTGTTCTCGACGTCAAGACGGGGTCCGGCGCGTTCATGCCGACGTTGGAAACGGCCAGAGATCTGGCGCGATTGCTGGTAGACGTCAGCCGCAAAATGAAAACGAAGATTGTCGTGCTGATTACGGACATGGAAGAGCCGTCGGGCCGGGCCATAGGAAATGCACTGGAAATCCGCGAGTGTATCGACTTTCTCAACGGCAACGCCCCGGAGGATCTCGAAACAATTTCCCTGGCACTCGCGGCGCACATGATACGCCTGGGCGGACGCGCAAAGTCCTTTCAGCAGGCGTCGCGCATGGCCTACGAAGCGGTATCGAAGGGCGCGGCCGCCCGGAAATTCCGCGAAATCTTAGAGGCGCAGGGCGGTGACGGGCGAGTCGTGACTAATCCGGATTTACTTCCTCGCACACGCTTTATCGAGAAATTTCGATCGGCGCGTGACGGCTTCGTGGCACGATGCGATGCTAAGCTCCTGGGACTGGCGTCGAACGCCCTGGGCGCCGGCCGCCACCGAGTGGACGACATCGTTCACCCCGAGGTGGGGCTGTATCTGGAGCGGAAGACCGGCGACCCGGTCAAACGCGGCGACGTTCTGTGCCAGATTCACTGGAACGACGAAAGCCGCTTACGTATCGCAATGCCGCTGATTGAAGAAGCATTCGAAGTAAGGCCCCGCCCTCCCAGGCGCCGGCCGTTAATACACGCGGTACTCGAAGGCTGAACAATGAAGTTTGAACTTGTAGAACAAGCGAAAAGTTATCTGCTGGACAAGATTGGAGCTGCTCCCGAAGTCGCAATCATTATGGGCAGCGGCCTCTCCGCCGTTGATGAAATTCTGATTGGTACGCAGCGCATCCACTATGTTTCGATTCCGCATTTCCCGGTGCCGAAAGTTGCCGGTCACCGCGGTCAAGTCGTTTTCGGAAAGGTGCGCAATATACACGTCGTCGTGTTCGAAGGACGCGTTCACCACTACGAAGGCAACACCATGGCGGAAGTGACGTTCTGCACGCGTGTCATCGGCAGACTGGGTACGAAGGTGTTGATACTGACCAATGCGTCAGGGGCCATCAATCCGAATTTTGCCCGCGGCCATCTGATGGTAATCACCGATCATATCAATCTGCTCGGAGCGAATCCGCTAACCGGGCCAAATGACGATCGCTGGGGCCCGCGGTTTGTGGATCAAGTCGAAGTGTACGATCAGGGACTGCGAGAAACGCTAAAGAAGGCCGGTGAATATTGCGGGGTTGAAATGTGCGAGGGTGTTTATGCCGCGATGTCGGGTCCCACCTATGAGACTCCTGCGGAGGTCCGGTTCCTGCGCTCCATCGGAGCCGATGCCGTCGGCATGTCGACGGTACCCGAGGCCATCATCGCCAGACATATGGGGTTGAAAGTCGGCGGAGTGTCGATGCTGGCCAATCTCGCTGCCGGCATTTCCGGAAAGCCCATCAGTCACGCGGAGGTCCTGGAAACCGCCGCTCAGATGAATGCGGATGTCGGCATGCTCCTCCAGCGCTTTTTCGAGACCTATGAGTCCTGACCTCATAGGGCAAGCCACCGACGCCCGGGGACGGGCATTGGCACCCTATTCCGGATTCAAAGTCGGCGCGGCAATCGCAACCCGTGACGGCCGGATCTACACCGGCTGCAACATTGAAAACGCTTCCTACGGCTTGAGCATTTGTGCCGAACGCGTGGCGTTGTGGAAAGCCCTGAGCGAAGGCGCGCGGGACTTTGCTGCGATGGCGATTGTCAGTGAAGCGCAGACGCTGACTTCACCTTGCGGAGCCTGCCGGCAATTGCTGTGGGAGTATTGCGGGAATATTACAATCCAGCTGCATTCATTGAAGGGACTTCATGCCGAGCACCAGCTCTCCGACTTGTTTCCCTTCCCGTTCGACAGCCGCAGCTTGTAAGCCGCTACAGCCAGCCGGCGCGTTTGAATCCGCGGTACATGAGCACGCAAATGATCACTGTACTCGACAGGATAACGGGATAACCGTAAGACCACTCGAGCTCAGGCATGAACCTAAAATTCATGCCGTAGATTCCCGCAATCATCGTAGGAACAGCGAGAATAGCTGCCCAACCCGCAAATCGCTTCTGAATCTCGTTCTCCGAAAGGGAAATCAAAGAGAAATTCGCCTCGAGCGCGGTCGCCAGGACTTCGCGGCTGGAATCCACCATTTCGTTGATACGAACCACATGGTCGTAGACGTCACGAAAATATGGACGAGTATCTTCAGGAATTAAAGGCAGGTCGAATCGCACGAGACGCGTGCATATGTCGATTAGCGGCGAGATGGCACGCTTGACATCCACCAGCTGTCGCTTGAGGTTGTAAATCTGTCGTGTCGTCTCGCGGCTGGGCTTTTCCGCGAATATTCTCTCCTCCAGACTCTCGAGCTCTGCCTCCAGTGCTTCTATGACGGGAAAATAACCGTCAACGATCGAATCCATCACTGCATAAAGCGCAAAACCTGGACCTTTCCGCAGCAGTTGCGGTGCGCTCTCGCACCGTGCGCGCACATCCGAATATGGGCGTGAAGAACCGTGGCGGATGGAAAGTATGAAGTTCTTCCCGACAAAGAAGTGCGTCTCACCAAACTCGATTCGACCGGAATCCGGATTGATCTGCGCGGTGCGCACAACGACGAAAAGTGATTCGCCGTATGTTTCAATTTTCGGCCGCTGGTGCGCGCGGTGGGCATCTTCGATGGCAAGGTCGTGCAGCTGAAACTCCTCCTGAATCTGTTTCAGCATGTCCTCGTCGGGCTCGTAGAGTCCGATCCACACAAAGCCGTTAGGATCGGAAAGGTGCTCGCTGATGTCTTGAATCGGAATTGTGGCGATTCGCCGGCCGTCGTTGTAGGCGGCGCAATTGACGATCCCCTCGGCGTTGGAATTCATACGGTTATAATGTCCGCCCGCTTGCCTCGAAAAAACAACACTTTTGTAAGGGGTAGTGAATCGGTTTATGGCTTGAGGACGCCGATATACGGCAGGTTTCTATACCGCTGGCGGTAATCCAACCCGTAACCCACGACGAACTTGTCCGGTATTTCAAAGCCGATGTATTTGAGGTCGATGTCGATAATCCGGCGCGCGCGCCGATCCAGCAGCGTACAGACTTCAAGTGACTTTGGATTACGTCCGCCCATTGTTCTCAGGAGATATTTGAGCGTGAACCCGGTGTCGATGATGTCTTCAATCACCAACGCATCTTTGCCGGCAATATTCTCTTCGAGATCCTTTGTGATTCGCACGACGCCTTCACTGCCTTCGCCGTAGCTGGAGATGGACAGAAAATCCATCGATAACGGTAAGTCGATGAGTCGCGCAAGGTCCGTCGCGAAAAAAACCGAACCCCGCAGGATCGATATGAGCACAAGATTCCGATTCTTATAGTCCTCCGCGATCTGGGCGGCCAGGTCCCGCACCCGCGTCTTGATCTGGGCTTCAGTAAAGAGAATCTCGACGATCTCGTTCGGCATCGGTTGATCTTGACACAAAATCTCAGAGTGCTAGACTGAATTCAAGGTCCCAAGAGATTCGGCTTCAGTCGAGAGTCGGACGCGAACGAGCGGGACAGGCTGTTGTTGACGCACCCTAGAAAGTGCCGAGACGGCTTGAGACTGGGTGATCGAGCTTCGGTGTTAACGAAGCAACTTCTGATTAGCGAACGCCAGTTCGTTGTAAGAAGCGGTAAGGTTACTCAAGAAAACGTTTGTTTGTGAACGCCCGCCGCACGGCGGAAACTCCGGCTGAAACTTCAGGTCACTTGGGGCCTTTTCCTTTTCTGAAGACGCGGTCTGTGACCGCGCGGAATTAAGTGTGCCCGTCTCCGTTGCCGTTCCCGTTTTCCTCATCGCCGTTGTTCAAACCGTATTTCCAGATCAAATTCTTGTAATCCCGCTCGTAAAGGATCTTGATATTGACTTCGGGATAGAGTTCGCGGAGCAATCGGACTTTTCGGTTCTTCTTGGTCACGAGACTCTGTTTCATGGTCGTCAATTCGATGAACAAATCCAGATCCGGCAGATAGAAATCGGGTGTGAACGCCTTGACGACATTTTGGTTTTCATCCCACTCGATCGGAAACGTTTTCGGTTCGTATTGCCACGAAATACGGTAAAAATCCATTACCCGGGCAAACTCGCGTTCGCTCGGGTGGGCAAATTCCGGTAACCGCTCTTCCGACGGCTCCAGGTTGGCCAACTGCGCGACATCCAACTTGGTCGTCAGTATCTCTTCGCGTAATTGCGCCGGCAGTTCCACGGCTGTCGCCTCGATTCCCTTGGCACGTGCGGCCTTAATGATGATTTCAACGGCCATTTCATTGGAAAACTGATCGATATTCAGAACCAGTGCGTAATGCGCGGGATCACGCCAATTCTCACCGTAGAGTGTCTTGATGAACGCTTCCTTCTCGCGATCGCGATCTTCAATCGTCTTTTCCGCGGCGCTACGATCGATATTGGCCAGGCGCATGACTCTGGCAATACGGTATGGCCGCGGAGCCACAATCTGCACGTGAAGCGACGCGGCCACGCGAGCAAACAGGAACTGCGCACCGCTTCCGAGAACGACGACGTTATGTGAGGCTGCAGTCTCGGCAATGGCCGACCTTACCATCTCCTGGTAGACCCTGTGATCCTGCTTGATTCGTAACAGTTGTTCCGTCTTGACTGGAAATTGCCGATCGATGACGGCGTCCACCGCGTTCCGATCGATCAACTGAAAGTTCAGCGCCTCTGCCGTAGCCGTTGCGATTTCGCGGCCGCCGCTGCCGGTGAGCCGCGAAATAGTGATAATCGCCATATGCTATATTCAGAAGTTTATGCACTACATCGGAATCGATATCGGGGGCACGAACGTTAAAGCCGGTCTGGTCGACGAAACCGGCCGCGTTCTCGAATCGAGGAGCGTGTTAACAGTTACGGACGACATCAACGCCTTTCTTTTAACGCTATCAGAACTCGTCCTCGAATTCCAAAAGTCGGCGGCTGTTCGCGCCATCGGTGTCGGAGTGCCGGGACTGCACAACTGCAAAACACATATCATCGAGATCTCTCCGAATATCCCCTGCCTTCAGCACTTTAATCTAGAGGTCGCACTGGCGGATCAGGTCCATATCCCAACCACGACCGAAAACGACGCGAACGCTGCTGCCTATGCGGAGTTCGTTTGCGGCCATGGCGTTGGGCAGCAACACCTGGTGCATCTCACACTGGGAACGGGATTAGGCTCGGGACTCATACTGAACGGGAAACTGTTTACAGGAGCCTCCGGGTACGCGGGCGAGTTTGGACACACGGTTATCGACGCAGGCCAGCCAAATAACCAGACAAGCCGCTTATGCGCGTGCGGCAATCGGGGTTGTACGGAGATGTATGTATCCGCAACCGGAATCGTTATCACGGCCGAAGAAATGATGCAGGACGCGCCGGAAAGCGTCCTGCACAATGTCGAGCCGCCTCTGACGTCCCAGAAAGTGTACAAGGCCGCGCTCCAAGGCGATGTCACCGCCCGGAAGGTCTTTCAAAAGACGGGATGGTATCTGGGAATTGCATGTGCAAATCTGATCAATCTGCTGAACCTGGAAATGATCATTATCGGTGGGGGTGTTATGGCCGCGGGTGACCTGTTGTTAAACTCAGTTCTGGATAGCGCGAAGTCTCATGCCTTCCCTTCCACGTATGCCGACTGCCGGATAGTACAATCGAAATTATGGCCGGATGCCGGCATTATCGGGGCGGCTATGCTCGCCCGCGATCGATAGAAACCACGATATGTCGTTATCTCAGATCCGAAATTTTTCAATCATCGCCCACATCGATCATGGCAAGTCCACACT
>Ga0075421_100012159_pt1 | contig 10677 bp, 9 predicted proteins | sample SoiMetdeltSBSDD5_FD_75292 | JGI IMG/M metagenome (GOLD analysis project Ga0075421, IMG submission 75292) | Bulk soil microbial communities from a Populus tree surrounding site in Tennessee, USA - Soil MetaG P. deltoides SBSDD5 | ecosystem: Environmental > Terrestrial > Soil > Tree plantation...
AGCCTTCTTCGACTGGGAGGCGAAGACGTATCAGCCAATCCCGATCAACGAGCAGGTGGAGGTCGCCTCGCTGGTTGGCGACATTGCGCTTGGCCCGGATCGGACGCCCAGCGTGCACGTGCATGCGGTGCTTGGTCGTCGCGACGGTGCGGCCATGGCCGGCCATCTGCAAAACGGCTTGGTGCGCCCGACACTCGAAGTCATCGTGACGGAAGCGCCGGCTCACCTGTGCAAGGTCAGGGACGAGGCGAGCGGGCTGGCCCTCATCAATACACGCGCGTGTGCCTAAGAGGCTGCACGCGCTAAGCCAGCTGATCCGAGGCCAACCGAGCCGAATGCCCCGGCCAAGTCGGCCCTCTTGCGAGTGCGCATGTCCCTGCTCATGCTGCGCGCTTGGCAAGCAGCGGTGTGCACAAGACTGAGGCGATTGCTTGCGATTTGGCCGGACATTTCTGTCCGCTGAGCCAAACCTCGCGCGCGATCAATGCGTTATCAACGCCGCTCGGTTTGGCACGCAGCTTGCGGAAGCGTTAACGCGCGCCTGCATGTTCAGGCAGCGTCGCGCGTCCCGCCCTCCCAGCTGTGATTTCGGGATGCGTGCCGATCTCGCTCGCCGCCTACACAACGGGGGAACAATCCATGCTGCGATTTCCGCCTCGCTATTCGCTGATTGCGGCGCTCGCCGCGCTCTCCTGCCTGCTTGCGGAAGCGGCGCTAGCTCAGACCCCGCTCACGCCCGACAAGGGCGATACGACGTGGATGATGACCTCGTCCGTGCTCGTGTTGCTGATGACCTTACCGGGCCTCGCCCTGTTTTATGCCGGATTGGTGAGGGCCAAGAACGTCGTATCAATGCTCATGCAGGTGTTCGCCATTGCCTGCATGGTGATCCTGATCTGGGTGGTCTACGGCTATAGCCTGGCCTTCACCTCTGGCCCCTTCAACAGCTACGTGGGCGGCCTGTCGAAGGCCTTCCTGATGGGCGTCACACCTGAGTCCACCGTGGCCACGTTCTCGAACCGCGTCGTCATCCCCGAATACGTCTACATCGTCTTCCAGATGACCTTCGCCTGCATCACCCCGGCGCTGATCGTCGGCGGCTTCGCCGAACGCATGAAGTTCTCTGCCCTGATGCTGTTCGTGGCGCTGTGGGTGACGTTCGTCTACTTCCCCATCGCGCACATGGTCTGGTACTGGGCCGGCCCTGACGCGATTGGCGACGCCGCCAAAAAGGTGGCGGAAGCTTCAGGCGACGCCAAGACCGCTGCCGCAGAAGCCCTGGCCGCTGTACAGGCCGACGCCGGTCTCATCTTCCAGTGGGGCGCCATAGATTTTGCCGGCGGCACCGTGGTGCACATTAACTCAGGCATCGCCGCGCTGGTTGGAGCGCTGATGCTTGGCAGGCGGGTCGGCTTCCGCGAGGAGCCGATGGCACCACACAGCCTCACGCTCACCTGCGTGGGTGGTGCGCTCCTCTGGGTAGGCTGGTTTGGCTTCAATGCCGGCTCCAACCTGGAAGCGACGGGCACCGCCACACTCGCCATGATCAACACCTTCGTGGCCACCGCCGCCGCTGGTCTGTCCTGGGTGGTGTTCGAGTGGATGTTCAAATGGAAGGCGTCGCTGCTTGGCCTGGTATCCGGTGTGGTGGCAGGTCTGGTCGCCGTTACGCCCGCCGCCGGCTTTGCCAGCCCGATAGGCGCAGCCGTCCTGGGCGCGACGGCGGGCGTGGTCTGTCTCGTGTTCTGCGCCGGAGTGAAGCGCCTGCTCGGCTACGACGACAGCCTCGACGTGTTCGGCATTCACTGCATCGGCGGCATCTTGGGTGCGGTAGCGACCGGCATCCTGGTCAGTCCCGAGTACGGCGGCACCGGCATTCTCGACTATGCCGCCAAGCCCGGGTCGGCCGTCGTCGCGGAGTACGTCCGTGACGTGCAGCTGATGGCCCAGCTGAAGGCTGTGGCCCTGACCCTGGTCTGGTCCGGCATCGGCACGGCCGTCATCCTCAAGGTCGTCGACGTGCTGATCGGGACACGCGTCAGCCAGGATGCCGAGACGCAGGGCCTCGACCTAGCCGAACACGGCGAACGCGGTTACGCGTACGAGAACTGAGGCGCGGCGGCAAACCCGCATCCCCGGGTCCATACGCTCAGCCAATTGCGGGGCAGGCCTGTCGAGGTCTGCCCCGGTTGCTTTGCGGCGTCGGGCTATACGGTTGGCCGATGTGCCCGCGTCGTGCCCTCGACACGGCGGACCAATTCCGTCAGCCAGGCACGCACGCTGTCCACACCATCGAAATCGGCTTGGGCGTGCGCGAAGTGTTCGCCTGCCACGCGCAGACCAACACCGCCCAGCTTCTCCGCGAGCTGCAGGGCCGATTCGTCTCCCACATCATCGCCGATCATAACCGGTAGGCGACCCTTGAAAGGCGGTCGCTCTGCCAGCCACGTCAGCGCCGTCGCTTTGGAGAATCCTCGCGGCAACGCCTCGATGACCTTGCGCCCCCGCCGCAACGTAATGTCGTAGGCGTCAGCGGCGACAATACGGTTGAGCTCGGCGATCACCATGGCCGTTGTCTCGGGCGCATTGCGGTAGTGCACGGCCATGCCCGCCCCCTTCTGCTCGATCAGGATTCCGGGTGACAGCTCGCCGATGCGATTGACGGCCTGGACGAACTCGGGCGACACAGGAGGGGCCAGCATGAGGATCGATCCGCTGCGCTCGCTGCGCAACTCCGTGCCATGCACGCCGGCCGCGATCATCTTCAGCGGTGCGAACAGCCGGTCGGCATCAGCGATGCGGCGCCCGGTCAGCAGGGCCACGGCCCCACCGAGGCCGAGCACCAGCCGTTCGAGAACTTCGATCAGGCTTGGCGGAACAAGGACGGTGTCCGGGGTCGGAGCGATACCCAGCAGCGTGCCGTCGATATCGATGAACAGAGCGAGATGATCGACGTCTGCGGGGAGCCGAGTTGCTCCATTCCTTATGTTTTGCTGCTGAGCCACGATATCCAACCAATCATGCGTCCGAACGCTTCCGTCGACACGTCCTCTCCCTATCTCGACCATACGCGCACTGGCAGCGATATTGCAGCTGCAAGCAAGCGCTGGTCGATGTCCTCTCGCCTGAGCAACCCGGTCTGGGTATCGACGTGGCCGATCACCGAGGCGGCGTTGATGGCCGCCGCTTGCAGGGCCTCCTGCGGCGGTCTGCCGAGGCCGATGAAGGCGGCGAATGTGGAGTTGAAAGCGTCCCCAGCGCCGGCCGTTCCCAGCACCTTCGCGTCTAGCACTGGGCAAAACATGAGACCCTGTGGCGTGCCCAGGAATGCGCCATAGCGTCCGTCGGTCACGACGACATAGCGCGGTCCGAGCTCACGCACCGCGTCGAAGAAGGCCACCAGGCTCATCTCGTGGCCGCCGCCGACGAACCCCCGAGCGGCAAGCCGGGGCGGCGTCTCGCCAGGCTCCAGCTGCAGCGCCGGTCCGCCCTCGCCGAAGCGCGCCACGAGCCCCGGCACCAGCACCTCGGCCTCCGAGCGATTGATGGCCAGGATGTCGATGTGCCGCAACGCCTCCTGGAAGGCGCCGCCGCGCGAGGACAGCTGCCGCACGCGCGGGTTCGTGGCAACCAGTGCACCTTGCCCCTTGGCCCGCTCAACGATGCCAGGGAAGGCATCGGCGGACTCGTTGCTGAGCGAAGACACGTACACGACGTCGGCTGCAAACGCCTCCTCGCGCAGGTCAGCCTCCTCGAGCAGCGTGTTGGCACCGCGGAATGTGAAGATCCCCGCGTTGCGGTCATGCGAGGATAGCAGCACCGAGGCACCGGTCGGGGCGCGCCCGTCGCGCACAGCCCAGCGTGTCGACACACCTTCCTGCAGCATGTGGCCGAGCACCGTCTCTGCCCGGGCATCCTTGCCGAGCTTGATGAACGCCGCCACATCGAGGCCGAGACGGGCCATGGCCACCGCGGCATTGATCGCACCACCGCCGACGTGGGTCGAGATCTCCAGCGCCTCCGTCTTGCGGCCCTCCTCGAGCAGCAGAAAGGAGCTGTCCGCGTTCTTCATCGTCATCTGCTCGATGCGATCGCTGTCGATGATGGCGATCGTATCGATCATGGCGCCGCCCACAGTCAGGGCCTTCATGGCGCGCCCTCCTGCGCCATCGGCTCGTCGCGGAACAGCTCGTCGAGCGAATGCTCCCACAGGCGCACACCGCCGGTGATGCCCGCGGTATTGCTGACGGTCTTGACGTTCTGGGGCAGCTTGAACGTGATCTTGCGGGCATTGCCGCCACCCACATAAAGGGTGTCGCACACGGTCAGCTCCGCCACATAAGCGATGGCCTTGGCGACGCGCCGATTCCAGGCTTCTGGACCTTTCGCGGCCAGCGCCGCCTGGCCGATATACTGGTCGTAGGTCTTCCCCTTGCGCACGCGGTGCTGGCCAAGCTCGAGCGGCAGGAGCAGGCGCCGGTCGCGAAACAGCGCGCAGCCAACCCCCGTGCCGAGCGTAAGCACGCATTCGAGGCCTTGCCCCCGCACCACACCGAGGCCCTGCACGGCCGCGTCGTTGAGAACCCGAACAGGTGCACCGAATTTCTGCGAGAGAACCTCAATCAGGCGCACACCTGCCCAGTGTTCCGTGCCGAGGTTGGGAGCGGTGATCGTGGTGCCACTCTTGACCACCCCAGGAAACCCAACGGAGATGCGATTGAAGGCCGGCAGCCGCGCCGCCAGCTCTTCGATCGCCTTGATCACAGCTTTTGGCGTAGCCGGCTTCGGCGTCGGCGTGCGCACCTGCTCGGCGACCAGTCCGCCGTCGCGGTCCAGGACCGAGGCCTTGACGTTCGTGCCGCCGATGTCGACACCGAGCGTAAGAGGGCCCCCCGCGCCTTGATTGCCTCCTGGACGAGGGCTCGCAATGGTGTCCACGGCGCTCATGCCACAAACGTATACATGCGTAGGTGTCTAAGGTCTTGCCCTGCGATCGGAAACGCTCCGTCCTGCGCGACATTGCGAGGGTCCGGCCACTCGTCTGTTGGAGCGAATAATGCCATAGGCTGTCGCAGCTCTATCCCGATGACACGCTACCGTGCGCTGATGTCCTCCGGCTGGCCTTGCTAAGCCGGCGCGGTGCCGACCGCTGCAGCCTCTCCAACGCATCGCGGATGGGCTCAGGCGTCTCCCAGGGGGCGTCCGCATTGCGCACACGCTCCAGCTCGGCCAGAAACGACCTTGCCCAAGCGCCGGCATCCGATTTGCGCACGGCAGCCATCAAGGCATTGTAGCGGGCCAAGCGCTCCTCCAGCGGCATTTCCAGCGCCGACTTGATCAGGTCGGCCGTCTCCTCGATGTTGTAGGGGTTGACGATCAGCGCCTCGGTCATCTCCTCGGCGGCACCCGCAAATTGTGACAGGATCAGCACGCCCGGATCGGCCGGGTCCTGTGCTGCCACGTACTCTTTGGCCACCAAATTCATGCCGTCGCGCAGCGGTGTTACCATGCAGATCCGTGAGGAACGGTAGATGTCGCCCAGCCTGCGCCGCGGCGTCGAGCGGTGTATGTAGTGGATCGGTACCCAATCCAGCTCGCCGAACCTCCCGTTGATCGACCCCGCCAGACTTTCGAGCTGCTGACGGATGTCGGCGTAGGCCTCCACGTCCTCGCGCGTTGGGGGCGCGATCTGCGTGAGCACGACCTGCCGCCGGTATTGCGGATACTTGTCGAGGAAGCGCCCGAACGCCTTGAACTTGTGCGGCAACCCCTTGGTATAGTCGAGACGGTCGATGCCAACGATACGGTTCACGGCCGCGCGCGCCTGCGCCAAACCGGTGTCGCGCTTGACGTTGGCGAAATCGTCCACGTCGATGCCGACAGGGAAGCTGGCAATGGACACCAGGCGGTCGAATACTCGGATGCGCCCATCCGGCACAATGCGCCCGAACACGGCATTTTCCAAATAGCGCATCAGGTTACCGACATCGGCGAGCGTCTGCAGGCCGATCAGGTCATAGGCCGACAGATCCCGGGCCAACGCCTGATGCTCAGGGATGGCCATGAAGGTCTGCCAGGGCGGAACCGGAATGTGCAGGTAAAAGCCGATGGCGTTCTGCACGCCGAGCTTCCTTAGCTCGCTGGCAAAAGGGATCAGATGGTAGTCGTGCACCCAGATCAGGTCATCGGGCTTCAGCATCGGCTGCAACAGCCGCGCCAGCCTGCGGTTGACGGCCTGGTAGCGCTCGAAATAGCCGGCCTCGAACTGCGCCAAGTCCAGGCGGTTGTGGAACACGGGCCACAACACCGAATTGGCGTAGCCGAGATAGTAGCCGGCGTGCTCTTCCAGCGTCAGCGGCACGGTGGCGGTGCGGGCATCCCGGCTCACCACATCGGCATGCTCAGGCTGCGTTGTCTCACCGTTCCAGCCGAACCAAATTCCCTTGCGCTCCCGGGCGACGTCGGCAAGCGCCACGGCCATGCCGCCGGCTTGCGCGGCCTTGCGCGCATCCAGGACGCGGTTTGATACCAGCACGAGCCGGCTCATTGTCCCTTGCCTCCTGGAGCTGTTGTCGGGATCGACGGACGGCCTGGAGCCGCCTGCGCGACGGTGTGCCAACGCCCGGCAGCGTTGAAGGTTCCGCAGTGCAGCAGACACCCGTTAAGCACTAGCTAAGGCTGGGCCCAGGCCTCCTGCCAGCTGCGCGAGAGGACGCGGCCCGTGTTGACGATGCCGGCCATCGAATAGGTCTGGGGAAGGTTGCCCCATAGCTCGCCGGTCGCGGGATGGATGTCCTCCGACAATATGCCAAAGGCGTTGCGGCGGCTCAGGAGATCGGCAAACAGCCCGCGTGCATCATCTCTCTGGCCCAGCAGGAGCAGCGCGTCGATGTACCAGAACTGGCACACCAGGAACGCCGTCTCCGGCGCCCCGAAATCATCGTTCTCGGTGTAGCGCATGATGAAGCCGTTGCGATTCATCTCATCCCCGATCGTACGGCAGGTGCGAATGAACCTTTCGTCGTTGGCCGGCAACAGTCCGAGCTCGGGCAGCAACAGCACGCTGGCATCCAGGTCCTGGCCGTCCAGGGCGCCGGCGATCACTTTGCGCCGCTCATTCCAGGAGCGCTTCAGTATCTCCTGGCGCAGCTTGTCGGCCTCGCGTCGCCAATGTGAGGCACGATCTTGGATGCCGAGGCGAACGGCGATCCGCGCCAGGCGATCGCAAGCCACCCAGCACATGGTCGCCGAGTGGGTATGCACGCGCTGGCGGCCCCGATACTCCCACGGCCCTGCGTCCGGCTCCAAGGCAAAGCGCACGGCCTGCCTGCCGAGCGGCTCGAGACGTCGAAACAGGGTCGCGTCGCCCATGCGTGGCAACCGCTCGTCGATGAACATCTGCGAGGCCGCGAGCACGACGCTGCCGTAGGCGTCGTGCTGCAATTGCTCTGCCGCCTGGTTGCCAACGCGCACCGGGCCAAAGCCTTCAAAACCCTTTAGATCCGCAGCAATGGTCTCATCGATCGGATCAGGCGGGACGATCCCGTAGACAGGCCGCAACGGCTTATCCGAATCCAGTCCGATATTCGTGATGTAGTGGATGTATTCTTCCATGGTCTGCGTAGCGCCGAGGCGATTGAGCGCTTTGATGACGAAGAACGCGTCGCGCAGCCAGCAGTAGCGATAGTCCCAGTTGCGCTGGGTGCCTGGAGCCTCCGGGATCGAGGTGGTGTGCGCGGCGATGATCGCCCCGGTATCCTCGTAGTTGCAAAGCTTCAATGTGATGGCAGCGCGGATGACGTCCGCCTGATACTCCAACGGGATGGCGAGCGACCGCACCCAGTTCAGCCAGTAGTCCTTGGTCCGCTCGAGGAACTCGCGCGACGTCGTATCGACGGCCGCCTCGAAGGGCTCGTCCGATCCCAGAATGAGCGTGACGGGCTTGACCAGGCCAAACGATGTCTCATGCGCCAAGTAGGTGATCGCCGCATCCGTCGTCACCCGGAGCGAGTCGGCACCACCCGTGAAGCGCAGATGATTGGAGCCGATCGCCCGCGATGTCGGCTGGCCACCATAATTGAAGGTCGGCCGAACACGGATCTTGATGCGAGGCAGCCCGGCCAGCGGCTCGATGCGTCGGAATATTTGGGCGGGGTTGAAAACCCGTTCAAAGCGCAGGAACCGCGGCGTAAAGTCGGTGATCGAGAGGGCATTGCCCGCCTGGTCGCGAATGATGGTCTGCACGATGGCAGTGTTGCGCAGGTAGCTCGCCTCATAAGAGACCGCGCCATCCACGACGATGTCACAGAAGCCTTTTTCCTCTTCACCGGCGAGTAGGCGGGAGAAGACCGGATCGGAATCAAAACGAGGAAAGCACCACCACAGAAGGCGGCCCTGCGTGTTGCCGAGCGCCGCCGTCCGGCAGTTGCCAATAACGGCCAAGTCGAGTGCGCGACTGCCAGTGGCTGCAAGCGTCATGGATTGCCCCAAGAGCGGACTGCTGGAACGAGCCCGGTAGCTTGGACAAAAACGCTTAGGAACTGGTTTGGTTCAGGAGGCCTGGGCCTAGTGCCGGATGGTAGCAACGCCAGTCAGGCCGTCATCGCGGGTCCATTGCACTCATTCACCCTGCTGGCGCAGCTTGAAGCAAAACGACTTACCGCCCAACCAGGTATTCCAGCGCTGGCACAGCTTGTCGGCAACGATCCACCACGTGCCGCGATCGCGCGTTGACCCGGCGTAGGCCGCAAGCTGGATGGTGGAAGCCTGCATGGTGCCGTTGTTCCTGTAGCTAATCGGCAAACTGCCGAGCGGTGTTTCAAGATGAACGGTCTTGCCGGCCACCGCCTTGCGCAATGTGTCGCCCTCCAGTTGGTCCTCCGCACCACAGGCACCAATACCCAACAGGCTCACCACGACAGCACACGCGGCAACCCGCATGGCCCACCCCCTTTGCTCTGATTGTCGACCGCCTCCCTGCAATCTTGGCCAATTTCATTGCGGTGCACAATAGAACGCCGCAACTGGAATGTCAGTTGTGCCCAAGAGACTTAGCGTCAATTCCAACGGCTGCGCAGCACTGTCAGGCCGATCCCGTAAATACCCGTCCCCGCCAGGATGACCTGCGCCATACCCTTAGCCGGGAAGCCTTCCCACAACGCCGCACCAGCGGCCGCCCCCCACAGCAGGGTTGCCACCAGGGTTGGTATCCAGAACACAGGCGTACGCATGGGGTGTGCCCAGCGCATAGGCACAAACGTCAAGGCAACGCAGCTCAGCACCAAGCTCGCCACTACCCATGCTGCCATGTCGAACGCAAAAACGTAAAAGGCGACGACATTCCAAATAGCGGGGAAGCCGATGAAACTGTTGTCGTCTGCTTTGCTTTCCGTGTCGCTGAAATGGAACAGCGACGACAAAAGGATCAGGCTGGCCAGCAGCAACCCGAACCAACCCGGCAGGTAACCGGCCAGCACCAGCGCCAGCGCAGGAATGAGAACATAGGTGACATAGTCGATCACCAAATCCAGCCGCTCCCCAGAAAAACGCGGCAAGCGCGTGCCGACATCCGCCCAGCGTGCCAACGTCCCGTCAACACCGTCGATAACCAGAGCCACGCCCAGCCAGGCGAAGGCCAGCTCCCAGCGACGTTCCAGAAGCGCGTACAGGGCCAGTAATGCGCAAACGATGCCGAGCCCGGTAAAGACATGCACCAGAGCCGCAAGCCAACTCCCCCGCATATCCCCGACCCGCCTAACCGCCCATACCAAATAGCTGCGCACGGCCCCTGAAACGCGAAAGGAGCGCCGCAGCGCTCCTTGTTGAATACCATGGCCTCAATGCCGGCGTTAACCCTCAGAAGCGATGCTTGATCGTCCCGCGGATTTGCACGTCATTGTTCTCCTTCTCATCCGGCACCACCTTCGCCTCGTTGCCGTTGGCGCCGTAGAGGAGTTCCAGGCCAAAATCGAGCTTAGGCAGGACCCCCACCGTACCGATGCCCGGGATCTTCACTTCCGTGCCGCTGCTCTTGCCAAGGCTCAATCCCGGAACAGTGAGATTCAATCCCTTGCCTTGCTCGATCGTCGGCTTGGTTGTTTGCGCAGCGCCATCGCCTGCCGACGCAGCCGGCTCCTGCGAGCCGCCATCGGTCTGCTTGAACGCTAGCGCCGGTTGGGCCAACAGGCCCAGCGCAACCGCGGTCATGATCAGTCGCATCGGTTTCATGTCTCTCACCTCGCGCCTTCCGCACCCCACGGTTGGCTCTTGGTAGGTGAGAACGGTATACACAAAAATCAGTATCAATCCACGGCAGTTGAACCAGCCTCAAGCTTTCCCGGGAATTGTGTGCCCAAAGTGCCATGTTGCGCACAGGTCACAAAACCACGGCCAATGCTTACAGCGTTCAATGGTCGCCGAATTTAAGCTATTTCTTAGCTGGTGCGCCCTTTGCCGGAGCGCTCTTGGCTGGAGCGTCCTTGGCCGGAGCATCCTTGGCTGGGCCTTCCGGAGCCGACTTCACGTAAGCCAGAATCTGCTCCTCGATACGCTTCCGATCCGCATCTGTGCACGTCACCGTGCTCTTCGGCGGTTCCTCTTTGGGCACGGTTCCCACGGGCGTATCCGGATCAGTGGCCTTCACCTGCCCTGTCATGGTCATGACGGTGAACAGGTGCA
>Ga0075421_100012160_pt1 | contig 10677 bp, 12 predicted proteins | sample SoiMetdeltSBSDD5_FD_75292 | JGI IMG/M metagenome (GOLD analysis project Ga0075421, IMG submission 75292) | Bulk soil microbial communities from a Populus tree surrounding site in Tennessee, USA - Soil MetaG P. deltoides SBSDD5 | ecosystem: Environmental > Terrestrial > Soil > Tree plantation...
TAGCCGTCTTCGGCGATTGACGCTTCGAGGGCATCAAGGAGGCGCTGGCGGAAGTTGCTCTTGTCCCCGTCGGCGCGTGGTCGCGCCGCGTTGGCTGCCGTCACTGGGGACCTCTCATGTGACCTGCGTGGTGGCCAGGGCCGGGATCGAACCGGCGACCTTCCGCTTTTCAGGCGGACGCTCATACCAACTGAGCTACCTGGCCGGAAGGCACCCACATCAAACCCAAGTGCCTCGCCAAACACTGGCGACCCTGACGGGACTTGAACCCGCGACCTCCGCCGTGACAGGGCGGCGCGCTAACCAACTGCGCCACAGGGCCTTGCTCTGCGACTCCATCGTACGAGGCGTCGCGTGTACCCCCTACGGGATTCGAACCCGCGCTACCGCCTTGAAAGGGCGGCGTCCTAGGCCGCTAGACGAAGGGGGCCAGCCGAATCTCTCCGGGGTACTCACAACGCTGTGACGCTGGGAGCCTCGATAGCTTAGGTTACCGGGACCCCAATCCTCAAACGACCTGCCCGCCCGGAGGCAGTATCCTGATCCTCCGCAGCCCCTATAGCTCAGTTGGTAGAGCTACGGACTTTTAATCCGCAGGTCCTAGGTTCGAGTCCTAGTGGGGGCACCACGGGGGTTGTATGACGTCGGCTGATGGTTGACATTTCTACTTCGGTTGATGGCTGACGGTGTTTCGGATGATGCTTTACATCTACTTCGGCTGATCCTTGACACTCCCTAAGTGAGGGAGTTACTGGGAGCGGTGGCGCGAACAGGGATCGGGTCGAAGTCGGCTCTCATCGAGCTCGCCGCCATCTCCAGAGGTCTCGCTACGACTCGGTTGCCCCACAGGCCGCAGGCGAGCTAGTCCAAGATTGCCAGCATGCGAGCAACCTCCGGATAGTCTCGGCTGATGCGCTTTCGATTCATCGAAAGGGATAGCTGGCCCGAACTCACTTGGCTGGCGCAGTTGCGCCCCGGCGACCCAGTGATTGAAGTCCATCGGGGCCGTCGGGTAGAGGTCATGGACGAGTGGTTCGGCGAGATCGCGTGGGACGGCCGTTACGAAGAGGGGAAACTTTGACGCGACGGACATCGTCGCGGGCAGCGGTGGCCTACTTCGAGAAGACAGCGCCTATTTTGTCTCACCCGGCTCGACACTAGACCGGCTGCAATCCCTGTCCACCGACTCCGCAACTTTTGTATCGAACTCACTGTCATGTCTGCTCGCTGCGACAGGCGCTTTCCCGTATGAGCCCGCAGGGGGTTTCGCGAAATTCTTCAGCACGGTCGCTGCGATCGCTCGCAAATCTGGCCTCGACGACGTTCTGCTTTTCGATACTGACCGGAAGGAAGAGCGAGTTCCACAGGGCATGTCAGCCAAGCAGCGGCGCTTCTGCCGAGGACAGCGGCAAGGACATCGCCGCGGCGCTGGGCCTGCGTCCTGTCAGTGTGGCGCATGACGCGTGGATGGATAGTCCGCTGCCCGAGGTGCCTTTTCTGGCCGCCGACGCCTACGGTCAAGAGGTCTTCTTCCGAGGCGCCGAAGATCGTCTCGCGGGAACCGTTCTTCTATCGGGTTTCTTCGGGGACACAGTATGGGGCAAGAACCCGCGCGACGACGACGGAAACCTGACTCGCAGAAACAACCCAGCCGGTGGTTCGCTTACCGAGTATCGGCTAGCTGCTGGGTTTTTGCATGCGCCGATGCCCTTTTGGGGTGGCCGACAAAATCGCGACATCGCCCGGTTGAGCAATTCACATGAGCTTGAGCCGTGGGACGTTCCCGGCGGGTATAGCCGTCCGATCTGTCGCCGTATTGTCGAGGAGTCCGGTGTCCCGCGCGACGCTTTCGGCATCGTGAAGCAGGGCTCCTCGGTGTTCCTTCTTGACTCACCGACCTTCCTTACGGATTCGTCGCTCGCGGACTTCCGCACGTGGCTTGAGACCCATCCCGAGGTATTCGGGGACTCACGGCTGAATCGATGGCTTGGCCGCTAATGGCGGCTCGACCAAACGCTTTGGGCCGCACTGCCTTACGACTCGATCATTGGACACGCCGGCGTGGATGGTCGTATACCGGCCCTGGGGTGGCGAGCCGCCTGGCGCGTGCGAAACGAAGGCTACGAGCTCGCCAACCGAATCCCCACGCCCCGCCACTGGGTTTTCCCGTGGGCGGTCGAACGGGCGGCTGAGGGGTACACGCTTGCGCCGAGCGCCGCGTCTTAGGCTGCGCCGCAACCGCGTTCACCGTCGCGTCGAGCTCAGGTCGTGTCTCACAACGGGGGAATCCGGTCGGCCTCCGAGGCGACGACGGCCGAATCTTCTCCGGTGTCCTCGCCGCTAGTCTCCCCATCTCGCCATGGCGTGAACCAGGCAAGCGACACAATTGTCGTCAATGTCGACGCGATAGCGATTCCGGCCGCGGCCCCGGTGGCGCTGTGGAATAGCATCCCGCCCCCGACGAAGAATCCGACTGCCACGATCACCGTGATCACCTTGAGACCGAGCATCGCTGCGCTTCGGTTGAAGGTCATCAGATAGATCCTCAGCGAGGCGCCCCACATGCCGATCGCGTACTGCAGTGCCATGATCAGGATGATCTGCTGGGTGAGCCCAAACGTGTTGCCCAGCAGCAGTTTACCGACGCTGTCCGGAAGCAGTCGGAAGACCAAGCCCGCGATGACGGTGGCCGTTGAGGCGACCACGGCGACTTTCGTCAGGCCACGCCAAACCTGCTTGCGCGTCGCGGAACGCCGCGTGCTTTCCGGTACCACGACGAGCGGAGGGCGCTGGTCAGGATCGCCAGAGGTGCCATGAGCGCCATGGCACCTCGGAGTGCGGCAGTGGCCAGTGGACCGACAACGAACGTAACAAGTGCCATGGCGATGAAGAGCCCGCCCTGCTCCAGCCCGGCATGGATGCCGTAACGAAGTCGGTGCTGCCAGCCCGTGGCCAGCCATCGGAAGAAGCCGCGAAACCGGGCAGCAAGTGCAGGTTGATGGCGAGACCGAGGAGTGCGGCGGCCGCCAGCACGGTCCAACCCGCGATGAGGACGTTGGCATCGACGAATCTGGTGCCCGCCCATGTCGACACCAGCAGGCCCACCGAGCCGAGAAACCAGAATCCGTCCCAGATCGCGGCAACGTGCGGCCGGCCTTCCGAGATGACGACGTATCGCAGGACGTCCTGCACCATCACCAGAGGTGTGGCGATTGCGATGAGGATGGTCGGTGTTCCAAGCTCGCGACCCTTGAGCAACAGCCACATACCGCCCACCAGTAGAGGACTGACCGCCAATGCTGCGGTTGCCGCGTAGGACCCTCCTCGACGGATGTGATCTATGCCGTCGGCAGCCTTCAGTAGCAACGGTGTGCCCAGCGCCCCGCGCATGCAGCCGACGCCGGCGGTCAACAACATCAAGAGCAACGGAATAAGGCCGAAGTCCTCGGCCGTGGAGACCACTGCGACGGCGAAGAGGATCAGCCCGTTGCTGAGACTCGAAACGACCTGGTCAAGGAGCCAATACCAGCCGCGTCTCTTTGCGGGAGATGTCAGTGCGCTCATCGGGAGTCCATTGTCGCCTGCCAGGCTGAGGGCACCGTTTTGCCACCACTTGAGTCACTCGCCGCCGCGGCCACCCTTCTTGCGGCCGTTGCCATTTCCGTTCTCACCGCGTTTCTTTGGTGGCGGTGGTTCCTCCACCAGCACGGGTGTCGTGGTCGGAGGCGGCGGCAACAGCGACGTCGTCGGCGGCGGCGTGACCGAGGTGCTCGTGGTGACGGGCTCGGGCACCGCAGGACGCGACGCCGAATCAACGATGAACGCGATCGCTCCGACCAAGACGACGACAACTGCCGCCAGGGCAAGCAACCACCGCGACCGGTTCCGCCGCGGCGCCACCACCATCGTCGACGGCGGAGGCAACGGGGCCGCAAGCACACGCGTCGCCGGTCGCACAGGTGCGCTGATCCGGCCGGCCAGCGCCGCGCGCATCTCGTCGGCGCTGCCGAACCGGCCCGCGGCATCGCGTGCCATCGCCCGTTCGATCACGGCCGCCAGCGCCGGGTCGACGTCGGGACGCAGCGCGGCCAGCGGCGGTGGCGTGTCCATAGCGATGGCACGCGCCAACTCGGCCAGGTTCTCCTGCGGGAATGCCCGACGGCCGGTCAGTGCCTCGTAGCCGACGACGCCCACCGCGTACAGATCATCGGCCACGGACGCCGGCCTGCCGGCGATCCGGTCGGGGGACAGATAAGCCATGGTGCCGACGATTTGGCCCGTCATCGTATGGGCGCTTGCTGCGCTTTTCGCGATACCGAAGTCGGCCACCTTCGTGTCGCCGGAGGCCGAGAACAAGATGTTCGCCGGCTTGATGTCGCGATGCAGGATGCCTGCCGCGTGGGCCGCGGCCAGCGCCGACAGCACGGCGTCCAGAATTGACCGCACCTGCGGCTGCGGCAACGGTCCCGCGGCGATCACATCGGCGAGCGTCTGCCCGGACAGCCGCTCCATCACGATGTACGGCGTGCCGGCGTGTTCCCCGCTGTCGTGGACGGACACGATGTGCGGATGGTTCAGCCCGGCGGCAGCGCGCGCCTCGACGTCGAAGCGCATCCGGTTGTCGGGCTGCGTGGCGAACAGCGGGTACAGCAGCTTGACGGCGACAGGGCGGTCGAGCCGGATGTCCCATCCGTCGCGGACCTCGGCCATCCCGCCGCGTCCCAGAACACCCCGCAGTTCATAGCGGCCGCCAAGTACCTCCGGCGCCTGCATGGGTTAAAGCTAGCCGGTCTGCGCCGGCGTCAAACAACCGCTAGGTGCTGGTATCCGGCGCGGGGATGGCGATTGGGTCCGGCGTCGCGATCATCTCGACAGCGTTCGCGATGCCCTCGGCGATCGCCTCGATGACGTGCAAACCGACCGCGAACGGAGTGACGAGCACAATCAGCGGCGACGGTGGCTGAGTGTGGGCGTCGGTCATCGGGGAGACGGCCGAGGCGGGCGCGGGCGCACAGATGCTGGACGCCAGCCCGATGGTCACAGCGGCGACGAACGCCATCACCGCACCGCGAAGGGACTGGGTCACGCGCAACACATGAGAATCGTGCCCCATAAATCGCTCCAGGCATAGCGAAAAACGCCGAATGTTACCGGGCTGGCACCGTCGGCACCGCCGTGGTGTTCGGCCAGCAGCCCAGTGGGCTGATGTGCGCCTCGCGCGCGGCGTCCAGCACTTGCCTGACCAGGACGTTGGGATCGTTGGACACCGACGCGGCCAGAACCTCGTTGGCCTTCGCCTCGGCCACGGCGGTCTTGGCGCGCTGTTCGGCTACGCGGGTGTTTGCCTTCTCAACGTTCAGTGCGTTGATCCGGTCCTGGGTGGCCTGTCTTAATTGACCAGCGGCACAATCACATTGATGATCTCAATCTGACCGCCGACCTTGGTCCGCAGCTTTTCGGCCACGTCGTCACCCAGCGCCTGGACGTTGGCGCCGTCGGAGTTCTCCGGGGCGAGCGGATCGAAATCGGCGAACACCTCGTTAAGCGTCGCCCTCAGCTCACGGGTCACCAGGTTGTCGCGGACGTTGTCGAACTCGCGGTAGTCGAGGAAGAGTTCGTCGGCGGCCGCGGGTTGGATGCGCCAGCGCACGCTGTTATCAACGAATGCCGTCGAGTTGTTGCCCAGCCGGACTGTGGTGGCCGCGTCGCCGGTGTGGTTGTCGATCTGGATCGTGCCGTTCATCTCGGTGACCGACTGCCACGGCGCCTTGGCGTGCAGGCCGTTGGAGAGCGTCCCGCTGGGACGGCCGAACGTCGTGACGACACCGATGTTGCGGGTCGACACGATCGTGGTCGAGCCGAGGATCAGCACGAAGATCGCCAGGCCACCGGCCACGACGGCGATTCGCGTCGCCCGCGTCCGGCCTGTGTCGTTTTTCGATGTGGCCCGCATCAGCAGGGCGATCACGGTGACGATCACGAGGAGCATCGCTGCAAACACTTGCCAAGTCACTTGGGTCATCCTGCCGTCGAGGGCAGGGCCCGATCGGGCCGTGAGTCGATCCACGGCAGGAAACGTCCGCCGAATCGTATGATCAAAGGCGATGCTCTACCAGCAACTCCACAGGTCGTTTTGGCGGCGGCACCCCGTGGTGACCGCCGCAGCGGTGGTGCTGCCGTGCTGGCTGTTGCTGAACGTCTTGCTCAATGGCGGTGCAATGGTCGCCGTCGTCGTGATGGTCGGCCTGTTCATCGTTGTTCGCCGACGAGTACGCGCTCTTGAGGTGCGCGACGCCGGGTTGCGGGCTCGCGCCGATTACGAGCATCGGCTCAGGCTGGCCGGCGATCCACGTGGGTTGTACGGCCGCTACCCGCCGGTGCAGGCGGGCTGGTTCCCCGATCCGCAAAACCGTTCTCAGATGCGGTATTTCGACGGCGCGTTGTGGACGCCGTACGCACGGCCACGCTGACGCGCTAAACCTTCGGGCAGTAGTGCATGCCGTTGTCCCGGTGATCGAGTGGCGGCAGATTGCGTGCGGGTGTGTGCACCAGAGGCGCGTCGGCAGGGATGCGCCCCGTTGCGCGATCCCAGCCGGCGCGGGCTCGGGGATGAAACCGTCGCCGCTTCGGCAGCGGCTTGAAGGACAGGTTGACCAGTCTGCCGAAGAGCCAGTGCAGCCGCTCGTCTCGCGCCGACCACGTGTGGCCCATCAGCTCTCGCACCGCCGGGTCGTACAGGCCGACGGTGACCCAAACTGCAAAAGGCCTAAGCACTTTCAGTTGCAGACGCCATAGCAAGTCTGGAATCGACTGCAGTGAAGGGTGTTTGGGCATCGTCGACAGATCGAGTACCTGGCGCGCTGCCCAATTGTTCTCCAACACGTTGCGGCACATGTGATCCCAGTAGACCTGAAATTCCTCCCAGGTCTTCGGCACCGGTCGCATGCTCATGCCGTACATCTGGTACCAGGTGATGTGCTCGTCGAACAGCTGCCGCTTCTGCGCCTCGGTCAGCCCGTCGCCAAAGCGTTCGGCGGTAAGGATGGTGCCCATGAAGAACGTCGAGTGCGCCCAATAAAAGACATCGGGATTCAGCGCGCTGTAGCGACGGCCTTGGTCATCGACGCCCTTGATGCCGATGTGATAGTCACGCACCTCTGCGCCCGTCTGTGGCGCCCGGTCGCTGTCGAAGACGACGCCCCCGATGGGGTACAACGACCGCAGCAGCCGGGGCATGCGCTCCTGGAAAAAGATCGAGTGTTGTTCGACGGCTGCGCCGAGCTGTGGATGCATGTTCTGCATCGAGCCCGCCCACGGGCCCTGCAGCAGACCCCGCCAGTCGCCGAACAATTTCCAGGTCAGCGAGTCCGGGCCGAGCGGTGCCGGAACAGTGTCGTACCCACCCGCGGTGACCGGGCAGCCTGGCGCGGCAGAGGGGGATCCGTCCCCCTGCCCTTCGGGCGGGGGGTGCCCCCAGGACACGGGGCACGCCTCAGACGTATCTTGAGTCACTGGTGAACTTCCAATCGGAGCCAGAAGCGATTCTGACTACGTACGTTGTCACCGAGAGCTTAGGGAGTGATGTGCCTTCCGGTCAACGACGGGGCCGATGGTCTGGCGTTCCGCTGCAGGACCGCCAGGTCTTGCGCCGCGACGAACTCATCGCCGCCGGGGTCGAGCTGTTGGGCAGCGAAACCGGGCCGGCTTTGACCGTCCGTGCAGTCTGCCGCGAGGCCGGGTTGACCGAGCGCTACTTCTACGAGAGCTTCGCCGACCGCGACGAGTTCGTCCGCGCGGTCTACGACGATGTGTGCGCGCGGGCAATGTCGGCGCTGATGAGCGCGGACACCCCGCGTGACGCGGTCGAGCGCTTTGTCGCGCTGATGGTCGACGACCCCGCCCGCGGGCGGGTGCTGTTACTGGCCCCCGGGGTGGAACCCGTGCTCACCCGTTCAGGCGCCGAGTGGATGCCGAGCTTCATCGAGTTGCTCCAGCGCAAGCTGACCCGCATTACAGATCCCGCTCTGCAGGCCATGGTGGCCACCGGTTTGATCGGCGCGCTGACGGCGTTGTTCACCGCTTATCTCAATGGACGCCTGGCGGCGACGCGAGAGCAGTTCATCGACTACTGCGTCGACATGCTGCTCAGCCGGGTGTCGAGCTACTGACGACTACGCGCCGGGAGTGCTGACCTCTTCGAGCGACTGCTCTTCTTCGGCGGCAGCCTCGTCGGCGGCGGCCTTGGCCTCGCGACCCGCCGGGCTTGCCAGCGACGGCCCGGGCATGTTGGCCGACGCATACCCGGCGTTGCAGTTCAGGTAGAAGAGCACCGTATCCGAGACGTGTGCGAAATCATCTCCGTGGATGAATGGGGCGCTCTGCGAACCCGTGACGATGCAGTCGTCTTGCGCCACTTTGTCACCTACCCTGCTGGCGACGATGACGGTCTGGCCGGCGTCGCTGGCTGCTGATGAGGCATCGGCATACGTCTGGCCTGCGTAATCGTCCGCTGAGGCCACGCCGGTGCCGAAAAGAGCCATGAGGGCTGATGCGGCCACGGCCGAACCGGCCGACAGAACGATCGACTTCTTCACTGACTCCGACCTCCGAATTGTCTGAGTAATGCCTGCCAAACGGTGATGGCGGAAGTGTATTCCGCGGTCCAAATAACCGCTACCGCGCGCGTCATCCGGCCTCCTCGTCGATCAATGCCTGACGATCCTCTGGGGCCGCGACGCCCGCGCCCACCGAAGGAATTGCTGCAAATCCTGCGGCAGCGCACAAGAGAGTGGTGAGGATCTTCACGTGAGCCCGACCTCCGAGTCTGAATGTGACTGCGACAGGAAATCCGGGCTCCCCGAAAGGCCCGCGCAGATAGTACGGCGACAACGGTGGCTTGTGAGGCAGATGTGACACTCCGACGGACAACTTGAATGTCACCGGGGTACACAGATATATTGACTGCAACCAACAGGTACAGATAACTGGGAGGGGCCATGGCGCAAGATCTGACCGATCTTCAGCTACTGCACGAGCTCGAGCCCGTCGTTGAGGAGAAGCTCAACCGGCACCTGTCGATGCGTAAGGACTGGAACCCGCACGACTACATCCCGTGGTCGGATGGCAAGAACTACTACGCACTTGGTGGGCAGGACTGGGACCCCGAACAGTCCAAGCTGTCCGAAGTGGCCCAGGTTTCGATGCTGCAGAACCTGCTGACCGAGGACAACCTGCCGTCCTACCACCGCGAGATCGCGATGAACTTCGGCATGGACGGCGCTTGGGGCCAATGGGTCAACCGCTGGACCGCCGAGGAGAACCGGCACGGCATCGCGCTGCGTGACTACCTCGTCGTCACCCGCGCGATCGATCCCGTGGAGCTGGAGTTGCTGCGCGTCGAACAGGTCACCCGCGGCTTCTCCCCTGGCCAGAATCAGCAGGGCGAGCTGTTCGCGGAGAGCCTGTTCGACTCCGTCATCTATGTGACGTTCCAGGAGCTCGCCACCCGCGTCTCGCACCGCAACACTGGCAAGGCATGCCAGGAGACGATCGCCGACCAACTGCTGCAACGGGTTTCGGCGGACGAAAACCTGCACATGATCTTCTACCGCGACGTGTCCGACGCCGGCTTCGATATCGCCCCCAACCAGGCGATGGCTTCGCTTCACCGCGTGCTGCGCAATTTCAAGATGCCGGGGTACACCGTGCCGGAGTTCCGGCGCAAGGCCGTGATCATCGCGGTCGGCGGTGTCTACGACCCGCGCATCCACCTCGACGACGTGGTGATGCCGGTGCTGAAGAAGTGGCGGATCTTCGAGCGCGAGGACTTCACCGGCGAGGCCGCAGCGATGCGCGACGACCTCGGCGAGCTGGTGAAGGAACTCGAGGACACCTGCGAGAAGTTCGAGGTCGCCAAGGAGCGCCGCCTCGAACGCGAGCGCAAGGTCGCCGAGAAGAAGGCCGCGAAGAACCTCTTGGTCACGTCATCAGCGTCGTAACCGAGGCCCGATCAGGGCTGCGCATCGGGCCGATCGAGCTGCGGAGCCCCGTCGTGCTGGCCCCAATGGCCGGTGTGACGAATGTCGCATTCCGCACGCTCTGCCGTGAACTCGAGTTGGCCCGGGCGGGCACGGTCAGCGGGCTGTACGTGTGTGAGATGGTGACGGCGCGTGCGCTCGTCGAGCGCCATCCGGTCACCATGCACATGACGACGTTCGCGCCGGACGAAACACCGCGCTCGCTGCAGCTCTACAGCGTTGACCCGCAGAACACGTATGCCGCGGCGAAAATGATCGGCGACGAGGGCCTGGCCGATCACATCGACATGAACTTCGGCTGCCCGGTGCCCAAGGTCACCCGGCGCGGCGGTGGCGCGGCGCTTCCGTTCAAGCGCCGGCTGTTCGGCAAGATCGTCGCGGCGGCAGTGCGGGCCACTGAGGGCACGACCATCCCGGTAACAGTGAAATTCCGCATCGGCATCGACGACGCCCATCACACCCACCTGGATGCCGGCAAAATCGCCGCCGAGGAGGGCGCTGCGGCTGTCGCGCTACACGCCCGCACCGCGGCGCAGCGCTACTCGGGAACCGCCGACTGGGACCAGATCGCCCTGCTCAAGCAGCACGTCACGACGGTCCCGGTGCTGGGCAACGGCGACATCTTCGACGCCGACGACGC
>Ga0075421_100012168_pt1 | contig 10675 bp, 9 predicted proteins | sample SoiMetdeltSBSDD5_FD_75292 | JGI IMG/M metagenome (GOLD analysis project Ga0075421, IMG submission 75292) | Bulk soil microbial communities from a Populus tree surrounding site in Tennessee, USA - Soil MetaG P. deltoides SBSDD5 | ecosystem: Environmental > Terrestrial > Soil > Tree plantation...
GACTTCCCTGGCGTAGAAATATATGCCAAGGGCGAGTACTTCAATCCAGGAGGATCGGTTAAAGACCGGCCTGCATTGAACATGATCCTTGAAGGGGAACGAAGCGGGGCGTTGACGCCCGGCAAAGTAATCCTCGACGCGACGAGCGGAAACACGGGCATTGCTTATGCCATGGTTGGAGCGGCTAAGGGGTACAAAGTAAAGCTATGCCTTCCACTGAACGCCTCCCCCGAGCGAAAGCGCATTCTGAAGGCATATGGAGCTGAGTTGGTTCTGACCGATCCAACCGAGGGTTCCGATGGCGCAATTCGCCAATGCCGCCAAATCTATGCGGCGGACCCCGAACGCTATTTTTACCCCGATCAATATAACAACTCCGCCAACTGGCAGGCCCATTATAATACTACTGCAATAGAAATTCTACAACAATCAGAATATAAGATTACTCACTTCGTCGCCGGCGTGGGTACCTCGGGCACTTTCATGGGAACCACGCGGCGCCTTCGCGAAGAATTACCCGCAGTGAAGTGCATTAGCATGCAACCCTCTGTTGGATTCCACGGCCTCGAAGGGTTGAAGCACATGCCATCCGCCATCGTTCCGGGTATCTACGAGGAGTCGCTAGCCGACGAAAACTTGTGGGTCGAAACTGAGGACGCCTACAAGATGGTGCGCCGCCTTGCGGAGTCCGAAGGGCTGTTGGTTGGCATCTCCTCCGGAGGCAACGTTGTTGCGGCATCGAAGGTCGCCCGGCGGCTCGTCGCAAACGGCGAGCGCGGCTTCATTGTCACGGTCTTTTGCGATGCGGCGGACAAATATCTGAGCGAACATTTCTGGGACGATCCAGAAATGGACTGGCGCACCGCATGATCAAAATTGAACGCGACCCCTGGCAGGTAATGATCGAGCACGCCGAGGCCGTATTTCCCAACGAATGTTGTGGCGCGATGCTCGGGGTCAGCGACGGCGAAACGAAGACCGTTACCGTTGCGCTTCCGCTCGAAAATGTGCACCAGGGCCCGCAAGCGGTTCGCTATGAACTACGGCCGGAGGATCTTTTAAAGGCCGAGAAAGAAGCGCGGGGGCGAGGGATGGACCTCATTGGCATCTTCCATTCGCACCCGGATCACGACGCCTATTTCAGCGTGACTGATTTGAAAAACTCGTGCCCGTGGTATTCCTTTGTTGTAATGAGCGTGAAGGCGGGACGCTACGATCACGCCAAAAGTTTTCTTCCCAATATGGAGCAGACGGAAGCGCCGGAAGAGGCGCTGGAACTGCCCGCGACAGACAGGAGTGCATGAATGCCGAAAGTGATGATCCCGACGCCGTTGCGTCAATTCACGGATAAACAGGACAGCGTCGAGGTGGCAGGAGCGACGGTGAGTGAGATTCTCGGCGCGTTGACCACCGCGTATCCCGGCCTGAAGCAGAACCTCTACACCGACGAAGGCAAGCTGCGCAGCTTCGTCAACGTCTACGTCAACGACGAAGACATCCGTTACATGAACAAGGACAAGACCCCGGTGGCCGCGACCGACACGGTCACCATCGTCCCGTCAATCGCTGGAGGACGCTGAACGTGGCGTTATCACAAGAAGAAATCCAGCGTTACTCGCGGCACCTCATCATGCCCGAAGTGGGCGTGGAAGGTCAGGAGAAGTTGAAAGCGGCCAAGGTGCTGCTCGTGGGAACGGGCGGCTTGGGCGCGCCGATGGCCTTGTATCTAACGGCGGCCGGCGTCGGCACGATCGGTCTCGTCGATTTCGACGTCGTCGATTTCTCTAACCTGCAGCGCCAGGTCATTCACGGCACCAAGGACGTGGGCAAACCCAAGATCGATTCCGCTATCGAATCGATGAACGACATCAATCCGTTCGTCAAGGTGATTCGGCACGAAGTGGCATTGCGAAGCGACAACGCGCTCGACATCATCAAGGACTATGACATCGTCGCCGATGGAACTGACAACTTCCCCACGCGTTACCTGGTGAACGACGCCTGCGTGCTCCTGAAGAAGCCGAACGCCTATGGCTCGATTTTCCGCTTTGAAGGACAGGCGACCGTTTTCGCGTATCCTGGTGGACCTTGCTACCGCTGCCTGTATCCCGAACCGCCGCCCCCAGGGCTCGTCCCGAGTTGCGCCGAAGGCGGCGTGCTGGGAATCTTGCCCGGCATCGTCGGCCTCGTTCAGGCCACCGAAGTCGTGAAGCTCATCCTCGGCAAGGGCGACCCCCTGGTAGGGCGCCTCATGCTCTACGATGCTCTCGGCATGAAGTTTCGCGAACTCAAGCTACGCCGCAATCCGGAATGTCCGGCCTGCGGCGACCATCCGACCGTCACCAAATTAATCGACTACGAACAGTTCTGCGGAATTCCGGCGGCGCCGCCACCGCAGCCCACAGGAGGAGCACCGGCCATGGGCGAGATTGACGCGAAAGGCCTGAAGGCTAAGATCGACTCGGGCGACAAGTTCGTCCTGCTGGACGTTCGGGAACCCAATGAATTCCAGATCGGGCGCATTCCCGGATCGATCCTCATCCCGCTGGGCGATCTGCCAAAGCGCGTGAACGAGCTCGACCCCAACGCCGACATGGTCGTGCACTGCAAAATGGGCGGCCGCTCGGCGAAGGCGATTGACTTCCTCAAGACCCAGGGCTTCTCGAAACTGACGAACCTCAAGGGCGGCATCACGGCCTGGTCCGATCAGGTCGATCCCTCAGTGCCGAAATATTGAAACGCGCACAACGGACGCTGGCCCAACGGGCCGCGCCTGTGCGCTCATACTAATCCGTCTCAGCAAAGTGATTCACAGGACCCTGGCCTCCACCGAGGCCGGGGTTTTTTTCGATCGCAGCGGCGATGAATCTTTTCGCACGCGCGACAGCGTGGGGAATGTCGAGCCCGAGCGCCAGACACGCGGTGATTGCCGCCGAATAAGTACATCCAGTGCCATGCGTGTGGCGCGTGTCGACGCGTCTCGCCGGGTAGACGTGGAACTCGCCCCCCACGCACAGCACGTCGGTCGCGCCTCCATCGTCTAGATGACCGCCTTTCACCAGCGCCGCTCGAGCGCCCAGATCGCAAATTGCGCGGGCTGCATCATGGGCGTCGTCGAGCGACTCGACCTTACGGCGCGCCAAAACCTCTGCTTCGAACAAATTCGGCGTGATGACAGTCGCCACTGGAATGACGCGCGCGCGAAGGGCATCGGCGGCATCATCGCCCAGGAGCGGCGCGCCATGCTTGCTGATCATCACCGGATCGACCACCAGCGGGAAACTGAACGCTGCTGCCCGCGCGGCCAATGCCTCGACGACCTCGCGATTGCCTAGCGCCCCGGTCTTGGCCGCTTGCGGCGGAATATCTTCGATCACGGCGTTCAATTGAGCGATCACCAGATCCGGCGCCATGACATCCACGCGCGATACGCGGTGTGTGTTTTGCACGGTGAGTAGCGTGATGACCGCTTCGCCGTAGACGCCGAACTGGTGAAACGTCTTCAGATCCGCTTGAATGCCAGCGCCTCCGCTGGGATCCGATCCGGCGATTGTCAGAGCAACGGACGGCACACTTACATGATGACTAAAACGTGATCCGAGCGGCGCGAGTAGCTCCGGCACTGTTCACGGCTTCGATCTCGATGGCAACGACGTTTGTTGTCGCACCGCTCACCGGGAAGGAAGCCGTGGCGGCGAATCCGCCGCCTCCCGCGGCGTTCTTGAAGAAATTTGCGAAGATGGCGCCAACCTGGCTCACCAGTGGCGCTCCACCAATCACCGAACCGTCCTTGTGATACCAGGTAAAGGCAAGAGTGGAGATCGACCGCGCGTTATCGAAGCCCGTGATCGTCAGGCTGATCGTGCTCTGCGAACGTAGAAGCCGTGCCGATTCGAGATGAGGGGGAGCAGCGGCAATGGGAAAGTCGAGAGTCCGCGTCGAGGTGTCGTAAGCGATGGTGAAACGGATCAAACCCGCAGTAGTGCCCGTCTGGAAAATGATCTTCGGGTCGCCATTCCACGTCAGCGACTCTTCACCCGCGCGAATGTTGAACGAGAGCGTCCGCGACGAATTAGCGATGAATTGAATAGCGGGATCATCTGGCGAACCTTGCTGCGGCGTAAAGGTCAGGGTTAACCGCATCACACCGTTTCCCGCGGCGGGCTGGGCGAGCCGAATGCTCAATGCTTCCTGGCGGCCGCTCGCAAACACCGGCGATGCGAACGAAAGCAACGGCTCGGGTAACGGCGGTTCGAACGCATTCCCCGCGAAATTGATCGCTCGTCCATCGACCTCCAATGTTGTTCGAAACACACCGCCACGTACCGGAACAAACTTGACGGCGAACTGCGATTCGGCGCCAGGCGCGATCACGATGGGCAGCGCGGGCGTGGACGCTAGTTCAAATGCTCCCGGCGCGAGTAATATCGATCGCACGTTAACGGGGCCAATTGTCGGATTGCGAAACGAGAAATGCAGCGTGGAAATTGTGTTGGCCTGGATGCGCCCGAAATCAACGGCCTCACTATTGGAGACGAGCTTCCATCCGCCGGCTGATTCCACCCAAAGCGACGCCGCCTCCGGTGAACGCCCCATCACGAGCACTTGGGATCCATTCATCAGAAGCGTGCCACTGAAAGAGCCCGACCCGTTCGGCTGGAACCGCAGGCGCGCATCCAAGTTCATGCCGGGCACTAGAAGAAACGGAAGTCCAGGTGTGCCCAGCAATGAGAACCCGGCGCCGCGAACAAGGAAGCTGCTCACCTGTTCGTTGCTCGTCCCCGTGTTGCGCACTCGCAGGCGCAAGTCGGCGAAATCGCCGGCAGCGACCTCGGGCATCGTGATGCGGCTGCCCACCGGCGTCTCTTTGAGGTCGGTTTCAATGAAGTAGAGCGTTAGCTCGGCCGACAGCGGAGCGGTGAGTGCCAAAAGCAGCGGAGCGAAACGGAGCATCATTCCTGCGCACTCCCGGGTAGAAAGAAGGACTCGACCTGGCGCTGTTTCACGCGGACCGCGAGCACTGTTCCGGATTCTGTACTCGCCGCCAGCCACTCCTCATTCAGCGGAGTGAGGGAAACGACGCCTCCCGGCGCCCTACCCACATCGGAGCATTCTGACCCTACACAGTGAATCCAACGTTCATCTACAATTGTAAGAATAGAACCATCCCCAAGCAGTGAGACAACTGGACCGTGGCGCGGCGCGGGAGAATTATGCTCAATGGCACCAGATACTAAACCTATAGTAATAACTCGTTCAGCCGAGAGAATTGTTGCCTTTCCGCCAACCACGCGTACGGCACTGACCGAGCCGTCTATCAGCGCCGGAGAAAGACGCCAGGAGCCATCTTGCCAGTAGCGAATTTCGCCATTCGCCGGAGATATGACGACAGCCACTCCCTCACCCAAAGCGAGTTGGGCGCTTTCTGCCAGCGACATAGCGTAAGTTATCCCTCCCGCAGAAAGCACAACCTCCCCTTCTGACTGGTAGAGGACGAATTGCGAATTGCAAAGGCCTGCCCGTGCACCTTCGGCAAGTAGCGGCAACGCAACCAAACTCGCCCGAACGCCTTGAAACAGGCGCAATTGGCCGTTAGCCCCCGCGTGACAGCCGAAGGCCGGCGACCGTAGCTCAAACTGGGCGCATAGCGGCGCTATGCTCAACAAAAATATGAAAGTTCTCATGGCTTACCGACGGTGATCAACGGAGGCCCAATGACGACTGGAACTTGGGTGATGCTGCCTGGAGTGATCTCGTATGGATTAGTGGTTGCACGAGGCGTGCGAAGCTTCATCGCCGCATAGCCCCCGGCCACAGCCCCACCCGCCGCCAAAGCGACCAGGAACCATTTGCTCTTCCAAAAGCCCGGCGGGTCGTACTTCGGCGTCTGCAAATCTGCCGGCAACCGTGGTTTGGGCGAGGCAATGGACGCTCCCCGGACGATTGGATCGGAAGCCGGGCGGCCTACCACAGGCGCTGGCGCTGGGTCCACCTTCGTCTCCACCCGAACTGGCACCGCAGCATTCTGGGTAAGTTCAATATTAAGAATCACTCCCGCGCGCAAATCACCCTTCGCCGCCGTCACGCGCAGGGGCACCGTCCCGGGTGCTCCAGTCCACTGGATGGGTGCCAAGCTCGCACGGCCGTCGGGACCCGTGATCGCGATTTCGGAGCGTAAGCCATTGGTGAAAAGCCCGGTCGGTCCTTGCTCAGGTAGTCGAAAGCTTACTGCAGCCTGAGGGATTGGTTTTCCGGTGCTATCTTCTACTACAACTATAATCTTGCTATGTTCGGACGGATTAAACGATTGTTGTAGTTGTTTCCCATCCGCAGGGCGGATCTTAAGAGTTACTGTCTCTTGCGCACCGACGATCAGTGAAAAACTGAGGAGAGTTGCGACGTACCGGCTACAACCACCGAAGAATAACGACGGTGATGTTGTCCGGCCCACCTGAGTGTCGAGCGGCATCGACTAGGTAGTGGGCCTGAGCCTCCAAAGATTGCTCACGAATTAGTCCCTCGGTAATAGCTTCGGGGGATATAACCCCATGTAACCCATCGGAGCAAAGCAGGAACTGAACGCCCATAGCCGGGCGCACCGAATAGGAATGAATGCGTAGCGCCGACTCGACGCCGATGGCCATCGTCAGCACGTGGCGCATCGGGTGCGCTTTTAACAGATTGTCGTCCAGCCCCAGGCGGCGGCCCACCTCGTTAGCCCACGTCTGGTCTTCCGTGATGGGAAAGAGGACGCCCTCCTCAAACAGGTAAACCCGCGAGTCGCCCACACTCGCGATCGCCAACTCCTCTCCGCAATGGAGAACACCCACCAAAGTCGTACCCATGCCATTGAGCGACATATCCGTCGCGGCCCGGTTGAGCACTCGGCGGTTGGCCTCTTGGAAGGCCTCGATCATCACGTTTACATTGCGCTCGGGGGAAAAACGCACGAAGTCGGCAACTGACTCAACGGCAAGCTGCGATGCGGTCTCTCCGGCTTGGGCGCCACCCATGCCATCGGCAAGCAGGTACAACCCGGCCTGCGGGTCCATTAAGAAACTGTCCTCGTTGTTGGTTCTTACACAACCAGGATCTGAAAGCCCGAATGCTTCGAGCATGCTCCTCCGACTATGGAAGCGATCACAACGCTAAAACCAGCGCTTTGGGCATTATAAGGCGCATTGTGGACGATCTGTAACCTCTCCTTCGGTCAAAGCGTGAGGCGCAGACTGAACTGGAACACGCGGCCATCGTTCAGCGTGTTGGTTATCTTGCCAAACGCTGGTGAACTCAGATTGCGCTGCGGTTCGTCGAACTGCGGTGTGTTGGTCAGATTGTAGGCCTCACCGCGCAGTTGAGTCGTCCACTCGCGGCGGACGCCCACGCGCCATTCCTTGCCGAGGGCCAGGTTCATATTGGCGATAGAGGCCTTCCGAAGCACATTCCGGCCCAGCGAACCATGGGTTTCGCCGGGTGTGATGTACGCAAAGCGGTCGCGGCGGAGAATGAGCGGCGCCTTGTCGGGATGCGAGATGGTTTCCCCGAGAATGGAGGGATCGAGGATGTTCGGGCGATCGCTTGGGCCCCCGTCGACGTTTCCAAAGCCAGGAGCGTCGGACCCAATGTACAGCGTGAGCGGCGTACCGGTTTTCCACAGAGCGACGCCGGAAACCTGCCAACCATTTAACACATGCGAACTCCAATGGCTATTTCCAGCGACGCGCGGCAGGTCATAAGAGTAGTTGAACTGCAGGCCGTGTGTGGAGTCGAAGTTCGCCAGCCCTTTCTTATCGTTTCGCGAGTCGTACTGCCATTGGCTCCGTCCACGCGACAGATCGTTGTTAGCCGCCGTGGCAGTATAGTCCGGGCCCTCGTCGGTGGCCTTGCCGAATGTGTAAGAGATGCCTCCGCGAAAGCCACGGACATAAGGAAGGTCAAGGCTCACTTGGCCCGCGTTGAAGTACGAGATACCCGCGTTCACAATGTGCCGCACCTCGGTGAAATTCTGATCCGGCCGGCGTCTGTCCACCGTATCCAATGTGAGCGGCACCCCCGGAACCGGCTCGGCACGGTTGAAGATAAACGAGTTCACCGGCTTGTAGCTGCGGCTGCCGATGTAACCCGTGCGCAGCATTAGGCCACCCGCGAAGCGGCGCTCGAAGGAAAGGCCGTATTGATGCGAGTATGCCGAGACCAGATCACCGGCGAGGTAAGTGGGACTATTGCGGAAGGCACTCGGGTTGGAAAGAAGCGATCCCAAAGGATTCGTCAAGCTTGGGTTCTGAATCTGAATGTAGCGGGCTCCGGGTGCGTTGTTGCGCACCTGCTGCCAAGTGACCGGCTGCAGGTCGCCGAAGCTGACGTTATAGCTGGCGCGCATCATCCACGAACGCGGGGCCTGCCACGCCAGCGTCAGGCGTGGGCTGAAATTGTTGCAGTCGCACGGATAGCCGGGCGCAAGGTGTCCATTCACCTCAGTCGGCGTGGTAAGGAAGCTATACCGCAGGCCGTAGAAAAGCTGCAGGCGCGATGTGAGACGCCAGCGGTCGGAAAAATGTAGAGCGCCGGAGTTATTGCGAAATCCCCGATGTAGATCACCCAGCGTGATCTCATAAAACGCCGGAAGCCCGAGGCGGAAATTTTCCACTGCACTGCGGCCGTTAGCACTACTGAAAATCACATACCCACGTTCATTGTTGGTTTCCCGGCCATTCAATTGATAGCGGCTGAACTCGCCGCCATAAGCAAATGTGTGGCGGTCGCCAACGCGCGTGGCGAAAGAGGCGGCGTAGCGAAACGTATTGAACGCGCGGTTGATGGGGAACTCGCTGGTTGGGCCCAGCTCTTCAATCTGAAAACCGAAGCGCACGCGCGGGCCAACGGCGTTTGGCTCGGGCTTCAATAAGGAACGAACACGCTGAAAGCTCGCGCCGAAATCGGCGTTGGTGCTCTCGCTCAAACTGCCGTGCCACGCAATTTGGGAACGATGTGTATGAATTTCCGCATCCGGATTCTGCCCCGCCACCAACTGAAACGCGCTCGTGTTGCTGCGCAATAGCGTGTGACTCATCGACAGCCGGCCCTTGGCGAACGTGTCGCGATCCAGACGGAGAGAAGAATCGATCTCATTAATGCGCTGCGGGGCGTTCGTATTCAATGCGCGCGGATCGTAGTCCGGCCGATTGGGCAGAGTGGCCGGATAGGCGTCGAGAAAACGCTGAACGATCGCGCGGGCCTCCGGGTCGGTCGTCAGGGGCGTACGCTCGGACTCGAGCGGCACAAGCACGTTTCCGTTCACCATCCCGCGTATCTTGCGCTGCCCGAATGTACCGGTCAAATAACCAAGCGGCCCGGCCTCTCCGGTGAAGCGCACGCCGTAAGTATTACGCCGCGACGGCTGAACGGAGCCTACCTGGAAGAAGGTGCGCGAATTGAACACGCTGTTGCGATGGTCGGCAAAAAGATCTGCGTGCCACGAAGACTGCCGCGTGGGAGCTGCCAGGAACGGCGGCCTGTTCGCGGGCTGGCCAAATTCAGCCGCGTAATAAACACCGTCGGGTGGAGCTTCATGAATCAACGTCGTCTGAATGCCCAGGCGAATCCCGGCCTCTTTGATGACATTGTTGTCGATGCGTTGTAGGGCAACGTTCTCGTTACGTTGTCCGGAGGCCTGCATGCGCGGCGAACGCGTGGCGGCAGCCTTCGCGGCAACCGGAACAGCAGCAGGCGGCGTGGATTGAGCGTGGGTGAGCGCGCGGAAAGCGCAAACCAACAAAAGGCAGAATCGTGACAAAAGACTATTTTACGCCTATATGCTGCTGCCGCCCGTCATCTACCGGCAACACGAGCGGGACGAAAATCGGCCAGATCCAACTCTTCCTTTAATCTCTCCAATCCCTCCGTGCGCAGGTCGCCCTGGCGAGGTCCACTATGCTTCAGGCACCTGCCGAGAAGTAGGATTGCGTCCTGATCGTCGTTGACCCGATCGAGCACGGCGCGGAATCCCCGGGCGGCGGCTTCAAACTCACCCCTCCGCCAAAGAGCATAGGCGACATTGAAGTGGTAATCGGGATCGGCGGGGTCCTTCTCGAGCGCCGCCTTGAAATGGCTGAGGGCCTCAGGCATGTCAAGCGCCAACTCGACGGCGCCAATATTGTTGATCACCTCCGGCACGGCGTGGCGTGTAGCCAACTGGCGAAAAGCCGTCAATGATTGCTCAAAGTCGGACACCTGATAGCGGCTGAGCCCGAGATAAAACTGAGCATCCCAATAGTGATCCTGCTCGGGAGAGATTCTCTCCAGCCAACCGGCGGCCACTCGATAGTTGTCCATGTCCCACTGCATGAGGCCGAGGTAATAGCAAGGCTGCGCGAACTTGGGCTCCAGACGGACAGCCTGGGCAAAAAAGCGGTGCCGCGCCTCTTTGTTTGCAGCCATGAGTCCGCGGATGTAGTATTCCTTGGCCGTAAGCTTCACCGCGGGATGGCGGCGCTCGAACTGCTCCCGCGTCATTCGAAAGTCCGCAACAAGGAAGCGCATCGCACGCCACGACACCAGTGTCTCCAGCAGCGCCAGATCCTCTATTGGGCCGCGTTCGATGATCTCAGCGGTCTGCTGAATGTGGCGGCGATCGAAAATACGCAGGTCGATGCGAAGCTGTCCGCGCGGAGCGGCG
>Ga0075421_100012169_pt1 | contig 10675 bp, 10 predicted proteins | sample SoiMetdeltSBSDD5_FD_75292 | JGI IMG/M metagenome (GOLD analysis project Ga0075421, IMG submission 75292) | Bulk soil microbial communities from a Populus tree surrounding site in Tennessee, USA - Soil MetaG P. deltoides SBSDD5 | ecosystem: Environmental > Terrestrial > Soil > Tree plantation...
CGGCCAGCGGGAGGCCCAGCTTGTCGGGCAGCCGCCAGTGCGACGGGAAGCACACCGAGCCGGCGCCGAGCACCCAGCCGCGGTCACCGGGGACCAGCAGGCAGAGGTCCTCGGCCACCAGCCGCCCGGCGGCGTCGATCGGGTGGAGCCCGGGCGGCCCGGTCCCGCCGTCGTGGGGGTCGCGCTCCCGGCGGACGAGGTCGAGCAGCTCGGTCGCGGCGGGTTCGGTGCCGTCGAGGGCGGCGACGACGTCGTCGTGGTGGGCGGCGAGGACCCGACGCTTCTCGGCCAGCTGGCCGGGCACGTCGTCGCCGCCGAGCAGCCAGGCCGCGCCGCCCAGCGCCCGCGTGCCCATCCGCACGAAGGGCGGGCTGGTCGCGGGCTCGATCTCGTCCAGCCACCCCGGCTCCACCCGCTGGTGTCTACCGGGTGCCGCGGCGGATCGTCAGCGGGGGACGAGCTTGCCGTACGGCCCCGGGGCGGTCGGCGCGACCGACGGCTCGTAGAGGAGGGCCAGGCCGGCGCGGTCGAACTCGGCGAACCAGTCGTCCCAGGCGATCGGTTCGGCCCCGCCGGAGCCCCGGCGCCCGGGGACGTCGAGGGCCGGCACCCCGACCGGCCCGGTCGACGACGCCAACCGGACCTGTACCGGCCGCCCGCCGACGCTCTCGACCCAGTGGCGGATCTCGTCGTGGTCCGTGGTGAGGTTGAGCTCGCTGCTCATGGGCCCGCCGCTTCCCGCTCCGAGCGGGCCGAAACGTGAACGGTTCCCGTGCCTTGTATACCCGGTAGGATACCGAGTATCTTCATCGGCGGAGGCGAGCGGGAGGGTGACGCGGATGAGCGTGCGACATGCGCTGCTGGCGCTGCTGAGCGAGGGACCCAAGTACGGGCTGCGGCTGCGGCAGGAGTTCGAGGCGCGCACCGGCGAGATGTGGCCGCTCAACGTGGGGCAGGTGTACACGACCCTGCAGCGCCTCGAGCGCGACGGCCTGGTCGAGTCCGAGGGCGGCGAGAGCGAGGGTCCGCAGAAGGGCTTCCGCATCACCGGCGAGGGCCGGCGCGAGCTCGCCGGCTGGCTGCGGTCCCCGGCCGAGGTGGGCAGCCCGCCCCGCGACGAGCTGGTGATCAAGGTGCTGGTGGCGCTGATCGTGCCCGGCACCGACGTCCGCGAGGTGATCCAGGCCCACCGCCGGAGCCTGGTCGAGGCCATGCAGCGCTACACGCACCTCAAGGCGTCCGCCCCCGACGACGACGTTGCGCTGGCGCTGGTGGCCGACGCCGAGCTGTTCCGGCTCGAGGGCATCGTCCGCTGGCTCGACACCGCCGACGCCCGCCTGGCGCGGTTCCCGCAGCCCGCGGCCGCCGTCCTGCCGGCCGGCATCCATGCCAGCGACGGCGACACCGAGCCCGAAGCCCATCCCGAGCTGGAGGGACGGCGATGACCGCCGTGCTGGAGCTGGCCGGCGTGAGCCGCATCTACGGCGAGGGCGCCACCCAGGTGCGGGCCCTGGTCGACATCGACCTCACCGTCGACGAGGGCGAGATGGTCGCCATCATGGGCCCGAGCGGATCGGGCAAGAGCACGCTGCTCACGATCGCCGGCACCCTCGACGAGGCCTCCGAGGGCACGGTCACGATCGACGGCACCGACGTGGCCGGGCTGTCGCGCAACGCCCGGGCCCAGCTGCGCCGCCGCTCGATCGGCTACGTCTTCCAGGACTTCAACCTGCTGGCCGGGCTGACCGCCGCCGAGAACGTGGCGCTGCCGCTCGAGCTCGACGGCGTCGGGATCCGGGCCGCCCGGGTCGCCGCCCGCGACGCGCTCGAGCCGCTGGGCCTGGCCGAGCGGGCCGGCCGCTACCCCGACGAGCTGTCGGGCGGCGAGCGCCAGCGGGTGGCGATCGCCCGGGCCGTGGTCGGGCAGCGCCGCCTGCTGCTGGCCGACGAGCCCACCGGCGCCCTCGACTCGGTCAGCGGCGAGGACGTCATGCGGCTGCTCCGCCGGGCCTGCGAGCGGGGCGTGGCCGGCGTGGTCGTCACCCACGACGCCCAGCTGGCCGCCTGGGCCGACCGGGTGGTGTTCCTGCGCGACGGGCGGATGGTCGACCAGACCGCCCGCCCGGCCGGACCCGAGTCGCTGCTGACCCCCGGAGCCCGGCCGTGACCGCAGCGCCTCCGGTCGCGACCGTCCCGGTGCCGCCGACTGCGCCCGTCCTCGGCGGTCGGGGGAGCGGCGGCGGGCTCGCGGCGCGCCGGGCCGTGGTCCGCTGGGCCTGGCGGCTGCTGCGCCGCGAGTGGCGCCAGCAGGTGCTGGTGGTGGCGCTGCTCACGCTGGCCGTCGCCACCGCCGTCGGCGGCTCGGCGGCGATGCACGGCATCGTCCCGAACGACGACGAGATCCTCGGCTCCGCCACCCGCCGCCTCTTCGTCCCCGTCACGTCGAACCCGGGCGAGCCCGGGGCCGTCGAGCTGGTGGAGCGGGCGCAGGCGGCGTTCGGTCGTGTCGACCCCATCGGGCAGCGGCCGGTGGGGGTGGCCGGTTCGGTCGAACGGGTCGACCTGCGGGCGCAGGACCCGCGTGGTCCTTTCGGCGCGCCCATGCTCGACCTCGTCGCCGGGCGCTACCCGGCCGCCACCGGCGAGATCGCCGTGACCGACGACGTGGCCGCGTCCCTTGGCGTCGGCGTGGGCGACGAGGTCGACCTGGGTGGGGCGGCACGGACGGTCGTGGGCCGGGTCGAGAACCCGGCCGACCTCCACGACGAGTTCGCCCTGGTCCCCTCTGCGGAGATCGACGACGCGACCACGCTGTCCCTCCTGCTCGACGCCGACGACGCGCAGGTGGCCACGTTCGCGTCGACGCTTGCCGGAGGGTACGGCGGGACCACGCGGGGCAACGACAACCCCGCGATGGCCGGCGTGCTCACGCTGGCCATGTCGACCGTCGTGCTGCTGCTGGTCTCGCTGATCGCGGCGGCCGGGTTCGTGGTGATCGCCCAGCGGCGGCTGCGCCAGCTGGGCATGCTGGCGGCGATCGGCGCCACCGAGCGCCACCTCCGGCTGGTGCTGCTGGCCGACGGTGCGGTCGTGGGCATCGTCGCCGCGCTGGCGGGCACCGGGCTCGGCCTCACCGCCTGGATCGTCGCCGCGCCCCACCTCGAGGAGGCGGCCGGGCGCCGGATCGATCCCCTGCAGGTGCCCTGGTGGCTGGTCGTCGCCGGGATGCTGCTGGCGGTGGTGACCGCTCTGGCGGCCGCGTGGTGGCCGGCCCGGGCCGTCGCCCGCATCCCGATCACGCAGGCGCTGTCGGCCCGGCCGCCCCGACCCCAACCGGTCCACCGCTCGGTCCTGGCGGCGGTGGCGCTGGTGGCGATCGGCTTCGCCGTCCTGCGCTGGGCCTTCGAGGACCGGACCTCGGTCGACGCCCCGTCGGTCGTGGTCGGCCTCGTCGCCCTGGTCCTCGGGATCCTGCTGACCTGCCCGACGCTGGTGCGGGTGCTCCCCGCGATCGCCGGCCGGCTGCCGGTCGCGCTCCGGCTGGCGCTGCGCGACCTGGGACGGCACCAGGCCCGCTCGGGCGCCGCCCTGGCGGCGATCAGCCTGGGCCTGGGCATCCCGGTGGCGACGGTCGTCATCGCGAGCGCCGTCGAGTACCAGAGCGACCGTGACGCCGGTCCGGGCAACCTGGCCGACGACCAGCTGCTGCTGCACGTCGGCGATCCCGCCGAGCTCGTGCCCGAGGTCGACGCCACCGGGGTCGACCGGATGCAGGCCGCGGTCGACCAGCTGGCCGGGACGCTGGGCGACGCCACGGTGGTGCCGATCGACGCTGCGCTCGACCCCCGGGAGGGCCCCCTCCCCGGGTTCGACGACGGCACCGGTGGCCGGCCGTCGGACCTCCTCGCCGAACCGATCGGCGACGAGGACTTCCACGGGCACGTGCTGCACGTCGCCACGCCGGCGTTGCTGGCCTGGGCCGGCATCGACCCCGCGTCGCTCGACCCGGCGGCCGACGTGGCCACGTCGGTGCCCGGCGAGCTGGTCCTGATCCCCGAGCTCGCTCGCAGGGCCCCGCCGGACCTCGCGGACGCGGCCGGGACCCTGGACATCCAGCACATCGATCCGCCGGCGCACACGTCGCTGCCGACCTCGCTCATCACCCCGGCGTCGCTCGAACGCCACCACCTGGTGGCCGCCCGCACCGGCTGGCTGGTCGACGCCGCCGGTCCGCTGACCGACGCCCAGCTGGACGAGGCCCGCGACGCGGCGGCCGCGGCCGGCCTCTACCTCGAATCCCGCGAGGCCCCCGCCTCGACCGCCACCCTGCGGACCGCGGCCACCGCGGTCGGCCTGCTGATCGCGCTCGGGATCCTCGCCATGACCGTGGGGCTGCTGCGCAGCGAGGCGTCCGGCGACCTCCGCACGCTGACCGCGACCGGGGCGTCGAGCCGGGTCCGCCGGGCGATCACCGCGGCGACCGCCGGGACGCTGGCGCTCCTCGGGGCGGCCCTGGGCACCGTCGGGGCGTACACCGCTCTGGTCGCCGGCTACTCCCACGACCTCGCGCCGCTGGGCCGGGTGCCGATCGTCCACCTGGCGGTGGTCCTGGTCGGTCTGCCGGTCGCCGCCGCGGTCGCCGGCTGGCTGCTCTCCGGCCGTGAACCGTCCGTCCTCGCCCGCCAACCCACCTGACGCCGGACGTCGGCTGGCCCGCTCTGCTGGCCGGGCCGCCCTGGTCCCCACCGTCGGCGTCGGTGGGGACCAAGGCGACCACGATCCTCGGGCCGGCGGTCACCGCCCCGGCGGCCAGCACCGCCAGCGCCACCCGGGGGAGCCAGCTGGTCCGCGTGGCTGGGCCCGGGACGGCGCCGGCGATGCTGGCGGCCGGGGCGGAGTGGGCGTCGGCGTCGGTCGGAAGGCGGGGCCGGCGGCGGCGACAGGAGCGGGAACCGGCCGCCGCCGCTCGGTCCGGGCGGCCCCGGGGATGCCGGGGGGCGCGGGGAGAACCGCAGACCCCGGGGCCGCGAAGGGAGACGCCGGTGGGGAGGAGGTGAGTCGGGCCGCGGGAGCGAGGGTGGGCGCGGGTGGCCGCGCACCCGGCACCGGTGCCTGCCAGCTCACGAGACCGTCCCCTTCCTGCGCCGCCGTGGTCGACCGGCGGAGGGTACGAGGTCCGCTGTTAGCGAACTGCTAGCCGAGTCACGTTCAGCCTTTCAGTCGCCGACGAAGCTGGACCACTCGCCGGCGGGGAGCTCCCGCAGGTGGTCGATGACGGCATCGACGGTGGCCCGGTCGACGCCGCCGAGCCGCTCCCCGGAGCTGACCGTCACCGTCACCCAGGCCCCTTCGGCGTGGCGCCACTGCACGGTCCAGTCGCCGCCGATCGCGTCGTGCCGCAGCAGCGCCGGTTCGCCCAGGACCTCCACCTGCTCGAACACGTCCCACGTGTCGCCGGCGGGGGCGTAGAGGCCGGTCTCGAAGGCCCGCTCGCCCCGGTTGTCGACCTGGATCTCGACGAGCCCCGCCTCCATCCCCTCGCCGCTCCCGTACCAGGACTTGTGGACGTCCACGGGCGGGGTGTCGTCGGGCAGGGCGATCTCGACCAGCTGGTAGGGCTCGTTGGGAAGGGCGAACCCGAACTCGTCGTCGGGGGTGGCGGGGTACTGCAGCTCGTCGTCGCGCAGGACCAGCGACTCGGCGAGCTCGATCACCTGGTCGTCGTCGAGGCCGGCGGCGCTCAGCTCGGCCTCGCTGTCGCTCGCGACCGGGTTCCACCGCAGGGACAGGAAGACGCCGCGCGTCGACAGGTAGCCGGTCGTGCCGTTGACGTCGACGATCTCGGCGCCCGGGTCGTTGGCGACCACGTCGGACGCCTCGTGGTGCGCGAGGTAGACGGCCGGGCCGTCGAGCCTGCCGACCGCGCGGAACACCTGCTCGGACCGGCTCCAGGCGCTCTTGTCGGCATCGGTCAGGTCGCCGACGTCGTCGTAGCCCGCGGCGCTGTCGAACGTCCACCCGTCGAGCTCGAGGACGATGACCGGCAGCGCGTCGCCGCCCCGGCCGTCGGCCGGGCCGATCTGGACGTCGGCGGGATCGTGGCGCAGCGCCACCGCCCCGACGACCGCCGCCACCACCAGCGCCCCGCCGGCCGCGGCCCGCCGCACCTGGCGGCGGCGGTGCAGCACCCGGCAGCGGCGGCCGATGACCTGGCGGGTGCCGTCGGCGGCCGGCGCCTCGACGTTGTCGGCCAGGGCGCGCAGGCGGTGCTCGAGGCCGGTGCCGGGTCCGCCGTCGGGTCCGCCGTCGAGGTCGTGGAAGAGGTCGTTCATCGCTCGATCACCTCCCGCAGCTCGGCCAGGGCCCGGTGCAACATCGACTTGACCGTCCCCGGGCGCACGCCCATCGCCTCGGCGATCTCGCGCTCGCGCAGGCCGGCGTAGTACTTGAGCACGATCGCCGTGCGGCGCCGGGGCGGCAGGGCGGCCAGGGCATCGGCCAGCTCGTCGGCGCCCAGCTCGGTGGTCTCGTCGCGGCGCAGCGCCCGGAACCGCTGCTCGAGCCGGCGCCGCCGCAGCAGGTCGTGGCTGCGGTTGACCACGCAGCGGTGCAGGTAGCCGTCGGGGTTGGTGAGCTTGGCCCAGCGCAGCTCGATGCGGGCGAAGGCGTCCTGCACCACGTCCTCGGCCTCGGCCTGCGAGCCGAGCAGCAGGTACGCCACCCGCACCATGCCCTCGTAGCGGCGGCGGAACAGGTCGTCGAACGTGCCGGCATCGCTGCGGCTCACCGCGACCACCACGGTGTCGGTGAGGTCGACGGCGGGCTCGGCGCCGGGTTCGGCGCTCGCCCCGGCTCCCGCTTCGAGGTCGGCGCTCATCGCCGCGGCCGAGCCGGTCGGCGGTGGTGGCTCCGGGCGGTCGGACCACGTGCCGACAGCAATGCTCATACCCCCTCGACGGAGGGATCGGCCGAAAGGTTCCCGCCGACCGCCGTGAGCCGGTAGGGGCGATCGGGTCCGCCGTCGGGATCGGCTTCGACCCGGGCGACCCAGCCGGCCCGGACCGCGTCCGGGTGCTCGCCCCGGCCGGGGTAGGCGTGGAACACGGCGTACAACCGGCCGTCGGGACCGGTCGCGAACGCCAACCCTCCGGCCCCGCCGAACCCGGCCGCGGCGCCGTCGACGTCGGCCTCGGTGCGGAGCCAGGGCCCGGCCGCGTCCAGCGGCTCGCACGGCCCCACGGGTCCGGCGCAGCGGGCCAGGCCGGTGGCGTAGCGCTGCGACGTCCAGCTGTTCGCCGACCAGGACAGCAGCCACTCGCCGGTCGTCGGGTGGCGGGCCATCGACGGGTTCTCGATCGGGCCGATGCCGGGCCCGGGCGTGGCGTCCTCCCACGGCTGGTGGCCGGCGAGGAGCGTCGTCGGCTCGGCGTCGGGTGCGGCGAGGCCGAGGCCGTCGGGGGTCAGCTCGGCGCCCACTACCCGGCCGGTCGGGTGGGCGGCGTCGTCTTCCCGCCACAGCAGGTACCAGCGGCCGTCGGCGCGCACCGGGGCCGGGTCGATGGCCCAGTAGCCGGCCCCGCAGCGGAGGGGCTGGGCGAGGGGGACGAACGGTCCCTCCGGGCCGGGGGCCACCGCGGCGCCGAGGCACTTGGTCCGGCCGTCGCTGCCGATCGTGCCCGGGGCGGCGGTGGCCGAGAACCAGAGGACGTAGCGGTCGCCGACCTGGGCCACCGCCGGCGCCCAGATCTCCGGCTGCCCGGGGTCGACCCAGGCCGGGAGGTGGGGCATGGCGTCGCCGGCCAGCCGGCCCGGCACGGCGAGATCGGTGCCGGTGTAGCGGGGGACCCGGTAGGCGGTGCACCCGTCCGCCCGGCAGTGGGTCGCCGTCGTCGTGTACACGTGCCACGCCCCGTCGGCGTAGACGGCGGCGGGGTCGGCGGCCACGCCGTCGGTGCCCGTGGCGGGGTCCCAGGTCCAGCTGCTCGGCGACGACGGCGGTTCTGGCACCGGAGCGGGTGCCGGTGCCGGTGCCGGCGCCGGGAGCGGGGCAGCGGGCTCACCGACGGGCAGGGTCTCGGGCGGGGCGGCGGCGTCGGCCGGCGGCGCGGCCGGGCCGAGCAGGGTGCGGGACCAGAGCTGGTGGGTCAGGCCGGCCACCAGCCCCGCGGCCAGGGTGCCGGTGCCCAGCGACTGGCGCAGCCGGCGCTGGCGGCGGACCAGCCGGTAACGGATCGCCCGGCGGGCGGCCGGCATCGACCGGATGGTGATCTCGCCGGCGCTGCGGCGCAGGATCGTCCGCAGCAGCTCGTCGGGGACACGGAGGTCGAGCTCGAGGGTGGGCGGGAGCGCAGTCGCGAGCGCCGGGCGGGGGGAGGTCGCCATGCCTTGGAAGACGCCTGGTCGGCCCCAGCGGTTCTCGTCGATTGGATGAAGGTTGGTTTTGTGTTGTGCCAGTTGGCACAATTGCCTGGTGGCGACGACCGAGGAGCAGCCCGATGGGTGAGCAGACGATCAGCGCACGAGGCAGGACCGACGCCCCGCCGGCCGCGGTGTACGCCGCCCTGCGCGACGGATCGACCTGGCCCGAGTGGACCACGATCGACACGTTCGAGCTCGAGCGGCCCGGCGCCGACGGCGAGCCCGAGGGGGTCGGCGCCATCCGGGTGTGGCACACGAAGGGCCGCAAGCTCCGCGAGGAGATCGTCGAGCTGGTGCCCGACCGCCGGCTCTCGTACACGGTCCTGTCGGGGCTGGCGATCAAGGGCTACCGGGCCGACGTCGATCTGACGCCGAGCGGCGGGGGCACCGAGATCCACTGGCACTCCTCGTTCCGGGCCAAGGTGCCCGGTTTCGGCGGCATCTACCGGCGCGCCTTGCAGAAGGCCACCGACGGCTTCGTCGAGGGCCTGTCGGCCTACGCGCTCGCCTGCCAGCGCAGCTGACCCCGTCGGTCCTGGGCTCTGTCCAGAGCCCAGAACGCCTAGCCGCGGTCGGCCGGGCGGTGCTGGTGGACCTGGGCGAGCTGGTCGAAGAAGAGCGTGCTGGCCCGGCGGACGATCGCCTCGTCGCCGGTGGCGACGAGGTCGAGGAGCAGGCCGCGGGCCACGGCGAGCAGCAGCCGGGCGTGGGCCGGTGCGTCCTCGTCGCTGACCCCGAGGCGGCGGCTGATCTCGGTCAGCGGCTCGACCCAGGCGGTCATCACCTCGGGCAGCAGGTCCGCCGCGTAGGGCCGACCCTGGAGGGCTTGGCCGTAGAGCTCGAAGAAGAGCCGCTCGTTGGGCCAGAGGGACCGATCGGACAGGCGGTCGGCCATCCGGCGCATCTGGTCGACCGGGTCGAGGTCGCCGTCGCCGTCGCCGTCGCTGGTGGCCAGGTCGGCGAGGGCGTCGCGCTGGCGCTGCTCGACGGTGCGGACGATCTCGACCAGCAGGCCGTCCTTCGAACCGAAGTGGTAGCCCAGCATGCGGTGGGTCGTGCCGAGGGCCCGGGCCAGCTCCCGGAACCCGACGTCACCGATGCCGTGCTCGGTCACGTAAGCCAGCGCGGCCTCCAGCAACCGCTCGCGCGTCGGCGCTTCGTCGTCCTCCACGGCGACGACCCTAGCGGTCGGCCTGTGCCACTCGGCACAACCGGCCGGTCGCCGCCGGGACGGTTGACAGGCGCCGGTGCGGCCCGCACCATGTTCGGACGGCGTGACGTACGCCGCACCTCCGTCGATCCTCCCCAGCGGGATCGTGGGTGGAGGCAAAGGGGATCACCGTCCTCACGTCATCGTCGGTCATCCGCCGTCGGGGAGGCTGCTGGGGAGTCGTCGCCGGGGGCGTGGAGGGACCGATGACAGCGAACTGGCGACGCAAGCGACGGATCCGGGCCCGCATGGCCAGGACCGGCGAGTCGTACACGGCTGCCCTTCGGTACCTACGACGTGCCGAGGAGGCGCAGATGTCCAGCTACCAACTCATCCACGCCGGTGTCACCGACACGGGCAACGTGCGGGAGACCAACCAGGACCAGCTGCTCGCCGACGGCGACCTCGTCGCCGTGGCCGACGGCATGGGCGGCCACCGGGCCGGCGAGGTCGCCAGCCGCCTCGCCATCGACGCCCTGCGCGACGCCTTCGCCGCCGACCCGACCGCCGACGGTCTGGTCGCCGCCGTCCACGCCGCCAACCGGGCCGTGTGGGAGCAGTCCGAGGCCGACCCCGCGCTGCACGGCATGGGCACCACCCTCGTCGCCGTCGCGCTCGTCGGCGCCTCGCTCGCCGTCGTCAACGTGGGCGACTCGCGGGCCTACCTGCTGCAGGACGGGCGGCTCCGCCGGCTCACCTCCGACCACAGCCTGGTCGCCGAGCTGGTGCGCTCGGGCGCCATCTCCGAGGACGAGGCCCGCACCCACCCCCGCCGCAACATCCTCACCCAGGTCCTCGGCGTGACCGACTCGATCTCGCCCTACGTCGGCGAGGCGATCCCCGAGCGGGGCGAACGGCTGCTGCTCTGCAGCGACGGCCTCTTCAACGAGCTCGACGAACCGCAGATCGCCGCCATCCTCACCGAGGTCGCCGACCCCACCACCGCCGCCACCCGCCTCGTCGACGCCGCCAACCACGCCGGCGGCACCGACAACATCACCGCCCTCATCCTCGACATCGCCTGACCCGTCCCGCCCTTCCGCCCGA
>Ga0075421_100012171_pt1 | contig 10674 bp, 10 predicted proteins | sample SoiMetdeltSBSDD5_FD_75292 | JGI IMG/M metagenome (GOLD analysis project Ga0075421, IMG submission 75292) | Bulk soil microbial communities from a Populus tree surrounding site in Tennessee, USA - Soil MetaG P. deltoides SBSDD5 | ecosystem: Environmental > Terrestrial > Soil > Tree plantation...
TCGCTGATGGGCGTGCTCTACATCCTCGACGAGCCGTCGATCGGTTTGCACCCGCGCGACAACCAGCGCCTGCTGGGCAGCCTGCTGCGACTGCGCGACCAGGGGAACTCCGTCGTGGTGGTCGAGCACGACGAGGAGACGATCCGCGCCGCCGACCACGTGATCGACATGGGGCCCGGCGCGGGCCGGCACGGCGGCCGCGTCGTCGCGGAGGGTCCGCCCGCGGCGCTGCTCGAGAACCCGGCGTCGCTCACGGGTGCGTTCCTCTCGGGACGTCGCGCCATCCCGGTGCCGTCGCGGCGACGTCCGGCCGGCGAGCGCGCCATCGTGCTGACGGGCTGCCGCGCGCACAACCTGAAGAACGTCACCTTGCGCCTGCCGCTCGGCCTCCTCACCGTGGTGACGGGCGTGTCGGGCTCGGGCAAGAGCACGCTCGTCACCGACACGCTCCACCCGGCGCTCGCCGCGCGCCTGCACGGCGCGACCCAGCCGGCCGGCGCGTTCGAGCGCATCGGCGGGCTCGAGCACGTCGACAAGGTGGTCGACGTCGACCAGGCGCCGATCGGCCGCACACCGCGCAGCAACCCGGCCACCTACAGCGGGGCCTTCGACGCGATCCGCAAGCTCTTCGCACAGGTTCCCGAAGCGCGCGTGCGCGGCTACGGCCCGGGCCGCTTCTCCTTCAACGTGAAGGGCGGACGCTGCGAGGCGTGTCAGGGCGACGGCACGTTGAAGGTCGAGATGCACTTCCTTCCCGATCTCTACGTGCCGTGCGAGGTGTGCGGCGCGCGCCGCTACAACCGCGAGACGCTCGAGATCCGTTACAAGGGCTACGACATCGCGCAGGTGCTCGATCTCACCGTCGAGCAGGCGCTGGCCGTGTTCGAGAACGTGACGGCGGTGCGCCGTCCGCTGCAGAGCCTCGCCGACGTGGGGCTCGGCTACGTACACCTGGGACAATCGGCGACGACGCTCTCGGGCGGCGAGGCGCAGCGCGTCAAGCTCGCGCGCGAGCTCGGCCGCACCGCCACCGGCCGCACGCTCTATCTGCTCGACGAGCCGACGACCGGCCTCCACTTCGCGGACGTCGAGCGCCTGCTCGAGGTGCTGAACCGGCTCGTCGACCTCGGCAACACCGTCGTCGTGATCGAGCACCATCCGGATGTGATCAAGACCGCCGACCACGTGATCGACATGGGTCCCGAGGGCGGCGACAAGGGCGGCGAGATCGTGGTCGAGGGGACGCCCGAGCAGGTGGCGCAGCACCCGATGAGCCACACGGGCCGCGCGCTGGCCCCCTATCTCTTCGGAGAGGGCGCGCGCCGCGGCGGCCCGGAGCCGGCTGCTAAGGTCGGAGGCGGCAAGACCCGGAGGCCCGCATGAAGCCGTTCCTCACCGCTCTCGTCCTCGGTCTCGTGTCCGCGTCCGCAGCGAGCGCCGACGCGCTCGCGCTGCCCTGCACGGGCTGCCCGCCCGGCTCCGCGATCGGCAATCTGCTCGCGTTCGCCGCCGTCAGCGCGATCGCGTTCCGCTGGCGGAAGGCCTAACGCCGGACGACGTAGAACGCGTTGACCGGGTGGCCGAGGTCGAGCGTCTCGAAGCGCGTGAAGCCGGCCTCGCGCGTCATCTTGCGCGCGAGCTCCTCCGGGAAGCCGAGCGTGCCGAGGCCTGCGCCGCCCGGCTCCGAGAGCGCCGATGACATGCAGCTCATCACCGAGGTGCCGTACATCAGCGCCGCCATCGGGTTCTTCGCGACGTTCTGCTCGTAGCCGCCGCGCGACTTGATGTCCGCGATCAGCCACACGCCGTCGGCCGCGAGGGCCTTGCGGATCGCGCGCATCGCGCTGGCGGGATCCGTCATGTCGTGCAGGCAGTCGAAGGTGGTGACGAACGCGAAGCTCTCGTCCTCGGGCAGCGGCTCCTTGCGCGGATCGTGGAAGGAGACGTTGCGAAGTCCGGCTGCGCGTCGGTTCTCCTCGGCGCGCTCGAGCGCGTGCTGCGAGATGTCGTAGCCGTGGAACTCGGAGCGCGGGTACGCCTTCGCCATCTCGAGCAGCGCGACGCCGGCGCCGCAGCCGACGTCGGCGACGCGCGCGCCGCGCTCGAGCGCCGGCACCACGCCTTCCACCCGCGGCAGCGCAAAGGGCACGAGCAGTGCGCGGAACCACGGCGCGAAGCCGCGCTCGATGCCACGCGCGCCGTCCGGACCGAAGGCGTCGTAGTCGAGCCCTACACCGGTGCGGAAGGCTTCGGGCAGCGCGTCGACCACCGCGATGGTCGCCGGCAGCGACGCGAACATCCCGCAGCCGAAAGCGGGATGTGACTCCTGCGCCAGCACCAGCTCCGCCTCGGGACCGAGCGCGAAGCGGCCGTCGTTCTTGTATTCGAGGATGCCCGCCGCGCCCTGGGCGTGGAGCCACTCGCGCACCCAGCGCTCGTTCAATCCGGTGCGCGACGCGAGCTCATCGCTGGTCGACGCCTCGCCGCCCGCGAGCGCGCGATAGAGACCCAGGCGGTCGCCGAGATGGATCATCGCTGAGGTCATCGCGCCTTCGAGCTTCCCGAAGACGTGCTTGGCGAACTCCTTCAGGCGGTCGGGGTCGACAGGGCGGGTCGCGGGCGACATCGGCACCTCCGTGTGGGCGCGGGCCGACGATCATCTCCCTGCGCCGCCGCGCACGTCAAGGCGAGTGCCGCGCGCGCGCGAAAAGCGAGTGCCTCGCCGAGCGCCTATCGTGTGCGCCGTCTCGGGGCGACTCTTCGACGCACATGTCGGTCCAAGCACGTCTCGACGGGTTCGTCGTGGGCCTCGAGCAGCGGCTCGGCCGCTTCACGCCCGCGGCGGTCGGCGCAGTGGGTCTCGCGCTGGCCATGTTGTGGGTGCGCACGCCGAGCGAGCCGCTCGGCCTCGGCGTCCACTACGCCTGGCTCTCGCTCGATCCATTCGAGTACACCGCGCGCAATCCCGTCGCGTTCCGGCCGCTGACGCCGTGGATCAGCTGGGCCGTGGGCCTTCGCGGCAACGCGCTCCGCTACACCAACTACTTCTTCGCCGCGGTGCTGCTCGCGTGTGTCTTTGCCCGGTTCCGGCACCGCGCGCCGCACCCCGGCGACGCGCTGCTCGCCACCGCTGCGATCTGCTTCTCGTTCGTGACGCTCGGCGTCGTCTTCTCGCCCTATTACTGCGACGCGCTGACCCTGCTCGTCGTGTTCGGCATGTGGTGCGCGAGGCACCGGCCGCTCGCCTTCCATGCGCTCTTCGCCCTCGGCCTCTTCAACCGCGAGTCGCTCCTCTTCCTGGTCCCCTGGTTCGCGTTCGTCCAGCTCTGCGAGTCGCAGCAGCGCGGGCGCACCCTGGCCGGGCAGGTCGCGGGCTACGGCGTCGGCGTCGCGCTCTACGCGGCCTACCGCGCGATAGCAGCCCAGCGCGGACCCGTGGAGTACGACCTCGACTACTACCTCGGACCGCTCGCCGCCGATCCCCTCCACTTCTTCCGGCAGTCGGCGCATTACCACTGGGCGGGCTTCTACAGCGTCTTCGGCCCGGCCTGGGCGATCCCCGCAGCCGGCGCCGTTGCGATGTGGCAGCGCGGCGAGCGCGCCGCTCCGCTCGGGATGGCGCTGCTGCTGTTCTCGGTGTGGGCGCAGCTGTGGGTCGCCACCGACGCGTCGCGCCTGTTCGCGCTCGGCTTCCCCGTCATGATCGTCGCGCTCGAAGAGCTCTTCCGGACCGGCGCACTCCGCTTCCGCGAGTGGGCGCCCTGGCTCGTGCTGCTCCAGGCGCTCTCGCCGCCCATCCAGGCCACCGACCGCTTCTGGCTCATGCCTTCGCTCTGGACGTGGCTCGTGTGGAGATAGCCGAGCGCGGTAGCCTGTGCGCGTGTCGACCGGACCCGCACGCCACGGCCGCGCCGCGTCGCTTGCCTGGATCACGCTCGTGTACGCGCTCGCGATCGGCGTCGCGTGGTGGCTCTTCCAGGGCTTCGGCGCGCATCCGCTGACGAACGTCGCGCTCGGCATGCTGGCGGCGACCGGTGTCACCTTCGCGTTCACGCTCGTCTGGAACAACGGCTCGGTGTTCGACCCCTACTGGAGCGTGATTCCGCCCGTCGTCGCGCTCTACTTCGCCGATCTCGGCAACTCGGCCGGGACGCCGCTCGCCACCGCGCTGATGCTCGTCGTGTTCGCGTGGGCGGTGCGTCTCACCCTGAACTGGGCGATCGGCTGGCCGGGTCTGCACCACGAAGACTGGCGCTATCCGATGCTCTACGAGCGAGCGCCGCTGCCGCGCTGGCTCGTGCAGCTCCTCGGCGTCGAGCTCTTCCCGACGCTCGTGATCTTCCTCGGCTGCATCGCGCTCTGGCCCGCGCTGACCCGCGGCGACGGTGCGATGGGAGCCGTCGGCTGGGGGGCGGCCGCGGTCGGCGTGCTCGCCACCGCCCTCGAGCTGGCGGCCGACGAGCAGCGCCGCGCGCATGCGAAGGCCAGACCCGGTGCGCTGATGGACGTCGGCCTCTGGCGCTGGTGCCGCCACCCGAACTACCTCGGCGAGATCCTCTTGTGGGTGTCGCTCTGGCTGTTCGCGATCGAGGCGGATCCGAGCGTGTGGTGGTGGACCGCGATCGGTCCCCTCGCGATGATCGCCATGTTCCTGGGTGCTTCCATCCCGATGATGGACACGCGCAGCCTGACGCGTCGGCCGGGATTCGCGGAATACGCCGCGCGCACGCCGGCGCTGCTGCCGAGAAGGCCGCGGGCATAGGGCATCAGGGTAGGCGCTCGAGAGCAGCCAGCGCGGCCGCGCGCACGACGTCCTCCGCGCCGCTGGCGTCGATGCGCACGACGTAGTCGCGTTCGATCGCGGCGTAGATCGTCGCGACGCGCTCGAGATAGTCGACGCGCTCGAAGGCCGGCTCCGCGGTGACGCCGTAACGCTCGCGCACACGCGCGAGCCCCTGGCCGGCCGCGAGCTCGAACACGATCGCCAGGTCGGGCTGCGGGAACTCGCCTTCGCTCTGCGCGAGGATCGCGCGCCAGTCGAGTCCGCGCGCGCCCTGGTAGGCGACGGTCGAGAGGTAGTAGCGGTCCGTCACCAGTGTGCGTCCCGCCGCGAGCGCCGGCGCGATCACCTTCTCCACGTGCTCGCGCCGATCCTCGAAGAACCAGCGCAGCTCCTCTTCCGGTGCGACGAGCTCACCCGAGCGCGCCATCGCGCGAATGCGGCGGCCGAACGCGCCATCGGTCGGCTCGCGCGTGGCGACGACGTCGCGGCCGCGCGCGCGCAGCGCCGCGACGAGGGCGGGGAGCTGCGTGGTCTTGCCGCTGCCGTCCAGCCCTTCGAGCGCGACGAGCGTCCCGCGGTTCACGCGCGCTGCGTGACGCGTCGTTCACGCGCGTGCGCCGGTGCGGCGCGCCGGCCGGCGCAAGTCGGCGTGCGGCCTCGCGTTCGCCGGAACGCGTCGCGGCCGCGCGCGTGGCACGCGGGTTGCTCCAGGGGTTCGGCGTGCCTGGCGGCACACCCGCCAAACCCCTTCAACGGGACCGGGGGTCGGCGGGCTCCAGGGCGCCGGGCGGGGGCACGGTTTCGGCGCGGAAATACAACGGGGTGAGTTCCGCGCCGAGCTCCCGCCCGGCGTCTCTTCGAAGAAGAAGAGCCCGGATTCAGATCTTCCCCTGGAGGAGGAATGCGATCACCAGGCCGTAGATGGCGATCGACTCGATCAGAACCATCCCGAGGATGAAGTTCGTGAACATGGCGCCCGCGGCCTGCGGATTGCGCGCGATACCGGCGGTGGTGTTGCCGGCGGTCAGGCCCTGGCCGATGCCACAGCCGAGGCCGGCGAGGCCGATGGCGAGACCGGCGCCGAGCGCGTAGCCCCAGCTGCCGCTGCTGGCGCCCGCGTCCTGGGCGAACGCCGCGAAGGGCAGCAGCACGAAGAACGCCGTCCAGAGAAGAATCGATCGCAGATTGCGCATGGGTCTTGGATCTCCTTGAAAGCGGGCCCGCGCTTGCGGTGCCCTTTAGTGGGGCTCGTCGAGCGAGAGCCCGATGTAGATCATCGCCAGGAGCGCGAACACGAAAGCTTGCAGGAACGCGACGATGAGGCCGAGCCCCATGAAGATCGCGGGAACGGCGATCGGCACGATCGCGAGCCACACCGCCACGACGGTGTGATCTGCGAACATGTTCGCGAGGAGCCGGATCGCGAGCGTGAGCATGCGGGCCAGGTCGAGCAGCAGCTCGAGCGGCAGGAAGAGAGGCGCAAGCGCGCGGACGTGGATGTGGCGCCCGCCGATGTGCAGGTCGAAGAGGCCCGGCCCGGTGAACTTCAGCACGTACTTCCAGCCGTGCGTCGCGATGCCGATGGCCGTGTAGAAGACCCACACGACCACCGCGCAGGCAGCGGTCATGTTGACGTCGCCCGTGGCGCCGATGAATCCGGGGATCAGGCCGATGACGTTCGAGACGAGGATGAAGAAGAACAACGTGCCGATCAGCGGGAAGTAGCGGCGCCAGTTCGGACCCATGCGGTCCTTGGCCATGCCGGCCAGCCACTCGACCAGCACCTCGAGGATGTTGCGGATGGAGGCACCTTCGTCGGGCACCACGCCACCGCGCGGATCCGCGACGCGCGCGCGCACCATCAGCCCGCCGATCACCAGCAGGAGTCCGGCGAAGAGCGTCGCCTGGATGACCCAGGGCACATGGATCCAGTGCTCGAGCTCGTGGAAGATCATGTGTCGTCGCGCTCCTCGTCGATCGCGTTCTCGCGCGCGAGCCACGGGTTCCAGCGCTCCCAGCTCGGGTCGTCCTGCGCGAGCGCGGGAGCGTTCGGGTCGATCGTCGGGCGCGCGCGCCACGCCTCGATCACGGTCGCCGGCATGATGATCGAGAGACCGATCAGGAGACCCACCGGGTGCGCGCCCAAGTAGAGCGCTGCGGCGATGCCGATCACGAGCATGCCCATGCGCAAGGAGTAGACACCGAGCCAGCCGCCGCTACCGCGGATGTGGCCCCAGAACAGGAACTGCGCCGAGCGGCGAAGGCCGCGGAAGTTCCACGCCTCGAGCGCCGCGCCCACCGCGAGGCTCACGGCGAAGGCCGGCGATGCGAGCGCGAGCGACGCCGCCACCGCACCGGCGGAGAGCGTCAGATTCGTGCGCTCGATGGGGTCGATGTTCACTGCGGGTCTTTCGCCGACGAACCGTCCGGCGCGTCCTGGAGCTGCTGGATCTGGCGGCCGAGGCGCACCAGCCGGAGCACGAAGGTCGCGAAGCCGAGGGCCGTACCGATGAGGAGGTAGAGAGGGGAGGTTCCGAAGCGCTGGTCGGCCCAGTAGCCGATGCCCATGGCGATCAGGATCGCGACGAACGCCTCGAAGGCACCCTGATAGGCGATGCCTTGTCGGCGCGCCGCTCGCCGCCGCTGCGCATCGTCGCCGGTGGGGCCGGTCAACGCTGCTGGATCCAGGATTGGGGTTGAAGGGAAGGAGCCCGCGACGCGGGCCCCGAAACGGGGCGCATCCTAGCCAAGCGGGCCCGGCGCCTCAACGCGCTCATGGCGCGCTCGCAGCGATGCGCATGGACTCGCGCGCCGCGTTCAGGGTCGCCGCGACGTCGGCCGGCCGGTGCGCCAGCGAGACGAAGCAGGCCTCGAAGGGGGAGGGCGGCAGGTAGATGCCGCGCTCCAGCATGGCCGCGAAGAAGCGGCGGAAACGCTCGGCGTCGGCCTTCTTCGCCTCGGCGAAGTTGCGGACGGGACCGGGGTGGAAGAAGAAGCCGAACATCCCGCCGACCGCGGCGCTGTGGAGCTCGACGTTTTCCGCGGCGGCCGCCGCGCGCAGCCCGTCGGCGAGGCGCGTCGCGAGCGACGCCAGGCGCTCGTAGCTGCCGGCCGTGTTCAGCCGGCGCAGGGTCTCGAGGCCGGCCGCCATCGCGAGGGGATTTCCCGAGAGCGTGCCCGCCTGGTAGACGGGGCCGTCGGGCGCGAGCCGGTCCATCAGATCGGCCGGACCGCCGTAGGCGGCCGCGGGCAGGCCTCCGCCGATCACCTTCCCGAGGCACGTGAGATCGGGCTCGACGCCGTAGAGGCCCTGCGCGCCGCGCCAGGCGACGCGGAAGCCGGTCATCACCTCGTCGAGGATCAGGAGCGCGCCGGCGCGGTCGCACAGCTCGCGCAGCCCCTCGAGGAAGCCCGGCTCGGGCAGCACGAGCCCCATGTTGCCCGCGACCGGCTCGACGATGACGCACGCGATCTCGCCTCCCCAACGCGCGAACGCGTCGTGCACCGCGGCGAGGTCGTTGTACGGCGCCTGGATGGTGAGATCGGCAAAGGCGGCGGGGACGCCCGGTGAGCCGGGGATGCCGAGGGTGGCGACGCCGCTGCCGGCGCCGACGAGCAGAGCGTCGGCGTGGCCGTGGTAACAGCCCTCGAACTTGAGGATGCGCGGCCGACCGGTGGCCGCGCGCGCGAGCCGCAGCGCGCTCATGGTGGCCTCGGTGCCCGAGCTCACCATGCGCACGCGCTCGACCGACGGCAGCGCGGCGCAGATCTCGTGCGCGAGCAGGTTTTCGAGCTCCGTCGGCGCGCCGAACGACGTGCCGTGCTTCATGGCGGCGCGCACCGCGCGCAGCACCCCGGCGTCGGCGTGGCCGAGAATCAGCGGGCCCCACGAGAGCACGTAGTCGAGGTACTCGTTGCCATCGACGTCGAACAGGCGAGCGCCCTTCCCGCGCTCGACGAAGCGCGGCACCTCGCCCACCTGACCGAAGGCCCGCACGGGGCTGTTGACGCCGCCCGGAATCAGCTTGCGGGCACGCTCGAAGAGCTTGCGCGAGCGAGGCGTCTTCACGCGGCGAGGATACCGCCGCGGGGAGCGGGCTACTCGCCTTCGCCCTCGGCGTCCTCGCGCTCGGCGAGCTTGGCCATGGCGGCGAGCTGCTCGCCCGGCTCGAGGTTCATGAGGCGAACGCCCTGGGTCGCGCGCCCCATCGTCGAGATGCCCGAGACGCGCGCGCGCAGCACCTTGCCACCGTCGGTGATGAACATGACCTCGTCGTCGTCCACGACCTGCAGGACGCTCACGACCTTGCCGTTGCGCTCGCTCGTGCGGATCGTGATGACGCCCTGACCGCCGCGGCTCTGGAGGCGGTAGTCGTCGAGCGGCGTGCGCTTGCCGTAGCCGAGCTGCGTCGCCGTCAGCACGGTGGCCGTCGGCTCGAGGATCTCCATGCCGACGACGGCGTCGCCCTCCCGCAGGCTCATGCCGCGCACGCCGCCGGCGGCGCGGCCCATCGGGCGCACCTGCTCCTCCGGGAAGCGGATCGACTTGCCCTCGGAGCTCGCGATCAACACCTGCTGCGTGCCGTTCGTGCGGCAGGCCGCGATCAGCTCGTCGTCCTCGTCGAGGTTGATCGCGATGATGCCGCCGCGGCGGGGATTCGAGTACGCGTCGAGGCGCGTCTTCTTCACGACGCCCTTGCGCGTGCAGAGCAGCACGTTGTCCGCGCCGACCTCCTCGAAGGAGCGCACCGGCAACGTCGCGCGTACGCGCTCGCCTTCGGCCAGCATGAGCAGGTTCGCGAGCGATTTCCCGCGCGCCGCGCGGCCGAACTGCGGCAGCTCGTGGACCTTCACCCAGTGCGCGCGCCCGCGCGTCGTGAAGAACAGGATGAAGGCGTGCGTCGACGCCACGAACAGGCGCTCGACGAAGTCCTCGTCGCGCGCCTCCATGCCCTTCACGCCCTTGCCGCCGCGGCGCTGCGCGCGGTACTGCGTCAGCGGGTTGCGCTTGATGTACCCGAGGTGCGACACGGTCACGACCATGTCCTCCTCGACGATCAGGTCCTCGGTCGTCAGCCCCTCGACGGGCGGCGCCAGCTCGGTGCGGCGCGCGTCGCCGTACTTCTCGGAAATCTCCTCTAGCTCCGTTACGACCACGGCGCGGATGCGCTCGTCGCTCCGGAGCAGCGCGCGCAGGTCCTCGATGCGCGCGCGGATCTCGGCGAGCTCGTCGAGCACGCGCTGCCGCTCGAGCGCGGTCAGCGAGCGCAGGCGCATCTCGAGGATCGCGTTGGCCTGGCGCTCGGAGAGGCCGAGGCGCTCCATCAGGCGCTCGCGCGCGGACGCCGTGTCGTCTGCCGCGCGGATGATCGCGATCACCTCGTCGAGGCGCTCGAGCGCGATCGCGAAGCCCTCGAGCAGGTGCGCGCGGATCTCCGCCTGCGCGAGGTCGTAGGTGGCGCGGCGCACCACCACCTCGCGGCGGAAGTCGATGAAGTGCTGGAGCGCCTCCTTCAGCGAGAGCGTCTGCGGGCGCCCGTTGACGAGCGCCAGCAGGTTGACGCCGAAGGTCGTCTGGAGCGGCGTCTGCTTGTACAGCTGGTTCAGCACGACCTCGCCGGGCGCGTCGCGCTTGAGCATGATGACGATGCGCATGCCCTCGCGGTTGCTCTCGTCGCGCAGGTCCGAGACGCCGTCGATCTTGCCCTCCCGCACCAGCTCGGCGATGCGCTCGAGCATGCTGCCCTTGTTGACCATGAACGGGATCTCGGTGACGACGATGGCCGGGCCGCGGCGCGTGTCCTCGAACTCGGCGCGCGCGCGCACCGTCAGCAGGCCGCGTCCGGTGGCATAGGCGGCGCGAATGCCGTCGAGGCCGCAGATCATCGCGC
>Ga0075421_100012172_pt1 | contig 10673 bp, 9 predicted proteins | sample SoiMetdeltSBSDD5_FD_75292 | JGI IMG/M metagenome (GOLD analysis project Ga0075421, IMG submission 75292) | Bulk soil microbial communities from a Populus tree surrounding site in Tennessee, USA - Soil MetaG P. deltoides SBSDD5 | ecosystem: Environmental > Terrestrial > Soil > Tree plantation...
AGATAGTTCAAGGATTTGATGCGTGGATCGAGCGCCCAGGTAGGGGTGCGCCGTGTCGCCACGGTCACGAGTTCCAGGCCGTTGGTGTAGCAATGCGCTGCATACAGGGTAATGGTATCGGCGATGATCACGATGGAGGGGCGTCGGCACAGGCGCGGATCCAGCCCCAGGTCGCCAGCCCCACGCGACACCACCACGCGCACATACTGGTTGGGCAAGCCGCGGCGGGCCACGGTGTCGACAATTGCCGCACGCATGTCCTCTGGGCTGAGCGGTATCGTCAGCAGAATGCACTGGGCTGAATTGTACAGTCGCTGGATATGCTGCTGGAGGCGGAAGATGGTGCCATCATAGACGCGAATGCCTTCAAAGATGCCGTCACCGTACAAAAATCCGTGGTCAAACACCGAAATCCGTGCGTCCTCTGCCGGCACAAACTGCCCATCCACATACACCTGCATGATGTCTCCCTCCTTGCGAAAAACGCCTCCAGCAACCATGCATTTCTGCACTCATGGGATGGTCGCCGAGATATGCGCGGCCGTGCGCAGTAGCGCTGGCAGTAATGTGGGATACTGCAACGCAGGTGCACCGTGCGCAAAAGGATCGTGCCGTTGCGGCTGTGGCATACGGCTACGCGGTACGGCCACGGCCAGGGCCGCGACGAGTTCGTGTCGCCGGTTCCATACCGGCACAGCCAGACAACAGAGGTCGGGCATCCAGGTCTCGAGGCTCACAGCAAATCCCTGCTGTGCAATAGCGCTCAGTTCCTGACGGAGGCCCGCCAGGACCCTGTCGGCGGGGATGACGCTCTCAGGGGCCACCAGGGTAGCGAGCAACGTCTCACGCTGTGCCACCGGGCAAAACGCTAACCAGACCTGGCCCAGGGCGGTCTGGCGTAATGGTAAAGTCGTCCCAAGTTCTGGAGAAATGCGCAGCACCTGGTTGTATTCCACTTTTTCGACGACCAGCACCCTCTCCTCACAGAGCATTCCCAGAAAAATGGTCTCTCCCACCTCATGCGCCAGCGCTTCCATAGAGGGACGTGCCACACGGCGTGGTGTGAAGAGGTCGGCGGCGCGCAGCCCCAGCCGAGCTAGCACTGGTCCGAGGGTATAGCGACTGGTCTCCGCCTGTTGCTGCACAAAGCCGCAGGCCTGAAACGTCACCAGCAGGCGGTGCACTGCACTTTTGGGTAGCCCAAGGGTGCGGGCAATGTCAGTGACACCTCGTCCTTCTGGACTTTCTTCAAGGGCGAGCAGGACATCGAGAGCTTTAACTAATGAGGTCGCTGGGGCTGCGAGTTTCTCTGGCATGATTGGCGTTCTAAATAGTTGAACAAAGTTAAAAAATAGTGAACAAATAATAGAGCATGGTTGTCTCTCCTGTCAAGACAAAACCTGATGTCCGATACGAAGCAGTGGCTGCAGGAGCTAGTCGCTCTGCCTTAAGAGATGGTGAATATCGAAGGGAGAAGTGAGGCTGAGGCCGCCATCGGCCGTGAGGGTCTGGCCGCAGATCCAGGCAGCGTCCTCGGAGCAGAGAAACGCCACCACGTTGGCAATGTCGTCTGGCGTCCCAACCCGTTGCAGAGGGGTGTAAGTCACGATGTTTTTTTCCAGGAGGTGATACACTTTTTCCCCAAACACGTGCGCCGAGTCCGTGTTCACAAATCCCGGATTGACGCCGTTGACACTGATACCCTGTGGGGCGAGTTCACAGGCCAAGTAGGCAGTGAGGACTTCGAGGGCACCCTTGGCGGCAGCTAAAGCCCCGTGTAAGGGAATGTAACGCCGGGCGTCGATGCCTGAGACGGTGACGATCTTGCCGTGACGCCCCTGCATGAGCTTAGCAGCTTCCTGGACCGCCAGGACGAAGGCATCGATGGTAATGGCAAAGGTCTTGTCAATGTGATGTGCTTGCTGCTCCAGCAGGGGCTTAAACGCTGTGGCGGCAGCGTTGGCAACAAGGATGTCGAGCACACCAAACGCCTCGTGCACCTGTGTGAACAGGCGGCGTACGGCTGGTGCTTCTCCGAGTTCGGCTTGCACCACGAGGACGCGGCGTCCTAAAGCGGCGATGGCGGCTGCAGTCTCCTGGGCGGCAACGGTCTGGCGGCGATAGTGCACCACCACGTCAGCGCCCTCGCGGGCCAGCCGTAGTGCAATGGCCCGGCCAATGCCGCGTGAGCTGCCGGTGACCAGGGCCACTTTGCCGGCAAACCGCATATCGACCCTCCTCACAGTTCAATTGAGCAGGTGTGGCACGTGCCGTAGATCAAACTGATAGGCCATGGGGCTGGGTAGGGTTTCGAGGTGCGTGAGCAGCGTCTCCAGGCGCTTCAGCCATGCGGCCAGAGGTAAGCCCTGGTACACTGCCGGGTAGCGCTGCAAACGCCCCATACCATAATGCAACAGGATCACGGCACCGCGCACATGGTGACTTTCCAGATGCCGCATCGCCACGGCTATCTGGATAATACCCTGGTACAAATCACTGGCCGCATCACCCGTGCGCCCCCAGAGTGTTTCAAAATACTCGTGGCAGGCGAAGTACAATCCCGCCTCGAACAGTACCACTCCGCGCCGCACTTCTTCTGGGAGCGCTACGAGGTCAGGAGTCTCGGGGCCATACAGGCGGTCCGCCGCCTGCCAGATATGATAGGCATAGTCTCGAATCTCGTCGGTATACGGCTGATACGCCGTCTTCCAGCGCACTACTGCGTGGCTCTGAGACGTGGCATCCGTGCCCGTGCACACCCGTGGCAGGGTCAGCGACCCAGTCGTTTCCCACCATACCCCCTCGCGCCATAGGCGCTCTAGAGCCAGGAAGGCAAGTGGCTGGGCCCAGCATGGCATAGGCAGGAAGGTTTCCTCCTGAGCCTGCCGTAGCAAGGCACTGAGTGTGAGGCAAGACCCTGAGATATCCTGTTGGGCTACGAGGATCAACCAGTAGGACTGCACGGCGGTTACAGGCGTGCACATCGCCTCGACGGCCAAGGCGGCGAGGCTATCCATAAGCACATCATAGGCATGCGTCATGGGCGGGCTCGCTGGCTCAACTCGAGCGCTATGTTGGCATAGATCTCCACCTTGGCACCAAACTCAGCAAAACGCGCATCGTGCGTCTGACCAGCAGCAAAGCGAGCATAAATGCCTTCAATAATTACTGCGTTTTTATACAGGCCAAGGATCTCGTAAAAATCAATCGCCGTAGCACGCTGCCCAGTACGCTCTTCATAGCGCGCCACCAGTTCAGGCCGCCGCAGAAAGCCTGGCTCTGCGGTGACGGCCCACCATACATCTAGACGTGTCGCACTATCACCTGACTGTGGCCACTGCGACAGAAGCCAACCCAAGTCGGCCAGCGGATCACCCAGTGTGGACATTTCCCAGTCGAGGATCGCCACCACCTGTACCGAGGCTTGCACGTTCAACATTAGGTTATCGAGCTTGTAATCGCCGTGCACGATACTGGTGCACAGTGAAACTGGCAGGTGCTGTCGCAGCCACTCCAGGACGCGCTCGAGTGCCGGCACAGGACGCGTCTTGGCACGCTCCCACTGCTCCGCCCAGCGACGCAACTGCCGTTCGAGATACCCTGTAGGACGCCCGAAATCCTGCAACCCCACCGCCTGCCAGTCGACGGCATGCAGAGCCGCCAGGGTATCCACTGCTGCCTCACTGACCTGCTGCCGCTTATCGAGGTCATCGCCAATGTCTGGTGGGACGGCATCGCGTATGACAATCCCGCGCCGCCGCTCCATCAGATAAAATGGCACGCCAATGACCGACAGGTCTTCACAGAGCACGACTGGGCGCGGCACAGGAACGTCTGTAGTGGCTAAAGCGGACAGCACCCGAAACTCCCGCCGCATATCGTGCGCTGTTGGCAACGTCGGCCCCAATGGTGGGCGCCGCATGACCCACTCCTGCGTACCCATACGCAGCAAATAGGTGAGATTAGCATGCCCGCCGCCAAACTGCTGCACCTCTAGCGGCTCCTCCGCATGAGCCACGTGCGCATGGAGGTAGGTCTGCATGGCCCGGTAGTCGAACTGTTCGTCGGCACGCACTGGCATAACGTCGAGGTCAGAGTGCATCAAAAACTCCGGCAGAGGGGGAAGTCTTTGCTGAGCTTAATGTCTCGGCTATCCCAGACATGCGCCTCAGGTAAACAGCCGTGCCATAGGACAGGAAAACCCAGGCAACAAGGGTGAGGTCAGGACATCCTCGGCAAACAACGTAGCGACCAGTCGCAGCATTGCCTGGTCGCGCCGGTAGACCTCAAGCTGCTGTATGCGCCAATCGACAATCCAATATTCCCGTACACCGCGCGACTCATAGAGCTTCAGTTTCGCCTCACGGTCGCGCCGCTCGTTCTCTACACCGGGTGATAACACTTCGACGGCTAACTCCGGAGCGCCAGTGAGATGCCCGGCCTCGTCCATCAGTGCAGCCAGGCGCTCGTTGCTGATCCACACCACATCCAGAACGACGTTGTCGGCGTCGCTGAAGATAACACCTGGGGTAATGCTCGCCTGTCCCAGCCCGCTGGTGAGCGACCAGGCACGCAGCTCGGTGTAGAAATTGCCACAGGTGCGCTGATGATGCCAGTGCGGCTGTCTGGACATATATAACTCTCCGTCGATAATCTCGTAGCGCGTGCCGTTATCAGGCAGGAGAGCAATATCGGAGGTTGTCCAGCGTGTGCGCTGCGTAGTGGACACGCTCATGAGTAGACTCCTTCTATCTTGCAGATATGCAGCCTACGCCGTCGGGACCGCCCGCAACGTGCGTAGCACCGAGGGCACTGGATCAGCCTCATAGCTGAACGGGAACACAACGGGCAGTGTCACCCCGGCATCGACAAAAGTGGCGAGGTGGGCCCGACACGCCTCAGCACTGCCGATAGCCGCCATAGCATGCACCATGGTATCCGAGATGCACTGCGTGGCGCCAGCGCGGTCCCCCTGCTGCCAGGCTTCCCGGCAGGCCATGGAGTCAGCACCAAAGCCACAGGCGGTGAAGTAAGCGTGGTAGGCGTCGACAATGGCATAGCCGGTGAGTTCCCGGCGCATCCACTGCCGGGCTGCCTCCAGATCATCGGTGACACAGACACGGATATAGCAGGCGATGTCGATGTCCGCTAAGGCACGTCCGGTGCGCTGGGCGCCAGCGGCAATGGCGGCGATGGCGCGTGGCACGTGCGCGGCTGGCAGCCAGTTGAGAATCACCCCGTCGGCAATGGCACCGGCCAGGCGCAGCATACCAGGATTGAGGGCGCCAATATAAATTGGGATGGTGCGGTCAGCGGGCACGGGTACATTAGGACGCAGGTTCCGCACCCGGAAGAACTGGCCTTCCACTGTGACACGCTCGTTCCGCAGCAGGCGGCGGATAATATCAACGGCTTCGCGCATGGCGCCGAGAGGTTTGGGGAAGGGCAGGCCGTGCCACGCCCCGATGACGATCTCACTGCTCACCCCGAGACCGAGCACCGCCCGGCCGCCGGAAAGGGCGTCGAGGGTGGCTATGGTCATGGCCAGGGTCGTGGGCGTACGGGTGTAGATCGGCACGATACCCGTCCCCAGGCGCAGGCGCTGCGTCACCTGCGCCGCGGCGGCCAGGACGGTGAAGGCATCGGTACCCATCACTTCGGGGACCCAGATGCCTTCATAGCTACTCGTCTCGGCTTGCTGGATATAGGCCACCTGCTGCCCGGGCGCGAGATTGTGCAGGGGGAGCGCGGCGCCGAAGCGCGGCATAGCTGGTCTCCTTCTCCTGACGGCAGTTGGGCTCACGACATCCCAGAGGCGACCAGACGTGGATCGTTGTGGAGCTGATCCCAAATCACCTCCTGCAGCCGCTCGATGAGCCTCGGCAACGTGCGCCGGTCATGCGCCGCAATGGGCACAGCCTGGTGTAAACGGGCCAGATTCGCCACCACCTCCGGCGCCACCAGGTCGATCTTGTTCAGCACCATCAGGCGTGGAATGTCGTCCATCTGCAGGTCGCTCAGGATGGTCTCAACGGCACGGATGTGCTCCTCCATAGCTGGACTGCTCACATCCACCACATGCAGCAGCAGGTCCGCGTCGCGCAGCTCGTCCAGGGTCGCCCGGAAGGCGCTCATGAGGTCGGGCGGCAAGTCGCGGATGAAGCCGACCGTGTCGGTGATAATGACCTCGAGATCGCGCGGAAAACGTAAGCGACGACTGGCGGGGTCGAGCGTGGCAAACAAACTGTCCTGCACCAGGACATCGCTCTGCGTCAGGGCGTTGAGCAAGGTCGATTTCCCCGCATTGGTGTAGCCCACAATGGAAATGATCGGCAGGTGGCGACGCTGGCGCTGCTGCCGCCGCAAGTGGCGGCCTTGCGCCACACTGCGGAGTTGTTTTTCGAGATGATGCAGGCGTTCTTGCACGCGGCGGCGGTCGATTTCGAGTTTCGTTTCGCCCGGTCCGCGCCCCCCAATGCCTCCGGTCAGACGTGACAGCGCCGTGCTTTGCCCGGCCAGATATGGCATGAAGTATTTTAACTGGGCTAATTCAACCTGGAGTTTGCCTTCGCGGCTATGGGCATGCTGCGCAAAAATGTCCAGGATGAGCATGGTGCGGTCGATGACCTTGAGCTCGGTGCGCTCGGCAATGGCCCGACTCTGGCTCGGGGTCAGACGCTGATCAAAGATGAGCAGGTCGGCGCCGACCTGCAAACTCCGCACGATGACTTCATCGAGCTTGCCACGTCCCAACACGTAATGCGGATCGCTCTGAGTGCGCTGCTGGATGATGCGGTCAACGGCCACCACACCACAGGTCGAGGCCAGTTCAGCCAGTTCCTCCAGCGATTCTTCGGCAACGGCCTTGCTCCCGGTGGTGACGCTGATCAGGATGGCGCGCTCCCGCTTATCGCCAATGGCGTAGGCCTGCTGCGTCCGTTCAAATTCATTTTCCAGTGCCTGGATGAAGCTGAGGAAATTCATTTCCAGTTGATTGATGGGGAGGCCGTCTTGCACGTCCCACTGCTTGCCGTCAGGATTGTCGGGCAGGAGAGACGCCACACGGGCATCGTCGGGTAATCCATCTGCCCCTACGTCAATGGCCACCATGACGTCAAACCGCAGATGGGCGAGATCGGCCATGTCATCCGGGGTAAAGGGCTCACCGCGCAGGTGCGTGTGCACGTAGCGCAGACCGCGCAGCCGGTTCGCTGCCACACGCGCGCGCCCGAAGTCGGGGAGAAAGATACTCTTGTGATCTCCCACCACGACATATTCGATCACGCCTTTGCGATCGATTAACACGCCAATCTGGCGGTTGATCTCCAGTGACAGCTCACAGAGATAGCGCGCCAGCTCTTGCGTCACAATTTGCTGCGCCGGCACCTTGCGACGATAGATGTGCTGGAGCCGGTGGATCTGATTGGCCTTCAGGCCCGTCACATTGCCTTCTATTCGCTTAATAGGCGTTCTCCTCTGCGTGATGACGTTTGTTAAGGGAGAAAGTACAACCTATTATACCGTATTTTTACCTGAGACTTTGGGGGTATGCCCCAGCACCTGGCGCAATTCATGGATCATCTGCAGCGTGGCAGCGCGCGCTGCCGCCGTATACGACAGAGCAGCATAGGTCGGGGTGCGAAAAGCGAAGAGAATACTGCGCGAGGCATTAATGATGGCCCCATGGCCATGCGCATCGAAACAGCCAACGACATCAGCCGCTGTTGCCCCTTGTGTCCCATAGCCCGGCACCAGAAAGATGGTGTGCGGCATCAGGGCCCGCAGGGCTCGGGCCTGTTGCGGATACGTGGCACCGACCACAGCCCCAACCGCAGAATAGCCACAGCGCCCACGACTCGCGGCCCCCCATGCTTCCACAAGCTGTCCGAGATGTTCGTAGAGCGGTCGGCCGGCCACGGCGACGTCCTGGATCTCACCCGACGAGGTATTGGACGTTTTCACGAGCACAAACAGGCCGCGGCCATGCTGCTGCGCCTGGTCGATGAACGGCGTGATCCCGTCACTCCCCAAAAAGGCATTGATGGTCAGCGCGTCCGCCTCGAAATCCCCCGGCACAGTCTGCTCGAAGATCTGGGTGGGGCCCAGAAATGCCTCCGCATAGCCCACTGCAGTGGGGCCAATATCATTGCGTTTGCCATCGGCAACGACGAGTAAACCGGCGTCACGGGCATACTGCACTGTCTGCACATACGCCTGCATGCCGGCGAGACCATAACGCTCATAGAACGCCAGTTGCGGCTTCACGACCGGCACCAGATCGTGCACGGCATCAATAATGTCACGATTAAACCGCCACAGCGCTTCGGCCACAGCGCGTGTCGTGCTGCCGTACGTCGCCCGGCATACCTCCAGGAGTTCCGCTGGCAGGCTTTCCAAGCGTGGGTCAAGCCCTACTACTACCGCACTGCCTTTGCGCGCGATCGCCTCACAGAGCCGATCGGCAAAATGTCCTCCACCGGTCATAAACGTCTCACCCCCCTTCCAGTAGCATAGAGCTGTCAGCGCTCAGATTTTAGCACAGACCAGGACAGCAAGGCTCCAGACCACACCTGGCCAGAGTAGCACTGTTGTAGCATATCTGACTGACGGTTGAAAACTGTAAGTGGTACGTTTATCTTGTTACCCCTTCTCTTATGGCAATGTTCACCATGCCAGTGCCAGATTGAGCAGTTCAACATGATGTGGGAAGGCAGGCAGGCTATTGCTATAATGACAGAGAGGGAACAAGGGCAAGGGTTGTATGGCTGTGCGCGTGACGCTGTCAGGCGCATGTAGGGTTGTCTCGGCGCAGATCATGACGACCAGGGAGGCAGAGCCAATGGACGAGACCGCCAAGACACCAGCCGCACTCGGGGCGGACGGGGGAACTCCTGCACCCGTTGACGATCTGGTTGTCCTGCTATCACAGAAAGTTGTGGGACAGCCAGCAGCTGTGCAATGCATTGTGCCCTACGTCTACATGTTCCAAGCTGGTTTAGCCCCGGAGGGCCGACCAGCCGGCGTCTTTCTCCTGCTGGGACCGACTGGCACTGGCAAGACACGCACGGTGGAGGCCATCGCCGAAATCCTGCACGGCAGCGCGAAGAACCTCGTGAAGATCGACTGTGGCGAATTTCAAATGGAGCACGAGGTCGCCAAGCTCATCGGCTCGCCACCTGGCTATCTGGGGCATCGCGAAACCGTGCCAATGCTCACGCAGCAACAGTTACAGGCGGTGACCAGTAGCCAGTGCGCCCTATCCCTGGTGCTCTTCGATGAGATCGAGAAGGCCGCACCGTCGCTCTCCAGACTCCTGTTGGGCATCTTGGACAAAGCCGTCTTGCGGCTTGGGGACAATACCACGGTCAATTTTGAAACGAGCCTCATTTTTTTCACGAGCAATCTGGGGGCGCGTGAGATGATGCGCCAGATGCATCCCGAGATTGGCTTCCAGACCGGTGGACCCCGAGAGCGCACTGATGTGGCGAGCAAATTGGAGAGCATCGCACTGGCGGCCGTGCGCCGGCGCTTTTCTCCAGAGTTCGTCAATCGCATTGACGCCGTGGTGACCTATCAACCTCTCGACACCGAGGCGCTCGGCACGATCCTTGACCAGCACATCAACGAGCTGCAGCGGCACGTGAACTCGCGCCTCGGGGAGCGCTGCTTCACGCTCGAGGTCTCGCCTGAGTGTCGCCAGTTTCTGCTGCGCAAGGGGACCAGTGAAGAATACGGCGCCAGAGAATTGAAGCGCACCGTGCACCGTCAGCTCACCCAACCTCTCGCCACGCTTGTGGCGCGGGGGCAGGTCGAGCCTAGGGCGCGCGTGTCTGTAGACGTGAGTGACGATCAGGAGTCTCTCAGCATCCGCGCCGCGCCCGGCCAACCCGTGGCCGCGCCGCAACAGCCCACGGTCCTTATCGTGGACGACAACCGCGATCTGCTGCTCTTCCTCGAACAACTGCTGGCGCAGGCTGGGTGGACCATCCTGATTGCGAGCTCAGCCCAGCAGGCACGCGAGGTGTTCGCACAACACTCCGCCCATGCTGTACTACTGGATTATATGCTGGGTGACGACGACGGCGTCAAATTGGGGCTGGAATTCCAATCCCAGGCACCGCACATGCAGGTGATTATCATGACGGGCGGGATACTGTCTCCTGCCGAAGAAGCCATCTGCCAGGAACGGGATATGCCCGTCTTACGCAAGCCCTTTCTCGCTAGCAACCTCATGCAGTTGATTCGCTCCCGGCTCGCGCCCAGCTTCGTCCCTGCATCTGAGAGCGCCCCCCAGGAGGAGAGATAGAGCTTCTGACCCGCCTATCTCCCCCTCCCCAGGCAAGAGGTCAGCGCCAGCTAGGCCGAGGACGCACCCAAGGCGCGTGGGGCTACCCGTGCCAGGAACGCTGTGAGGGCCCCGTTAAACGCCTGCGGCTGCTCCAAGTTGGAGAGGTGCGCCGCTGACTTCAGGATGACCAGTTCAGAACCCTTGATCTGCTCGTGGATAGTGCGTGACGCAGCGACCGGAGTCCCCTGATCGTCCTCACCGACAATGATCAGCGTTGGCACGGTGATTGCCTTGAGGCGATTGGTGAGGTTGAGAGCGGCGATAGCATGGCAGCACCCGGCATAGCCCGCTACTGGGGTGGAGCGAATCATCGCACGCACCTTGT
>Ga0075421_100012173_pt1 | contig 10673 bp, 10 predicted proteins | sample SoiMetdeltSBSDD5_FD_75292 | JGI IMG/M metagenome (GOLD analysis project Ga0075421, IMG submission 75292) | Bulk soil microbial communities from a Populus tree surrounding site in Tennessee, USA - Soil MetaG P. deltoides SBSDD5 | ecosystem: Environmental > Terrestrial > Soil > Tree plantation...
GATGGGGGCAGTGCCTCAGAGAGGGGAGCCTATGGCCATCTTTACCTTGGAGGAAGCGCGGGCCTTACTACCGCGAGTGAAGGAGATCACGCAACACTCCTACGACATCGTCGAGGAACTCCAGACGCAGTTAGAAGCAACGGAGCACCCGCGGGAAGTGCGGCGTCTCGAGGCGCAGGTGAACGAGGCCCTGCAGAGGTGGGCTACTGCAGTCAAAGAACTGGGAGTCGAAGTCAAAGGCTTATGGCTTGCTGACTTTGATTCTGGTGATGGCTATTACTACTGCTGGCAATTGGGTGAGGACGACATCGAGCATTTTCACCGCTACGAAACCGGCTTTGCCGGACGCCGTCCCATTACATTGCTCGACTAGCGCACGCACAAGGATGGCGTAGGGAGCATGCATACTGCAGTGTGGCCGCTGCGCCTCGTCCGGGTGAGCGCACTTTTCCTCTGTATGGGCGGCCTGAGCGGTTGTGGTATTGGCTATCTTTGGCATGTGACAGTAGGGCAGGCAACCATCCTGCTCCATCAGCGTCCAGTCGAAGAAGTGCTGCACGACACACGCCTCACGTCCCAGGAGCAGCACAAGCTGCGCCTGATCCTTGCAGTGCGGTCCTTTGCCATCACCCAGTTGGACCTGCGTGAGAGCAAGAGCTACACCACGTTTGTGCAGCTCGAGAAATCGTACGTGAGCTACAACCTCTCAGCCGCGGCGCCAGATGCCTTCAAACCGTATGTATGGCGCTTTCCCATCCTGGGCCGCATGCCGTATAAGGGGTTCTTTGATAAAGACTATGCCCTACGCGAGCAACGCGCCTTGGAAGAGCAGGGATATGACACCTATCTGCGAGGTGTGCGAGCCTATAGTACTTTGGGCTATTTTAGCGACCCCATTCTATCGAGTATGCTCGCTTATGATGATACTTTTCTGATCAATACGATCATCCACGAAATGCTGCACCAAACGGTCTGGTTTAAAGGCAACATTAGTTTTAATGAGAGTTTGGCAAGTTTCGTCGGCGAGCATGGCACACTGGCTTATCTGCAGCAGCGGTATGGGGCAGACGCCCCGGAATATCAACACTACCGCGCTTTGCGTGCCGATGCCCTGGTGTTTGAGGGGTATATGGACGCGCTCATCGAGCGCCTCGAAGCGCTCTATCACGAATCGATGAGCCGCGCCGACAAGCTCCAGCGGAAGGCACAGATTTTGGCCGAGGCGGCAGCGGCGTATCCTGAGGTATTCCCACGCATGCAAACAACGAGCTATCGGAACTTTTTTGAGCGGCAGTCTTTGAACAATGCTGTGCTCCTCGCTTTCCGCGTCTACCATCATGACACAACATTCTTCGAACAAGCCTTGGCAGAGCAGGGAGGGGATCTGCGTCGCATGATTGCCTACTTCAAGACGCTACGTGCGGACCAGATTCCAGCGAAGTTTCGCACGCGTTAGGACTATGGATAGACACCATGATACCTCTGTGGAACGTTTGGGCTGATTCTACACATGGGAGCTGCAGGTGGAACACGGTCTATTATATGCTGGGCCTGGTGTATCTTATCGTCTGTGGCATGGTCACGGTTGAGCTGGCGGCCGCGCAAGACGAGAGGGCAATCCGGCGCATTGTTGTGACAGACCGCCAGACAGCCAGAGAAATCCTCCAGCAATTGCGGCAAGGTGCCTCATTTAGCGCCCTGGCAGGTACCAGGTCGGTGGGAACAGAGTACAGCCAGTGGGGCTATAGCGGCGTGATCCGCCTGCGTGAGGTACAGCCAGCCCTGCGCGCCGCCATACTCAAATTAAAAGAGGGCCAGATAAGCGATGTCCTAGAATTGGGCGGGCAGTTCGTCATCATCAAAATGATCTCGCCCAAGATTCCGCGCCACTTCGAGGCTGCCGAGCGTGCCGAGCGTCAGGGCAAGCTGCCCCAGGCTATCCAAGAGATACAAGCAGCGCTGCAGCTCGAAGAGGACAATGTGGAGGCGTATATCAAGCTGGCGGCGCTGCAACAGAGCGCCAAAAAGTTCGATGACGCGATTCGGTCTTTCGAGAAGGCCCAGCAGTATGCTCCTCAGGAGATACAGTTGATGCTCCTGACAGCGGGTGCTTACACGCACGCCGCGGCTGAGAGCCACAATGCGGCCCAGGCTGAGAAAGCCTTACAGATGTATCAACAGGTGTTACAGCGTGACGGGCGCTATGCTCCAGCTGTCCATTTTGGTATGGGCAAAGTCTATCTCGTCGCGTTACGACAACCGGAGACTGCTGTAGGGCATTTAGAAAAAGCGGCAGAGGCGACAACCAATGTAGGTGAGGCGCATCGGTTACTCATCCAGGCTTATTATGACACACAGCGCTACGAACAAGCCTGGCAGAGCTTACGCCGGGCCCAGGACTTAGGATTTGATTTCCCTGATCTACTGGCCGCGCTACAGAAAGTCAAGCAACATAGCCAACGCTGACAGCGTATAACGAAAGGAGCATGGCAGAATGGCACCAGGAGATGATGCTGCCATTATGAAAACTGTTGAGGCGTTGCAGGCGCGGAACATCCACGTCATTGTGACTGACACACGCCAGGAAGCCAACAACGCCTTAATCCAGCTCCTGCCTGAAGGGGCAGAAATCTGCGATAGTACCTCAGAAACGCTCGATGCCATCGGCTTCACCGCTTTTATCCGTGGCAACCGACGCTACAAAAACCTCCACGATGTCTACGAGGCCGAGCCAGACATGGCCAAACGCAATGACTTACGCCGTCGCGCCTCTATCGCCGACTACTTTATTGGTAGTGTGCAAGCCATTGCCGAGACCGGTGAGATCTTTGTGGCAAGTGCGACGGGAAGTCAGCTCGCCCCGTATATCTATGCTGCCAAGCACGTCATATTAGTGGTCGGTATCCAGAAAATCGTGCCTACATTTGACGCGGCTATGCAGCGGGTGCGTGGGCACACACTCGCCAGGCATGACCAGTGGTTGGCAGAGATGGGCCGGGCGCCTACACCCATTGGCAAGTTGGGCATTATCGAGCATGAGAGCCAGGCAGGACGGATAATTGTGATTCTGGTCAAAGAACTCTTGGGGTGGTAAAGCATGTGGAAGGACCAGGAAGCTATGGCCTACGAATTCGCCACGTATGAAAAACAGGGACGGATTGCCATCGTGACGCTGAACCGTCCGGAGCGCATGAACGCCCTCCACGCCCCGGCGCATGTCGAATTGCACGAGATCTGGAACGATTTTGAGCGTGACCCTGAGATCTGGGTCGGTATTCTTACCGGTGCCGGCAAGAAGGCATTTTCGGCTGGCAACGATTTGAAATACACGGCTGAGCACGGCAGGAGTACGGTGCGCTCGGCGGAGACGGGATTTGGCGGTATTACGAACCGGACGACCTGCTGGAAGCCCATCATCGCGGCCGTGAATGGCTATGCGTTGGGTGGTGGTTTCGAGATGGCGTTAGCGTGCGACATCATCATCGCGGCTGAGCACGCTCGGCTGGGACTGCCTGAAGTACGGGTCGGGCTTATGGCAGGCGCTGGTGGTGTGCATCGCCTACCGCGCATGATCCCTCACAAAATCGCCATGGGCCATATCCTGACGGGGCGCCACATGACAGCCCAGGAGGCGCACCGCTGGGGTATTGTCAACGAAGTGGTGCCATTGGCTGAACTCATGCCAACCGTCTTTACATGGGCCAATGAAATTCTAGAAGGTGCCCCACTGTCAGTCCGGGCCAGTAAGCAGTCAGCGCTGCAGGGCCTGAGCTATCCGCTCGACGTCGCCCTCAACCTGAACTATACCGAAGTGCTGCGCATGCTGCGCTCCGAGGATACCGTCGAGGGACCACGGGCCTTTGCAGAGAAGCGTAAGCCGAACTGGCAGGCGCGTTAAGTGCTGCGCACGGCTACTGCGTAGGGCTAATTACCCCCGCCAAACTGGCGGGGCCAATTGCGGTACGCAGTACCCAGTTTGGCGGGGGTAAGTCATCGGCTCTCACATTAGAGGTGGCTTGCACGTGACGAGCAGCGTATAATGGATGTCAGTACCACCCATACTGGGAGGGGAGAGGAGGTTGTATGTTTGGCTTAGGTGTGCAGGAGTTAATGCTTATTCTCATTATCGCCATGTTTTTCTTTGGCGGTAAGAAGCTCCCAGAAATTGCCAAAGGACTGGGCAAAGGCATTCGAGAATTTAAGCGCGCCAGTGAGGGCGGAGCGGACGATGAGGACGAGCATATAGAGTCCAAGGGACAGGAAGAGCCCAAGAAGAAGCTGGAAAGCAAGTCCTAGTGGCTTGTGCAGAGGAGGGAAGCAGGCGTGCCCATTCCCTTACAATGGGACGGCCAACCTGGCCCGGCACACGTTGATACCGTAGAGACCGCCAACCGCCTCTATAACTTTTTACCTCAGGCACTGCACCGCATCCAGGGCGCTGCCGGAGCGCCACCTGCCCTGCAAGCAGCCACCCTTGTGCCTTTAGCCGTGGGTGGTGGTATGGCAGTCTATAAGATCACCGCCCTGCTGCAGTCACAGCAGACGCAGCATCTCGTTTGCAAAATTCCCCACCAGCGCCGTATTGTCTACACTGCAACCACAGACCATCAGACAACGGAAGATACGACCCACCAACTGCTTGATCGTCTGGTTGTACTCGCCGACCGTCTTATGCAACGCGCTCCAGGTCTGTTCCCACGCAGTGGAGGCGCCTGGCATTGGCACGATGCTGAGGGCACCCCGCGCCATCTCCTCGTTGAAGAATTCATCCCTGGCCTGTCAGTGGAACGCTTAAAACACTACTATGAGCAGCAGTGGATGGCGAACCGACTGAGTGCTGACCTCTACCGCCAGCACCGTACAGCCGTCGAGCGCCTTGCCGTGGCGACGTTCGTCCGTCTGTGGGATGCCCTTGACCGTCGGCTCTTTACCTCTGATCCTAGCCCCTGGAATGTCTTAGTCCACCAGCCCGACGCCATGCTTGGCCGTCAGCCTGGCGCCACGATTATCGACCTGCATGGTCTGGAAGACGACGTCGGCCTCACCTACGTAGTACAGCGCCTGGCTGCAGTCTATGGCATGCGCCAGGACATTCTGGAAGATGTGCTCATTCCCGGCGTGTGCGATGCCCTGGGAGTCGCCGCAGGAACAGCACTCCTACGGGCTGAGCTGCCCCAGCTCGAAGCTGAGGCAGAACGCATGAGGCAGAACCTCGGCGTCGATATCCAGCGGCCTCTCGTTCAGCTCATCCGCACGCTGGCCTGAGCAGTGCGGTTAGACCTCGGCCTCGCACGTCACTCATACCGTAGCGCCTGGATGGGATCGAGCTGTGCCACTTTGCGGGCGGGATAAAAACCGAAAAAGATGCCGACTGCCCCTGAGAAGGCAACCGCTAAAGCTATTGCGCTCCAGTTAATCAACAGCGGCCACCCCACCGTGGTACTGACGAGCTGTGACCCCGCTAGCCCGAGCACGACCCCCACAACTCCACCGCTGAGGCTCAGCGTCAGCGCTTCGACCAGAAACTGCCACAGAATGTCTTTCTGCTTGGCCCCCACAGCGAGACGAATGCCGATCTCGCGAGTGCGCTCGGTCACCGAAACCAGCATAATGTTCATAATGCCAATGCCGCCAACCAGCAGCGAGATCGAGGCAATACTCCCCAGCAAGAGCGGCATCACGCGCGTGCTCTCCTCCTCGGCGGCCGCCATATCGGCTAAAGGCTGGATAGAAAAATCGTTTTCCTGCCAGGGCTGCAGGCGGTGACGCTGGCGCAGCAGAGCAGTGACTTGTTCGATAGCCTGTGGCAGTTCAGTGTTGCTGCCAGCCGCGGCCAGGATAGCACTGATGCCGGTCCATTTCCAGACCTTCTTCTGCATGGTGGTATAGGGAATAAGGATAATGTCATCCTGGTCCTGGCCCCAGGCCGATTGTCCCTTCGCTTCGAGCACACCCATGACCCGAAACGGGACGGTGCCCACCTGAATAATCTGTCCTACAGGATCAACGCTGCCAAAGAGCTTGGCCCGCACGGTCTCCTCCAGCACCGCCACTGTGCTGGCGGCGTCGACCTCCTGAGACGTAAACCACTCGCCGGCCGCCACGGCCCATTCGCGAATAGTGAGGTACTCGACACCCGTTCCCTGCACCGTCGTGGGCCAATTCTGGTTGGTATATACCACCTGGAAGTCGCCACCACGCACCAGAGGCGTGGCATAGGCGACGGCGAGACATTCGTTAAGAATCGCCTGGACGTCAGGGACCCGCAGGGTCGTGCGACTCCCCCAGCCATACTGTACCCCGCTCTGCGTCATCGCACCCGGTTGAATGACGAACGCGTGCGAGCCGAGACTAGCAATCTGCGCACGAATGGCGGCCTGCGCCCCCTGTCCAATAGCGAGTATGGCAATCACCGCCGCGACCTCGATGATCACCCCAGCATGGTCAATGCAGAACGCAGGGTGTTCTGCCGTAAGGCGCGGTGGGCAATCCGTATGGCCATGAGTACTTGTGTCATGGTCGTGCCTTCTAAAAGCGCACGGGGGGCGGGCGTGAGGTGGACAGGGGTGGTACGCCGCTAGCCCCACGTCCATTATTATCGTTGAGACCAATAATCAGCTCTTGCCCTTCCTAGAGACTGCCATCGTGGAGTTCACTGAACTGGTCATCGTTAATCCCTAGACGCATAGCGACAGGCCACAGCGCACCTTCCGGGGTCAGGGGCCAGACTTTAGGGATGATTTGCCACGACCTGCGCGGAGCTGCACCTAGACCATTCGACGCACTCGCCAGCTGCTGCTTCTGGAAGGCCGTGATGAACTGCTCGCGCTTCTTCGGTGTCAGTTGCGGCTGAAAGCGTAGTGTCGCTTTGGGGATTTTTAACACGTTCTGCCGCTGTGCGACGAGGATCGACACGGTGGCTGTCATGCCAGGTTTCAACTTCAGCTCTGGGTTGTCGACGGCAATGACGGCGTTATAATTCATGACATTTTGCACCACGATAGGCGCCGAGCGGATCTCGCGCACTGTCCCGCGTATGACCTGGCCCGGGTAGGCGTCCACCGTAAAGGTCGCCACCTGGCCAACGGCCACAGAGCCAATGTCCGCTTCGCTGACGTTCGTGTTCACCTGCATCTTTGTTAAGTCTTGCGCAATGGTAAACAACATTGGCGACTGGAGACTGGCAGCCACCGTCTAACCCACATCCACACTGCGCGAAATGACCGTACCAGTGACCGGTGAGCGAATGATCGTGCGCTCGAGATCCACGCGTGCCTGTTCGAGCGCCGCTTCGGTCTGGTGCACCTGCGCAGTGGCTTCCTCCACCTGCGCCTCAGCCGCCACAAGTTGAGCCTGGGCGGCGCGCAGCTTGGTCTCGGCCGACTCCACATCCGCCTGCGCAGCATTGTACTGGGCGACGGTAGTGTCATAGGCGGTCTGAGCGGTCTCGACTTCGTTACGTGGCAGCAAGCCACGCGCAAACAACGCCTGCTGCCGCTCTAATATGCGTCTGGTATCGACAATAGCGACACGCGCCCGCTCACGTTGGGCGCTCCGACTCGCCATGTCGGCGCGGGCCGTTTCGATGCTGGCACGCATGTTGTGCACGTTGGCCATAGCGTTTTGACCTCCGCGCGCGCATTGTCTAGATTAGCCTCGGCCTGCAGGACCTTGGCGCGAAAGCTCGCCTGGTCTAACTGCGCCAACTGCTGTCCAGGCACCACAGTCGAGTTAAAATCCACAAAGAGTTTCTCGATCATGCCCGACACTTGCGTGCCCACTTGCACCATGATGACCAGGTTGAGCGTCCCTGTCGCAGAGATATACGCCGTGATCTCGCTGCGTTCGACTTTCGCCAGGCGGTATTTGGCGCCGTGCTGTATCCCCCACAAATGTTTGACGCTCTGCCATCCCGCCAGCCCTATGGCGAGGAGCCCGACGATCGCGAGAGACCACTTCCAGGGTCTGGAGGATGATTGCCCGCGCACATGGTGGTTAGGCTCGATGCCAGAGCGCTCGCGTGGCCGGTCCAGCCGCTTGGTGATGGTCTCGGTCGCAATTCTCAATAATGCCACGGTCTTGACGATTGGGATAAACTACTTCCAGGGCCTGGAGGATGGCTGCCTTCGCACATATCGCTTTGGCTCGGTGTCAAGGCGCTCTCGTTGCCGGCCCATCTGCTCAGCTGCAATTCTCAATTTGGAGATCAACGGGGGTCTAGGCACGGCAGCTTACCCCCAAACTTCTCAGTGGTGCCCCAAAGCAGACAGGGAGTTACCGAGGCTCAACCCCTCAGAGGAATCTCACAACCGGCCACTGCTCTTCAGTCTAAGGAGCGGGAATGGCTCGGAAGTTGATCCCAAATTCAGGAGACTGCTGCTCCAGACGGTACCTCGGCAATCGCAGATGGAGTAAGCGTGACTCGGCCATTGGCAATCTCCACTACTACACTGCAGTGACGTAGCGTTGTCAGACGATGAGCAATCAGCAGCGATGTTCGGCCCTTCATCAGGTGTTCCATCGCTTCCATGATCACGGCCTCGGTCTTGACGTCCACAGAACTGGTGGGCTCGTCCAGGATCAGAATCGGTGTGTCTCTGAGGAACGCGCGAGCCAAGGAAATGCGCTGGCGCTCGCCGCCGGAAAGCCGCATACCTCTCTCGCCAACTAGCGTTTCATACCCGTCAGGCAATTGGCTGATGAATTCGTGTGCGTGGGCTGCCTCGGCTGCCCGAATGATCTCGTCTCTGGTGGCGTCGGGCTTGGCATAGGCGATGTTTTCGGCGATTGTGGTTGAGAAAAGAACGGGATCCTGAAGTACTAGCGCGAACTGGCGGCGAAGGTCCGCCAGCCTGTAGTCTCGAAGATCAATCCCATCGAGCAGAACTTGCCCCTGGGTCGGGTCATAAAACCGTGACAGAAGGTTGACTAGGGTTGTTTTGCCGGCTCCGGTAACACCTTTGATGCCCAAACGCATGCCCGCGGGGATATCGATCGAGACATCACGCAAGACGGGCTGCGCCGTGGCAGAGTAGCTAAATGAAACGTTGCGGAAAGACAATCCGCCTTGGGCGCGCCCCAGCGGGCGGGCGTGTGGCCGCTCGAGCACGTCGGGCAATTCGTCGAGCACCGCAAAAACACGCGCCGCACTGGCAAGCCCACCCTGCATGCCGGTTATTGTTTCGCTGATCAGTTGCGCGGTCGGGTAGAGCTGTGCCAGATATCCCATGGCCAGCACGAGACTACCGACGGAAAGATCTCCGCTCTGTACCCGGCGCACGCCAATGAGTAGCACCAGCGCTGTGCCGACGGCAGTGGTCAACACAAACAGTGCCCTGGACGAGCCTTGAATGAACGCCAGTCGCAACCGAGCCGTCTTTCCATGCTGCGACTGCTGGATAAATCGACCGTGTTCCCGTTCCTCTTGTCCGAATGCCTGGATAACGCGCAAACCCGTTAATGCCTCGTGCACGACCGACAATGCGCCACTTTCAAGTTGCTTGGCGACCTCCCAGCCCTTACGCAGTCGATTGCAGGAAACCGAGGTGATAAGCATCAACACGGGACAGACGGCCAGCGCCACCAGTGCGAGGAGCCACTCCATGCGGGCCATCACTACAATCATCCCGATGAGCGTAAACATAGCGCCGATGAGCGGCGTCAGCGCGTACATCAGAATCCATTGAAACGAATAGGTGTCGTTTTGTATGCGGTAAACCGAGTCGGCTGTGCCCTTAGAGTCGTGATAAGAGAAACTCAGCCGCTGTACGTGACTGAACAGCTGCGCGCGGAACCCCAGGAGCAACTGCTCCCCGGCATAACTAACAAGCATCGTATTACACAAGCCTCGAAGCTGGTCGAGCAGTGCGATAGCGAGCACCAGACCAACGGCAACCAGCAGAATAGCACTGCCGGAATTTACAAAGTTGGCAGGCAGCGAGGCCGTGAGAAACCCCGGAAGTGGACGATCTCCGATGATACTGTCCACTGCAATCTTCAGGGGCAATGGCAACAAAAGTGAAAACGGGGCGGCCAGCACACTCGTCAAGAACGACAGTCCGACCGAACTCCAGTAGGGCCGGACCTCGCGCGCCAGTCGGCCCCAGAAATGCACGTAAACGTCGATATGCGTATCAGGCATTACCTAGTATCCTTGAACAGTCCCCACCTTCGGTGTCCCGGATCACTGTCTTCAGGACTCCGTCGTCACCACTGCCACACCGAACCCGTCAAAGCGAATGGTTCCGTCATGATCTGCATGCGTAATCTGATTATGCGTGCCGCCGTCAATCTTGAGAACGGTTCGCAGACCTGTGATTCCGGGAACCAGATTCGCAAGGTCAAAGCTTGCCGGCTCTTCCTTCTGATGGACGACGAGCGCGCTGCGCCTCCCGCTCTGATCGCGGGCAACGACAACATCGACGCTGCCATTACCGCTCGGGCCGGTCGGGAATGAAATCCAGTCTCCCGGGTGGATATATTGGGCGCATAGTTTCTTAGCATAGAACGAAGGCCAAGGATCGCCGTACTTGTTCATCATACCGTAACCGCCGGCATCCTCGGTACCGACCCAGAACATCTCAGCATCAACCTGAGCGCGCATGAGTTGCAGCAATGCGGAGATGTAGTAAGTGGCGCCGAAGATTGAATGGTTGAACCGCGCTCGGACTGGC
>Ga0075421_100012175_pt1 | contig 10673 bp, 6 predicted proteins | sample SoiMetdeltSBSDD5_FD_75292 | JGI IMG/M metagenome (GOLD analysis project Ga0075421, IMG submission 75292) | Bulk soil microbial communities from a Populus tree surrounding site in Tennessee, USA - Soil MetaG P. deltoides SBSDD5 | ecosystem: Environmental > Terrestrial > Soil > Tree plantation...
TCGCGCCCTTCGTGACGTCCAGCGACTCCGGCAACGTGGTGGCGCTGCTCATCTACGGGTATGTCGTGCTTGGCTCCGGGCTCGTCGCGCTTCGGGGGCGGGTGTGGCGCACGGCCGTGATGGTAACCACCATCGGATGCTGGCTCTATGTCGCCGTGGCATCAGCGTCGCTGAGCAGCGACCAGTCGAACGCACGGGACTACCCAGCCATCTTTGCGATCGCCGTCGCATGGACTGCGATCGTGGCCACCCGCGGCGCCTGGGGCGCCCGCGTTTCGAGGTCGGCGCTGGTCGCGTTGTTCGGGACACTCGTTGTGCAAGCGGTCGACCGGTCACCGGCCACCGACCTGCTCATCCTCGCCGCGCTCGGCACGCTTACCGCGTACGCGACGGTCTACGCTCAGACCGTCGACGCGGTCGGCGAGGGGCTGCCGACGCAGCCGATCTTCACCGGGGCGGTGATTCCGCTGGCGTTAGGCTCCATAGCCGTCGTCAGCGTCCGCGACACGGCGCTGGCAAGAACCCTCGTTGCACTGGCGTGGACGGCTGGCGCCGGCGCCGCGGCATTCGTTCAGCCGGCGGCGCGGTCCACGCATCTGATGACCGGCGGGATCGCGAGTGGGGCGACGCTCCTGTTCGCGCTCGAGGACAGGGCTGTCGAGTCGTGTGTCGCGCTCTCGGCGCACGCCGCGGCGCTGTCTCTGCTGCTGCGCCGGGCTCGAACACGCCTCCTCGGCGTCCCGATCGCGTTAGGTCTCGCGATCCTCACGATCTGGACGTTCCAGCTCCTGCTCGATCGCCCGCCGTATACCTACACCCCGTTTCTCACCGCCCCGTCGCTCGCGGCACTCGCAATGTCGGCGGCGTGGCTCGTGGTGTCGTGGAACGCGTACCGTGTCGAGTTGGCGGATGCCGGTCTGGGAATGACCGAAATGCGCACTGCCGTCAGGCTCGCGGGCTCGGTTGTAACCTTCCTCTGGGGAAACGCGGAGCTCTCACGCGCCTACTCGGACGACGTCTCGACCTTTCTCCTGATCCTGTACTACGCGGTGGTCGGCGTGGCCGCGATCTTTGTCGGACGCGCGCGCGGCATCCGGATTCTCCGCCACGTCGGCCTGGGGTTGGCGATCTTCGCCGCGCTCAAGGCGATCGCCGAGGCGTCATCGCTCGTCATCGGGCTCAGGGTCGGGAGCTATCTGCTCGCGGGCATGTTCCTGCTGGGCGTGGCGTACTGGTACCGAGATCGGGAATCGGGAATCGGGAATAGAGAATAGAGCGACGGGAGACCGGAGACGAAGGCCTGTCATCCCGAGCGCAGCGAGGGAACCTCAGGCTCCCGACAGAGGGCTCTCTTTCGTGACGAAGAAGATCCCTCGCTGCGCTCGGGATGACAACGAGCGACGTTAGGCCGCGACTACTGGTGTGTCCCCGCAGCGGGTGAGAGAAGCCGATCGACGATTCGGTTCGCCATGCCCTTCGCGTCGGCCTGGTCGTCGTTCGTCAGCACGATGACCACTGCGCGCCGACCCGTCACGCGCACGAACGCGTTGCGACGACCGCCGTCGGCGCCATACGCAGCGAGCCGCGCCACCCCTGCGGACGTGTCCGCCTCCCATCCCTTCGTTGCATCGATGTCGCGCCACGTGCCCGGATTCTCGAGGCCGAGCGCGAGACGATAGAGCTCATCGACGCTCGACTGCACCTGACCGTCAGCCGTCGCCGCGGTTTTGTGCATCCCGATCGGCATGCTCACCTGGCGCGCAACGCACCGCTGAAACGGCGTCATCGCCGCAGCCGCTGCAGACGCGCTGTCCCTCTGCGTCGAGTCGCGAGCACCACCCGCGCCGCGCCCCGGAGGGGGATCCGGAAGCTGTGAGCAGAGCGACATGAACACACTGGACATCGCCCCGATTGTGAACTGCGGCACCGTCGTCGTCGGCATGTAGCGCGGCTGCACCGGAATCCCCCAGGACTTGTTCACCAACACCTTTCCGTCCTGCGCGACCAGCACCGTTGCACCACCGACAGACGGAGCGGCGTATTTCGCGAACACCGAGTCGACGAACTGGGTCGTGAGCGGCGACTCCGCGATCGCCCGGCGAACTACCTTGCGCGACGCGAGGTTGTACGTGTCGCCGGGACGAAGCGTGAGGAACGGAACGCCCGGATCGTTGGGGTCGTTCCCACCGTACACGAACGCCTTGTTTCGCCCGATGATCGTGGCCGTATCGCCCCGCACTACCCACGCGGTGCCTTCGTCCTCGGAGATCCCGAGCAGTTTCGGGTATTTGGTGATGATCGAGTCGGCGAGGTCGGGCAGCCGCTCACGCGCCACGACGTGCTGATCGATCCCGACGTTGCGCAGATAGGCGAAGCCCTTCTCGTAACCCGGATAGTCCATGATCCGGTTGTTCTGCGACGGCGCTCCGCGCACCATGAAGTCGCCGAGGATGGACGCCCCGGCCGACGAGCCACCGACGACCCCGCCTCGCTCGAGCACCTCGCGAAAGGCTTTCTCCGTCTTGGTCCCGCCGTAGTCCTCGACGAGATGGTACTGACGTCCGCCTTCGAACCAGACGCCACCCGCCTTCTTGATCACGGCGACGAACGAATCGGAATCGGCGAGCTTTCGGTCCTTCGTGAAGAGCACGTGGAGATTCCTTGCCCCTGCGGCCTTCCAACCTCGGGTGCCCGGTCCGTCCTGCTCATACGAATCGGCCCCTCCCGCATTCGGGACGTCGATGATCAGCGCATCCGGCCCGCCGGCCGCTTCTATGAACTTGGCGTAGATCTCGGGTCCCATGGCCCCGCCGCCGACGACAATGACTGTCCCTTTCGGCGGCCCGACCTTGGTCGGCCCGTACGGGCTGGCGGGTCGAAACGGCGTTTGACCCAGCACGATCGCGGGGTAGAGGAACACAGCGGCGGCCGCAGAACGCAGACGGGGCATGGAATGGGTAGGCTTGGGTGGGTACTCCCTCGTCTACGCCACGCGCCCGCGAGTCGTTGAGCCTCGCTGTCATCCCGCGCTCGGTGTCATCCCGAGCGAAGCGAGGGATCCTCATCGTCCCGACCGAGGGCCCCTCTACCGGGAGCCTGAGGATCCCTCGCCTGTCGGCTCGGGATGACAACCAGCCTGACGGCTCGGGATGACTGCCGGGCTCTATCCCCGCCCCAGGAGACGCCTAACGTGGGCCCGCTGCAGGTGGTAGATCCACGACCCGTACAGCGCCGCCCCCACGAGCACCGCCCATCGGACCACGCTCGCCCCGCTGTCCACTCTGAATCCCTCGAGGACCTCGGCCACGAGCGCAGCTACGCCGCCCCACAGGGCAATGTGTGCCGCGCCGCTCCGAAATCGCGCTTCCAGTCGTCCGCGGAACTCGGCAAGCATGTACCCGAGCAGCGTGAAGGCCGCCACCGTCTCCACGATGTGTAGCACGGTTCGGGAATCCCAGTCGGACGTGATCCCGAGGCCGAACGCGCCCCGCCACGACGTCGCTCGATGCCCGGCCACAGGTGCCACCAGCAGCACCAGATACGCCGCATAGAACGGCGCGCCTTCGGAGAGTGCCCTCGACTCGAATCGACGATTGATGGGCCGCGCTCGAGTCTGGTCGGCCGACCGAACCCACACGAACGCGCCAATTGCCGCGAGCATCAGAAACAGCACGATCGACGCGCGTGGCGCCAACCCTGGAAACGCACCAACCAGAAACCACGCGCACGCCGCGACCGACATCAGCTCCCGCGACAGGACATGGTTGGGTCCGAAGTGATACCGCTGCGTGGCTGCAAGCAGGCTGGCCCCGAACAACCCGAGCGCCAATAGCGGCCAGAGCGGCATCGCGGAATCGACACCAGCGAGTCCGTCGAGCCAGAGCAGCGGAATGAGAAGATAGACGAGCCCCATGAGAGGCAGCTCGAGCGACAGGCGCCCGACCGTCCGGGCGTCCATCGCGATCCGACGCGAGAGTCGCCGCTGGAGCTCCGCACCGACATACGCGCCCAGGCCGTTCGCGACGACATCCGACAGCGACGCGAATCGCGTCACCTCGAAGAGTTGCATCGACTCGATCGCCGCGCTCGCCGCCAACGCGATCAGCGCGATCTGATGCGGCGGCACGTTCGCGTCCTGTCGCGCGACCGCGTAGAGAAATCCCAGCGGGAGGAACAGCGCCACATTCGCGAGCACGTCGACGAGCCCACCCGAGAGCATCACGCGGGGCTGAGTCGGGATTGCGAACTGGAACGGGAGCAGCGTGACGACCGTGGTGATCACGGCGACGTACGCGAGCAGCGCCGTCGCGAGACGTGACCCCGTATCGGCCCGCGAGCCGGCGGGCGCGCCAGGAACTTCGACGCCGTCGACCGGGACGAGGTGGCGGGCGAGTGGTTCAGCCAAACGTGAAGAGCGAGTTGATCGCCGGGTGGCGGTGGAGTTGCGTGCGCGTCGGACGGCCGAGCCGTCGCGTGAGAGACGACTGAGTCACGCGGCCGGTCGCGTACCGAGCAGCGAACTGTCGCTGGTGTCGACCGCGTGCGCCGAGGCAGCTCGGCCGGTCGTCCAACGGTGACGCCACACATTCCCGGCATGTGATCTATGGTGATTTCTGCCGTTCACCGCGGCGGCACATGTCGATAAGTTTCTACGAGCCCAACCACTCATGCTCGCCGCGACGCGTTCGCGCGCCGTCACCCACACCCGAGGCTGCGACATGTTCGAACCAGGGTCTGCCACAGGCACGCTCGACACCGACGCCACGACCGAAGACGCACGCCGCATCTCGGCGATGTCGGAAGGCATGTCCGGCTCCGAGATTCTCCGCATTGCGGCGGAAATCCGCGCGATGACCGAGGCCGGACAGCGTGTGTGCAACCTGACCGTCGGTGATTTCTCGCCGGCGGAGTTTCGGATTCCGAAGCTCCTGGAGAACGAAGTCGCTGATGCGCTGCGACGTGGAGAGACCAACTATCCGCCGTCGAACGGCATCGCGATGCTCCGTGAAGCCGTTAGTCGGTTCTACAAGCGCGTGCTCGGACTCGACTATCCGGCGAAGTCGGTGTTGGTGACGTCCGGGTCGCGTCCCGGGATCTATGGAACGTTCCGCACAGTCGTCGACCCCGGCGATCGCGTCGTGTTCCCGGTGCCGTCTTGGAACAACAATCACTACTGCTACCTGACGGGTGCGGTACCGGTCCCGGTGGCCACGTCGCGCGACACGACGTTCCTGCCCACACGCGAGCTGCTCGCGCCGGTGATCCGCGGAGCGCGCCTGCTATCGCTCAACTCGCCGCTCAATCCGACCGGCACGGCCTTCACGGCCGAGACGTTAGGCGACGTCTGCGACCTGGTGCTGGAGGAGAACGCTCGGCGCCGCAATGGGGAGCGACCGCTCTACCTCATGTATGACCAGGTCTACTGGATGCTCACGTTCGGCGACACGCGTCATGTCGACCCGGTGTCGCTCCGTCCGGAGATCGCGCCGTACGTGATTTACGTGGACGGCGTGTCGAAAGCGTTCGCGGCGACGGGCGTGCGCGTGGGCTGGGTCGTGGGGCCGCAGGACATCATCGACTCGATGAACAACTTCATGGGCCACGTCGGCACCTGGGCGCCCCGCGCGGAGCAGATCGGGACGGCTCGCCTGCTCGACGCGCCTAACGAGGTGGGCGCGTACCGGGAGGAGATCACCGCCGGGCTTCGCCAGCGCCTCGACGCGCTGTATGCGGGGCTCATGGCGATGCTGGCCGATGGACTCCCCGTGGACGCGACGGTGCCGATGGGCGCCATTTACCTGAGCGCGCGGTTCGCGCTGAACGGCAAGCGTACGCCCGATGGCCAGACCCTCCGCACGAACGACGAGATCCGTCGCTACCTCCTTCAGGCCGCCGGCTTCGCCGTGGTGCCGTTCCAGGCGTTCGGCGTGAAGGAGGATACGGGCTGGGTCAGGCTCTCCGTCGGCGCCGTGTCGCTGGCAGACATCGAGCGCGTCCTTCCCCGGCTCAGGGAGGCGATTAGCGCTGTCGTCTGAAAAAGCACACAAGTAACCTGTTACCTGTGTGTCTTGTGTTCGTGCGTCCCCGATGCGACCTTCCCCGGAGCTACTCCGGGGAACGCCATGTCGACCGAACCAATGCTCCTGCAGGGCACGCTGGACCTGCTCGTCCTGCGAACCCTCGCCTGGGGACCACGCCACGGATACGCCGTTGCGCGCTGGATCCGTGAGACCAGCGCCGACGTCATCCTCGTAGAAGACCGCGCGCTCTATCTCGCCCTTCACCGCCTCGAGGAGAATGCCCTCATCGAGAGCGAATGGGGCCTGTCGGAGAACAACCGCCGCGCGCGCTACTACCAGTTGACCGCTGCCGGCAAGCGCCAGCTCCAGACCAAGGCCGCGAGCTGGACGCGCTATGTCGAAGCCGTCTTCCGCATCCTCGAGTCCGCAGAGGGGAGGGCGAGCGCATGAGCCGCGAGAAACGCGTGAGCGGCATCCGCCGCCTGCTCAACCTTCCGGAATCGCGACGGCGAGTGCAGCACGACGTGGATGCCGAGATCCGGTTCCACATCGAGAGCCGTGTCGCCGAGCTCGTTGCCGACGGGACGCGACCCGAGATCGCGCGTGACATCGCGACCCGCGAGTTCGGCGATGTCGCCGAAGCGCGGGCCGAGATCGCTCGCGTGGACCGCCGTCGATTGACGCGCGAACGCCGGCAGGCGTGGTGGGAGACGTTCGGTCAGGACCTGGCGTACTCGGCGCGTTCACTCCGTTCGCAGCCAGGCTTCGGCGCCGTCGTCGTGCTCGTTCTGGCGTTAGGCATCGGGGCCAACGTCACGATGTTCGGCGTGATTGACCGGCTGCTCCTCCGTGCGCCGGCGTACGTGACCGACCCGCAGCGCGTGGTCAGCATCGCGACCGGGCTGAGAGTCGACGGCAACGATCGCCTGCAACGAGTCCTTTCGTTTCCGATCTACCGCGACATGCGATCCGCCACGGCGGCGTTCGAGCAGGTCGCGGCGTATTCGTCTGACGACATGGCGTTCGGACGCGGTCGTGAGGCGCATGAGCTGCGAGGCATGCGCGTGTCCGCGAACTACTTCGCGACGCTCGGCGTTCGGCCCGCGCTCGGCCGGTTCTTCCTCCCGGAAGAGGACGGCAATCCCACAGCGCCGCGAGTCCTGGTACTCGGCCACGGTTTCTGGCAACGACAGTTCGAGGGAAGCGAATCGGCGATCGGACGCACGTTGGCCATAGGTGACGACCAATACACCATCGTCGGAGTGGCGCCCCGAGGGTTCACGGGCGTGACGAACGAAATCGTCGACGCCTGGGTGCCGCTGACCGCCAATGTCACGGCCGAGGAGTATGCGGGCTGGCTGCGCAGTCGTCAGGCGTACTGGCTGCGCACCATAGCGCGTGTCCGTGACGGCGTGACGCCGGAGCGGGCAGCAGCGATATCGACCGCGGCACTGCGCGCCGGAGCCGTTCGCGATGGGGAATCGCCGCAGGCGCTGGCGGCGTCGAGTCCGAGCGTGCACCTCGTTTCGGTGCTGCCCCGGGAAGCTCGCGCCGACAGCACCGAAGCACAGGTTGCCGTCCTGCTCGGCGCAGTGTCTCTGCTCGTGCTCCTGATCACGTGCGCCAACGTCGCCAACCTGCAACTGGCGCGAGGCGTCGCACGCCAACGCGAGGTCGCCGTGCGGATCGCGCTCGGAATCGACCGCGCGAGACTCGTCAGGCAGCTCGTCTGCGAGACGGTGCTGCTCGCGCTCGCCGCCGGAGTCGCCGCGATCGTGGTCACGCTCTGGGGCGGTGGGCTCGTCCGCCGGGTCCTGTTTACGTCCGATCTGGCCGTGGCGACTCCCGTCGACTTGCGGTTGGTGGCCTACACGGCGTTCGCCGCAGTTCTCGCCGGCATCGTGAGCGGGTTGCTCCCGGCGCTGCAGTCCAGTCGTCCCGCGGTTTCGGACGCACTGCGGGCCGGGGCCAGGGCAGGAGGTCCGGTGCGCTCTCGCACGCGCGCCGTCCTCCTGGTCACGCAGGCGGCACTCACCGTCGTGTTTCTCGTTGGCGCGGTGCTCTTCGTCCGCAGCCTGCGGCGTATCGAGTCGCTGCCGTTAGGCCTGGAGCCGGACCGTGTGCTGGTCGTCAGGGCGCGTACGTCCGGCATGCGCATTAGTGAGTCTGACGTCGATGCGCTGTACGCCCGGCTTCTGGACGCCGCGCGGGCCGCACCCGGAATCGAGAGCGCGGCGGTTGCCGGCGGTCTTCCGTTCTCGACCGTGTGGGCCGAAGAGGTGAAGGTCCCTGGTCGTGATTCGCTGCCGCTGACTCGAGACGGCGGTCCGTACTTCAATGCTGTCTCGCGCGACTTCTTCCGCACGATGGGAATTCATGTCCTGCGGGGACGCGGCTTCACCGAGGCCGATCGAGGGACCACGGCGCGCACGGTCGTCGTGAACAAGACGCTCGCGGACCTCTGGTGGCCTAACGAGGAGGCCATCGGGCATTGCATGAAGGTCGGCGGCGACACGATGCCGTGTGCACAGATCGTCGGCGTGGTGGAGAATACGCGGCGGTTTCAGCTCATCGAGGACCCGGCTGTGTATTTCTACGTTCCGCGCGAGCAGGCACCGCGGTGGTCGCACTCCAGCGTCCTGGTGGTCAGGCCGCGCGGGGACGCGAGCCAGGTGGTGGAGTCGCTGCGGCGGGAGCTGCAGACGCGAGTGCTCGACGCGCCATTCATCGACGTGAGTCGGCTCGACGATCTCGTGAATCCGCAGATGCGCGCGTGGAGGCTCGGCGCGACGGCGTTCGGTGTGTTCGGGCTGTTGGCCGTCGTCGTTGCGGCGTTAGGCCTGTATAGCGTCCTCGCCTACGACGTGTCGCGCCGATTCCGTGAGCTCGGGATTCGCGTGGCGCTCGGAGCGGGGAGTGATGACATACGACGCATGGTCGTGGGACGTGGCATCCGTGTGGCGGTCGTGGGCGCGGCCTTGGGCTTCGCGATCGCGATTGCCGCAGGGCCGACGGTTGCACCGTTGCTGTTTCAGACCTCGGCTCGCGACCCGTCGGCATTTCTGGTTGCGGCGGCAGTCCTCTTCACGGTGTCGGTGCTCGCGGCGATCGTGCCGATGCGTCGCGCCGCGCGTGTGGACCCGATCGTTGCCCTGCGCGCCGAGTAGCGGCAGAGCTCTCGACGCCAGCTGCCGCCCGCGCGGTCACCCGAAGACGAAATACCCTGCGAACCCTGCCGCTGCGGCGTACATGAGTGGATGCACGCTCCGCCCCTTCGCCGAGACGACTTTGATGACGACGAACGTGATGAACCCGTAGCCGATCCCGTGGGAGATCGAGTACGTAAACGGGATGGTTGCAAGCAGCACGAAGGCGGGCAGCGCGACCTCGAGATCCTCGAAGTCGATGCGCGCGATCTGCTGGCACATGAGGAACCCCACGACGATGAGCGCGGGTGCCGTCGCCGCGGGCGGAACGATCGAGAACACCGGCGTCAGGAACAGCGCCGTCGCGAAGAGCAGTCCGACCACGACGGTATGCAGCCCGGTGCGAGCTCCTTCCGCGACACCGGCGGCGGATTCGACGTAGCTCGTGACCGAGCTCGCGCCGAAGAAGCCGCCGATCGCTGCGCTCAGCGAGTCGACCGCCAGGAGCCTGCGCAGCCCGGGAATCTCGCCGCGTTCGTCGTGTAGTCCTGCCTCGTCGGCAACGGCCGTCGCCGTCCCGATCGTGTCGAAGAAGTCGACGAGCAGCATTGGAAGCAGCATCGGGAGAGCGTTCGACCGGATCGCGCCCATCACGTCCGCCTGACCCACGGTCGCGAAGCTCGGCACCGAAACCCACGCGGTCGTCGGCAGCGAAGCCACGCCCATTGCCAACGCGATGGCCGCGCTCGCGAGAATCCCGATCACAATCGCGCCGGTAACCCTGCGCGCGATCAGCACGGCCGTGATGAGAAGGCCAACCAGCGCGACCGTCGCCTCGGGCATACGAAGGGAGCCGTGCGTCACCGGCGGCATTGCGGCAAGCGGATTGCTCGCGAGCGTCGTCAGCGTGCCCGGCGGGACGATGACGAGCTTCGCGTTCACGAGTCCGATGAATGCGATGAAGAGCCCGATACCGACGCCGATTGCACGCCGCAGATCACGTGGAATGGCGCGCATGACGGCCTCGCGCAGACCCGACATCACGAGGGCGAATGCCACGACACCATCGAGCACGACGATCCCCATCGCGACCTGCCAACTGCCGGCCGCCGGCGCGACCTGGTACGCGATGACCGCATTCAACCCCATGCCCGACGCGAGCGCCATCGGGAAATTCGCGACGACCCCCATGAGGATGCAGCAGATCGCCGCTGCCGCCGCCGTCGCCGCAACCGCGGGCGCGAAGGGAACCCCCGCCGCCGACAGGATCGACGGGTTCGCGAACAGGACGTACGCCATCGTCAGAAACGTGGCGAACGCGCCGCGAACCTCCGCGGCTGGGGTTGAGCCTCGCTCGGCGAGATCGAATCGGCGAAGCACTGATTCGCTGCGTCGACCGCTAGAGCTGCGCGACCAGCTCTTTGAGGGACGTTAGGCGCTGTTGCAGTGGTCCACGCCCGCCGGCGCGCTCGACTTCCTCCGCGATTGGCTTCGGAAGGAACTCCCG
>Ga0075421_100012176_pt1 | contig 10672 bp, 8 predicted proteins | sample SoiMetdeltSBSDD5_FD_75292 | JGI IMG/M metagenome (GOLD analysis project Ga0075421, IMG submission 75292) | Bulk soil microbial communities from a Populus tree surrounding site in Tennessee, USA - Soil MetaG P. deltoides SBSDD5 | ecosystem: Environmental > Terrestrial > Soil > Tree plantation...
CGATCATGTTGAGCATGTACGCGTCGCGGTTGTTGTCGTGGCCGACGTACTCCTGATACAGGACCGGAAGCTGCGCGTTCGCCTGCGGCGTGCCAGCGTTCTTCATGTACCACTCGGCGACCATCTGATGTCCGTCCGGGTTGATCGTCGGCCACAACATCAGGATGACGTTGTCGAGGATCGTGGACATCTCGGGGGTGTCGGCCCTCGTCAGCATCTCGTGCAGCAGCTCTGGCGTGTGCTGCGGCCCGGCCAGCTCGCTCGAGTGCAGGCCGCCATCGATGTGCACGAAGGCCTTGCCCTCCTTGGCGAGGCGCTGCGCGTCCTGTTCGGTCAGCCCGGACGGGCGCGCCAGCCGCCTGGCAATCTGACGATAGCGTTCGATCTTCGAGAGGTTGTCTTTCGACGAGACCAGGGCGAAGTAAATCGTCCGTCCCTGCGTCGTCTTGCCGGCCTCCACGAGCATCATGCGATCGCTGGCCGCGTCCACCTTCCGGAAGTAATCGACCACCTGGTCGTAGGTTGCGAGCTTGTAATCGGCGCCAGGCGGAAACCCGAAGACCGACTCCGGGGTCGGGATGCGGCTTGCCGCGACGAGCGTGAGCGGGACCAGGGCGAGGCCGGCGGCGGCCGAAATCAGTTTCATGCGTGACAAGAACATACAAGAGAACCGGACAACCCGATCAGCGGTAGTCCGGCGGCGCCGTCGCCGCGCCGCTCGTGCCAGTCGAGCCGGCCCTCTCAGTTGCGTGGCATCGCGACGGAGTCCTGCGGCACCGCTCGCCAGCACGTAGGCAGCGGCGGCGATGGCACACGCAAGCAGCGGACGCGTGGGGTTCCGCGACGACACTTGCCACGGTCCGATCGACAGCGTCCGGCCGTAACCCACGCGGGCGTAATATCTCTGCGAAGATCCCACGCGGAACACCAACGTGCGCGACATCCTCTGGAGAGACCTGCAATACGCCGCCCGGACGATGCGGCGGTCGATCGGCTTCAGCGCCGCGGTCGTGCTGACGCTTGCGCTCGGCATCGGGGCGAGCACCGCGATCTTCAGCGCCGTGTACGGCGTGTTGCTCCGCCCGCTGCCGTTCCGCGACGCCGAACGGCTGGCCGTGATCCGGATGGAGCGCACGGTCGAAGGTTCGCACCGGCCGGTCACGGCGCTGTTTCCTCTCGCGCATCTGCCGAACCTGCAGGCCGCAGCCCATGCCTTCGAGTCCATCGCGTTCTATTCCACGCACTCGTCGGTGGTGTCGCACAGCGGCTTCACCCACACCGTGGAGTCGGCGTCGGTCTCGGACACGTTTTTTTCCACCGTCGAAGGCCGGCTTCAATCGGGGCGCGGATTGAATCCGTCCGGCGCTAACCGAACGTCCGCGGTGATCAGCGATCGCCTCGCCCGGCGGCTCTTCGGAACCGCGCAACCTCTCGGCCGGACGCTGACCGTCGCCGCGCGCTCGTACGAGATCGTTGGCGTGGCCCACCGGACATTCCAGCTGCCCAGCCAGACAACCGACATCTGGCTGCCGGCCATTGATTCGGGCTGCTGTCCGTACGCGGCCATCGCGCGGCTGAAGCTACTGGTCCCGGCGTCCCAGGCCGCGGCAGACGTGCAGGCCGTCGTCGGAGCGCTGAGGCCGCAAGCCCCCCGCGTTTATGCCGGCGCGAAGGCCACGGTCGTGCCGGTTCGCGACGCGCTCACAGGAGACGTCCGCCCGGCGCTCCTGGTTCTGCTCGTCGCCGTCGGACTTCTCCTTTCAGTCGCGTGCATCAACGCCACGAACCTGCTGCTCGCGCGCAACGCCGCACGCGACCGTGAAACCGCGGTCCGGATCGCGCTTGGTGCGTCGTGGCGGCGGCTGTGCACGCAGTCGCTGACCGAAGCCGTCCTCCTGGCCGGCGCTGCCGGGGCGCTCGGGTTGCTGATAGCGACCGGCCTCGTTGGCGCGTTCACATCGCTGGCGCCGGCTGGACTTCCCCGCCTCGATGCCGACAGCCTGCGCCTCGACCGGCCGGTTTTGATCTTTGCGACGCTCGTTGCCGCGGCGACGACGGCCGTCATGGGAATCCTGCCGGCAATCGGCGTCGCCGACAGGGTGCGCATCAGCGCCGCAGGCATAACCGCCGGCCCCGCTCGCCGGCGGCTGTCCCGCGCGCTCGTCGTCCTGCAACTCGCGGCGTCCGTCGTGCTGCTGGTTGGCGCCAGCCTGGCCGGCCGCAGCCTGGTCCGCCTGATGACGACGGACATCGGCGTGCGCGTCGAGCGCGTTGCCACCGCGGCAATCAACCTGTCGTACGAGCGGCGGGTGAACGACGCGCGGCAAGCGGTGCTCGTCGACGCCATTCTCGAACGCCTGCGCTCGCTGCCGGGCGTCCAGGCCGCAGGCGCCGGCGCCAGCCTGCCGCCGAACGCGAGCACCATCCGTCTCACGCTCAAGCGTTCGGGCGACACCGTCGATTACCAGGCCACTGCCGTCCCTGCCACACCCGGCTACTTCCAGACGTTGGGCGTGGAGCTGCTCAAAGGCCGATTGTTCACCGAAGGTGACGGCGAAGCGCAGCAGCAGGTAATGATCATGACCGCCTCCACCGCGCGCCGGTTATTCGACGCCGCCAATCCAATCGGCCGGACGATGACGCTGCCGGTGCTCCGGAACGGCGTCGTCGCCAACGCGGACGTCACCCTCGTCGGCGTCATCGCCAACGTCAAGCACTCCGGCCTGCAGGCGGCTCCCGATGACGCCGTCTATCGTCCGCTGCGGCAGCAGCCCTGGCCGGCGCTGTTCGTGGTCGCGCGGACGAGCGGCGACCCGAACGCCGTCGCCTCGGTGCTGAGGCGTGAAATCGCCGCCGTCGATCCGGCGATCGCGGTGTCGTCCGTAAACACGCTCGAGGCGATCGTCGCCGGCGAGGCGGCGCAGCCGCGCTTCCGCAGCGTCCTGCTGACGGCGTTCGCCGCGCTCACGCTGGCGATCGCCTCGATCGGGCTATACGGCGTCGTCGCGCACAGCGTCGCCGAGCGCACGAAGGAGCTGGGGGTGCGAATGGCGCTGGGCGCCAGCAAGGCCGATCTCTTCACGCTGGTGTGGCTCGAGGGGGGAAGGTTGACGGCCGCCGGCGCCGTGCTCGGCGTCGGCGCGTCGCTGGCGGCGACGCGAATCCTCGCGGGTCTGCTCTACGGGATCGAGCCGACCGACGCGGTCGCTTTTGCCCTCGCGACCGGTATGCTGCTCATCGTCGCCGCCGCGGCGGTCTACGTCCCCGCGCGGCGCGCGTCACGGCTGGATCCGACGATCGCGCTGCGGACCGAATAACCGGTCGAGGCCGCGCAAGGCCGGTCATTCCAACCGGCGGTAGTAAACCGTGGTACTGCAGAGCCCGCCCATCGGCATCAACGCGTAACCGGGGATATCGCCGACGCGCTGCCAGCCCATCCGCTCGTAGAGTCGTGCGGCGTCGCCGTTGGTGACGGCATCGAGCACGAGGAGGGTCTTGCCGCACTCCCGCGCCGTGTCCTCGGCAGCACGCACGAGCGCGGCGCCGAGCCCCTGCCGCCGCGCGCGGCGATGCACGAGCATCTTCGCCAGGTCGGCGCGGTGCGGCTGGTTCTCCGGCAGATCGAACACGAGTTGCACGGTGCCGCAGATGCCCTGCGCGTCTTCGGCAACGATCAGCGCCCGCTCCCCCGCCGCCACATCCCGCGCCACGCGGCGCCAGAATGCCGCCGCGCGCTCGGTCGTCAGCGGGTGCATGAAGCTCACCGACGCGCCGCCGTCGACGCAGTCGATCAGCAGCGCCACGAGCGCATCGATCTGGGCGTCGTCAACGGCGTGCAGCCGCCGGACGGAGCAGGGTTGGGGTATCGAGGGCATCGCAGCCGCGGATCATTGAACCACGAGCCGCGGATTCCTGTGGGTCACGAGCCGCGGATTCGCGCGGATCCGTCTTGGATTACGGGCCGCGGATTCGCGCGGATCCGTCTTGGATCACGAGCCGCGGATTCGCGCGGATCCCTCTTGGATTACGGGCCGCGGATTCGCGCGGATCCGTCTTGGATCACGGGCCGCGGATTCGCGCGGATCCCTTTTGGATTACGGGCCGCGGATTCGCGCGGATCCGTCTTGGATTACGAGGCCGCGGATTCGCGCGGATCCGTCTTGGGCTACTGGCCGCGGATTCACGCGGATCCGTCGTGGATTACGGGCCGCGGATTCGCGCGGATCCGTCGTGGATTACGGGCCGCGGATTCGCGCGGATCCGTCTTGGATCACGGGCCGCGGATTTCCGCGGATCGCTAGTTCATTGGCAAGCCGCTGGGCCGCTGCCCCTGAACAGTTCGAGATCAGCGGTTCGTCAAACCGGAAGATTCGTGTGGATCCGCGGCCCGTCAACACGCGGAGATCCGCGTGAATCCACGGCTCGTCAACCCGTCACGATCCGCGTCGATCCGCGGCTCGTCAACCCGTCACGATCCGTGTCGATCCGCCGCTCGGCAACCCCGTCACGATCCGCGTCGATCCGCGGCTCGTCAACCCCGTAAAGATCAGCGTCGATCCGCGGCTCGTTCAGAATTCCGCGGCTCACGTGATCCAGTTGAACGTCCGCTCGACTGCCTTCTGCCACCCGGCATACGCCTGGTCGCGCTGGTCGGCGCTCCACAGCGGCTCCCACTGCCGATCCTTCTTCCAGTTCTGCCGCAGGTCGTCGAGATCTTTCCAGAAGCCGGTCGCCAGCCCGGCGGCGTATGCCGCGCCGAGTGCGGTGGTCTCCGACACGACCGGCCGAACGACCGGCACGCCGAGGACGTCCGCCTGGAGCTGCATCAGCGTGTTGTTGACGGTGGCGCCGCCGTCCACCTTCAGCACCTCGAGACGCACGCCGGAATCCTGAACCATCGCGTCGAGCACGGCGCGGGTCTGAAAGCAGATCGCTTCGAGCGTGGCCCGGGCGAGGTGCGCCTTGGTGTTGAAGCGCGACAGGCCGGCGATCACGCCGCGCGCGTCGGATCGCCAGTACGGCGCGAACAACCCCGAGAACGCCGGCACGAAGTAGATGCCGCCGTTGTCCGGCACCGACGCCGCGAGCGTTTCGACTTCCGCCGCCGACCCGATGATCCCGAGCTGATCGCGCAGCCACTGCACCGCCGAGCCGGTCACCGCAATCGATCCTTCCAGGGCGTAAATCGGCGCCGCGTCTCCCATGCGATAGCAAACCGTCGTGAGAAGGCCGGCCTTCGACGGGACGATCTCGCGCCCGGTATTGAGGAGCATGAAATTGCCGGTGCCGTACGTGTTCTTCGCTTCTCCCGGCTTGACGCAGACCTGTCCGACGGTTGCCGCCTGCTGGTCGCCAAGGTCGCCGCTCACCGGCACCTCGCCGCCGACCGGACCGCTGCGCCGCGTCAGCCCGTAGAACCGGCTCTCGGACGACGCGCGAATCGCCGGCAGCATGGCGCGCGGGATGTGAAAGATCTTCAGCAGATCGTCATCCCACTCGAGCGTCCGCAGATCCATCAGCATCGTCCGGCTGGCGTTGGTGACATCGGTGACGTGGACGCCGCCGTCGCGGCCGCCGGTGAGGTTCCAGATCACCCAGGTGTCGATGTTGCCGAAGATCGCCTCCCCCTGCGCCGCGGCCTGGCGAACGCCTTCGACGTTCTCGAGGATCCATTGGATCTTCCCGCCCGAGAAGTAGGTCGCGGGGGGCAGCCCGGTCTTGGTCTTGACCAGCGCCGCCGCCGACGCATCGAGCGCATTGACGATCCGATCGGTCCGCGTGTCCTGCCAGACGATGGCGTTGTACCAGGGGCGCCCGGTCTTCGGGTTCCAGACGACGGTGGTCTCACGCTGGTTGGTGACGCCAATCGCGTCGAGATCGGCCGCCGTCAGCCCGCCGGCGCGGAGCGCACCGGCGATGGACTCGTTGGTGCGCGCGGCAATCTGCAGCGGGTCGTGTTCCACCCAGCCGGGCGCCGGCAGGATCTGATCGTGCTCCACCTGATGGCGCGCGACCTCGCGCCCGCCCCGATCGAACACCATGAACCGCGTGCTCGTGGTGCCCTGATCGAGCGCGCCGATGTATCGCCGCATGCTGCCCCCGTTCAATTGGTGGATTGGTGAATTGGTGAATTGGTGAATTAATCCACCAATCCACCAATCCACCAATTCACCAATTGTTAGAATCCGATCAGAAAGTAGAGTCCCGCGCCGAGCGCGCCGCCGACGAGCGGCGCGACGACGGGGATCCACGCGTAATCCCAGTCCGAGCTGCCCTTGCCGGGGATCGGCAGCACCGCGTGCGCCAGGCGCGGCCCCAGATCGCGGGCAGGGTTGATGGCGTAGCCGGTAGGGCCGCCGAGCGACAAGCCGATGCCGAGCACGAGCACGCCGACGAGAAGCGGCTGCAGGCCGCGGCTGAAGACGACCGACAGGTCGACGTCGCCGGGAGCGCTCAGCGTCTGCGCGTTGGCGGCGATGGCGAGGATCCCGAACATCAGCACGAGCGTCCCGATCACTTCGCCGATGAAGTTGGCCGCCGGGTTGCGGATTGCCGGGCCGGTGGCGAACACCGCCAGCTTGGTACCGGGATCCGTCGTCGCGGCCCAGTGCGGGAAGTACATCAGCCACACGAGCACCGCGCCGAGAAACGCGCCGACCATCTGCGCGGCGATGTACCCCGGCACCTCGGCCCACGAGAAGCTGCCAATCGCGGCCAGGCCGACCGTCACCGCGGGGTTCAGATGCGCGCCGCTGATCCGGCCGACCGCATAGACGGCCATCGCGACCGCGACGCCCCAGCCGACGGTTATGGCGATCCACCCGGCATTCTGCCCTTTCGTCCGGTTCAGCACGACGTTGGCGACGACGCCGTCGCCCAGGAGGACGAGAAGCAGCGTGCCCACGGTTTCGGCAAGAAGTGTCTGCATGAGGTGGCATCTTGGATTTGCAGCGGCAGTCCCGTCAAGCCGCCGATCGCCGGGCGCGGATCCGCGGCTCGTCGAGCGGTAAGAGATCCGCGTCGATCCGCGGCTCGTGGAAGGGACCATCCGCGGCTACAATCGCTCCCGGTAGCGCGAGTGAGCAGACTGGCGGCCCTGCAGGGGGAAACGTTCGACGTCGCGATCATCGGCGGCGGCATCATCGGCTGCGGCATCGCGCGCGACGCGGCGCTCCGCGGCCTCTCGGTTGCGCTGTTCGAGCGCCGCGACTTCGGCAGCGGCACCACGTCGGCCTCCACGCGCATCGTGCACGGCGGGCTGCGCTATCTGGAGATGCTCGACTTCCGGCTGGTGCGGCTCGACCTGCGCGAGCGCGAGACGCTGCTCCGCATCGCCTCCCACCTGGTGCGCCCGCTCGAGTTCCTGATCCCGTTCTTCCCCCACGACCGCGTCTCGCCGCTCAAGCTGCGGGCCGGGCTCGCGCTCTACGACGCGCTGAGCTTCGATAAGCGGCTGCCGTCGCGCCGCTGGCTGGCGGCAGCCGAGGCGCAGGCGCTGGATCCCGCGCTGTCGCGCGCCGGTGTCCAGGGGGCCGCCGCCTATTACGACGCGCGCGTCGACTCGCCCGAGCGGCTCGCGCTCGAGAACGTGCTGGAAGCGGCCGAGCGCGGCGCGCGCGTGTTCAACTACTGCGAGGTCGTCACCGGCACGGCCGATGCGCGCGGACTGCGGGTCCGCGACACGCTCGACGGCGCCGAGGCAGCCGTGGCCGCGCGGGTGATCGTCAACGCCACGGGGGCGTGGTTCGAGCGCGCCACCGCGGCCCTGACCGGCCGCGCGCCCGGCCGCGTCCGCACCACCAAGGGCATCCACATCGTCGTCCGGCCGATCACCCAGCGCGCGCTGGTGCTCTATTCGCGCGTCGACGGGCGGTTGATATTCGCCATCCCACGCGCGGGCTTGACGTGGATCGGGACGACAGACACCGATTACGAGGGAGATCCGGCCGATGCCCGGGCCACGCGGGACGATGTGGACTACCTGGTCGAGTCGGTCCGCGGCGTCTTCCCCGGCTTGCAGCGCGGCGACGTGTTGTACACGACGGCGGGCGTGCGGGCGCTGGTGCGGCGCGACGGCCGGGAATCGTCCGTGTCGCGCATGCACAAGGTCGTCGAGGGGGAGCCGGTCGCGCCGCCGGGCATCATCTCGGTCCTCGGCGGCAAGATCACCGGCTACCGGGCGATCGCCGAGGAGGTCACCGACGCCGTCTGCCGGCGAGTCGGCCGCCGGGATTGCCGCGCCACCACGGCGGAGACGCCGCTGCCGGGTGCCCGTCCGGCACCCGGCACCGGTGCGGTGCCGCCTCACCTGTATGATTTGTACGGCGCGCGCGCCGCAGAAGTCCTCGCGCTCGCACGGCTGACGCCCGGGCTCGACGCTCCCTTGTCGCCGAGGTACCCCGACCTGGCGGCGCAGGTCGTCTTCTCGGTTCGAGCCGAACACTGCATGAGGCTGTCGGACTTCCTCCGCCGCCGCACGCTGCTCGGCGCCTCGGACGATCAGGGCTGGGACGCGGCGCCGCGGGCCGCGGCGCTGATGGCCGGCGAGCTCGGGTGGCCGGCGGCGCGAATCGCAGAAGAGCTCGAGTCGTATCGCCGCGACGTGGCGGCGACGCTGGCATTCAAACAACCATGACGACACATCACGCTGAACACGCCGTGGCTGCCCTGTTCGTGGTCGCCGCCGGCCTCGCCACCGTGCTGGCACAAAGCCCGCGCAAGATCCTCGTCGCGCACCGCGGCGCGTCCGCCTACGCGCCGGAGCACACGCTGGCGGCGTACCGACTCGCGCTCGAACAAGGAGCCGACTTCGTCGAGCAGGACCTGCAGATCTCGAAGGACGGCATCCTCGTCTGCCTGCACGACCTGACGCTGCAGCGCACGACCAACGTCGAAGAGGTCTACCCCGATCGCGCGGCGCCGGCATCCGGCGGGACGAAAACGTGGCACGTCTCCGATTTCACCCTGGAGGAGCTCAAGAAGCTCGACGCCGGATCCTGGTTCGATCCGAAGTTCAAGGGAGAGCGCATCCCGACGTTCCAGGAGGCGATCGACCTCGTGCGCGGCCGCGCGGGCCTCTACCCGGAAACGAAGGGGCCGGAGGTTTACGGCAGCCGCGGCTTCGACATGGAAGGGCTGGTCCTCGCGCAGCTGGCGACGAACAAGCTCGATCGCCCCGGCACCGATCCGAAGACGCCGGTGATCATCCAGTCGTTCTCCGCCGAGAGCCTCCAGAAGATGCGCAAGGCCGGCGCCACGATCCCGCTCACGTTCCTGGTCAGCGATCTCGATCCGGGGCGGGCCAAATGGCTGACCGATGCCGGGCTGAAGGAAGTTCGGCGCTTTGCGGACGGGCTCGGGCCGGCGAAGTCGCTCCTGCTCGCGGATCCAACGCTCGCCGGGCGCGCGCGCGCGGCCGGACTCACGCTCACGCCCTACACGTTCCGCTCGTCCGGCCTGCCAGCCGGCAAGACGGTCCGGGAGGAAATGGCGGATTTCCTCTACCGCATCGGCGTCGACGCGCTCTTTACCGACAACCCCGATCAATTCCCGCGCCGGTGAAGGCGCCCGCTCAGCGCGGCTTCGAGATGAAGTCCAGCACCGTCCGGTTGAACGCCGGCGGGTTCTGGTACGACATCGTGTGCGACGCGTTGGGGACGACGGCGCTGCGGCTGCCGGGGATGCAGCGGGCGACGGCCTCGTTCGTCTTTAAGAAGATCGCCGGCGAGCGTTCGCCGCGGATCACGAGCGTTGGCGTCTTGACGGCGGCCAACGACTCGCACGGCACGCTGGACGGCGCGGCCGCGAACAGGGCCGGCAGCGTCCTGGCGTTGTCGGTCAGCATCTGACGCAGCGCCGGCGGCAGCTTGTCGAAGCTGTCCGGCGGCTCGCCATGGACGAGGGCGCTGAGCAGTCTCGTCGCCTTCAGCGCGTCTCCCGCTTTCATCGCCTCCATCATCGGCGCCACCCCTTTGGCCCACTCGTCGAGCGCCGGTTTGGCGTCGGGCTGGTTCTGCAGCAGGGCGAAGAGAGCCGGCTCGGCGAGCGTCAGCGTTTGAATCAGCTCCGGCTGTTTGACCGCGACCATGGCCGCGAGCAGCCCGCCGTACGACAGGCCGACGAGGTGGACCGGACCCGCCTTGAGCCCGGCGATGAACGCCGCCAGATCGGCGGCGTGGGTCTGTGACGAGTAGAGCTTGCCGCCGTCGGTCCACGGCGCCGCGCCGTGGTAGCGGAAGGTGTAGGCGACGAAGCGATGCTGTCTGGCGAAGGCCGCGCGCTGCGGCTCCCAGTAGCGCAGGTCGGCGACCGCGCCGTGCACGAACACGACCGGCGCGCCGCGCCCCTGCTCGACGTACGACAGATCCGCGTCGTTCGCGCGCAACTGGCGCGTTGCCGTTGGTGTCTGCGCGTCGATCGTGACGGTCACGCCAGCGGCGATCAGCGCCACGAACAAAGAAGCTCTGCGAGTCATGGTTGTGGCTCCAAAAACAGGAGGCAAGGAGATGAGGAGTTCAAAACAGGAGACAACGAGATCAGGAGAGACAGAGTGGCGGCGCGCCGGCCTGCGGCCGGCGTACGGTGCTCACGAGATCCGGAAAAACAAACAGCTCGCGATCAAGTGCTGCTTGTTTTTCCGGATCTCGTGATCACCGACCGCGCGAAGCGCGGC
>Ga0075421_100012179_pt1 | contig 10672 bp, 10 predicted proteins | sample SoiMetdeltSBSDD5_FD_75292 | JGI IMG/M metagenome (GOLD analysis project Ga0075421, IMG submission 75292) | Bulk soil microbial communities from a Populus tree surrounding site in Tennessee, USA - Soil MetaG P. deltoides SBSDD5 | ecosystem: Environmental > Terrestrial > Soil > Tree plantation...
AGGCCGACGCGCCGTCCTGCCATTACTGCGGCAGCATCATGACCCGCAACGGAAGCTGCTATCGCTGCTCGAACTGCGGATCCACGAGCGGGTGCAGCTAAGGCGCGACCGACATGGCCCTGAGCGCCCCTCCCTTCCGTCGCGACCACCGCGGGCCGGACGAGCTGTGGGACCACTGCCGCAACAGCCTGGGCATCGCGCGGTTGCTGCATCACGAGGGCCGGCCGGAGCCGCTGGTGGCCACGGCCTGCCGGCTGGCCGTGGAGACGGCGTGCCGCGCCGCCCTCGAGCAGGTCGGGGTGGACTACGACGGCGACCTCGAGCGCTCGCTCGCGCTCCTGGGGGCGCCCCCCGACGTCTGGGAGCTGCAGCAGGGCGGGCCCGCCGCGCGGCGTCTGGCCGCGGCCGAGCGCGGCGTGGCCTGGTTCGCGTCGTACCTGCGTCACGCCGCCCCGGGCCGGTCCTGGAGCGTCTGACGCCTTAGAGGAGGGGCATGGACAAGGTCCGGCAACTCGCGCACGACCTGGTGGACAGCCTCAGCGACGAGGAGGTCCGCCTGCTCATCGCCTACGCGCACCAGATCCAGGAAGGCCACTTCGCCGCGCTGACCAACGGCCTGGAGCAGCTCCTGGAGGAGTCGGCCTGATCCCCGCCGCCCGCGGGGCCGCGGTCCCGCGGACGGCCGTCGCTTCTCCCGCCTTCCATCTCCACCGCCGCCGTACCCTCCACCGTCTCTGCCTCTCCCTGGCCCGGCACGCGCGGGTCGTGCTCGCGGCCGCGCGCATCCTGCGCGCGCTCGACGCCCGCGACCGGCTCTCTCGCGTGGCCGCCCTCTTCACGTTCGTGTCCCAGCTCGCCGCCGGCGAGAGGGAAGCGGCCGAGCTTCGCGACGGCGTGGACGTGCTCGTGCGGGTGGCCGGACCGGAGGTGGCGCCCGCCCTGCTGCTGGCCGCGCTCCTGAAGGCGGCGGGGGAGCGCGCTTCGCTCGACTACGCGCGCGACCTCGTCTTCGTCAAGGTCGAGGTCGACGCCCGCGACGCGGCGCGGCTGCCCCCGCACGCCGCCCTCATCGTGTCCCGGCGCCGGGCCCGCCTGTACCTGCCCCTTTGGATGCCCCACGCGCGAAGTCCGCTGGGCTTCCTACCCCTCGGCACGCGTGAAGGCCTGGCCAAGCGGCGCTTCATCGCCTAGGCTTGGCCGTCGTCACATGGCGGTGCAGATGCTCGACGTCGTCCGGCAGGACCTCCGGTACGCGCTCCGCGGCCTGAGCGGGCGCCGGGTCCTGGCCGCGGTCACCGTTCTCACCCTCAGCCTCGGCATCGGCGTCGTGACCGCCCTCTTCGCCGTCGTGGACGCGGCGCTGCTGCGCCCGTTCGCCCACGACCAGGCCCGCCTCGTGCGCATCTGGATGCAGGACTCCGCCCGCGGCATGGCGCGGCATCCGATCGCGTACCCAGAGTTCCTGCGCTGGCGCGAGGAGACGCGCACGCTGGACGCGCTGGCCGCCATCGACTACAGCGACACCTACACGATCGTCCTCGACGGTGAGGGCTCGCCGGCGGTGGTGACGGTGGCTCCCGTCTCGGCCAGCTTCTTCGACACGGTCACCGGCCGCGTCCCGCCGCTCTACGGCCGCTGGCTCCAGAAAGCCGACGAGCGGAAGGCCGCCGACGTGGTGGCCGTCGTGAGCGCGCGCTTCTGGCGGCGCTTCGCCGGATCGGACCCCGCGCTCGTCGGACGCCGGCTGACGTGGAGCGGCGGCCGCACGATCCTCGTGGTCGGGATCGCGCCCGCCGGTCTCGACTTGCCGCTCGGTACGGATGCCTGGGTCCCGGTGGCCCCGTTCTTCAAGGAGCTGGCGCACCCCGTCGACATCGAGACCGACTCGCTTCCGCAGTTCGAGCTCATCGGCCGCCTGGCTCCCGGCCGCTCGCGGGAGGAGGTGCGGGCCGAGCTCGACGTGCTCCACGCGCGGATGATTGCCGAGCGGCCGGGGGACCCCTGGGCCCGGGCGATGCCGGTCGAGGTCGCGCCTCTCACCGATACCGTCCTCGGCGACACGCGGCGCGTCCTTCTCTTCCTGTTCGGGGCGGCCGGCCTGGTCTTCGCCATCGGCGGCGTCAACGTGGCCGCGCTGCTCCTGATGCGCGCCTCCGATCGCAAGAAGGAGGTCGCCGTCCGAATCGCCCTGGGGGCGACACGCGCGCGTCTCGTGCGGCAGACGCTCACCGAGAGCCTTCTCCTGGGGACGGTGGGGGCGGCGGGCGGGCTCGTCCTCGCCAGCGTCTTCGTCCGCCTCGCCCGCACGCTGGGCACGAGCGACGTGCCGCGCCTGGCCGAGGCCGCCCTCGACTTCCGAGTGCTGGCCTTCTGCGTGGCCGCGGCCCTGGTGTGGAGCCTCGTCTTCGGAACCGCGCCGGTGTGGAGCCGGCGGCGGATCGAGGCCCCGGCTCTCGGGTCGTCCGGCCTCTCCACGCGGGGCGAGAGGGGGACGCGCGCTCTCCGCGCGTTCACCGTCGCGGAGATCGCGGCCGCCCTGGTCGTCGCCGTCGGCGCCGGCCTCCTCGCGCGGTCGCTCCTCCGGCTCCAGGCCATCGACCGCGGCTTCGATTCGACTCGGCTCGAGCTGGTGCGGATCAACGTCCCGAAGCTGCGTTACCCGGATGCGCCCGCGCGCCTCGCCTTCTACGAGCAGCTTCTTGCGCGTGTCGCGGCGATCCCAGGCGTGGTCGCGGCCACGACCGACCACACCGGCCCCGGCACCGGAACCACCGGCCTCAGCTCCGGGATGGTCTTCGAGGGACAGACTCCCGAGGAAGCGAAGACGAACCCCTGGGCGGGCTGGGAGCCGGTCACGCCGTCGTATTTCCAGACGATGGGCATACCGATCGTCCGTGGTCGCGGCCTCGCTGCGACCGATCGCAGCGACGCGGGGGCGGGAGTCGCGGTCGTGAGCGAGGCCGTGGCGCGCCGGTACTGGCCCGGACAAGACCCCCTCGGCAAGCGGCTGCGGCTCACATCGGATTTCCCCTGGGTGACGGTGGTCGGCGTGGCCGCGGACACGCGCTACCGCGAGCTGACCCGCAACTGGCTGGTCGTGTATTTCCCGGCCCCGAGCTTCTTCTTCTTCGACCCTGGCTGTCTCGTCGTGAGGACGCGGTTCGCTCCCGAGACGCTGGTCCCGGCCCTCCGCGCCGCCATCCGCGCCCAGGACGCGCAGGCGGCGGTGGTGTCCGTCTCCACGATGGACGCGGAGCTCGCGAAGGAGCTCGCGCGGCCGCGTACGGCGGTGACGGTGACGGGCCTGTTCGCGCTGATGGCGGTCGGCCTCGCCTGGCTCGGCGTGTACGGCGTCATCTCCTACGAGGTGGTCCAGCGCCGCCGCGAGCTGGCCGTCCGCTCGGCACTCGGCGCGAGCCCCTCGCGGATCTTCAAGGCCGTCGTCGGACGGAGCCTGAACCTGGGGCTGGTCGGGATCGCCGTCGGAGGCGCGGCCGCCGGCGTGTTGATGCGCTCCCTGCGGTCGATGCTGTTCGAGGTCGTGCCCGGCGATCCGGCCTCGTTCGCGACGGGAGGCGGGTTGCTCCTCGCCGTCGTCCTGCTGGCCGCCCTCGTGCCGGCCCGGCGCGCCGCCGCCGCCGACCCCGTCGTGGCCTTGCGCATCGAATAGCCGGGCCTCGCCCCCGGACACTACAATCGCCCGATGCCCGCCGCCGGGCGCCGATCCGGCGCCGCGCAAGTCGCCCGAGCCCTCCTGCCCTTCCTCCTGTACTCCCTGGCCCGCGACGTGGACACGCCCGTCGGGCTCCTGCTGCACACCACGCTGGACCTGCCGGGTTTCGTCGGACAGGCGCTGTCTTTGTTGGACGTCGCCGGCTGCGCCCGACACGCATTGACATGGGCCGCCGGTGGAGCCACGGCATGGGTGGCGCTCGCCGCCTTGCGCGCGCGGTCGGAAGGCATCGCCTTCGGGGAGGCCTTGGCCTCCGCGGGAGACGCCTTCGCGGTCCTCTACCTTCGCCCGGCGCTGACCCTTCTGGCCCTGGTCTCGTTGGCCATCCAGCCCACCTATCCCTACGGATTCACGCTGCCCGTCGCGCTCGGCCAGGACCTCGCCATCGCCGTGGATGCCGCGATCCTGGCCGCGCTGGTGGCCGCGCATCTGCCCCGCGTCCGCCTTCCCGCGCCGGGCGCCCTCTCGCTGGCCTTCGCCTCATTCCTGGCCTACGCGCTGCTCACGCCGGAGTCCGCACGGCGCTGGGAAGGCCATCCCGGCAACGAGCCCAAGACCCTGCGCATGGCGGTGGCCCTCGGCCACGGCCTCACCCTCGACGTCGAGGGCGTGAGCGCGGGCATGGAGATGCTGACGCCGCGACCGCTGGTCTCCGCGGCCGCGGACGCCGCGCGCGGCCTTGTCCGCGAATCCGCCCGCATGGTCGCGGCGCTCGCGCACGGCCCGCGCGCGGTGGGGGCGTCCGCCATCCGGGCCACGCGCATCACGCGCCAGACCATCCGCGGGAAGGAAGGCGGCGTCTTCACCGTCCTCGCGCCCGGGCCGTCCTTCCTGCTCGCGCCCGTGCTGCGCATCGACCGCGCCCTGAACCTCGCGCGCGGCACGCCCGGACGCCTGGCCGTGACCGTCGTCTTCTGGAACGCGCTGGCGGCGGCGCTGGTGGCCGCCGTGTTCCTTCTCGCGCGCGACGGCGGGGCGGGGCCGGGAGCGGCCGCGGCCCTGGCCGGCCTGACCGCGCTCCTGCCGCCGCTCGTCTTCTATTCGTACCAGTTCTACCCGGAGATGCTGGGGGCGCTCGCCCTCGCCCTCGCCCTGCGCGCGATCCTGCTGCGGCCACCGGAAACGGCGCGCGGGACACTGGCCCTGGGCCTGCTGCTCGCCTTCCTGCCCTGGCTGCACCAGAAGTTCCTGCCCGTGTGGGCGCTGCTGGTGGCGATGGCGGTCGTGAAGATGGTGGACGAGCTCGTCACCGCGCGCACGCTCATGGCGCTGCTGGCGCCGCAGGCGGTCTCGCTCTTCCTGATCGCCCTCTACAACTTCGGCATCACGGGCAGCGTTCGTCCGGACGCGCTGTACCTGGCCTGGGGCCCGGCGGGCGTCAGCTCCGCGCGCTGGGGGCAGGGGCTCTTCGGCCTGTCCCTGGACGCGCGTTACGGGCTCCTGCCCTACGTGCCCATCTATCTCTTCGCGCTGGGCGGGCTCTTCCTTCCCGGCGCGGCCGCGCGCGTCCTGCGCCGGGGGGCCCTGCCCGTCCTCGTCTACTACCTGACCGTCGCCGCCGCCGACAACTGGAGCGGCGCCGTCTGCAACCTCGGGCGTTACGTGATGCCCGCGCTTCCCTACGCCGCGGCGCTGATCGCCCTGGCGCTGGTGGCGGCCGCCGGCCGGCGCGGTGTGCTGGCCGTCTTCCTGGCCTTCGCCGCCTGGAGCGCGCTGGTGGCGGCGGCTCTCTGGAACGACCCCCATGCCGCCAACGATTGCGCGCTGCTCCTGGCCCGCAGCGCGATCGCGGACGGGAACGTCTATGTCCCGAACCTCTTCATCCGCACGTGGGCGGAGGGCGCGCCCGGACTCTGGGCACGCATCCTGGCGTGGATCTGTCTGTCCGCGGGTCTCGCGGCCTGGGTGCGACGCGCGGTCACGGGTCGCGCGGGCGTCGGCGCCGCCCGCGCGCTCTTCGGCCTGGCCGCGATCGTGCTCGTGGCCGCGGCCGGGCTGGAACGCTGGCCCTCGGCCCGGACGAGCGCGCGGTTCCCGGACGCGGTGGAGGCGGGTCCCGGCGCGACCGCGTTCGTCCGAGACGCGCGCGTCGACGGCGAGCGCGTCTGGATCGATCCGGGCGCGCACGAGATCCTCCTGCGCACGCGCGAGGGCGGGGGCACGCTGCGCGTGCGGGCCGAAGGCGAGGGGGTCCTGCGTGTAGCCGGCCAGACGCCCCTGACCATTCCCGCCGGTGGGCTGGAGATGGACCTCCCGCTCGAGCCCGTCCTTCGCCTGCAGGGCCGGCGCGGCGCGACGGAGACGCTCTGGCGCCAGCGCCTGGAGATCGAGGCCCCGGACGCCATCGCCCTGCGGCTGCGCACGCTCGCGGCCGAGGTCAGGTGACGCGCCGGTAGCGCGCGTCGACCAGCGACAGCAGCCCGTAGGCGGTGAGGCCGAGCGCCACCACGAGCAGGAGCCAGTGTCCGCGGTCCTGCCGACCCAGCACGCGAAGGGCGCCGGCCAGGCCGCGGGCCTCGTGCGCGTCCGCCTGCAAGGCCGCGCGCACCAGGAACCAGCCGATGACCAGGAAGGTCACTCCGCGCGCGACGAGGCCCGTGCGCCCCACGCGCCGCGACCAGCGCCGCGCGCGCGCCGTCATCTGCGAGAGGACGAGGTTGTCCTCGAAGTTGCAGGAATAGGCTTTGTAGAACTGGTACGCCCCGCTGCCGATGACGGCCAGGCCCAGCGCGGCCACGACCCAGCGCCCGTTGGGCTCGGCCAGCACCCGCGCCACCCAGGTGCGGACGATGTCGGAGCGGCCCTGGCGCAGGCCGATGGCCAGGCTGGCCGCACTGAAGGCCAGGCCGGCGTGGCCGATCCCGCTCGCGATGAACGAGGCGCGCACGGCGAGGGCGGAGGGGCTCGATCCCTTCCTCTCGAGGTCGAGGCCGGCCTCGGCGAAGCGCCAGAAGGCGTAGGCCGCCAGTCCGCACGCGAGCACGACCAGGAACGCGGTGCCCAGCGGCTGCCGCCCGACCGCCCGCAGCGCGCCGTGGGGATCAGTGGCGCGGCTGCCCATTCCGGTGGCGGCGCCCGCGGCCAGCAGGCCCACGAGGATGTACACCAGCCCGCGCGCGGCGAAGCCGAAGCGCGCCACGCGCTCGATCCACGCCCGACCGGTCCACGCGTGCCGCGCCGTCATGCTTCTCCCGTCCATCCTAGCGTCGGGACGGGGATTCGGGAGGCTTAGGCTAGACTCGGAATTCGCGCAAATGAGCGGAACCCCGGCCGTCCCGGACGCGTCCCTAGGAGGAGTGGCGAGCGCTCCCCTGGTCGAGTTCCGCGACCTCACCGTCTCCTACGGTCCGCTGGTCGCCCTTTCCGGGGTCACGGGGGCGTTTCCGCCCGGCCCGACCGGCCTCCTGGGCCCGAACGGGGCGGGCAAGACCACGCTCCTGAAGACGCTCCTCGGCTTCCTCAAGCCGGACCAGGGGAACATCGTGGCCTTCGGCCTCGACCCCGCGACCGCGCCCCTCGAGGTGCGGCGCCGAATCGGCTACATGCCGGAGGTGGACTGCCACGTCCCCTCCATGACCGCGGCCGCGTTCGTGGCCTTCGCGGGCGAGCTCTCCGGCATGCCCCGCGACGAGGCCATCAGCCGCTCGCACGAGGTCCTCTACTACGTGGGGCTCGGCGAGGCGCGCTATCGCGCCGTGGACACCTACTCCACGGGCATGAAGCAGCGCGCCAAGCTGGCCCAGGCCCTGGTGCACGACCCGGACCTCCTGCTCCTGGACGAGCCGACCAACGGCCTCGACCCGCAGGGCCGCGAGGAGATGCTGGCCCTCATCGCCGACATCTCGCGCCGCCGGCAGATGAGCCTGATCCTCTGCTCGCACCTGCTGCGCGACGTCGAGCAGGTCTGCGACAACGTGATCGTCTTCAACCAGGGCAAGGTGGCCGCGCGCGGACCCATCGCCTCCCTCACCGGCCCCCGGCGCAGCGTCTACGACGTCCGTCTCAAGGGCGACTCCTCCGGGTTCCTCACCGACCTCAAGGACCTCGGCTGCGAGTGGCGCGAGAGCGAAGACGGCTATCGCGTCTTCCTGAGCGACGGCGCGGGGCCGGAGCTGCTGTTCAAGACGGCGCGGGCGGCGGGCGTGCAGGTGCGCTACCTGCGCCCGGGGGCGGAGAGCCTGGAAGACGTGTTCCTGCGCGCGCTGGGGCACGAGGTCCAGCCGTGAGGCGCTCGCTCTAATGCCGATCTACGAGCAGACCTACCGCCGCTACGAGGCGCGCGCGCCCCTGCGCACCGTGCGCTTCTGGCCGATCACGCGCGAGGCCCTGCGCCTCATCCTGGCCCGGCGCGCGTTCCTCGGCCTGCTCCTCGTGGCCTGGGGGCAGTTCCTCTTCCGCGTGATCCAGATCTACGTGGTGACGCGGCTGCCCGAGGCCGGCCGCGTGCTCCCCATCGACGGGCGTATGTTCGGGCAGTTCCTCGCCATCCAGACCCTGTTCACGCTGCTGCTCTCGATCTTCGGCGGGGCCGGCCTCATCGCCAACGACCTGCGCACGGGGGCGATCCTCGTCTACCTCTCGCGGCCGCTCACCCGGCGCGACTACGTGCTGGGCAAGCTCGGGGTGCTGATGGCCCTGAACCTCTCGGTGACGCTGGTGCCGGGGCTGCTCCTGTACCTCATCGCGCTGGCCCTGGCCCCGGACCAGTTCGCGAAATGGAGCCTGGCCTGGATCGGCCCCGCGGTGGTGCTGCAGTCGGTGGTCACGTCGCTGGTGATGAGCCTCATCGCGCTGGCCGTCTCCTCGCTCTCGCGCAGCGCGCGCGTGGCCGGGCTGGGCTTCTTCGGCCTGGTGTTCGGGCTGGAGATCGTGCGAGGCGTGCTGCGGGCCCTCTACGACCGGCCGGAGTCGGCGCTCCTCTCCGTCCAGGCCGACCTCCAGTCGCTGGGCAACGCGCTCTTCGGCATCAAGGACCGCGCCTTCCAGCTCCCCTGGGCCTACCCCGCGCTCGTCCTGCTCGCGGTGTCGCTCGGCTGCCTGGCCATCCTGCGCGCCCGCGTGCGCGCGGTGGAGATCGTGCGATGACGGCCACGCTCGAGTACGTGCGGGCCTCGCGCTGGTACGGGCCCGTGATCGCGCTCAACGACGTGACCACCACCGTGGGGCCCGGAGTCACCGGCCTCCTCGGGCCGAACGGGGCGGGCAAGTCCACGTTCCTCAAGCTGGCCGCGGGCCAGCTCGCGCCCAGCCAGGGCGAGGTGCGGGTGCTGGGCCGGCCGGCCTGGGGCTCGCCAGAGCTGTTCCACCGCGTCGGCGTCTGCCCGGAGCCGGATGCGTTCTGGGAGGGCCTCACCGGCTTCCAGTTCCTGATGGCCCTGCTGCGCCTCACCGGCTTCGACGACGCGGAGTGCCGGCGGCGCGCGGAGCAGGCCCTGGAGCAGGTCGCCCTCACCGAGGCCCGCGACCGCAAGATCGGCGGCTACAGCAAGGGCATGCGCCAGCGCATCAAGATGGCGCAGTCGCTGGCCCACGATCCGCAGGTCCTGCTCCTGGACGAGCCGCTGAGCGGGATGGACCCCGTCAACCGGCGGCGCATCGTGGACCTCGTGAAGAAGCTGGGCCGCGAGGGGCGCACCGTCCTCGTCTCCAGCCACATCCTGCACGAGGTCGAGGCCATGACCCGGCGCGTCCTCCTCATCCACAACGGCCGCATCCTGGCCGAAGGGGACGTGCGCGAGATCCGCGACCTCATGGACGAGCATCCGCACACCGTGGCCCTGCGCGCGCGCGACCCGCGCGCGCTCGCTAGGGCGGTGGTGGGATCGACGCACGTCCTGTCCCTCACCTTCGGCGCGGAAGGGGAGTGGGTGACCGTGCAGACCGCGCGGCCGGACGAGTTCTACTCGTCGGTGGTGGACGCGGCGGTGGAGGCGGGCGTGAGCGAGATGTACTCGCCGGACGAGAACCTGGAGTCCGTCTTCAAGTACCTGGTGGCGCGGTGAGCGCGATCCCGGCCGTTCCCGCGGCGGCGCCCGCGGACGGGCGTGACGTGAGCCGGCCGGTGCCCTTCCTGCGCGCCGCCCGCGCGGTGTTCGACCTCTCGCTGGAGGGGATGGTCTGGAGCCGGCGCAGCCTGCTCATGATCCTGCTCCTCGGCCTGCCCGCGCCGCTCGCTCTCGTGTTCCGCACCTTCATCACCCGGCTGCCGCCGCGGGTGGGGGCGTTCGACTTCTACGGCGTGGTGATCGCGTTCTACTACGTGCGCAACGCGCTGCCCCTGGCCGCGCTGTTCTACGCGACCGCGCTCATCGCGGACGAGGTCGAGGGCAAGACGATCACCTACCTCCTGACCCGGCCCATCCAGCGCGTGTCCGTGCTCGCGGGGAAGTTCGCGGCCTATCTCGCCACCACGCTGGCCCTGGCCCTGCCCGCGGTGGTCTTGACGTTCTTCCTGCTCACCACCATCCGCGGCTGGACGGGAGTCGGCGCCCTCGTGCCGGACCTCTTCCGCGACATGGGCGTGGTCGTGCTCACCCTCGTCACCTACGGCGCGTTCTTCACGCTGATGGGAGTGCTGCTGCGCCGGCCGGTCATTCCCGGGCTGCTCTTCCTCTTCGTCTGGGAGCTGCTGGCCAACGCGCCCGGCTACCTGCCGCGCTTCACCATCACCGCCTACCTGCGCTCGCTGATCCATCACCGGCCCCCGGACGAAGGGCTGGCCGAGATCTTCGCCCAGGTCCTGCCCACCGCCTTGTGCCTGGAGGCGGTGGGGGGGATGATCGTGGTGTTCCTCGCGGCGGCGGCCTGGATCTTTTCAAACCGCGAGTACGTACTGGATCAGTAGGGGAGGTCTGTCATGACGCGAAGCCGTCTGGTCGTGCTCGGCGCGACCGTGGTCGTGGCCGCGGGAGCGATGGCCGCGCTGGGCGCCCTGTACCT
>Ga0075421_100012180_pt1 | contig 10672 bp, 6 predicted proteins | sample SoiMetdeltSBSDD5_FD_75292 | JGI IMG/M metagenome (GOLD analysis project Ga0075421, IMG submission 75292) | Bulk soil microbial communities from a Populus tree surrounding site in Tennessee, USA - Soil MetaG P. deltoides SBSDD5 | ecosystem: Environmental > Terrestrial > Soil > Tree plantation...
CGGAAGGGCCCCGCGCCGGGGGCGGCCATCGCGGCCACGAACAACAGTGCGCTCCACATCCTCGCCTCCTCCGGAGGGCCACACACGGCCTTCCGTGGGGCATACGATCGCGCCGCGGCCCGCCCGGCGTCCCTAGACGGGGCCGAGGGATTTCCAAGGGAACCGCAAGGGCGTAGGCTAAGACTCTCCCCCAGGGCTCCGCCCTACCGCTGATGAGGAGGTTGTGTATGACTCGAATGGCTACGCCTGTCGTGGTCGCCGCCGCGCTTGGTCTCATCGCGCTGACCGCCGCCCCCGCCCGGCCCCAGGGTATGGGCGCCGCGGCCAGCGTCGAGGACCAGCTCAAGAAGATGGAGCGGGACCGCGCCGCGGCCGTCGTCAAGGGCGACGTCGCCGCGATCGAGGCCCAGACTTCCGACGACTACATCCTGATCAACGCCAACGGTCAGGTGTCCAACAAGGCCGAGACCATGAACAACATCAAGACCGGCAACATCAAGCTCACCTCGAACGAAGTCTCGGACATGAAGGTGCGCGTCTACGGGGATACGGCGGTCGTGACCGGGAAGTCCACCGCCAAAGGCACGATCGGAGGACGCGAGCTGAAGGGGCCGGTGATGTTCACCCGCGTCTACGTCAAGAAGAACGGGAACTGGCAGTCCGTCGCCTTCCAGCAGACGCCGGTCGTCGGGCCCTGAGGCCGGCGGCCTTCTTCAGACGATCGCCGGCTCCTCCGGGGAGCCGGTCCACTTCGTGAAGTTCTCCGCCCCTGTCTCCGTGATGAAGATGCAGTCCTCGTGGCGGATGCCCATCTCCCCGGGGATGTAGATCCCGGGCTCGTCGCTGAAGCACATGCCCGGACGCAGCTTCGTGGTGTTGCCGCGCACTAAGTTCGTCCACTCGTGGCCGTCTATGCCGATGCCGTGACCCACGCGGTGGGTGAAGTGCTTGTAGTCGGGCCCGAACCCGGCCTCGTCCACGACGCGGCGCGCGGCCGCGTCCACGGACTGCGCCTCCACGCCGGGCCGGGCGGCCTCGAAGGCGGCCTTCTGGGCCTGGCGCACGACGTCCCACAGGCGCCGCTGGCGATCGGTGGGCGGCGCGCCGAACACCCCCGTGCGCGTGATGTCGCTCGCGTAGCCGTGCAGACGCCCGCCGCCGTCGATGAGCACGACGTCGCCGGCGCGCAGCGGCCGCGGACGGGTGGTGCCGTGCGGGAAGGCGGCATCGGGGCCGAAGAGGACGAGGGCGCCGCCGCCCATGCCCAGCTTGCGATGGGCCTGCGCGCTCAGGCCCGAGGCCTGGGCCTGGGTCATGCCTTCGCGCAGGGACTGGAACACCGCGCGGTGGGCGGCCATCGTGATCTCGTTCGCCCGCCGCATCAGGGCCAGCTCGTGCGCGTCCTTGATCACGCGGCAGCCGGCGGTGACCGGCGTCGCGCTGACCAGGCGGGCCGAGGCCAGGGCGGCCCCGATCTCGTTGGCGAACGTGAACGGCATCGTCTCCTCGATCCCGACGCGCCCGCTGGCCTTGCGGTCGCGCAGGATGGACGCGACGAGGGCGGACGGGCTCTCGTGCTCCTCCCAGGCCCGCACGTCGGTGCCGATCTGGATCTGCTCGAGGGCGCGCGCCTTCTCGAAGGCCGGGGTCACCCAGGCCGGGTCGCCGTCGCGGGTGATCACGGCGCCGAAGAAGCGCTCGCTGAGGCCCCACTCCGCGCCCGTGAAGTACTCGAGGCCGGAGCCGGAGGCCAGCACCATCGCGTCGAGGTCCTCGCTGCGCATCAGGGCCTGGGCGCGGACGATGCGGGCGCGGTGCTCGTCGATCGTGATGGGAGAGACCCCGTCCGTCATGGGACGCAGGGCCAGGATGGCCGCCGGTACCTCGGCCGCGGGGGAGGGAGATTGCGCCTGGGAGGAGCGCGGCGCCAGCAGGCCGGCGGTGGATGCGGCCGAGAGATGGAGGAGCTCGCGACGGGAGAGCGTCATGGCGGCTATGGTACCCTCGACCGTTCATGGGTCGCCGCGCCGGCCGGCTGCTCGTCACAGCCTTCCTTCTCCTGGCCGGCGCCGCGGCGGCACCGGCGGCGTCCTTCCCTCCCGAGCTCCGCTTCCGCAGCCTGTCCACCTCTCGTGTCACCGTGCACTTCCACCAGGGCCTGGAGCCGATGGCGCGGCGGGCGGCCGCCCTGTCCACCGAGATCCTGGAGCGCCACGAGGCCCGCTACGGCGTCCACGTCGGCCGCGTGAATCTCGTCCTCGCCGACGTCGAGGACGATCCCAACGGCTTCGCTTCTCCGCTGCCCTATCCGCTGGTGCACGTGCGCGCGGTCGCACCCGACGGCAGCGAGGACTTCGGCAACTACGACGACTGGCTGCGCCTCGTGCTCACGCACGAGCTGCTGCACGTCGTGCACCTCGACGAGGCGCGGGGGGTGATCCGCTTCGGGCGGAAGGTGCTGGGCCGCGCGCCCTTCCTCTTCCCCAACGCCTCCACCCCGACCTGGATGGTCGAGGGGCTCGCCACCTACGAGGAGACGCAGGGCACCGCCTTCGGGCGCGGCCGCAACCCGGACGTGCGCATGGTGCTGCGCATGGCCGCGCTGGAGGACGACTTCGTGCGCGAGGACGGCGCGGTCGCGGGCCTCGACCGCTGGCCCGCCGGCCAGGCCGCCTACTTCTTCGGCGAGAGCTTCCTGGCCGACCTGGCCGCGCGCAGCGGCCCCGCCGTGCTCCCGAATCTGGCCCGCGTCCACTCCGGACGCGTGCTTCCCTTCCTCGACGAGTACACGGCGCGGAAGGTCACGGGCTCCACGTTCCACGCCCTCTGGTCGCAGTGGCGGCTCAACGTGCGTGCCGCCTTCACGCAGGAGGGGGAGGCCATCCAGGCGCGGGGCCTCACCCCCTCGCGCGCCCTGACCACGCGCGGCGTCCGCCAATCCGCGCCGCGGCTGAGCCCGGACGGGCATTGGATCGCCTTCACCGATCGCGACCTCACCCACTTCCGGTCGATTCACATCGTGGGCCGCGAGGGCGGCGTCGAGCACGTGATCGTCAAGCGCAACGGCGGATCGTCCGTGGCCTGGACCCCGGACGGCCACGCCCTCGTCTACGAGGAGCCCGAGAACTTCCGGCTCTTCCGCGTGCGCTCGGACCTGCGCGTGTTCGACCTGGCCACGCGCCGGGCGCGGTGGATCACGCGCGGGTTGCGCGCGCGCGATCCGGACGTGGCCCCGGACGGCCGCACCGTCGTCTTCGTGCGCCAGCAGGGCGACCGCAGCGACCTCGCCCTGGTCGGCCTGGACGGCTCGGGGCCGCGCGACCTCACGCATTCGGAGGCGGACACGCAATGGAGCGCGCCGCGCTGGAGCCCGTCCGGGGAGGCCCTGGTGGCCTCGCGCTGGCGGCCCGGAGGCGCGCTCGACATCGTTCTCGTCGATCCGGTGTCGGGTGCGGTCACGCCCCTCACCCGGGACCGCGCCAAGGACGTGGAGCCAAGCTGGACGCCGGACGGCAGGCACGTGGTCTTCCGCTCCGACCGCGACGGCGTCTCGAACCTCTACGCGGTGCGCGTGGCCGACGGCGCGCTCTTCCGGGTGACGAACGTCCTGGGCGGCGCCTTCACGCCCGACGTGTCCCCGGACGGACGGGAGATCGCGTTCGCGAACTACAGCGCGCGCGGCTACGACGTGCACGTGATGGCCTCCGACCCCGCCGCGTGGGTGCCCGCCGATCCCTTCGTGGATTCCTATCCCGCTCCCTTCGCGGAGCCGGCTCCCGCGAGTGGTCCGGATCGTCCGTATCGCCCGGGACCGCTGCTCCTCCCGCGCTTCTGGACGCCGTACGCGGACCGGTCGTCACGGGAGACGAAGATCGGCGCGGTCAGCGGAGGCACGGACGCGCTCTTCCGCCACGCCTGGGTGGCGGATGCGCACTACGGCACGGGCACCTCCCGCGCCGGTGGCCGTCTCTTCTATCAATACGACCGGTTCCGGCCGACCTTCACGCTGGCCGCGGAGGACGACAGCGACGAGGCCTCGAAGGGGTTCATGCGCTCGCGCGAGGTCACCGTGCGCGCGACCCTGCCCCTCCATCGGTCGCTGCGGGCCGCGCACAGCGTCAGCCTGGCCTATCGCCGGCGGCGCGAGACGGCGGAGGATACGGACAAGCCGGACCGCCTCGACCTCGGTGGCCTGGAGGCGGCCTGGAGCATCAGCACGGCCCGGGCCTTCCCGTATTCGATCTCGCCCGTCGAGGGCTATCGGATGCGCGTCGCCTACGTCAAGGAAGCGCCGGGGCTGGGCAGCGAGGTGGCCCTCGGCAAGGTCCTGGCCGACGGGCGCGTCTACACCCGCCTGCGGCGCGAGAACGACGCCCTGGCCCTGCACCTGGCCGGCGGCTTCACGGTGGGAAGCCCCGCCTTCGAGCGGTCGTTCGCCGTCGGCGGCTTCGCGGACGGCGTGCTGTTCGACGTGGTCGGCACGAACCATTCCGTCCTGCGCGGATACCCGGACGACGCGTTCATCGGCCGCCGCTTCCTCGACTGCAACGTCGAGTACCGGTTCCCGCTCGCCCACCCCCAGCGGGGATATCGCCTCCTGCCCGTGTTCGTCCGCCATCTGCACGGCACGGTGTTCGCGGACGCCGGCCATGCGTGGAACACGGATTTCCGATGGGGCGATCTCAAGACGGCGGCGGGAGCCGCCCTGGGCGCGGATCTCACCCTCGGCCACGCCCTGCCCGTGACCCTGACCGTCGGGGTGGCGCGCGGCTTCGCGGAGCGGGGCGAGACGCGCGCGTACTTCCGTGCCGGCCTGGCCTTCTGAGGGCCGCGGCCCCGAGGCGCCGCCCATGACGCTGCGCCGTGAATGGTCCTTCCTGGTCGCCGTGCTGGCGGGGTGCGCGCTGCGGCTGGACCAGATCGGCAGCCAGATCCCGCTCGACGACGAGTGGCACGCGCTGCACGCGGTCGAGCGCTTCGGCTATGGCCACGTCGCGACCCATTTCGGCTGGACGGACTACTGCATCCCGCTGACGCTGTTCTACAAGGCGGTGGCGGACACCGTGGGGCTGTCCGAGCTCTGGCTGCGGCTGCCCGTCCTCCTCGCCGGCATGGCCTCCCTCGTCGTCATGCCTCTGGTGGCCCGGCCGTGGGTGGGCCGCGAGGCGTCCACGGTGTTCGCGTGGCTCCTGGCCTTCTCGCCGCTGCACGTCTACTTCAGCCGCTACGCGCGTCCCTACAGCATCGCGCTCCTCCTCACGTTCCTCGCCGTCTTCGCCCTGCCGGCCTGGCGCCGGCGCGACGGGCGCGGCTGGTTGTGGGCCTACGGGGTCGCCGCCGGCCTCGGCCCCTACTTCCATCTCACGACCTTGCCCGTGGTCCTGCTTCCGCTCGCCATCGCCTGGGTCGCGCGCGCGGCCGGCCCGCGGGGCGCGGGACTGACCCTGCCCCTCCGCACGCTCTCGATCCTCACGGCCGCGGTGGCCGCCGGGCTGCTGGCCCTGCTCGGCCCGCCGCTGCTCGCCGATCATCGGGCCCTTCTCTACAAGGCGGGCCGCGGCGAGGTGCACGCGGCCATGCTGGCGGGGGCCGCCTCCTTGCTGGCGGGATCGGGCCGGACGATCGTGATCGTGGCCATGGGCCTGGGCGCGCTCGGCGGAGCCATCGCCTTCGGACGCCGGCATCCCTGGCCGCTTGCCTTCCTGGCCGCGGTCGCCGCCCTCGCGATGGGAATTCCCCTGGCCACCCATCCGGTGCTCATCGATCTGCCCATCGTCTTCGTGCGCTACGCGCTGGTCGTGCTGCCCCTGGCCCTGCTCCTCGTGGCCGTCGGCGTGGTGTCGGCGCTGGCCCTCCTCGTCCCGCGAGCGCCGGAAGCGGCTTCCACCGTCGGTCCCCTGCTGGCCGCGCTTCTCATTTCGCTGGGCCCGCTGCCACGCACGCACGGGCACCCCAACGCCTGGACGAACCATCCCGCGTTCCAGTACTCGTACACGGCGCCGCCGTGCGATCCGCGCGTCGTGATGCCGCCTTTCTACGCGCGGCTGGCGCGCGAGGCGAAGGAGAGCGAGCACCTGCTGGAGGCGCCGTGGCTCTTCGCCGCCACTGGCAACCGCTTCCACTGCGATCAGCGCGTGCACGGGCAGGACATGAAGATCGGGTTCGTGGGGGGCGTCTTCGACGGCGCGGGCCCGAGCGGGCTGCCCCGCCCGGGCGAGCTGCCGATCCTGGCCCAGCCCCGCCGCTACCGGTTCCGATCGTTCGTTCACCTCGGCGACCCGGTGGCGCTGGCGCGAAGCGGGACCACGCTGGTGGTGCTGCACAAGACGATCGAGAAGGAGATGACGGGCGCCGCCTCCGCGTCCGGACTCGGGATCGAGCCCTGGATCGAGCGCTACCGCGCCACCTACGGGACCCCCTTCTACGAGGACGAGTGGATGGCCGTCTTCCGCGTCGGGCGCTGAGCGCGCGCGGCGGTCAGTGGCCCGTCTCCGCCTTCCAGCGCTCGAGCCTTTCGATCTGCTCGGGCGTGCGCGGGAAGCAATAGCGATAGAGGACGCCTCCGGGCGCCGTCACCAGCGTGTGGACGCGGCCGCGGAAGTCGTCCCGGAGGTGCCAGGTGATCGGCTTGTTCGCTTTCTCGCTCAGGTGCGTGAAGTACATCCACGTGCAGGGGTCGGCCGCGCGCGCGATGCGCCGCGCCTCGTTCGCGGCCCAGCCTTCGTCCACGCTCGGCGTCACGTAGTTGGGCCAGCGCCATTGCCGCCCGCTGGCGATGCCGAGGAGCTCGGGCCGCCCGCGCACGTGGTAGACGAGCTCGGATCCCTCGTCCACCACGGGACGGCCGCGGCTGGGCGCGTTCTCGAAGGAGGGACCGCTGCTGCCGGCGCGCGCGTAGAAGGCCAGGCGATCGCGATCGGGCTTCGCCCAGTTCGTGGTGTAGAAGACCCACGACGGGATGCCGCGCGCGGCGACGTACACCGCTTCTCCCGAGGCCGGGCGCTCGCGGAAGGCGGCGACCAGCGTCCGCGCGTCCTCTCCTTCCGGGGGCGCCAGCGCCTCCGCGACGCGCGTCTTCAAGAGGGGCACGAGGCAGAGGAGGCCCGCCGCGGCCAGGAACAGGGGCCGCGCGTGGGGACGGAGTCGCGCCGCGAGCGCGGCCACCGCGCCCGCGGCCATCAGGACGAGGAGCGGGGCCGCGAACACCATCATCCGCGGCACTCCCAGGGGATAACGGCGCAGCGCGGAGGCCGCCGTCACCAGCACGATGGGGAGGGCGACGAGGAGACCGACGGGCGGCCCGTGGCGCCGCACGAGGACGACGAGCCCGGCGATCAGCACGAGGGCCGTCAGCGCGAGGGCCCAGTCGGGCAGGCCCGGGATGTGCGAGCCGATCCCGGCGAAGGAGGGCCAGACCGTTCCCCGCAGCGCGAGCCGCGCACGGTCCACCCATCCCGGACCCGGGGACAGGAACGCCTGATCGTAGCCCTGCTGCTGATACGGATTGCGAGCGGCCGCCCGGTAGATCGCGAAGTAGAGCGCGGCCAGCGTGGCCGCCCAGAGCGTCGCGCAGGCAGCCAGGGAGCGCCACCTCTCCCGGCCCGTCGCGGGGTCCACGGCCAGCGCGGCCAGCGCGGCCGGCAGCACGAAGGCGGCGGGAATGGACAGGAGGAGGCCCGCGACGCCGGTCGCGGCCAGGGCCAGCCAGCGGCTGGTGGCCGACGGCCGATCCCGCACCCTGAGCGTGGCCCCGAGCACGAGGACGGTGACGAAGGCGTCGCTGCCGTAGGGCTTGGCCTCGTTGGCGTAGAAGACGAGCGTCGGGGAGAGGCTGGCCAGCGCGATGGTGGCGAGGCCGCCCGCGGGCCCGAGCAGGCGATAGGCGACGAGGGCGAGGAGGGGGAGGACGGCGAGCGCGGCCAGCATGGGCCAGGCGCGCAGCGCCATCTCGTTCGTGCCTCCCAGCACGACGGACAGGCGGCCCAGCCACAGGAACAGCGGAGGCGCGACCTGGTTGTAGTCGAGGGGCCGCAGGAGCCCCCACGCGGAGCGCGACGCGATGTTGAGGGCGAGCATCGACTCGTCGAGCCAGAGGGAGCGATTCGCGAAGTACTGGACGAGGCGGAAGGCGAGGCCGGCGAGGAGCAGCGCGCCGGCGAGGGTCCAGAGTAAGGCCCGCTCGGCTCGCATCCGGGACATCAAGGCGGGCCAGGATATCATCGGCGACTTCGAGGTCCGGGGAGACTGATCGAGAGAGGCCCAGCCCGCGCCGTGCTGCTCCTGGTGCTGCTCGCCTATGCGGCGCTGGCCGTCCTGTGGATGCGGCCGATGTCGCTGGCGCCGGCCACGGTGGTCCCCGACGCCGGCGATCCCGTCCACCTGGCCTACGTGATGGCCTGGGACGCGCACCAGCTCGTGCGGCGACCCTGGGCTCTCTTCGAGTCGAACAGCTTCTACCCCTGGCCGCACAGCCTGGCCTTTGGCGACCATCTCCTGCCGGAAGCGATCATGGTCGCGCCGGTGTCGTGGGCCACCGGCAATCCCGTACTCGCCTACAACGCGAGCACGCTGCTCGCCCTGGTGCTCTCCGGCCTGGCCATGTTCCTCCTCGTGCGCGAGCTGACGGGCAGCGCGGAGGGAGGTTTCCTGGCCGGGATCGCGTACGCGTTCAGCGGGTTCACGCTGATCGAGATCGCGCGCGTGCAGGTCGTGCACCTCGAGTGGTGGCCGCTCTCCCTGCTCTTCCTCGCCCGCTTCCTGCGCGGACGGCGCGCCCGTGACGCGACCCTGTTCGCGCTGCTCCTGGCCGTCCAGGGCCTGTCCTGCACGTATTACCTCGTCTATTCGGCTCTCGTCCTTCCCGTGTGGCTCCTCGCCGCCTACGCCTCGCTGGGCCGCCGCCCGGAGCGGGCGGAATGGCGCGCGCTGGCCGTCGCCTTCGTACTGGCCGGTCTGGCCGCGGCCCCGCTGCTCTGGCCGTACGTCGGCCGCCTGGGGGAGGCGGAAGGCACCGTTTCCAGCGGCGCCGACCTCTTCGCCTTCGTCACGCCGGGCGCGGCGAATCCTCTCTACGGCGCCGGCGCGGCGGAAGCCTCGTACGCGCGCGAGTTCGTCGGCCCGGTCGCGCTCGTGCTGATCCTGGCCGGGCTGTGGACGGGATGGCGGCGCGGCCCGGGTGACGGACGCACGCTCACGCGCGCGCTGACCGCGATCGCGGCGGCGACGCTCCTGATCGGAGTCCTGCTCGCCCTGGGCCCGGTGATCCGGATCGGCGGTGTCGAGCGCCTGCCCGGGCCGCTCGCCTTCGTGCTCGACGTGCTGCCCGTGAGCAGCCTGCGCCAGACGCCCCGCTTTGCCGCGCTGGCCAAGCTCGGCGGCGCCCTCCTCGTCGGGATCGCCGCCGGCACGTGGGCCCCGCGCCTGCCGCGCCTCGTCCGCGTCGCCGCCGTGGCCGCGCTGGCCGTGATCCTCCCGCTGGAGCATTGGCAGCCGCCGCTCTACGGCGCGCGCCTGCCCGTGGGCCCGGACGTCCCCGCGGTGCACCGCTGGCTGGCCGCGGAGGGCACGGGTCCGCTGGTGGAGCTGCCGCTCTTCGCGAAAAAGCGCTTCTGGGCGATGTACCTCTACTTCGCGGCCTACCACTGGCGTCCGGTGCCCATCGGGCGGACCTCGTTCTATCCGCCGTCGCACGAGCTGCTGGCCACGACGCTGGCGCGCTTCCCGGACGAGATGTCGATCGAGGTGCTGGATCGCCTTCAGGTGAGAACGGTCGTCGTCCATCCCGAGATCTGGGACGCAGAGGAGCGGCCGCACTGGGTGGCGCAGGTCGACCAGGCGCCGCGCCTCGAGCTCGTCCGCCGCTTCACCGACGGAGAGGTCCTTCCGTGGCTGGCGGAGAGCCGCGTGTACCGCATCCGCCCCCCCGAGCGCGCGCAGGCTTCACCTTGCCGGCTCGAGGGTGAGCTGCCCCGGGACGGATGGCGGGCCGCCTCCATGACCGCTTCGGGGCTGGGCCGTTTGCTCGACGGCCGCCTGGAGACGGCCTGGACCACGCGCCGCCCACAAGCCGCGGGAGATCGCTTGCGGCTGAGCTTCGACGCGCCGGCGGAGCTGAGCGCCGTCGCGCTGCAATCCGGCGCCGCCTTCGCGGAGTTCCCGCGCAATCCGGTGCTGGAGCTGCAGGACGAGGGCGGCGAGTGGGTCGAGCCGACGCTGGTGGACCGGCCGCTCGAGCGCTGGCGGACGGTGGAAGCGCTGATGACGCGCCCGATGGAAGCGCCCTACGTCTTGCGCTTCGCCAAGCGCCGGGTGACGGGATTTCGACTGACGCTCGCCTCCGAGGGGATGTTCACCGCGCCCTGGACGGTCGCCGAGGTGCGCGCGTATGCCGACTGCCGCTAGGAATGTGTCCGAGTCAACCGATCCGACTCGGACACATTCCTGATCGTCGCGGCTAGCGGGACGGCGGCGGCGGCGACGGCTGGGGAGCCGGGGCTTCCGCGGGCGCGGCCGGCGCTTCCGCGGGTGGCGCCGGAGCTTCGGCCGCCGGAGCCGGCGTCGGCGCGGCCTTGGAAGCCGCCGCGGGCGCGCTGGGCCGTCCGTCCCCGTTGAGCCGGAAGTTCACGGTCACGGTCATGATGACGGGCACGGGCGTGCCGTTGAGCTGCGTCGG
>Ga0075421_100012182_pt1 | contig 10671 bp, 6 predicted proteins | sample SoiMetdeltSBSDD5_FD_75292 | JGI IMG/M metagenome (GOLD analysis project Ga0075421, IMG submission 75292) | Bulk soil microbial communities from a Populus tree surrounding site in Tennessee, USA - Soil MetaG P. deltoides SBSDD5 | ecosystem: Environmental > Terrestrial > Soil > Tree plantation...
TCCGGCGTTAAGAATCGCCAAATCCTTATTTTCGATATGAGGCTCAAAGTCCCAGCCCATCGAAGCGGCTTGCTCCAGTATGTCCATGGGATTTTCGTCGGCGCTGACAAAGATGCATTTTTCGTTGCGCTTCAGCCCCTCGGCAAGAAACTGCAAGGCGAAAATTGATTTTCCCGTGCCCGGTTCTCCGGTAATGAGGATCGAGCGGCCTTGGGGAAAACCGCCTTCGATGAGCGAATCCAGTCCTAGGATTCCCGTGGGTACGCGTTCGGTCTGTAACATGATCGTCCTTTTACACTCAGGCTAGCGCTTCGTCGCTGCTTCCCGCTATCGGTTTATGTCTTGGCGTTTCCTATTTCGCTCAAGCAAATTCGCTGCGATGCGCGCCTTTGGCGACTGCCGCATCACGATGACTTCCAACGTCTCTTCCAACCAAAACCGCCCTGCCAGCGGCGTGATGGAGAAATTTCATGGTCCTTGCCATTATTGGTGTGCAGGTTTTCAGCGCCCTCGAATTGCGCTTCTAGGACTTGATTTAACGGCGCGTCGCCGAGAATGAAATCGCTGCGTTCCAAGTTGTCGCGTGTTTCACTCTGCGCCAGTTTTTCGCGCAAGGATTCGATTTCCTGACGGTAGGTTTGTTCGATCCCGTGCGACTCAGCCTGATGTTCCGCGTCGGCCCATTCCTTTTGGCTGAGCTCCGCCTGAAGCAGGGCAATCTGCGCTTGGAACTCGACCCGCATGCGCTCGCCTTCGCTGGTGAACGCGGCTTCGGCCTCGGTTGCGGCCGCTTCTACTTGGTTAAAGCGCTCGCGCAATCCATCCGCTTCGGCTTTGACGCGCACGAGCTCATCGTTGCGGTCTTGTAAAATCTGGTTTTTTTCTTGCGTTTCGCGAATCAGCCTGTCGAGCTCCCGCCGCAAGGTTTGTTCCAACTCTGGCTGCTCTTCGCCGCGCGTCTGGAGCTCGCTGGTTTTTTGCGCGAGTTGGCGTTCCAAATCGGCAATCCGCAGCCCGTACTCTTCCTTGATCTGCACGGCTCGATCGATCGCCGTCCGCTCGGTTTGCTGCAGTTCGGCCGTCAATTCTGCAACGCGTTGATCGAGCAGATGGGCTTGCGACTTGGATCGTTCAATTTCGTGATCGCGCTCGCGGATTCGATTCCGCTCCTCGCTAATTTGGCTTTCGAGCTTTTGGATTTGGCTCTGGTGGTCGAGCGCCAAGTTTTCCAGGGCCGCTTGTTGCTGTGCCGACGCCCAGGCTTTTTGCTGCAGCTCGCCGCGCGCGGCCGCGGCAAGCTCCGTGTGACGGGACTCGACATCATCGAGCCGCGAACGCAGAGTCGCGGCGTCCGAAGTTGCCGCTTCGAGATCGCGGCGATGCTGGCCAAGCACGTTTTCCAATTCACCGTTACGCTGCTCGCGGGCGCTGATATTTTGATTAAGCTCCTCGACCCGCCGGCGTTCCTCGGCAAGCTCGCTTTCTCGATGGCTTCGTTCAGTTTGGTATTCGGCGCTGAGCGCGGCGAGCGCCGCTTGATGTTCGGCGTGAAGCTGTGCGGTGTCTTTTTGCGACCGCGTCAGGGCGTCTACAGCAGCTTCGCGCGCCGTCATGTTTTCCGCTAGTTGGCTGAGTTGAGCTTTGAGATCGTTGATCTCAGCCATCCGGCTTTCGACGAACAATTGTTTTTCCGCCAAATCGAGTTGTAGTTGGGCAATTTTGCTGTCGAGCTGGTGTTTGAGAGTCTCGCTGTCGGACTGAACTTTTTTTAATTCCAGTTCTTTCGCTTGTAAGCGGGTTTCGATCTCTTGGCGCAGAATAGTGGCCTGTTGCCCGTCTTGCTCAAGCTCGCGGCGCAGCTGCTCCGAGCGCGCCATCTCACCCTCGATGCCGGTGTGCTCCACGCGCAAGCGGTCAAATTCTTCGCGCAGGGTTTCGGCATCGTTTTTCTCTTGTTGCAAGCGGTTGCGCAGCTCAGTGATTTCGTTGCCGCGCTCTTCTTCGATGGATCGAAAGCGTGATTCCTGCTCGTGCAGAGCGGCTTCGAGTTGCTCGTCCGCGCGCCGTTGCGCTGTTTCGAGTTCCTTCGCTTGAGTCTGCAGGCGCGCCTCTAGCTCCTGGCGCGATCCGGCAGCCTGGCCGAGCTGTTGGGTCAGCTCTTCGCGAATGTTTTCTGATCGCGCTTTTTGCTCTTCCAGACCGGCGATTGTGGTATGTAAGCGGAGAAGCTCTTGCTGGCCTTGCTGCTCTGCGAGCTCTCGTTCCTGCAAGCGATTTTGTAGTTGGGTGATTTCGTTGGTCGTTTGTTCTTCGAGCGATTTGAAATGAGCTTCGTGGTCTCTAAGCGCCGCTCGTATGAGCTCATCAGCGTTTGCCTGGAGGCCTCGCAGTTCATTGTCCCTGTCCCGCAGGCGCGCTTCTAGTTCCTGGCGAGCCAGCGTCTCCTGTTGCCGGCTCTGTTCCAGGTCGTTGAGGGAATGCTCCAACTGGGATTTTTGCTCGTCAAGCGTGGCGATTTCAGTGCGCAGGCGGGTAAGCTCCGCGTTCATGCGCTCGGCAGCGGATCGTTGCTCTTCCAGCTCGTTACGCAGTTGGCTATTGTCCGCCAGCAGCCGCGCTTCGAGCGCCGCCGAATATTCTTCGCGCTCGTTCAGAGCAGATTCTTTCTGTGCCAGGGTATCGCGCAGGTTGGATATTGCTGCTTCCGACGCGCGCCGTTTCTCTTCGGCGCGCTGTTGCTCTGCCAGGTTTTCCGCCGCGGCCGCTTCGTGGTGGTTGATCTGGTCGCGCAGGGCGGCCATCTCGGCGCGCGCGCTTTGCGCAGCAGTCTCGTGTTCTGCCATCGTGGCGCCGCTGCGCGCGAGGTCCTGCTGCAAGGATTGGATTTTGCCATGCAAAGCCAGCTCGACGGCGCTCAAGGCTTCCTGCCGTTCGGTCAGCGCCCGGTCGCGCCGGGCCACTTCGTGCCGCAAGTTTGCCAGCTCGTTTTCATGGGCGCGGCGCAAACTCGCCATTTCCTCGGCGCTGGCTTGCGCCAATCGATCGGCGGCGCTTTCCAGTGCGGTGGTTCGTTGTTGGAGCGCGGTGATTTGCGCTTGCGCGCCGCGCAGTTCATCGTCCCGGTTTTCGACCAGCGCTTGTTTTTGATCGAATTGGCTGGCGAGCGTGACGATCTCGTTTTTGAGGCCCTGTTCGGTCGCATTGGCCGTCCGGCGACTCTCTTCGAGGGCGGCATCGCGCTCGGCAAGAAGAGTCTGCAGACAGCCGAGCTCGCTGTTAAAGCGCGCGCGCATCTGCTCCAATTCTCGCGCCGCCCTGGTCAAGGCTTCCGTGCGACTTGTTTCAAGCTCAGCCATCCGCCTCTGCATTTCAGGGATGGCAGCCCTGGCTTGTTGCAGCTCGGTTTCGGCGCTGCGCGACCGGTCTGATTTTTCTCGTAGCTGTTCTTGCAATTGCGTGATTTGGTCTTGCAGAGCGTCTTGAAGTTCGCGTGCTACGAACTGCTCTTTTTGCCAGCTCTGTTGGTCTTTTTCCAGGCGCGCGCTTAAGGTGATCACTTCAGCTTCAAGCTCCCGGCGAGCGGCCGCAGATTGCCGCGCTAGATCTTGCGCTTGTTCTTTAACGCTTTCGATTTGGCTGATCTGCTGGCGCAGATTGGCGGCGGCGGACTCGACCTCTTGAAGCTCGGCTTCCCGGCGTTCCAACCGCTGTCGGACTTCGCCCAAGCCACTCTCTAAAATTCGCACTTGTTGTCGAAGGCTTTGTTCTTGCGCACTGGCGGCGGTTTGCCGCGCGGCCAGGACTTGTTCTTTCTCGGCAAGCGCGGCACGTAAGCCGGTCAGTTCGGCTTGATGTTGCTCACGGGCGCGGGCACGCTCGTAGGTTGCCGTCGCTTGGGATTGCTTAAAATAAAGTTCGACGAGGCGCGATTGCGTCAGCAGGATTTCGATTTCGTTGAGCAACAGCGTCAACGGATCGCTGGAGGATTTGCTGGGTGAATCCATGTTTACGGGATTTGCTTATTTGGTTGTTTATCTTAGGGTTTGATTGTCACGAGATTCGACCTTTGTGCGGATAGCCAAAAACATGCCACTTAAAAAAACAGCAATTCTGCAATTTCAAATAGTTAGTACAAAGCTAAAGTCCTTTGTTTGCGCCAATCCGGCTGAAACGGAGAATTCTGGACAAATGCGAGGATCTTCTGACAAAATTGTCATGATCTGTGCTAACGCAACCGAGTTGTGCCGACAAGTGAGAACGCGCAATTTACTCTAAACGCTCCGCTGCCCGCGCGGAAAAATTGCCACGAGCACAATGACAGGACGCGACAAATGGGATTTGAAAAGGACGATCGCTGCCGCTAGACTGCCGCCACATGTCAGCTTATTTCCGCGCCAATATTGCCCCAATGGCTGGCTACCTGCCGGGCGAGCAGCCGCAGGAAAACGGCATCATCAAGCTCAACACGAATGAAAATCCGTATGGGCCGTCGCCGCAAGTTTATGCGGCTCTGCGAAAATCGCTCACTCCGTCATTGCGCCTGTACCCGGAGCCGCAAAGCGATACGCTGCGATTAGCCGCCGCTAAAGTCTACGGCGTGAAACCGGCCAATATTTTGGCCGGCAATGGATCGGATGAGATTCTATCGATCTTGCTGCGCTGCTTTGTCGGGCCGCGGGATCGGGTCGCCTATCCGTTTCCGACCTATTCTCTTTATGACACTTTAATCGCGATCCAGGATGGAGTCGCCGCGCCGGTCGCTTATCCGGCGGATTTTTCGCTGCCGGCGTCTCTGGCCGAGCAAAAAGCGGCGTTGACTTTCCTGTGCAACCCCAATGCGCCGTCCGGCACCCTGGTAACGCTGCCGGAGATTGAAAAACTTGCGCGTTCGCTCTCGGGGCTACTGGTGGTGGACGAGGCGTACGTCGACTTTGCTGCGAGTGAGGGCGCATCCTCGATTCCGCTTCTGTCTCGCCTTCCTAATCTGGTCGTGCTGCGGACTTTTTCCAAGGCATTCTCCTTGGCCGGCATGCGCATCGGGCTCGCGTTTGCCGCCGAGGAAATTATCGCCGGCATGATGAAAGTGAAGGACTCGTACAATTTGAACCGCCTGAGCTTGGTTGCGGCGACCGCCGCGTTGGCGGATTTGCCCTGGATGGGGCGCAACGCGCGGCGTATTCAACGCAGTCGTAAAAGATTGACGAGCGGGCTTAAGCGCCTGAGCTACCACGTTTATCCATCTCATGCGAATTTTATTCTGGCGCGCAAGCAGGGACAAAATCAGCAAAGCGTCTATGAAGAGTTGAAGCGAAGAAAAATTCTCGTGCGTTACTTCGACCTGCCTGGCCTAGAAGATTGTTTGCGCATCACGGTCGGCGCGCCGTTGGAAATCCAGGCGTTGCTAACGGAGATGGCGGCGATCGCCGGCACGCCGTGAAACCGGCTCTCTGATAGCCGCGCAAAAGGAGTTAGTCATGGCACGGATCAAGATTACCGACCTCGATCATATCGTGCTCAACGTCGGTAACATCGAGCAGTCGCTCCTATTTTATACGGAGATTCTCGGCTTGACGGGCGAGCGGGTCGACGAGTTCAAGGCCGGCAAGGTCGGGTTTCCTTCGGTGCGCATCAACGCTGCGACGATCATTGATTTGTTTCCGAACAAGGAACGTTCATACCCGCGCGCCGGCGCCAAAGTCGACGGCAACTTGAATCATTTTTGCCTGGTGGTCGGCGCCGACGATTTTGCCGATACCGTCGATTATCTAAAAGAAAAGCAAATCGGCATCCGCGAAGGGCCGGTGTCGCGCTGGGGCGCGCGAGGCCGGGCGACCTCGGTTTATTTCCTCGATCCCGATGGCAACGAGATTGAGATTCGCTGTTACTGAAGCTTGCCGATTTCTCGTAGAGCCTGCGCCGCTCAGGCGTTCGTGCGGCGTTCCAATTTTATTTTCACGATGCGCCTGCCTTCCATGTCGACGATCGTGAGCTTGTAGCCGTTTTCCTCGACCCACTCGCCGCCGCGCGGGATGCGCTTGAGCCTGGCCAGCATGAACCCCGCTAAGGTGTGATAGTCGGGCGATTCGTCAAAAGGCAGATCAAAATCGGTTTTCAGATCTTTCAGCAGAGCCGAGCCTTGAATGACCAGGGAGCCGTCGGGCAGACGCTCTACCGGGCCGCGCTCTTCGCGGTCGTACTCGTCACGGATTTCGCCAACGATCTCTTCGACCAAATCTTCGAGCGTAGCAAGTCCCTCGACTTCGCCGAATTCATTGACCACCAAAGCCATCGCCAGCCGGCGGCGCTGCAGTTGCTTCAATAGCTCGCTCACCGGCAGAGTGCTCGGCACAAAGAAGGCGGGGTGGAGATGGTCACGGAGGCGAAAGTCGCTTTTTTCCTGCAAAGCTTTGAAAACATCTTTGTTGTAAAGAATACCGATCACCTTGTCCAATTCGCCTTCGTAAACGGGAATGCGCGAAAAGCCGCTTTCGACGAAGCTTTGGGCCACCTCGGCAAAGGAAGCGTGCACTTCGATCGCATGAATTTCCGTACGCGGCACCATCACCGCTTTCACCGGCGTATCGGTGAACTCAAAGACGCTGTGAATCAGCTTTTCTTCGGTCTCATTGAAAATTCCTTTGGCGGTGCCTTCGCGGATCAGCGATTTGACTTCGTCGACCGAAATGAAGCTGGCGCTCTCGTTTTGACCACCGCCGAAGAGTCTGAGCACCAGATTGCTCGACGCGGTCAACGCTTTGACAAAAAAAGAGCTGACGCGCGAGAGAAATTCGATTGGCCGGGCCACGAAACAGGCGATCTGCTCCGAATACCTAAGTGCGAGGGACTTGGGCACCAGCTCCCCGAGCACAAGCGATAAATAGGAAATCGGCAAGACGACGATTATGAGCGCGATGGCTTCGGCCCAGCGGGCGACTAAAGGAAAAGGTGCCGCGGCGATCCGTGGCTTTAAATAGCCGATGGCCGCCGCGCCGCCGATGGCCGATGCAAGGGAGCTGATCACCGTAACGCCGATCTGCACCGTGGCAAGGAACCGGTCAGGGTCCTCTTTCAGACGGGCGACCACCGCGGCCGCTTTGACGCCGCGTTCGAGCAAGGCGTCGATGCGGCTCTTGCGCATGGTAATGACGGCGATTTCCGAGGCGGCAAAAAAGCCGTTGGCTAAGATCAAGGCCAGAATCCAGATCGCTTCCAGCCAAAAATACTCTATGGTCATCGTTGCAAGCTCCTAATGTTCACCGTCTGCATTGGCGGCGAAAAACACGGGCGTGTTTTGCGAAATTATAAAAAAATTGGACGAAAGACAGCCGGCGCTTGGCAGCGGGTGTGGACATTGACGAGTTGGTGGGATTTTATCTCCCCCCTGGTAAAAGGCAAGCGCGCGGCGTTTACGCTTTTCAGGCTTTCGCGTAGGATAGAATCCTTGGAGCGTATAGTGGCGGAACAATCCAACGACACGACGTCGATTCAAGGCACGATCGGCCGGATCACCTACCAGCACCCCGAAACGCATTACACCGTGGCGCGCCTGGATGAAGACGGCGGCCCGGGGATAACGATCGTCGGCGCGATCTTTCCGGTTTCCGAAGGCGAAGAGATCAAAGTCACGGGCGTGTGGAAGCGCCACCCCCGCTACGGCCTGCAGTTTCAGGTCGATCACTGGGAGAAGATCGATCCCGCCACCCGCGAGGGTATCGAAAAATACCTCGGCTCCGGCATGATCAAGGGAATCGGTCCGACTTACGCGAAACGGTTGGTGGCGGCTTTCGGTTTGGAAACGTTGAAAATCCTATCGGAACAGCCGCTGCGGGTTCTCGAAGTCGACGGCATCGGTGAGGTGCGCGCCCACCGCATTATCCAAGCGTGGCAAGAGCAGCGCGGTATGCAGGACGTGATGGTGTTTTTGCAAGGCCACGGCGTGGGCGCGTCTTTGGCGCTCAGGATCTATCGAGTCTTTGGCGCCGACACGATCAATCAAGCGCGGGAAAATCCTTACGCCCTGGCGCGACAGGTGCATGGCATCGGCTTTCTTTTGGCCGACCGCTTGGCGAATCACATCGGCATCCGCGGTGATTTTCCGCTGCGCGTGCAAGCGGGAGTTTTGCATGTGCTTGGCGAGATGGCGGATCGCGGCCATTGCTTCGCGCGCCTGGCGGCGCTCAAGCGCGATGCCGCGGGGCTCTTGAATATCGATGAAGATCCCGTGGACGCGGCCGTCGCCAGGCTTGCCGCCAGGGGTGAGTTGGTGGTGCAGGAAGGCGCGGCGGATCGCGATGCGCAAGTTTATTTGCAAGAGCTTTATCATGCCGAGCGTCGTGTCGCGTCGGCCTTGCAGAATCTTTTGGCGACGCCGTCGCGGTTGCAGCAGGAGCAAATCGCCGGCCGGCGTAACTCCGCGCGCGGCGTCATCGATCTCGTCAGTCCGGAATTATTTGCGCCTTCGGCCGTGATCCTGGACGAAGATCAGATCCGCGCCACCGAGCAAGCCCTGTGCGAAAAAGTACTTGTCATCACCGGCGGCCCGGGCACGGGGAAAACCACTTTGTTGACGGCGCTGCTCTCGATCCTGCGGCGTGCCAAAGCCAACTTCGCGCTGGCGGCGCCGACAGGGCGGGCGGCAAAACGCATGGCCGAAAGCGCCGGCGAGGAAGCGACGACGATCCACCGGTTGCTCGAATACAACCCACGCGAGGGCGGCTTTCAGAGAAGCGAAGATAATCCTTTGCGTGTCGATTTTGTCATCGTCGATGAAACTTCGATGGTCGACTTGCCTTTGATGGATCATTTGCTGCGCGCCGTCGATCCGCACAGTCACCTGATTCTCGTCGGCGACGTCGACCAGTTGCCGTCGGTGGGGCCAGGCAGCGTACTGCACGATTTGATCGATTCCGGCGTTATTCCCAAAGTCGTGCTGCGGCGGATTTTCCGCCAGGACCGTCAGAGCCTGATCGTCGTCAACGCGCACCGCATCCTGCAAGGCCAATCATTGCTCTTGGCCGACGATGCCGGCGCCAGCGACTTTGTTTTTTTGGCGCACGAGTCGGAAGAGGAGATTCTCGCCACGACGAAAATTCTTTTGCGCGAAGACATCCCGCGCGCGCTGCAATTGCCAGCGGACGAAGTCGCCCAGACAATCCAGGTGCTGACACCGATGCATCGCGGCTTGTTGGGAACAATCAACCTCAATCGCGAGCTGCAGGCCTTGCTCAACCCCTCGGGCGTCGCTTTGGAGCGCGGCGGCGCCACGTTGCGCCACGGCGATAAAGTCATGCAACTGCGCAATAACTACGACAAGGGCGTTTTTAACGGCGACTTGGGACGCATCGCCGGCATCGACCGCGAAGACGGCAGCGTGAAAGTCGATTTTCTCGACAAGGTAGTGCAATACGAGGCTGATGAGCTCGACGAAATTAATTTAGCTTATGCGACATCCGTTCATAAGAGCCAGGGTAGCGAGTATCCGGTGGTCGTCCTGCCGCTGCACACGTCGCACTATTTATTGCTGCATCGAAGCATTCTCTATACCGCGGTGACGCGCGGCAAGAAGCTGGTCGTCATCGTCGGCAGCCGCAAAGCATTGGCGATGGCGATTCGCAATTTTCGCGTCGAGAAACGCAACACCGGCTTAATGGAAAAACTTTCGGCCCTGGCGAAGCCGAGTAGAATTCTATCCGGGCAGTTCGACGGCTGATTGGGGTGTGCCTGTTTTCGGCGGCGAAAAATTCCTATCACTGCTTGGGGAATCCCGCGGTTACTGAAATAGCCGGCCGAGTTTTTTGTCGGCGTGGACGACGCCGAGTTTTTTCAAGCAAGCCCAGAGTGTCGCTTGATTGCTGTTGATGACCGGCTTGTCGAGATCGTTTTCCAGGTCTTCGACCGCTTCGATCATGCGCGTATTCGTGCAACTCAAAAAATAGCCGTCGGCATCCGTTCGGGTATTTTCCTTTACGATGTTTTTCCACTCTTGCGGCGTCACTGTCGAATAGGCGTGGGTTTCCAGACCGAGGCCTAATTCATGCAGCACGGTATAGCCGGTCTCGGTGAGATAGTTGACTTCGAGCTGATTGGTCGCTTTGACGTAAGGACTGATCAGCACCAGCTTTTTGATGCCGAACCGATCGAACGCTTGAGTGATCGCTTGCGCCGTCGTGATGGTCGGGCAACCGCTGGCCTGCTCGATGATTTCAATGATGGCTTTTTCGTGGGCAAGACCGCTTTCCATCGAATTCGCCGTACAGTGAAAAACGATCATTCCCGGTTTTACGTCTGAGAGCGCTTCTGCCGCCTCGACCAGCGGCCGTTTGAGCTCGCTCAGCGGCTTACGGAATTTTCCGGTCATGCGCAGGCGGGTGACGTGAATGCCGACGCCCGGCGGCGCATAGGCATTAAACTGCGGCTCCGTCAGGCGATTGCCGGAAGGAATAATCAAGCCGATGCTGGCCGGCGCGCTCATAACCCAGCGGCTCCCAAGCTATAAAACCGCCGTGCATTGCCGTGCAGAAAAGCCGCTTTGTCGGCGGCGCTGATCTCTTCGTTCTCGAGAAACTCGTTGATCTCGTGTTTGCAGAACTCGTTGTTGACTTCGTGTGGATAATCGCTGGAAAAAACCCAGGGCTTGTTGCCGATTCTTTTGATCGCATGGGCGATGTCCGG
>Ga0075421_100012184_pt1 | contig 10671 bp, 6 predicted proteins | sample SoiMetdeltSBSDD5_FD_75292 | JGI IMG/M metagenome (GOLD analysis project Ga0075421, IMG submission 75292) | Bulk soil microbial communities from a Populus tree surrounding site in Tennessee, USA - Soil MetaG P. deltoides SBSDD5 | ecosystem: Environmental > Terrestrial > Soil > Tree plantation...
GCAGGGCTACCGGGTGGAGGGCATCAACTACCTGGGCGACTGGGGGAAGCAGTTCGGCCTGGTGGCGGTGGGCTTCCAGGAGTTCGGCGTGCCGGAGCGCCGCGGGGACATGGCGCACCTGGTGGAGGTGTACGTCAAGGCCAACTCGCGCGCGGAGGCGGACAAGGCGTTCGACGAGCGCGCCCGCGAGTTCTTCCGGAGGATGGAGGAGAACGACCCGGAGGCGCTGAAGCTGTGGCAGGAGTTTCGCGACACGTCGCTCAAGGACTTCGCCCACATCTACGAGCGGCTGGGCATCCGGCACGAGCGCGTGGAGGGCGAGAGCCGCTACCAGGGGAAGATGGAGGCGGTGATCGAGGAGATCCGCCGCACGGTGGGCGTGAAGGAGTCCCAGGGCGCGCTGATCGTCGACATGCCGTACGGCGAGGGCGAGCCGCCGGTGCTGCTGAAGAAGAACGACGGCAGCACGCTCTACGCCACCCGCGACCTCGCCGCCGCCATCGACCGGTTCGAACGCTTCCAGTTCCACCGGTCGCTGTACGTGGTGGCCTCCCAGCAGGCGCTGCACTTCAAGCAGCTGTTCGCGGTGCTGAAGCGGATGGGCAAGGAGTGGGCGGACCGGTGCGTGCACGTGGCGTTCGGGCTGGTGAAGGGGATGAGCACGCGCAAGGGCACGGTGGTGCGGCTGGCGGACGTGCTGGACGAGGCGCGCAACCGGGCGCTGGAGAAGGTGAAGGACAACGTGGCCGCGGGGAAGATCCAGACCGCGGACCCGGAGAAGCTGGCGGAGCAGATCGGCCTGGGCGCCATCGTCTTCGGCGACCTGAAGAACCGGCGGATCGTCGACTACACCTTCGACTGGGAGGAGGTCCTCTCCTTCGAGGGCCACACCGGGCCCTACCTGCAGTACGCCCACGCCCGCGCCTGCAACGTCCTGCGCAAGGCGGGGGTGGGGCTCGACGCGTACGACGCGGCGCTGCTGTCGCTGCCGGAGGAGCAGGCGCTGGCGCGGGTGCTGGCGCGCTTCCCGGCCGCCGTCGAGGAGGCGGTGGAGCAGAACGAGCCGTCCATCCTCTCGCGGCAGATGCTGGACGTGGCCGCCGCCTTCAGCCGCTGGTACACGCTGGGGAACCAGGACCGCGACAAGCGGGTGCTGGTGGAGGGGAATGACGCGCTCCGCGCCGCGCGGCTGGCGCTCACGGACGCGGTGCGGCTGACGCTGCGCTCCGGGCTGTCGCTGCTGGGAATCGCCACCCCGGACACCATGTAGGGGCTGGAGGCGGAGGATGGCGCCCGTGGACACCGCGCTCGCGACCCAGACGGACCCGGAGGCGGCCGCGCGGCTGAAGCGGGAGCTGGGCCCGTTCACCCGCCGCGCCGCCGCCCGCTACTTCGAACCGGTGCGCTTCACGCAGGAGGCGGAGGCGAAGCTGCGGCAGGTCCACGAGCAGGGGCTGGTCATCCACGTGATGCGGACCACCGCGTGGATCAACTTCATGTACCTGGTGTGGCTGCTGGCCTCGCGGGGGCTGCCGCCGGTGCGGGCGGTGGTGAACCTGAGGCCGTGGTTCACCAGGCCGTGGCGGAAGACGGCCCAGCGCGGCGACATCGACGTGCGGTTCACCTACGCGCGGCGGCACGGCGGGAGCGGGCTGATCTTCCTGCGGAGGTCGGCGCTGGGGATCGCCGAGGGGGTGTCCGCGCGGGAGGACCCCTTCCCGGCGCTGGTGGCGATGGCGCGCAAGAGCGAGCGCCCGGTGTACCTGGTGCCGGAGCTGTTCGTGTGGGAGAAGCGGACGGCCCGGCTGGTGCCGTCCGTGCTGGACCGGATCTTCGGCAACCCGGACGCGCCGGGGTTCCTGCACTCGGTGATGGCGTTCTGGCGCAACCACAAGCGCGCGCAGTTCCGGGTGGGCGAACCGCTGGACCTGACCAAGTTCGTGTCGGAGAACGCGGGCTCGTCGGACGAGGTGCTGGCGAGGAAGGTGCGGGGGACGCTGCACCAGCACCTGGCGCGAGAGACCAGGAGCGTGTTCGGGCCGCCGGTGAAGCCGCACGCCCGGCTGATCGAGGAGACGCTGCGGGACCGGGTGCTGCGCAAGGCGCTGGAGGAGCACGCGGCGAAGAGCTCGCGGTCGATCGAGTCGGTGACCCGCGAGGCGCGGCGGAACCTGTACCAGATCGCCGCGCGGCGCTCGCCGGTGGTGCTGGGGCTGATGACGCCGCTGCTGAACGCGGTGCTCAGCCGGATCTACGAGTCGATCGAGGTGGACGAGGAGGGGATGCACCGCGCGCTGAAGTGGGCGGGGCGGGCGCCGGTGGTGCTGTGCGCGTCGCACAAGAGCCACCTCGACTACATCGTGCTGGGGTGGGTGCTGTGGTCCCACGGGTACAACCACCCGCTGGTGGCGGCGGGGGCGAACCTGGCGTTCTTCCCCTTCGGGCCCATCGCGCGGCGCGCCGGCGGGTTCTTCCTCCGGCGGTCGTTCAAGGGCGACGTGGTCTACACGGCGTCGTTCAAGGCGTACATCAAGAAGCTGATCTCGGACGGGATCCACCAGGAGTTCTTCCCGGAGGGCGGGCGGTCGCGGACCGGGAAGCTGCTGCAGCCGAAGCTGGGGATGTTCACCTGGCAGGTGGACGCGTTCCTGGAGGGCGCCGCCAACGACGTGGTCTTCATCCCCATCGCGGTGGACTACGAGAAGGTGGCGGAGACGCGGAGCTACTCGAAGGAGATGCTGGGCGGGGAGAAGAAGCAGGAGGACTTCAAGGCGCTGCTCTCCACGCCGAAGGTGCTGCTGGAGAACTTCGGGCGGATCTACATCACCTTCGACGAGCCGGTGTCGCTGGTGGAGCTGATGAAGGGCCGCGGGCTGGAGGACCCGGAGAAGGTCGACGAGGACCAGAAGAAGGGGCTGGTGCGGGCGCTGGGGCACCGGGTGATGTACGGGATCAGCCGGGTCTCCACGGTGACGGCCAACGCGCTGGTCTCGGCGGCGCTGCTGTCGCACCGCCGGCGGGGGTCCACGGCGAGGGAGATCGCGGACCGGATCGCGATGCTGCGGCAGATCTGCCAGGAGGAGCAGGCGCCGGTCTCGCGGTTCCTGGCGGGCGCGCCCAGCGACCCGACCGCCGCCGGGCCCGTCCATGACGCGATGGAGACCTTCTGCAGCGACGGGCTGGTGACCTCGCAGGAGGCGAAGGGCGAGGCGATCTACCAGACGGTGGACGAGCGGCGGCTGGAGCTGGCGTTCTACAAGAACACGCTGATGAACGTGGTGGTGGCGCGGAGCCTGGTGGCGAACGCGCTGCTGGTGCAGGGCGGCCAGGCGGCGCTGGGGGAGGTGCGGCGGAGGGCGCTGTTCCTGTCGAGGTTGTTCAAGGTGGAGTTCATCTACCGGGTGGGGATGCCCTTCGAGGCGATCTTCGACGAGACGGTGGAGAAGCTGGCGGCGATGGGCGTGGTGGAGCGGGACGGGGAGACGCTCAAGGCGCCGGCGGCCGCGCCCGCGCGGGTCAGGCTGGAGGTGCTGGCGGACCTGGTGCGGGACTACCTGGAGTCGTACCTGCTGGCCGCGATGTCCCTGCAGGACCTCGCCGAGCACGGGCCGATGGACAAGAAGGCGTTCGTGAAGGCGACGCTGGAGACCGGGCGCTCGGAGTTCCTGGCCGGGCGGATCGGAACGGCGGAGGCGCTCTCCAAGCCGACGCTGGAGAACGCGGTGAGCTACCTGCTGGATCAGAAGGCGCTGGTGGAGGACGGGAAGCTGCTCAAGCTGGGGCCGTCGGAGGACGAACCCGCCGAGCGCGAGGCGCTGATCGCCAGCATCCGGCTGTACCTGCACCGGTAGCCGGTCGCGACCATTCAGGATCTCGAATGTCGTCCAGTTCCGCGCAGTCAACCCGAGCGGGTGGCGGCCACGCCGGCGCGGAACTGTGGACGGGCTGCGATAGCCTCCGGCAGGTGAGCCCCCGACCAGCGCTGCTCGCCGCCGTCACCCTGCTGCTGGTCTCCTCCTGCGCGACCACGGCTCGCGTCTCGTCCGCGCAGGCGTCGGTACCAGCGCTTCAGGGGAAGGAAGCGTGCGCGGGTGACTTCTGTGCCCCGGGAGTCGACGACCGCGAGCTAGGTGAAGTGCTGTTCGAGCAGATAGGCCGTGACGCGGCGACCGTTCGCCGGCATCTCTCGGATGTCAGCGACCGCCAGAAGTTGTTCGGCCCGGACATCCAGCGGCTGCACCGGATGTTCGACGGCTTCGAGCGCGTCAAAGGCGAGGGGATCGAGCGGCTGAGGAGCGGAGACCGCGCCGGCGCCTGGGCGCGGCTCAACGCGTTGATCCTGGGGCTGCCGGTGATGGCGCTCCAGTTGGAGTACCTGGTGATGGTCAGCCGCGCCGAGGACGCCGGTGTCCCCTCAAGCCAGTGGATGCCCATCTTGGACGACTTGAAGGTCCGCACCGAACCCTTCCTGGTCGCCATGGTGGGCTTCAACGTCAACCGGATGAACGTCGCTGCTCAGACGTACCGGAAGGACCTCGTCGAACTCCAGGAGGTCTTGCCGAAGCTCCACCAGTCGATGCTGCGGGGAGCCCGGTGGAGCGAGCGGGCGATCTTCTGGGGGAACGCCGTCTTGGCCGCGGCGTCCGCCTACGAGATAGCGGTGGCGTTCAGGGGCATGGGGGGCATGGGACCGGGAGGGAGCATCGGTCTGCGATTCCCCGCGCTGGCAGGGGCCAGCGCTTCGGGTGGAGTGGTGGTCGTCTCGGCCGAGGTGCTGGTGAGCGTCCGGGAACTCATCCGGATCGGAGCAATCAGCGACACCATCATCGCCACCGTGGCGGCGATGACGGGCAAGCCGGAGTGGCCGACGGGGCAGCCGACGGGCCTTTCTCAACCGGGCAGGACCTACCCTTCCAGGTCGCCGGATCCCAAGGCCCAGCCACGAGGGAAGCCTGAGGCTCCAACCCCGCGGGACTCGGTTGATTACAAACGGTCCATCCAGAGGCAGAACGAATCGGCCAGCAAGCTTGCTCGTGCGGGGTACGATGTCGAGCAGTTGCCGAAATTCAAGGATCGGCGCAGCCCGGACTTCAGGATCGAAGGCCACGAGTTCGACAACTACGCTCCGACGACAGCCAGGGCGCGAAACATCTGGGAACAGATTGATTTCGGCAAAGTCAACCCCAAGAACAAAGCCTCTCAGACGAAGCGAATCGTACTGAATCTGGAGGACAGCCCGGTCGCCCTGTCTGAGCTCAAGGCGCAATTTCGCGACTACCCGATGCCGAATCTCGAAGAGGTCATCGCCCTCACCCGCGAGGGGACCATCGTTCACCTCTGGCCATAGGCTCTTGAACCAATCATGTCGCTCGACTATTCATTTCACATCTCGACCAAGCTCCCGCCGGAAAATCTCATGCGGGCTTTCCTTCTCAGCCTGGGCTTGCCATGGGATCCGAAAGATGGCTGCGAAGCACACCCGGGCAACTTCCATGCATGGGTAGGCCCAATGCCTGGCGGGCGGTCGCGCGAGATCTGGCTCGAACGGTTCGGGTTCGACTCCAACGTTTATTTCGTGTTCAACTCCTGGGGGGAAGCCAACGTCGAAGCGAGAGAACAGATCGTTCGTGGCACGCTGGCGATCTGCCGGGCCGTCAACGGAGACGCCGTCCTGCTCTTCAATGGCGAGATCGTGCTATTCATGCGGAAGGCCGGCACGATCTATGTCAACAGTGCCCACTGGGAGGGAGACTATTCTCTGTTCTCTCCCCCGTACGAGCTCAAGGCGTTCACGGTGGAATAGGCCCTGAGTGCTTCATCGACACGGACCATCGCCGAACTCTTCGGGAGGCACGCCTCGCGCACGACGGTGTGGCCATCGACATGGAAGGCAGCCGCGGTTGATGAAGTGGACGCCGAAGAAGATTGCGAAAGCGCTCGGAAGAAGCGGTTTCGAGTTGGGGTTCGACCACTTCGGGGGACCGGCGCCTCTCGGGCTGGCACCACCACATGTCGTCGCCCTCAACCGCTACGCGTTCATCGTGGCCGAGAAGTGCCGCGCTTCCCCCTGGGAAGGAAGGGCAAGCCGGTCCGCTCCGCCCGGAGGCCGGAACGCTACTTCGCGGACTCGTTCATCACGCTTCGCCTAGCGATCACCCGCCTCCTGTTCACCTGGCTCCCTCGCTTGCCCCTCTGCCCGAAGACTTCCGAGAGCCCTCAGTGCACCCATGCTTCAACAGACTGCCGGTCAGACTGACCCAGTAGTGTTAGGTCCGACCGGTCGTGACATCTCCGCTCTTGCACCATCAGGCGCGCACAAGATTACTATAGCCAGGCACCGGACAGAAGAGATCAATGCATGCCTAATACTCCCACGAAGCCACCTCACCCCTCCCGTCTGCCGGAATATGAGAAGGCATACGCCGTCGTCCTGATGGAGAGCTTTAATGGACTTGCCCAAGCCAATGATCCGGTCCTCAACATGATCTCTCGCACATCGATGGATGAGCTTCCATCTGGCGAGGTCCCGCAAGGGACCACCTTTGGCGCATCTGGACCACCACTAGAGTTCGAGATGACCTTCCGCATCGCTAATGATGCGGTTCGCTTCACAGACGTCAACGAGTGGGCTGCATCCGTTCAAGCGAGTGTAGATGAGGCGCTTCCATCACACATGGCAAAGATCTTCGGCCGCATCAACGAAATCACTGAGAACGCCGGCCAAGTCATTGATGCTGGAGGCCGACCGTTCTCGGGTGCGCTCTTCCTAGAGCTACTTGAGAAGATCCAGATTGATTTTGACGACAACGGCAAGCCGCGGATGCCGACATTGATCGTCAGTCCAGAAATGGCCGAACGACTTGCCCAGAACCCACCTACACCTGACGAGATGCGACAATTCGACGCATTGATCGAGAAAAAGAGGAAAGAATTCTATGCTCGCCGCCGCGTTCGCAAGCTGGATTGAACACCTGCCGGAGCGCGCATTCGATGAACCGTTCCTCAATCTGCTTCGAGCCCAGGGCTTCTACGACATCCATTTCACACACGGCGCCTATGAGTTCGGCAAAGACTTCATCGCGAAGCGCAACGAACCTCTTCCAACGCAGTACGGCTTTCAGGCCAAATCCGGAGATATCGCCGGCGGAGCATGGGACGCAATCCTTGCTCAACTACTCGAACTGAGCGCCGGCACACCAACACATCCAAGCTACGCCCCGGAGCTACCACGAAAATCTGTACTGGTGGTTACCGGTCGACTGATTGGAAAGGCTGTAGTTGGGCCCTCCCAGTTCAAAGACATGTTGCATCAACTCGGACGCGGCGAGTTCGAGGTTTGGGACATTGATGTATTAAAGGAACTTGTCGAAGGCTCCTCTCGATTCCCAGTAGTCCCAGTTGCCGCCCTTCTCCCTTCACTAGGCCTGCTCGAGTCGAGCATACCCAATGAGCGAGATCTCGAGCACTGCTTGGCAGCGCTCGTGCCAGCACCGGGGGCCTCCATAGAGCAGTTCCGCCGCGCGTTCGTAGACAACTGGCTCGTTGTCTCACGACTGCTAGATAAGGGGTATACATTCCTGAGCCTATTCGCAGCGCTCAATGGCGTTCGGGTCGGCGCTGCGAGGGCCCACACGCACCGAGGAGAAGGCCAAGAACTTCTCGCACACGCATTGGACAGTTACGTGGTCTTAGGTCACAACAACCTGGAGCCTCTGCTGGCCACACCTCGTGACCAGGATGCCTGGATTGAATGGGTAGGCGGAGCTAGTGGAATCGTAAATTATCCTATAGCTTGCACGAGGGTCCTGGAGTTCCTCGGGCTGGCCGCTCTGCATCGGGATCACCAGGGTCGAGTTGACGAGGCACGCGAGCTTGCGGAACTTGCGGCTGTCATCGTCGAGTCCCAGCCTGGCGCCGCTCACCCGATTTCTGATCGTTCCGCCAGCGTCTATCCTGCAGTGCTGGCTGCACTCGTGCGATTTGGCCATCAGTCAGTGGCATCTCGACTCCTGCGTTCGACCACCAAATGGGTCTGTGATCGTTATGAGGCAAGTAACTTTGGTCTTGCCAGCACTTATTCGACTCCTGAGGAGGAAGTACGTACGCTCTTGGCAGCTCCTTTCGAATTTGCAGAGCTGTCCGAACGTCGGGACTCTCTCTTGTTCGTCGCCTTGGCTGACGCCAGTTATACCTTGGTGCCTGATGATTTTGCCGACATCCTGAATGAATTCCTTGCCGTCCGCATAATTCCGACCGGACTTCACGCCGAAGACTCTGCTGCAGCCTATCTGGTAGGTGGGGGCGCAACCCGCGGACTCGTCAACATTCGATACCCTGACACCGTCACCACGGCACCTCTCGCGCATCATGCCATGCAGCCTGGCCCACGCACGCTCGAATTAGCATGCGGGCCCGTAGGCCCCTTGGCTATAAGCTGTATCGTTCGCGATCGTTTATTCACAGATGTGCTTGAGCGTTGTCGCAAAACAACACGCACGATACAAAATTGAGCGACCCCCAGCGCAACGTGCGGAGATAGAAGCTGGCTCAGGATCTGATTTGCCGGCCGACTCCAGCAGCACCGACTGTATGCCCCCTCAAGAGCCGTCACCGTGATTGTGAACGCGGACCGCTTGCGAGTTGCAATCCAGTGCTCGCAGACAGAACGCGGCCCGCCCTCGGGATCGCACATCCGCTCCTGAGGCCAAGGGAGTTCATCGTCGAGGACTTCCCGGAGCGGGGCTGCGTCAACTACCGGGCGAGGGACTTCTTAGGTGGTATCGTGGAGCCGGTCAGCCTCCAGGAGCTTCTTGAGATCGACGAGCACTTCTTTCTGAGTGCGCGGAGAGCGGTAGCCAGCCGCTTTGGCGTCCATCACTCCAAGGGCGACAGCCGCATGCCATTGTGCATCGTAGTCATTAGAGACGGGCAGGATCGGCGGTTCCTTGCCCGCCATTACCCAACTCCAAGACTTCAGATAGAGGGCGTATAGCTTCTGATCTTCCACCAAGGTCGATTTCCTCCAGCGAGCGACGGTCTCTCCGTCAAACCCCGGCAGGGTCCTAGCGCTCGCCCCTGACACTCAGGAGACCTAACCGCCTTACCATTAGGTTGAACCTGGAATCTGGACTGGCCCGGTGGTCGGTACCAGTTGAGAACGGCCGCCTGCTCGGCGACAGTACCTGCACCGGTAGAGGTCTGCGCAACCACGCAATGGTTTGCGCGCAAGCGATTGCGAGACCTACATTGGAGCCGTAGTTCTCCAGGCTTCCGGATTCATGAGTTTCGGGCTGTTGCGACCGGCGGCGGGTTCCTGTGTCGGCTGGTCCAGCACTTGCTCCTACCATGTGGGTCCCGGCGAGAGGACCTGCCCACTGGAGGGGCAGCCACATGGACCCTGTCTCCCCAAAGAGTGGCGGCGCCGTCGCGGCACCGCCGCCACCACCCCCTCCCCCGCCACCGCGGCCTCCCGCCGCCGCTCCCGCCAAGGGCTCGACCACGCCCGCGATGGCGCAGCGGCAACGCGACGAGTTCGTCCCATCACCCGCGCGCGGGCAGCCGGCGGCGAAGAGCGCTTCCGCTCCCGCTCCCGCCAAGGCGGAGACCCGCTCCGGCGGCTACGCCCCGGGCGCTCTGTGGGTGGACCCGGTCCTGATGAAGGGCCAGCTGAAAGGGAACACGGTCATCAACTCCCAGTTCCCCGACAGCAAGAAGCCGGTGACCCAGGCGCCCTCGACGATGGAGGCGGCGCTGGGCCGCCGGCCGATGGAGTACGTCGATTCCAGCGGCGCCACCCGCACCGCCAAGACCCCTGAAGAGTACAAGACGCAGGTCGCCGCCAACCGGAAGGCGGCCGGACTGCCGGAGCTCGGCGGGGAGCCGGTCGGCGTCCACATGGCGGTCCAGGGCGGCGGCGGCGCCGGCCGGCGCTACCCGGCGGCCCTGAACGAGATGGCCGGCCAGGGGATCGTCCCAGTGAGCGCCAGCGGCTCCTCCGCAGGAGCGATCACCGCGGCGTTCATCGCCGCTGGCGCCACGCCCAAGCAGCTGCAGGACATCGTCACCGACCCTGCCCTGGCGGACATGAAGGACATGTCGCTGGTGACCGGCCGGGGCGGCCTCTACGACGGCAAGAAGGCGTACGACTACTTCGACAAGAAGCTCCAGGACGTCACCGGGATCCAGGGCCGTCCCGTCACCTTCCGCGATCTCCCCATGCCGCTGCAGATCATCGGGACCAAGGGGAACGACTCGCAGAAGGGCGTCCCGGACATGAGCATCCCCACCAACCGCGTCTTCGTCTTCAGCCAGGAGACGACGCCGGACACCCCGGTGGCGCTGGCGATGCGCGCGTCCATGGCCATCCCGGGCGTGTTCGATCCGGTGAAGGCGCAGGACCCGGCCACCGGCCGCAAGATCGACTTCCTCGACGGCGGCGTCGTGGACAACCTGCCCGTCGGCTACAACAAGGGCAACATGCCGACCGTGGGGCTGGCGCCCATCTACCAGATGAGCAGCCACCCCGCCGACAACGACCCGAAGATGAAGCGCACCTACCAGGACGACATCGTCGGCAACTGGAGCGGGCCGAACCTCTGGCGCGGCAAGACCCTCAACGAGAACGCGGCGACGGGGGGCCGCGACTTCCGGGACCGCACCCAGCCGCGCGAG